>JAABUQ010000505.1_pt1 | contig 89770 bp, 8 predicted proteins | sample 5560001 | NCBI WGS metagenome assembly JAABUQ01 (sample SAMN10711888, study PRJNA513371) | rock metagenome | isolation source: Antarctica rocks | place: Antarctica: Victoria Land, Finger Mt nord | collected 2015-12-18
AAGGATTGTACGTTTAGTTTCGGAGGCATGGTTGTTGGGTTGGCGGTGGACGGCGTGTTTGAGAGGGGGATGGGAGAATGAGGGGGTTGAAACGGAGGAATGGTGGTTGTTTGGTTTGTGGTCTAGAGGGAAGGAGTGGTGATTCATTAACCGGTGCTAGCCGTCGACAACATGTCTCAATCCTGCGTCCGAGTCTTGCTCTTCATTCACGTTCCTCGATTGCATCTATAGAGTCATTTAGTCTAACGCAGGACCTTGTTGCGGAATTCGACTGTCTTATTGTTCATTGTCCATGCGTTTGCTTGGTTGAGAAAATGCGCTAGAATTGACCACATAAGAAAATGTTCAATGGATGGTCCTCTATCGAAGATATTTTCACTGACTGTCAACTCCCTTTATTCTGCTTCCAGACCACTCGGACGAGAGAGAGATGGTCATCAGGATGCTCATCTAGCCGCATTGCCACGAGGTTGCCAAAATCCTCAGCTGGCTGGAGCAGTGCAGTTCAACTCACCTCACTGCTAAGCCTGTAAGTGTGTGGTGGTCTCTCTGATTAAAACCCATTATTTACATTGACACCTTTCACTCTCATCACATCTCTCTCCACCTTCTCTCCCTCCATAACCATCATCCTCAGTCTCGTGTACATTTCGCGTACTCTCGACAGATCGAATCAATCTCAATATGGAGGATCAATCTACGTCGATGCCGGTCTCTCGGAATGACGATCCAGATCCAGATGGAAACCTTCAACTTGTCATCGGTACTAAGCGATCAACAACGATTGATTCGAGTCTCATCAAAGGTGCTCAGTCTTGCCTCTCCAGTACTTGCAGCTACGTTCAGCCCAAAATTCGCTGAGGGATGTGCTTTGTCGGATAAGAATCCGATTTCAGTTCCTACCATCAATTTTCCAAATGATGATCCTGAAGCTATGATCTGGCTTTGTGAGGCTTTCCATTTCAAGCACCCTGAGACTATGGGCTTGGAGTTTCCTTTGATGAAGGAAATAGCTATCCTCTGCGACAAGTACGATATGTCGAAAGCCCTAAGGTCCTGGAGCGAGCTCTGGATGAAGTTCTGGACGGGATCTACTAAAGGTCCGGATGAACCTCTGCAGATGCTTTGGATCTCCTATGTCTTCGACAACAATCCCACGTTTTACGCCGTCTGTGCCAACATGGTGGAGCTATACAGTGCGGAGGATCTCGCGCGTATTGGAGATCGTCTTAAAGACAACATCCTGCCGGATAGGATTGTAGGTATGTACTTGTTTTTTTTAATACATTAGCTCCTCTGCGTACATTTCACAGCCTCTTCTTTTACGAGTTCCATTGGCTGTTACTTTCTGCAGCGAGGAAGGCTACTCACCGATGACCGTCAAAGTTCTGCACATGCATCTCATACAGCAACTAACCATTGTTTTTTCAGATTCCATAAATGCTCTTCGTTACCCAATTCTTGATGAGCTTCAAATAAGCCTAAAGACTCTCATCACAACACATCTCCAACATGCGTGCAAATCAGCAGCAAAGCATAAGGAAAAGCTCGAATTCTGCGAACACCTCTCGAGAACTGGCCACTTTCTGGACGAATTGAACCGATTGAGTCTCTGGCCAATCCCCGATGCGTTGCACACCACCAACCTCTCTGCCATCCTTGATAAGCTCATGGACTTCAAACCTTACTACTGGGACATAGAGAGAGACAAGAACACCTCAAGATACCACCCTCGTAGTCTCAAATTATCTTGTTCGACATCGGCAATCAACTTCAAAGATTGTCTCACGACAATGGTCTTCGATTCACGGGCACCGCTAGGGCTCTGTCTCGCCTGCGTCAAACAAGGCAAAGTCACCAACGAGGAAGGAAATTGCAATGCTCCAACACTTGACGACCATTACTTGCAGGAAAAGTAGGGCTATCGACTAGACTATGACGCAGATCCCTGGGGATAATGAATGTGATCATCTGCCCACAATTACGCAGTACATGCACGGAGGGAAGCGAAAGGGATCAAGCCATTCAGGCGCACGAAAGAAAGCGATTCAGAGATCAGGATCGTGCACATGAGATGCAACTCCCGTGAGAAAAAACCAGCAAGCAACACACTCTGGCCACTCGGATCGGGAAAATAGCGCCCCGATCACCAGCGTTCCAGACATCGAGGAAAGCACGCATGCCCCAAGTCTTTCAAGAGCGAGATCCAAGAGCGTGCCCGCACAGACCAGGGCCAAAGCCTTTACACCAAACCACCTCCAAAATCTCTCCAAGAGTTTCACGTGCATTCATTCCCCCCTGTCCTTTTCTCCTGTGGCTGCGTTCTAAGCCACCTCGAAAAGCTCTCTTCCCTTATACACCCATTTCCCCGTCCTTCGTCCTCCTCCACTCAGAACGCATATATACGCCTCCCCACCTCCCCACCTCCCTACCTTCAAACCCTTCCCTCCCCTACAAACAAATCCCCTGCAGCCTTTTCCCCATCTCCCCCGTTTCTCCCCCGTCCCTCCCCAGTCCCTTCCTTCTCCTCCCCTCCCCCCCCCTAATATCCGCCTCCACCTAAAGCGCATACACACAACCGCCCATCGCAGAACCCACCTCCACCTATTCATCCCTCCCCCATTCATTCCTCACCCTATCTACCCTAGATACCTACCCCCTGAGAACTCAAATCCCAGTCCATGCATACCACATCATGTCCATTCGCCCATGGGTTAACTTACAGGGATGGAACCGTGTTGCTGGGTGGGGGGATGGGCAGGTTTGAGAATTTAGGGGTTGTGGGACGGGTATGGCGATGGCGATGCATGAAGCAGGGATGATGATGTCAGGGAGATGGCATTGGGTGTTAGGGAGACAGTATAGGGATGTTAGGGAGAGGGGATGGGATGGGGATATTAGGGCGAAGACATCGGTATGAGCTGGGGGAGCGCATGAAATAGTCACAATATACCCTTACGGAAGAAGAGCCTGTACTGCAAAACGGTGAAGCCCGCTCGCTGGGAGGAATCCATAAACCATCCCCCTTCCCCTCAAAACATCCACCCTGGGAACTCAACATCAGTCAGACTTTCAATTCGTGACTACTCATCTCTCATCGCAACGCACATCTGATATCAACACCCCTCCTCATCAAGCGGGGTTTGCAGCAACAATGAAACCCTTGAAACCACGAGAACGCAAAGCCATGTAGGTAAGTAAGCCAAACACCATCGTATGTTGAGCAACAAGAATGGGGCAGGAAACGGAATAAACAGCAGCAAGATCCCCCTCGCCGGGCACGAAGTAGCGAGCACGAATGCAAGAAAGCCAGCCTTCCTTCCTTCTCCCTCGCCAGGTCTTTATTTCCCAACCTCGAAAGCATCAACCCCGCCGACTGAGCGAAACTCATGATCTCGACCTGCTGGCCCCGACACTACCAACACGTCCACTCATCTTCCTCACCCCCGCCTTGACCTCTCCGCTCTGCGCGCTCCGCCTCGTCGGACTCACTCTCATCTTCGCGACGCCAATCGTGCCGCTGCCGTTCCCGCTCTTGGTGTTTGCGGGCATCTTCGGTCTCGAGGGCTTGTCGGCGATGGGGTGGTCGTCGTGATGAGTCCAGTTCTCGACATCAGACGTCAGTTCCTGCAGCGCTTCGTCGTTGTCGCCTGTGGTGCTATATCGTGTACTTGTAGTGGTGGTTGTGGTGTAACTGACGGCACGTTTCTTATCGCTGCTCGCAGGGGAACGAGAGCTGGTGCGGCGGCCGAGGACCCGGAGTTCCCATTCCTCTTCGTTTTCGCCGGGGACACCTTGGCTTTGGCGGTGGGAGCGCATTTCGACGATTTGGCTGTTGGGGTTGTCTGTTTCGGCCGCAGCGTTTATTGTCGCTGATACTGCTCGTGAGTAGGGATGATGCCGGGAGTCCATTCTACTTGTCTTTCTTGGCTGACCCGGAGTGGGCGCAGGGAGGTTTTCCTCCATCGTGTTCGCCACGGTGGCGGTCTCGTTGTGTGTGATTTCACCTAAGGCGGATCGCTTCCCTGATTGATTCGGTGGAGTGGCCATCTGGCCTATGCTTGCGTGGTTACGACGTAGTGACTTGGTGGGAGTTGATGGCAGTGCAGCAGCGAGCTTCTCCTTCAGGGAATCCTCCCACCACCATTCTCGAAACGTGCCTTGATTGAGATGCAGCCAATGCTGCTGCGGCCCGACAACCATACCAGGACGCATGAAGCGCATAAAGGCAATTATCTCGTTCGCTGTGAACCCATGTCGGTATATCAGGTATGCTCCTATCAGACAGCCTGTGCGGCCAAGGCCTGCTTTACAATGGACAGCGATCGCCTTGTCCTTGACAGTGATCATCTCATGCGCGAGTCTGATGAATTTCTTGACCATATGCAGAGGTGGACATGTGCCATCATCGAAGATCATGTCCAGATGATTGATGCCGAGAGCGGTAAAGTATGAAGGTGAGTAGAGTTCCGAGTTGAGGCGGACGACGAGGCCTACATTGCGTTTCGAGAAATGGTGAAGGACATTTTTGAAGGGACCGGGAAGTTCAGACTTCTTTACTCCAGAGGCAGTCGTGGGTAGTGTGGCATAAAGTGGTGATGTGACGGGAATGGGTGCTATCGGTTTATGCTGCGGGGACGCCAGCGCAATGAATTTGGGTGTAAGCCAGTTAAAATCGCCTTGATCAACTCGTTCATATCTCTCGTACCTACAAAAAAATTAGCAGATGGGAACCAGGAGCAGGAGCGTTGACGTACTCTTCTAGACAGAAGTCTCTAAACCCAACCAGATCCGCCTCCTTTGCTCTCCACAACCCATATACAACATCCTGCACATTGATTATGAAATCTGCTTGACTATACCCAGCGTCTCGGAAAGGCATGAGCGGAGGTTCTGCTTGCGCGATGGGCGCCAAGGCCAAATGTGGTGGCCAATTCTGAATGAGGATCATGTAGCACGCCAACAGGCATGCCGCATTCGCTCTACTCCTCGCATCTGGTTTGCTCCAGAAGACTACTCCCCGATCTTCGTTCTTTGGATCTCCCAATATTTCGTGCAATATGACAGCGAAGCGATACAAATGGCCAATATGCAAAGGTCCGAAATCCGCGTGGAAGCGATTGTAGAGCAGTTCGTCATCAACGGTAAAGTAGACTGGAGGGTGCACTTTTGGACCCGAGGGCGTAAGGGTGGGACGATATTGTGACTTTGATGATCGCTTGGATGGTGATGGGGTGGTTGCGGGATAGGGGAACGGGGTGTGTTCATTGGGAGGATGGGTGTATGATGCTAAGTAGACTCGACCTGCGATGGCGGATCAGCATTTGAAAGGCGGGTATTCGCTATTGGGACGGAGAGGCATTCTTTTGCGGGTGCTCACTTTGTATGTATTCAATCACTTGCCCATAGCTTGTTGTACTACCTGGGGAGGCAGTCGCCCGCATCGCCTGGTGCGACATCTCCACTAAGTGGAGGCAGTCGCAGCTTGATATAGAAACTGCGCTTGCTCTCTGTATCCAGTGTAGCTTCTTGTTCCTGCGTGGCTTTCGCCCAAGTCCCAAACGTTGAACCTAGATGACTGGAAGTCTGTTGATTGTTCCGGATCGATGTTTTGATCGTCCCCGGTCGATGTTTACGGCGATTTCAATGATCTTGTCTAAGAATAAGAGCCACAGGATAATAGAGCCTCGGTGGCCGCTGGCAAACAATGCAAAAAGAGTTCGATGTGTGGAGTCTCGTGCTCGTGGTTGACAGCTCCTGCTGGAAAACGTAATTTGCCAAAAACCAAAACATGCTAGGCTTGAATTAGCTAGGGGAGCTTGTTTCCATGGCAACTCAGCCCTATGATCCTTGCGATTACCCTCCCAGTGGTGCAGATGATCCTTCACTTCAATGAGCGTGCGTCCGGGTTTTGCAAGGCGTGTGGTAGACACCATGACCGACTCAGATTTCCCATGCGCATTGTGAGTTTCTCCAAATCCACAATCTACTGCTGAACTAATACAATACGATCAGGACCATCTCCCTACCCCTCCCGAGCTACCGTCTAGCCTCCTCCGCCCTCCGAGCTCTGCAAGTAGATGCAGAGCTCTCGCCCCTGGTGCGCCGCTCCTTCTCATTGGCGGTCACCGACGGACCCCCAGTCAATGCTGGTGTGGATTTGAAAGCCAACGGAGCTTCAAATACCACCACTGATATGAATGGCGATGCTGCCCACATCGAAGCCAAACAACAGGACGAGAGGTTGACCGTCTTGAGGACGGAGTACAAAGCTACAACCAACAGAATGCTAAGGGTTGCTGTCAATGGCTTCATGGAGAGTCTAGGCGTGGTTCTGGGAGTAATGGAAGAGCTGGATGTTGATGTGCTTGCCAAAGGCATGCGAACGGTGTGACAACGGAAAGCGGTTGTTATTCATCAACCCAAGCGCATAGCGATGCAGTGTATTGCTTCGCGTGATACTATGACGATATGCTCGTAGAAGACGAATTCGGTAAGTCGATGCGAAGTCGAAACCCTTCCACTCCGTCCTCTGCACATATGTATCCTTGCTTACGGTTTCGGATGGACAATTCAGACTTTCGCATCTTGTATCGCGCACTGGTGTCCTCGCTCTTACTGATATTCATCGGAGCAATCAATGACAAGAAATCAAGGCCAATGCCTGGTCTCTGTTTACATTGCTTTTGCAAGCCAAAACCAGGAGATCTGGGTTGGGACGCAAGAGGCTCGCAGAGTTGTTGGGCCACGGTTTTGAGATGGATCGTGCTCTGGTTGCTGGAAAGGTCTAAATGGTTATCTCACGTATCCCGTGTTGGCTAGATGGGAAGGAGTGGTCTATAACTACTCCAGTGATGGATAATCATCAAGGTGCTCGCCGTCAGCCTTTTCCACGGAATAATGCGTGTCCTCTAGAGCCGCCTCCTGTATCATATGATGCATGTTTCCTGATCTTGAACCAAGTTCTTCCTCAATCCTACACTGTTCTTGAGCTCTTACGAAATCCATGTCATCCTTCGCGACGAACTGTCTAATTCTGAATTCTAGGGCTATTGTAGATTTCCTGTCCTGGAACGTTAGCTGCTCATCCTTCCCTCGATCGATTCCAAGCTTTCTCGCAATGACAAATTTTCTATCCTCTTCGTGAGCTCTTGTAAAGTCGGTGTCCACGCCATTCGGGCTGTGCTTTTCTTGAGCCTTTGCCTTCTTTTCATGCATTTCTCTAGCCCTTGCCATGTTCGCACGCCTTGTTGAAGTACCGGGAAGGTCGTGGTCGCCACGTTCGATGATATGTTTTTGGATCTCCAATGCTGCTGGGTCCACCGGTTAATGATTTACGCTGTCATATTCTTCCATAGCATTCGCTTCCTTTTCCTTTTGAGCTATCGCAGATCCCGAAGCTTGAGTTCTCGCCCCCTCCTTACGCAAGTATGTTTGGAATACTTCATTATGAGGTACATTACTGCATCCAATCTTGCAGATCCTGACCCGGGCATCTCCTTGGCTCGTTGAAGGCACTTTATACGAGGTCTTCCCAATTTGGTCCATGAAGCGATCAGCCGACTTGTTCTGTGTATTCTCATCCTGTCGAGTAGGCGCGTCCATATTCTGTTTTTCCATGCTTGCATATTCGGATGCTTTCCTAGTTTTAATGCCACTAAGATGCTTTCGAATAACAGTAGTTACGGACTCATTTGTGGTGGGAGATTTGGTGGACGGTGTAATTTGTTCTTGTTTATTGCCCTCACCCTTACTAAATATCACTCTGAATCCAGCTCTCGGCAGGTTCAGTGCTCCGGATTTTTTTGCATCTGCACCGTGCCGTTTAGCCGCCTTATGGGAGTCCTTGTCCATCGGTTCAGCCCCGTCTCTTGGTAATTGAAGGCGACTTAGAATGAAGGAGAGCACAGTATATGGAGCATCCAATTTAGTCGTGACTTCAAGATTGCGCCGTTGCTCGTCGTTTGGTGACTGGTCCAGGTCCTTCAAGCTCGTTTTCGTCTGTAATGAAGGGCCATAGTATGTTGACTTTGACAATGTACAATCAGCATTCGTTCGAGTCGAGGGAAGATGAACTCACCCTCAGGCTCATCCCTTGTTCGGAGAGCATCCCAAAATAACCGATGATGGCTATCGCAAAGGAGGGGACAGCGGGCTTTGCGCTATCATCACTGCTGGCAGGCATTGCATCCATCGTAGACGGTAGAGAGCCAAAATCTACAAATTTTTGTTGCTGAGGCGCAACAAATCTTACTGCAGCCATGCCCAGCTTACGTTGGTTTGTAGGGATGACACCTTCTCTAAAATCTGAAGGAGCTAAAGGCTCATTCGCAAAGAATGTTACACTGTCACCAGGTTCCACAAATTTTTCAAAAATTGGAGAACTTGTCTCTCCTGCATCACGGGCATCATCGAAGACTTGCAAATTTTCCGGAGTACTTCCAGCGTACTCGGAGTCTGGGTCCAGGGCCAACAGCCCCTGTTTCTCGCCCCAGCCACCACCACCGCTAAGGACTTTGAGAAGCCGTGGTCCAGGTATGCCATCCTGTTCCAGAGAGTCGAATTGAAGTGCTTTTGAATCATCCGTCGCTGCTACATCAGGAACACTCCGTGGCCTAATTAACGCCCATACATCCACGTGCTGTCGTTCGATCATACCAGCTCCGATTTGAGTATTGATCGCGTTCTCCAACTCCAGTGATGCTGGTACACTCTCTTCTGTCTTTTTTCCTGCGTGTATGTTGAGAACGATGTTACCAACAGCAGCTGAGATTACTCGAGGTGGGGTTATCTGCTTCAAACGTGACCGCAAGTGATTTTCGACTTTGAAACTTTCATCTTGCATTTCATGTGGCATGTGAATAGTCTGATAAGGCAATTCAGTCTGTTTGGATCGTGACCACCTGGCAGACTCGGCCGCATCAGAGTCCCAAGCCCAGCGCTGAGCAAGAAGGGTAGAGGTCTTCCCATTTTTAAACAGGGTATTTGCTACCGGCAGCTGTACTGTACGTAGCACATGAGGTGCCTTGGTTGGATCATGCGTATTTTTCTGTAGAAATGAGAAAGAGATGCAGCAGCGCTGCTGGACCGTCATCGAAGATGTCTCCTTGGAAACGTTCTTAGCATCCCACAAATCCGGCGCGGCAGAGAGTGAGTCCAAAGCGGCCAATGAAATACCTTCATACCCAAGAGGGTTTCTCAATTGAGAAAGTGATAGAGAGGAGCCATCCCCACGAGGGATGACAAGGGACTTGAGGGGTTTGTCAGCATTTAGTAGTGGTAGACGGTCGACGACCGCTACAATCACATCCCACTCCAAGACACGTTGATCTGATTCTCGGAAAACCTTGGCCAGAACACTGGGTACGTAGTTGGTGCCATCTCTCAGCAAGTCGACGTGGGCGGTGGTGATTAGAAGTACGAGAAGAGGAATCCTGCCCGGGTGAGTCCTCAATCTCCTCTCGACATCATATGAGTTTGGTCGCGTGGCCTGTAAGGATTAGTTTGAGCTCGAAAGTCAGAGCGTGGATGAACGCCAAAGGTCTTTTTCGATAACGTACTACATCCGTGGTCGATGATGAAAGATATGTAAAAAAGAATTTCCGGTTTCGCGCAAGCTGCTCTTGGTCCTGTACTCCTGCAGATTTTGTATGGAGCGAACGAGAGAGATGCTGGGAGAAGTCTAGGAGTCCCCAGATGGGCTTTGGGCCATGACTCCAGGATGGCAAAGTGCGCCGTAGCGGTCTCGCAACAAGAATTGAAGTCAATATCTCGATTTGTGAGATGCCCGGCTTCCCACTAGAGCCTCTCATGGGGCCTAATGGTCAACGGCCAGGGCGAATTTAATGCTATGACTAAGACCAACAGCACTGTCAGCACAGTATGCACTCAGGGTTGAGGTGTGGTTTTTCTGTCGTCAATAGATACTTAATATCAAGATGCACGTGTTTTAGCTGTATTTACTGGATGAAATTTGATATATTCCACGGAGTGGCGGGCGAAAACTCCACATTTATTGAACCTGATCTACGAGGAGGCAGGTCATCCGACTACCACTAAAAAACTTAGACGACTACGCTAAGAATTAGAGTTTAGGTGTAATTTATCTTCGTTTTGTTTATAGTCGCCTTACTATCTTTCCTATATTATATATCTTTTATATAATTAATTATAAATTTATTATATAATTAATTAATAATTAATCCTTAATTAATTAAATCTATTATAATAATTAATTTGAAGAAAAGTAATACTTATATTTAATATAAAGCCCTAACCTAGCGCCCTATAAATTAGCCTATATAAGATAAAAAATTAATAAATAAAATAATAATAATAATTTAATTCCAAATCAATTCTAATTTGATTTAATTTAATTTTTATTTTAAAATTCTATTTATTGAAATTAATTCAAGATTATTTATTAATTAATTTTAATTTAATTTAATTTATCTTTAATATTAAAATTCTATTTATTTAAATTAATTCAAGATTATTTGCTAATTAATTCAAATAGGATAGGTTATATATTATAATAAGCGAGCTTTTCTATTATTTTAATATAAGCGATAAAAAGCTTTATTTTATTATAATAAGATTAATTCTTATTTAATTTAAATTCAATTTAGAATTAATATAATTATAAGTTTACTTTTTAAATACCCTAACCCTCCGTAAATATATATTAAAAAATTATAAAATAAATATCTTTTAAAAGAATTATAATTTTTAGGAACTTTAAAATATTATATAGTTAATTAATAAGTTTAGTTTTGGATTAATTTAGGATTAAATATTAATTAATTTAAAATTCTTTAAATAATTTATATATTATTAATTAAGAAATATAGCTTTTAAAACCCTTAATTTAGCAAAAAAAGTTATTAAGGCCCTAATTAAATAGAAATTATCTTTAAAGAAGAATTAAATAATAATTAATTCAAAATTAAAATAAAATTGATTGCTAATTAATTTAGCTTTATAAAATATATATTTATATTTTATTCAAAGTTTTAAAGAAAGAGATAATTTATTATAATTATAAAAATTATAAAATTAATAAGTTTTTAATTTCTTAATAACTTAATTTTAAATCAAATTCGATTTGAATTTAGATTAATTATTAATTAAATATAAAATATTTACGAAATTCTATTTATTATAATTATTTAAAATATTTTAATTATTCGAATTATAATTCTAATATAATAAAAATTAAAGATATATTTATTATTAACAAGTATTCTAACAAAAACAATAGGAATAATAGGGAGGTTAAAAGGGAGATTAAAGGGGAAACTGAAAAAGAAACTAAAAGGGAGGCTAAAGGAGAGGCTATAAGGGGGACAGGGGGGGAAATAGGAGGGGAGGCTAAGGAAGAGATAGGGAGGGAGGCTAAGGGGGAGGCTAAGAGGGAAATAAAGAAGGAAGCTAAAGGGGAGATTAAAAAGGGTAAAAATAATAAGGAGTAAACTAATTAAATTAAATTAAAATTAATCCGGGATTGAATAAAGATTAATCTTAATTAATAAATTAAATTAGCTTAGCTTAAAATAAGTAAATAATAAAATTAATTAGAATTATTTCTAATTTAATCTTAATTTAATTATATTTTTTTATTATTTATTTAATTTCTTAATTATATTATTTTTAATTTTACTCTTTTATTTTTAAGCTTTAGTTTTCGAATTTCTACTTCCTTTTGTCTTTACTTTAAGTTATTAATTAATAATTAATTAGATAAATTCTATTAATTTATTAAAGTTATTTATTAAAGAAAATTAAAATTAATTAATAAATAAATCGAGATTAATTAAGATTCAATTTTACCTTTTAAATCTTTAAAAGCTTAATTTTAATTTTAATTATAATTAAAGATTATTATTAAATTTAGAATTTAATTATCTTTTTCAGCTCTTAGAAAATATAAAAGATTTTATATTATCTTCTTTATTAAAGCTTATTTTAATTAATAATTATCTCTGATTTTTGCAATAACTTCTTAATATTTAAATTAATTTTAAATTAAATTTAAAATAAAATAAAATAAATTATTATTTAATTTCCGTTTAAACTCGTAAAACTTTTCCGATAAATTTATTTAGCAATATATATATTATATACCGAAATCAAAAAATATTAAATATTATTAAATATTATATTAATTAAGGTTTCTAATATTAAATTAAATATAAATTAATTTAAATTTAATTTGGATTTAATTTAGATTTAAACTTATTTTATAATAATATATAATAATATTAAATCTTTCTTAATAATATTGCTTTTATAATATATTTACTCGATTATATTAATATAATTATAAATTATAATAAAGACTTCCTTTAGGATTTCGAAATAATATATATTAATATTTAAAATAATATTAATATCTTATTTATAGCAAACCTAATTATAAATCTTCGGAATAGATAATAATAAGTCTAGAAAAATAATAAATATTTAATTTAAATTTAATTTAAATTTAATTTAGATTTAATTATTAATTAAAAATTAATAAATTTTAAAGTAATCTTTTTTCAAAGAATATTCTAATAAAGCTATTATTCGTTTATAAACAGATCTATTATATTAATTAATTCTAATATTTTAACGAATTTTATATTTAAAATAAATATTATAATAAATAATTATTTATTATATATACTAATATTAAGGCCGAAAATAAAAGTCGATAAATTAAAAATATTATTTAAATCCTAATTAAATTAATATTAAATTAGGATTAAATCTAAATTATATATACCTTTAATTTGTATTTTATTTATATTTATAAAGACTGTCTTAAGGCTATTATTATAAAGATAAAGTTAATAAATAAGAAATTATAATAATTCGGAAATCAATTCGAATATTTTCGTAAATATTTATTAATAATATTCGTTATTTAACTTATTTATATAGACTCGGTTAAGCGTAAAAATTATAGAATATATAATTAGTAAAATTTTTGGATTAATTATAAATTAATCCTGAATTAAATCCCTTATATTTTCCTAATTTTGATTCGAATATTATAAATATAATTTTATTAATTAATCTTTTTATCTTTTTAAATATTATATCTATTTCGTAAACTTCTAATTATAAGAAGATCTAAGCTTATTTCTTATAAAAAATAATAATAATTTTAATATTAATCTTATTAATATTAAAATATTGAATATATCAATATTAATCGATTACGAATTAATTTAAGATCGAATAAAAATTAATTAATAAATAATTAAAAACTTATTCCTTTATTTATATTTCGATATTTAAATTTATATTTAAATTAAATATTATTAAATATTTGTCCTTCAAAATAATAAAATATCTTTTGCTTCCGAATAATAGCTTCGATTTAATCTATTTGACTAATATTTTAATAAATATTTATAATATATTTTATTTAATAATTTAAATAAAATATATTTAATAATAAATTACGAAGGAATTTTCCTATATAATTAATTAAATTTAATTTTAAATTAATTTCGATTTAATTTTAAATTAATTATTAATCCTAAGTCTTTTATTTATTTAACAAGCTTGAAAAAGCTATTTTATAATTTTAATAAAAAACGATTATATAGCGACGGCAGATATATATATATTCTATATAAAATAAAAATAAAATATAAGTAATAAGCTAGATTATTAGGGATAAGAATATTAAATTTTATTTAATAATTTATATATTATAAAGCTCTAGAACTAATTTAATAATTAATATTTAAATTAATTTAAAATTAATTCCAAAACGATTTTGAATCGAATATAAATTAATTATTATAATTATTTTTCCTAATTAATATATATTTAATAATATAATATAAGTTCTCCGGCTTTAATTAAGGATTATTTAACTTTAAAAAAAGATTTTTGAAATATTTAATATAAATATTTTTAATAATATTTAATAATTGAAAAAAATATATTTTCTATTTTAAACCTTTATTATTTATATAACCGATATAAAATAAAGGTTTATTAGAAATAGTTTAAAATTAATTCAGTTTTAAATTATAATCGATTTAGAATTAATTTCGGATTAAATATTTAAATTCTTATTTATTTAATTATAAGATTATATTCTTTATTTTATTATTTATATATATTCTTTTATTCGAATTATTTCTAAATTTAAATAAATTATCTTTTTAAATATTAAATAGATTCGATTATAAATTAATTTAAAGTTAATTTTTACGCGATTATAAATTAATTTAAAGTTAATTTTTACGCGATTATAAATTAATTTAAAGTTAATTTTTACGCGATTATAAATTAAATTTATAAATTATATAAATTATTATAAAATTATCAAATTTCTTGAATTTATTTCAAATTGTCTTTAATATATTTTATTAATTTTGCGGTGTTGCTAAGCCCAAAACAGAAGGCGTTCTAAGCTATTTTACGCGGTATCAATACCGGCTAATATCGATACTAAGGGATATTACTGCCGATAGCTTAGGACTACCTTTGTAATCCCCGTTTACGCCCCTATTTTCTTATCCCCCCTTATCTACCTCTTCTATTCTAACTGAATTAACTGTCTATATCTTACTTTATATACAAGCTTTTAATAAAACTTAAAAAAGGCTAAATAATAGGCGTAAATAACGCGGTCTTTAACGGATATATTAGGTATAAAGGGTATATTATATCCGTTTACTTTCTCTAAATAGAAGCTTATTATATTTAGCTTTAGATTCCTTAATCTAAGCTGCCGCTTCGAATCAATTCCTCTATTACCCTTTATTATTGTTTATTTATTATATTATAACCGTCTATTATAGGCGTATATATTCAAATTATATACGGTCTTTGACTTATTTATTTAATCGTAAAGATAAGTTTGCAATTAAAGGCCGAATAAAACTAATATTTATAAATATTATTAAAAAAAATATAAATTTGATTAAAAAGCAATAAGCGCTATAAATTTACTCCTTATTTTATAGAAAAGAAGGAGGTTAATAAACTCGTTATAAGATTTAATTAATAGCTCGATTAAGATCCCGATAATTATATATAAATTACAGATAAATTTAATATCAAATTATTCCTGGAATAAATCCTAGAGAATTATTCGGGTATATAAATTAAGAATAATTTAAATAATTACTAGGGTTACTTCAAAATAATACTTAGTTCCGAGTATAACCGTATATTTGATAAATATAGTATAAAGGATATTAACAACGTTAATAAAATATTAAACGGATAATAGTATTAGGGATTCAATAACTGATAAAATAATTCTTTAATTTAAAAAGTAACTTATTGTTTAATTTGGCTTAAAAAAGACTTTGCAAGAAAGGAATATAAATAACCCCGAAGACCTTTATTATATTTTCTTTTATTATTAAATTTACGATAATTATATTTATAAAAATAAGCGTTAATAAGTCCAGGTAGCTATAAATATATTTATAGCCTCCTTCTTTAAGTATAAGCCTATTATTATATTTTTTATAAAGATTAAGTTTAAAAGCGATATATTTAGGACTTCTATACCTCTAGAAGATAAAGTAGCTAATAGCGATATTATTACTATTAATAGAGATATCGACGAAGACTACTCTGCGAGTACAAGCTTAGAAAACGATAGCGATAATAATATTAACAACGGTATTTATAGCAGCTCCAAGGAAGCTCGGACTTTATTATAAAAATATATTATATTCTTTATTACCCCGAACCCTATCCCCGGGATATTAAATATTATTTTTGTTAAAATTACCTTATTATATATTAAAGGAGAAAATAAATACCCTCGAATATAAATAAAAATATATATTTTTATAATTCGTTATTACTAATAATCCTTGAATAACAAAACGTTTATTATAGGAAAAGAAGATAATTTACTTTTTTGTTTAATCGATTATTTATTCTTAATAACTTTATATAATAATATCTTTATATCCCTTAAGATCAAATATAATATTAAGAGTATTTTCGATATTCAAGTATCAATTTAGAAGAAATATCTTGTTATAAAAATAATAAAAGAGGCGTTTAACAAGCCTATTTTCCGTTAACTAGGGAAAGCGAATACCGGTTATCTAATATTATTAATAATATTCTTGAGTATTAATACGTAATACGGCTATTTAGTCAATCTTGGCAAGAAAGCCGGGTTGTAATTTATTCTTATATAATATTACTTCTACCGCCGCCTAGTTAATATTATAAATTATAAACTTACTCGATCCGACCTTATTTACTTATATTAATAGATTTTAAATAAAATATTAATTGAGGTTCGGGACTAGATTTTCGATTATTCTTTAACTTTAAAAGCGGTTCGCTTTTATATTAATAAAGATATTCAATTCGATATCTAAACGGTATTCTTAGATAAGCTCTCTGATAACCTTATATAAAGTAAAGCTCAACTTATAAGTTTGAACGTTAATTTTAATATATTAATTAGATTTCCTTAAGGTTAGCTTTCAGTAAAGCTTACTACGAATAAGTTACTAAATAAGCTTATTAAGAAGAGATAAATACTTATTAATAGCTTATGTTGCAAATATAGGATATTAAGTTATATTTAGATAAACGATCTTAATTTGTAAGAGAAGAAGGAAATTAATACTATAATATTTTATTTAAAAGCAAATATATAAAATAAAGAAGGCAAAAAGTATTACAGGAAGTATTAGAGAAATATCGATATTGCCTTTTTTGAAGCTTAATATACCGGTTTATTTACAGTAATAACTAATAATAATCCCCGCCCTGCAAGGACGCTTTATTATAATATAAAAGAACAAGCTTTTCTCGCTCGGTTAATTTATATACCCGTATCTTATTTCTCGGACTTTGAGAAGTATAAGATTAATATATATACTATCGAAGTATAAATAATATTAAGCCTTCGATAAGAGATCCGATATCGACGGAATATAAGGCGCAATATTCCTTCTGCCTCCGATATTATAATAGAATTATATACTCTATTTAAGAGCTTTTTATTTAAATCCGAATACGACTTTCCTCTGATATATAAGCTGAAGTAGTATATCTTCTACCTTAGCAACAAACAATTATTTATTAACAGGCGTACCTTCGAGTATACCCGAATAAATAAGATAATAAATAAGGTCAAGAGATATTTAATTACGTTTGCTTTAAGCCAAGGAATACCGTATCCGTATTTTATATATAAAACCGCCGGTATATTCTATATTAATATCGCGGCTTTTAAAAACTATACCGCGAAAGTATATAAGATTTTTCTACGTTTATAAAAGAAGGAGGAATAAATTTAGAGATATATTTAAAAAATAAATAAAATAATATTAAAATAATAATATCCTTAATAATTAAGAACCTGTAAAGTAAATTTTGCAGTTTATTATAATTATTATAAGGCCTTTCTCCTCTTATTATCCAGGATTCGGTCTCTATTTAATAATCTAGGATACGAAGAGCCCTTTTGTATATATTATTATTACCTTAAAGGTCGTAGCCTACCTTAGCAACCGCCTATCCTATATTTAATATAATAGGCAACTTTATTTTGATAATAGAAGCAATATTAATTTAAATAAAATATAATAGTAAGTAAAATTATAAAATACGATTAATATTTAATAATAAAAGAAGAAGTAAATAGAGGCTAGCAAGTATTGTTAGTATTTGTATAATATATAAGCTCCTAGTATTTTCTAGGCCAAATTTCGGAAGATATTCGAAGTTACTTCAAAAAGGCAGTAATACGCAAGCTATTAGGTTTAAATTTATTTAATACTGAAGCCTATAGGAATATAAAGATAAAGGCCCTTAGCGATCTCAGAAAATATATATTCGAAATAAGGTAAGAAAATCTTGATCTTATAATAAACTAGATACGGAAAAAAGTATATTAAAATTATATTATAAGAATAATCGGTATATTAATAATATCCTCTATTCCTATAGAAGTATTATATATTAATAAGTTGGAATATTAATATTCGGAGATATCTTTAAAAACGGCGGCTTTAATTGTTAGCTATATAAATAATATTATTAGAATTTTTAAACTATATTAAGAAATTACAAACAAATTATATTAATAATATTAGTTGGCGGTAGTAGCAAGGAATACGTTTCGGTTAGCTTGTAATAATCAATATAAATTCTAAACCCTTTATTAATAATAACTTGCAGGGGCTATTATCTGCAGCTTTTATAATCCTATACTTATTATTATATTAAGATTCGTTAATCCCAAAGTTAACAATTATTGATTGATATTACCTTTATTCTATTAACCCTTATTCCAAAGCCTATTAATAATATAAATATTATCAAGCTTGCTCCTTACCCTTATTGCTATCTGCTATAGCCTGTTTTTAAGATAGAGAATCTTATAGCAGCCTTCGTAATCCGCTTCTTTAAACGTAAAATATATAACGACTGCGATTTTATAATTTGTTTAATAACGACCGATTATAATTGTTTAGGGAAAGAAGTAAGAATTATATAATAATAAAAATAGTATAAAAATTAAGGAAGGAAGGAGATATAACTTTTAATAAAATTTATAATAAGGTTTAAAAGATTAAAAGGCCGAAAGGTTATTTGTTAATATTAGCTATTTATCTTTAATTTATATATTAAACCTAAGCGCTTAAATAGCCGCTAGAAAATAAGGTATATTATACTTTGCTCGGAGCTTGATTAATAGCATAGTATTCGTAAGGCTTAAAGCGTTATTAGAGTTCAAAGATCTGGCTTATAATATATAGCGTTTAAAGTTATAAACTCTAAATACTTATTATTATACGTTATAATAGATTTCCAAAGTTCTAATAATATAGGTATTTATTCCGTTTATCTAATCTATATAAGAGTATATTAGTTAGTATTACAATAGGAGCTTAATTAGATTATATACTTTCTTTATAAATCTTATATTTAATAAGCTAGTTCGATAGTTATTAGAGACTCTATTTAGAGAAGTTCGGGACCCGACGAAGCCTACGGTATAGCTCTACTATAATTATAATAATTTTTAATATTAGTTAAATTATCTTAATTTTATATTGCAAAATTATCTATACTTATTTTAAGATCGAAGATTTATATAATTAGGTTAGGGTTATTTGCGGTAAATTCTTATAGGAATTATAACAAAAACGGTAAAATATTATTAGGGTCTTAGGTAACGAACTGCTACTTAGCTTTTTCAGACGTATCGGAAATAACTATAATTTAATAAGTTATATTATTAATAGAGACTCAGACTCTAATTATCCTTATCTTTTATAAGTATTTTGTAACTATTAACTGCCTTATATAATTACTATACAATATATATTCTTAGGCGATACGCCCTTGCCCCTTAAGGGCCGACAGAGTATTTATATAATTTTAGAATACCTTTATAAAGTATAGACGATTAAAGATAGCGTTAAGTTATACTAATAGCCAAAGCGATTGATATATCCTTGGATAATAGGCAGTATTTATATTTTATATACAAAGTCTAATATTTGTAAGTTTAATTATCCTTATAATCTTTTATTCAATATTTCGCATTATTAATTTAAATACTATATTTATTATAAGTTATATTATATCTAAATTTAAGTTCGGAATATTTACCTTTTTTTAAACTTATTTATTTATTGATTTCCTATACTGGTTCCTTATACTGATCTTTAAGTAAATTAGTATACAACTATTCTCTGTAGTAATCCCGAGGTCTATTCTACCCGTTGTCCTTTTTCCCTTTATCCTTAGCAAATCGTATACTTTGCTTCCAAATACGATAACTGAACCCCCCTATAGTACTCAAGTTTACCCGTAATTTATATTTGGGCTTATTATAGCCCCCTTGCGTTCGCTTATTATACTTAGCCCCCTATTATATATTACGAACCCTTAATATAATATACTATCTTTCTGCTAGTCGAATTGGTACCTTATACTCCTATTATAGTTTTCGATTATAATATATATAATTGAACAAAAGGATATAAGAATTTAATAATAATAATTAATTTACTTATATATTTTAATTATTCGAATAATCTTTTTCTCCGCCTATAACTCCCTATTATAACGACTTTACCCTAGGCTTAAAATAACTCCTTTTAAACCTTGATATATAACGACTCCGAAATCTTTGAATTAACAAAAGATAAGAAACTTAAAAAAGCGGGATAGCTTTAAAACGAGGTAGAATTCCTTTTTATTCTATATAAAAATAACCCTTTTATATAATAGACGGCTCTTATAAAGCTTTTTAATAAAGAAGTAATATCCGATTAATACAGATCGACGAACTTGTTAAATTCGAAATATAAAGCGCTTTTGAAAGCTTCCTAAGATACTAAGAGATTAGAAAAATATATAAGGCTAATAATTTTCTCCGTATATTATTTAACTGTTAGTAGACTTTCTTATAAATCGAAGGCAACGAGCTTATATCTTCTTATTATAAGGTTTTAACTATATAAGATACCTTATAGATAGTAAACGAAATTAATATATAGAATTTTACGGTTATAGAACAGAATATAATAAAGGAGAATTTTATAATAGATTATTAATATAAGTTTAGCTTAGAAATAGCTTGTTTATTTGCGATTATATCTACGTCTAGGCAATTCTTAAGCTTTATTCCGAATATATAATAAACATTAGAATATAATAGAAGTAGGGCGGCTAAAGGGATTGGGCGTTAATAGTAGAATATTTCTAATAATTTCCTAAAATTGAGTATATTTATTTATAAATATAATATTTTATAAAGAATTTAAAATAAAATACGCTTTCTGAATTATATTTAGTATTTGCGTATATTAATTATATATAGAGATTAGGCGATTTAGATTAAAAGGCTCCTTGTTTCCCCTACTTTCTATCTTTATTAACTTTATTAAGTTTATCAAGTACTATATTTAACCCGATAGAATATCTGCTACAAACTCAGAAAAATAAGTTAATATCTTTTAAATATATATTTAATATAAATTATTAATTAATCAGCCAAAGGACCGTCCAGAGGTATATAATCTACTCGAGACGGTCGGACTAGGATTTTCTAAGAGACTTCTATTAAAGAAAAGAGATAAATAAACAATAAGTATAAAGCTTTAACGGGTATATTACCTAATTTACAGCTATATTAAATTATATTAATATAATTAATCAGAAAGAGCGCGTTGCTCTCAATAGCTTTTATAAGTATATAAAAGAGTTGTAATTTGCTTTCAATTAATTTAAAGCGAACTAGGCTCGATTTGAGAACAAATTTTATAAAGAGCGCTATAAGTATAGTATCTATTAGCAAGGCTTATATTATAAACGCGAGCGCTATAAGGAAACGGCGAAGAACCTCGAATATATTTAAAATTCCTATTAACGGCTTAGCGAAATTGTTTCGAAGATTTATAACCAAGTTAATAACGAGAATTATTAAGTATTGATTAATTATAATATAACCAATCTTATTTTTAAAACCGAAACTAAAGTATACAAGATTCAAATCTTAGAAAAGGATTTAGAAGAATAATATTAGCGGTCCGCCGCCGGGAAGGAAGAACTTTAAGACCGCTTATATAATATTGAATTATAACTAAATAAGAAACTCGAAACGAAAGATATATATTTATACGAATTCGAATTGCGTTTTTATCGTAAATAAATATATCGTAAGGCTAATAAAGAATAAGATTTTAATTAAAGCTTTAGATCAAGTCGAGGTAGGAAAAGGAACCGGGGTTATAATCGGGGTAAGCAATTTACCCTTCCGGAGAATAAGGGTTTCGCAGGAGAAGATAATAACCTATATTAAAAGGGCAGTTAAATAATCGTAAAACAAAAAGAATATTAATAATAATAAAAATAAGGTTATTAAATATAGAACTATATTGCAATATTTTTATTAATATATTTTTATATTAATATTATAAAACCCTTAGTTAATAATAATAATATTTTGTAAAGTTAAATTTATTATATTATTAATATTTCCTGAATTATTTATTATATAATAATCAATTTATTTAAGTAATATAAAGTTACTCTTCAACTTTAAAGATAATTTTTTAGAGTTATCTCGGGGTAATATTAATCTTACCGCCTTAAGCCTTAATAATTATAAATATCTTTTTGTTATATAACCTCAAGACCTTACTTTATCTTATAATATTTATAAGATCCTGAATATTAATCGTAATATTTAATATTATAAGACCAGTCTAATACTTAGCAAAGAAAAGGAAAAGATTATATTAATTACTTTTATTTTTATAATTAAATATTATTTGATCAGCGGCCTTTATAATTATTATCAAAAGGGATAAGGGTAATATATAGATATATATAAGCAAAAGGATACCGGGAGGTAATATTAATAGCTTTTAATAAGCTTAGAGGATCGTATTATATATAAAACCTTAAGTATTAATTATATTTATAAAATAAAATATTTTAGGGAATTAAGGCTTCCGAAGGATAATATTATTGAAAACTTAAATAATATATCCGAGGTCCTAATTAATATTATAATAGAGATTAGCGATTACTAGTTAAATTATAATACGGTCTAACTTATTAATAGCGATAATCTTATTATTGATAATAATACTCGGTTGATAATTAAAATATTGCGAAAGAATACTTTATAACTGAAAGAACTCGGTAACGGCTATATATAGGTATTACTTACTAACTATTTTATTATAAAGTCTAGCAGTTTAGGGAGGTACGGTAGGAAGACCGCTAAAAGATATAATCGGAAGATTATAAGAAAGATTAATAAGAGAACTATCTAAAAGACTATTGGGAGGGGAAGGACTATTTAAATAAGAAGGACCCAATATTAAGGGGCTTAAAGAAGGGAACCTCGTCGATAGAGAAGTCTAACTTATTGCAACTTACTTATATAAAAGTTTAATTGAATAATTAATATTAAATATAAGGGTAAAAAAATTCGTAATTTATATAAAATATAATAATTCAAGTATTTGCCGAATTATTATAAAGCAAATATTCTTATATAATTAGAATCTTATTGATAAATACTTTCCTCTTTTCCCGGACTACCTTTTCCCGAAGATCTATATAAATAAATAAATAATAAATATACTTCGAGGAAATAATAAGTAGGACAAAACGGATTACAGGTAGGATATACTTTAGAAGATATAATTTATTTGAATCTAGGCGTATAACCTTATTATATAATAACTTTCTAAACGCAAAATTATATTATTAAAAGCTAATATAACTTTGTTTTATCTACTATTGTATTAATATATTTGAAATATAGTACTCCAAATCGTAAATCGCCGATACGATTATAATCGTTTTCTTAAATCTAATATAGCAATTATTATTACCGTTTATACAATACCTTAGACTTATTACCGGGTAAATCAATATATCGAGTTAAGCTACCTAAGGTCGAGATAAAGGGGGCAAAGAAAAGCAGACGAAGTTTACCCGAATAAAATATTTAGCTTCTTTTATAAAGTATATCTTTTAACGCCCGTTTTAGCGCCCGCTTAATATCCCTTTAATATCTTGTTAATACCTTGTTAATACCCTATTAGCGCCGAGATAAACCCTTATAATAGAGCTAGCTATAGCATAATATTAGCTTTTTTCTATATCCTTACCCAAATAATTATAAAATATCGATAAGAAATAATAAAGAATTCAAATAATATAAGATTAGATTAACAATCGGGCTCAGGATCTATTGGCTTATATAATATTATATTATTTAGCTAAAAACCTATAAGGCTTGTTAAATAGGGATATTCCTCTGAGTAAAGTAGAATTACCCGACGAGTCTAGGTTAAAAGGATTTATTATTTATCCTTATAATTATAGAAATAACCGTAGCCTTTTATTTAATTTTGATTTATTCGAATAAGTCGTTTTTTATCTCTTTCCCGGCAAGCTTTGTATTATATTAAAATCCTTATATTATATATATTATAGACCGGAATTAAAATTATAATACTCGTTCCCGAACAGTGAATCGAAGCGTTACTACCGAACGAATTATATAATACTATAAGGAGAGCTATTAATATTCCGTTGTTCGTCTTTAGACCTTAAAGAAATATTAATTATATTATCGAGACTTTATATAGTAAAAGAGATCCTTTTGCAATATAAATAATAATAAAGGCAAATATCTTGTCCCGTTAATATTCCTAGGGACTCTATTTGAATACTAAGTTCAAATAAAACTATAAAAAGACAAATTAAAGCTTTCGAAATATTTCGAGAATAATTATAATAACGAATAAACTCTTTGTAAATATATTAATTTATATAAAAGATTTTCGATTCGAGTTCGAAATAAAACGCTATTGCTAAAAAGGCAAAAATAATCCGATCGAAATAGTCTATATATTAAAGTTGTAAGTAAACGCTTCTTCGGAGGTTATTTATTTATTTAATATTATTAAAATTTATCTCTTTATCTGAGAATCGGATATTAAATCGAAAATAATTAATATAGCTTTGATCGTCTAAACAGTTTACTGAGTTATTTTATCTACGCTTATTATTTAAAGAAGATAAAAAGGACTAATAAAGGCGCAAGATAAATCCGTTATTAAATATATACCGAAAATTGGGGGCTTTAAAAGATTTTAACTTATCTTCGGTACCGGTCCCTAAAGACAAGACTATATTTAATATTATAAATAATATTTATAACTTTTGATATTCTTATATAATAAGATTTATAAGGTTATTATATTTTAAAGTTCCGTCTTAAAATAAATTTAATAATTTGATTTGTACAAATCGAAAAAGGCTATATTTTATTAATAAGATTATAACCTAAGTCGAAATTTATTTACCCCGGGGTAGTAGATATTATTCGGCCTTTAACCTCCGATTAGTAATTAATTAAGATAATCTTAAAGTTTACTTATATCTCCTAAAGGAATAGTTTATCCTTAATATTCTCCGGTTATATATATTTATAATCTTTGTATATATTAATAGGCTCTAAGGACGGTCTCGAGAATATTTATTATATTATATATATTATTTCTACTATTATAACCGTTATAATTGGAAAATAAGAATATAAATATATCCGATATTGTCGTTATAGTAACGGCGATTTTGGATCCTGATATACTCAGCTAATAATCGAATATTTGCTATTCCTTATCTAAAAGTTCTTTAAGCTACTTCTCTAAAATAACGACGTTATAATAACCGTTGCTAAGCTAGTAGCAGAAATAAGTTTGTAATCGAATTTATATACTTTGATATTTAATCAAATATATATCGAAAATATCCCGAATAAAGAGATTAAAGGTATTAATATAAATAAATATATCTTAATCTTTTAGGAAAAGGCCGATAATTATCAGACCCTTTAGGACTTATTAATAAAAAACAATATCAGTCTTTAGGATTAGCTTTTATTAGAACTTATATCAAATACCTCCTCGAAAAGGTCTTGAATCCGAAGCTCTAAGCCTAAATTCTCTTAAAGTAGACTAAGATATTCTAGGGGTACGACTCTACGGGCCCTATTGCTATCGATATAGAGAAATCTTGCTCCGGCGATATTAAGCTTAACTTTAGCTCTCAATTTCCTATTATTTAAATTTAAAATATATTACGAAATCTCAAAGAAATATTCTTGTCTAATAACTCTAGACCCGAAGCGTATAATATATATATTATAAATAATATATTAATAGGTCAAAATATACTCCGGTTTCCTTCGAAGGTAGAAAAGATATATAATATAACTTATAATATTTTTAAGCAGATATATTAGTCTATTAATATTACTTATATAAAGCTAAATAGTAATCTTAAAGTTAAGATTAATACCGAGGAAAAGGTATTTTATTTGATCTTCGATAGCTTTGCAAAGGATATCGGCTAAATCTTATAAATTAAGTACTTTTTAGAAAGCTTCGTAATAATAATTTTTATATAAAGTTTGGAAAATATTAATAAAAGCAAATTCTAAATCGTATAAGCGGTATCAATTATTATAAAGTCTCTAATTTATTATATATTCTAGATAGATATATATTTAATAATAGGGTTGAGGTTATAAAGGATCCAAGATCTTTATATAATATAAAAAAAGCCTTTGCTTTGTTAATAAAAGAAAATAAATATTAATAAAAATTATAATCAACCGGATTATCGAGCTAGGTATTTTGAATAAAATCAAATAATAGCGTAATTATCTATATAATATAATATATTATATATTCAATAAATATCAAAAAGTAATTGGTAGAAAAAAGTATTCGTTATTTTATTTATATAATTCAAGATTTATTTACTTTTTTAAATAAAACCTTTTTAAGTCGTCGGTAGCAGGCTAATTTAGAGATATAATCGCTAGTAATATATATTAATATAATAAAAGAAAATATACTTTCCCGGTTTTCTTAGTCCTTTTATTAAAGTATAAACTCTAAATCCTTAAAGTTAAGAATATTATATATCGTAGTAATAGCTTTTTTATTAACGATAATAATAACTCGAAGTCTTAAATCGATTGATAACCGCGAAGGACTTTTAAGTCTTATTTAAATAATAAAAAGATTTCCGACTTTATAAAGTCCTCCGAAGTTATCTGCAAAAATATAAATAATATTATTAAATAATAAGATAAGACGAGTATAAAATATTCGGGTAATATTTTACGTCCTAAATACCCGCTATATAATAAAGAATATATAATTCTTATAGCAAGTTATAATTCTAAGTCGATAAGGGTATATAGCGAATAAGTCGCCGTTAACGAATAATAATAGGAAATCGGAGCCAAAAGTTATTAAATTTAAATAGAAATTAATATTTTACGTTTAACTACGCCCCAAATTATTATTAGGAAATATTTAATATAAGGTAATATCCTTCGACTTCTTACCGATAAAGAATACCGTCGATAGATACTAAATACTAGGATACGTTATTTCTTAAATAACGTATTTAGTTCGGTTTTTATAACAAAAGTAAAAATCTTAGTTATTAATAAGCTAGAATTATTCGATATAATTGCAGATATTTATATTTGCTTAATAATTTAAATAAGCTAGTAATTCTTGTTATTTCTAAAAGGCTTTCTAGGTTATTTAAGCTAAGTTTAAGACCTTTAAGAATCAAAATAGATCCTTAACGCTTAAGGGGGGTAAAGGGGGTAAAAGAGGGTTAAAATATTTAAATTAATAAAAGCTTTAAAGGCTTTGTTTTAACGATTATTTTAAGATATCTACTCTTTTAGGAGATAATAAATCGCAGTATATAATAAAGCAAGAGAACTTTTGTAGGTTAACTAAGATTAATTTATAAAATTTATATTTTTATAATAAAGATTATATACGAGTTCTTGATAACGAAGACCTTTTATATTTCTTTAATAAAAAGAACGTTATACGTTTAAAAGGGATTTTTGAAGTTGAAAGCTATATTTATTTAAATCTTGAAAACTATATTCCTGTCTTAATATCTAAAGAATAATTATAAGATAAATTCAAAATATCAGGAATTACAAAACCGTAACTATTATAGCCTAAAAAAGTATTATTAATACTTCAATTCTCGCCGGCTACCCGATTGGAATATCTGTATAGAAAATACCGGATCGTAATAACAAAGCAAATTCTATTAGCAAGGGATTAATAATAGATAGTTAATCTGTATTTTACTAGTCTATAAATATTCTTATTTTAAATAAAATAAAGCTAAACTATTTACGTAGGTCTCCTTAAATAGATTCGAAAAGATATTCGAGAAAATTATACTAATTTAAGGAATTTTTATAATAGGAATATCTATTGTTAGCTTCGAGCTTATAGGAACGAGCAAAATTTATATAACAAATATCAATAACTCGCGTATTTCTCCGAGGGCAAATATAAGGATTTAAAATATTTAATAAATAGAAATAAATTATAGGGTTTCAAAGACGTTCTGGATACCTTGTTACTATTCATAGGCCTATAATTTATATTATAAATCGGAAACTTCTATCGGATTCTGAATTTGAAATACCTTAAAATATACGGTCCTTTATAGAAATCGAAGAGAGTTGTTAAATTATAATATAAAAACTTTATAATTATATTATTTATATTTATAACTATTAAGATAAAATATTAGACTATAATAATTACCTTAAACCTTTACTCAATTATTATATTATTAAGAATCTTCAATTATTTAATCCGAGCCTTCCCGATAATAGAGCTTCTATTATAGATATATTCAATCGGAAAATAATCTTTTTATATATTAAAAATAATCGTATTTGCTAAACTATTTTCTAGAAAATCGTAAATATAAATTATATAATACCGTCTCTTTATATATTTTTCGAGGATACGAAATAGTTAGAATTATATACTAAAATTATATATAATCTTCGTAATAATATTAAAGCTTCTATTTAATAGAGTTTTTATAATAGTTTTAAACAAAGTAATATATATAACCGAGCTTTCCCTGTTCAGAATAAATTATTAATTTTCTATAAATATTATAATAATAAATATTAAATAATCGAATTAAAATATCGCCAACTTTGGCTCTTTACTTAGCGTTATTTCTTTAAATTATCCGTGATACTACCTCGGAAAGATATTGGAAAATCCAAGCCTTAAATAATAGCGAAAAATAACGAATATTAGAAAAGGCTAAGCCAATTAATATAGGAATTAAGGTTTTGATTTAATAAAATTGAAAGATATTATAAATAGAATTCTGATATTATAATAGCTTAAGCCTTTATTTAATAAATATATCCTGAAATATCTGATTCAAAACGCTTATTAATAGCTAACGAAATCTATAAAATACTTAGGCGAATTAACGGAAATAACCGTTCTTCCTAGGAGAAAATTATAAGTATTATCGAAATACCGTACCGGTTTTGTTGCGGTAGACCTTATACGTAAGCGTATAAGTCTACAAAACCTTCCTTTTTTCTTAAAGATATTTATTTTACCCTATTAAATACGTCCTACTTCTTTGTATACCGTAATATATTCTATATATTTTTTAGGAGTATATCCAGTTTATTAATTCAGATAGCGTTTAGTTTAGCAGATTAAATAGCGTTCTTAATAGCGGTTCAAATAATAGAGTATACGGAGATTAAGAATAAATCGAATAACCTTTTTGACCCCGAAAATATATATAATATTAATTAGGATATTAAAGTAATAATAATTTTTAGAATTAATATACCTTTAGATACTTAAGGACCTTAAATATTAAACTATAGCCCGGCTTAACCCCAATAGATAGATAATACGGTAACAAATCCTATAGTCTTACGCTTAAGGCTGCTAGAAAACTATAAACTTAAAGCAAACACTATAATAATTTTTATTATTTTCGTTAATAAAGGCGATTACTGCTTTATCGGAAGCGATAATAAATTAAAAGGAGTATTATACCGGTTAGTAAACAAATTATATTATTATTATTAGAATATCAATATTCGAAGTTTGAAATATATCGATATTAATATAATAACGAGTATTCTTGCAAAGGAAGATAACAATAAAATATTTTTTATTAATATATATAGGGAAGTAAGATTTGATATACTTTCAGGAGCAACGTTTAAAGAGCGAATCTATTAAATTTAATAATTATAAAATCGTTGGGAAGCAGACGCTTAATTATAAAGGGGTTAATATATTCGGCAGATATAGCCCTTAAAGGCAGAGGGCTCAAAAAATATTCCCGTATATTAGATAAAAAGTTAAGAATTTATAATAATCCCGCAAATTGCTTAATTGATAAAATATTTTTAAATAGCCTTTAATATAGTTTATATATAATACTTTAAATAGCGAAGGCCAGGATAATATAATTTATAAAGAGAAAAATAAGTATAATAAAGAAAGCCTATTAATTAGGCTATTTATATAACGTAAATATTACCCTGATTATTCGTAAAAATAATATTTATTATATATATTACTTAACCGATTATATATTATAGCCTCTAACGACGAAAGAGATTATATATATAGGGAAGAATATTGGTTTTTACTTTATTAACTTATTCCTAATATAAGAGTTATCCGCTGCTACGTTAATTACGGCCTAAAGATTATAAAGGTATTAAGAGGCCTATAATAATTAAAGAGGCTAATAAAAGGATTATTTTAACTTTGCTTAACCCGACCAATTTATTTATTACAATTGATAACTTATATACGATTAAGGCTGCTATTAAAAGTAACTCGATTAGATTAATTGATTTATATAAATTAAAATAAATAACTTCCCTTATACCGTTATCGTTAGAGACCGAGTTGTATAACGAATAGTATTAATATAATTAATTCTCGCGATTCTTATTTGTTATTTAATATTCCTATTATAAAGCTTTTAGCTACTATTATTAATTAATATAATATAAGTAATAATATCAAGATTCTCAAAGCTTAACTAGTCTTAAAGTTATATTATAATAATAATAATTAGTAAGAAAGTATAAAATAATAATATATAATTATAATTAGGCTAATTAATAAGGTCTCTTCGGTTAAATATACCGAGGCCTTTATCGATTAAAGAAAAATTATATATGCGGAAATACTCCGCCTTGTCTATTAAGGCTTTGGTACTTACTATACCTTTAATAATATCCCTGTTTACAACCTTTATCAACATATTAATAACAGTAATATCGATTTCCTCTTTTTATTACAAATTAATTTTAATTAGCTATAGGATATCCCAAACGGAGTACGAATTTATATATTTATATATTATAATTAATTAATTAACCGGAGACTCCGCTCGAACCCTATCTTTTAAAGAAGATTCGCCGTTCGGCTATATCGATTATAGTCTGATTATATTAGGGCAAATATTCAATATTTATAATTAACGAATACAATACGAGTTCTTTAATTAATATAAATTTATCGCAAACAAATCTCGGGGAATAAAAAAAAGAATTAATAAGTAGTTCAAGCAGACCGTTAAACGATCGGAGAAGATAGAAAGAAGTATAGAAAAACAATTCGAGCAGGTAAATAGGTAATTCGAGCAGACCGTTAAGCGGTTGGAGGAGATAGAAAAAAATATAAAAAAATAATTCGAATAGGTAAATAGGCAGTTTAAAGAAATAGACAAGCAAATTAATAGGCGGTTAGAGGAGTTGGATAATAAGATAAAATAGTAACTCAAATATATATAAAATACTTCGTATAATAATCTATATATTAGAGAATAAGAAGTAATCTCCCCTATAAGATTATTTGATCTTTAAAGTCGAATTTATATACTAAATTACTTCCCTCGTATTATAAAGTATTTTTAGAGACTTAAAGAGTTATTATAAAATAAGTTATTTATAGGTCAAATCAAACAAATATTAATTATATATAATAGATTATTTAATTTATCTTACCCGCTTTTACAAGTTTTAAAGTTATAATAAATAGAGTAAAGATATAAATAGTTTGGAAGGAGGAAGTAATATAGAAAATCCTAATAAAGATTTAAGCGGGTTATCCGGAATATTAATATTATTAGAAATAATAATTCGATCCTACCCCGAGATTACGTATCGAGTATTAGCGGCGTACCTAGGCTTATTATATAACGGGATCCAAAATTTTATAAAGAGAGTTCAAAAATATAGCTAAATTTAATAGATAATACTAGGCAAGCTAGGGCAAGGCGGCTAGATACTTAGCAAAAATAAAAAAAGGAATATCGAAAAATCAGACAGAGAAGGAATCAAAGTAATAAGTCTTATTAAATTACTATCGTCTTAGCTAAAGAAAATATTAGGGTTTTAGTTATATATAATTGTATTGGGGGAATCGCTGCTTATAAATTATTCTATTTATAATCTTTACTGCCTTCCTTATATTATTACTTTGATCGAAAAATATACTTCTTTTATTAACCTAGCAGTCTATACGCTAAATATATAGTATCCTGCTAGAATATTGTAAAAGCTTTCTTTATATTATAATTTGCTAATAGATACTTGATTTAGCTTTCGTCGAATATATTATCCTTTAGATCGAGAACTCTTTATATATAAAAGAAGAAATCGTTTTAGGTAACCCTTTTTGGCTCGAAGGGATCGGATTTTTTACTTAATACAAATTAATAGATCTGGGTATTTAATATAATATACGGGAATCGAATCTTATCGAAGTATACTTAATAGTAATTAACGTTAAATTAAATTTTAAATATCCCTAATTTCTTTTTGTCTATTCGGGTAATTAGATCAAAGAAGGCCTAATCGCGCGCCGAATAAGGTACGAGGGTTTCTAATACCAATATCGCCGGGTATTTATTTATTATCTTTATAATACTATTAATCGTTAATATAATAACCCTTCTACCTAAAAGATTTAACTAACTAGTATTTATCGTAGGCCTACTAATTATAAGTATTTAATATTATAAATACGCGTACTTCGCCTTGGTTTATCGATTTTCGTAGGTATTTTATAATATAGTCAAAGATTGAATTATCAGGTAGTTCGCTATACTATAGCAGCTATCGCGATATAACCGTAATAATAGCAAAACTATTACGATCCCTTAGCTCTTTAGGAATATTATATAATCCGTCTTTTATCAGCAAGTTGCTTTTGCCTTTAAAGATATAGTAATATAGCCTTAAAATATTATTCGGTAATAAAAGCTCGTATATTTGAAAATTATCGTCTTGGAGTAACAAGATTGATTGATTATTATACTTTATTATTAAGCCCGGCCCTATAGGTATAAAACTCTCGACCTTTATTAAAAGATAATACTGAATTTGAATCAACTGATATAATAATTATAAATAAATATTATATATTATTATAAACAGCGTATATTTCTCTGTTAATATTGACGTACTCAAAGGGCTAGATAAAGCAAATAAGCTAAAAAGGGGGACGACTTTAGGGTAGGGTAATAGCTATATAGGGAGTAATAAGTGCTAGTAGCTGTATTATATTAAAGGGAATCCTATTTTAGAATTGACTAACTTAATAGGATAATTGTATATTCTGTTACGGTCTTTATTTACAAGCCTTGAAGTATCTGTCTATCTTAATCGTATTTACTTAATATAGGAATTATAACTACGTCTACCTTAAACTTCTCGGTTATAACCCGATACCTCTTTAATCTCCCTCTTTTAGCGATAAATAAAAAGCCTAAAAATATTTAGATATTCTTGATATTTTTTGCTCCGTTTGCCCTGCTCTACGGCTTTAAGATATTACCGATAAATATCCGCAGAGTTTAAGCTTATCTCGGTATACAACTCGGTTATATAAATAAATAAATAAAAGTAAATTTCAAAGACTTTATTATCGGAAAAGCTACTATATATTAAGTATTTATATCGTATAATATATAGAATATCTGATATTCTTATATCGAGTATAAGTATTAGGCAGACTATCCGTTATATATTATATTCAAAATCTGGTTTTTGATTATTAATTTATATTATTAAGCTTCCTTAATCTCTCTTTATATTAATAATTACTTACCTTTTATACTATCCGCCTTTCTACTTGAGATATTTTCGAAGCTATATACTTAAACAAAGTTATTTAAAAATCTAAATTAAAAATACCGGAAAATAGATAAAGGGATATAATCTAAAGAAATCCGATTATATAGATTATAATTAGCGCTTGCAAAATATATATATTACGGTATATTCGTAATCTAGATCAGGCGCGGGTATACGATAATACCTTGTACCGTTATAAGACTATATTTATATTAGGCTTTCAATTAGTACTAGAGGACTTCTCTATAGGAACGATAGGTAATATCTTAATACTTATTATAATCGATTCGTTTTTGTACAATTTATCCTTAATTATAAAAAGGGTATTATAAATCCGATATCTTAGTTTGAAGTAAACTAATAGCGACTAAACGCTAGCCTATCCTTCCTATTATCCGGCTAGCGACGATAATTTATTTCAAATAAATATATATTATTCTGGAGATATAACCTGCAATTTTTATATATATATAATTAAATAATCTTAATTCTGACGCTCTAGGTAACTATCTTATATTAAAAGACCGGCTTGAAATATTTTAATTACTTAAGCCTATTATTAATAACTTATCCTTCAAAGAATATTTATAATATAAATTAAGGACGATTTAATATATATCTTTAATTTATATACTTCGCTTATAACGTAGATTTTTCTCTTTATTAATCTTTTTATCGCCAAAGATACTTCCGATACAGAGTTAACGGAATCGCCCCTTTATTATAAATTCTGCCCGTAAAGCAACTTTATAAGACGAGGCAAACGTAATAGGCTTAGCTATAACCGATACCTTAAAATTATAGCCTAATATTAATCCTAATAAGGTTAGCTATACTGCTAGTAAGTATAGCTATACTTTCTTTAACAACGATACAACAGAAGATATTATTAACTATACTTTAGAAATTAATATCAAAAGCGGCAAGTTATTCTAGCTAATAAAGATTATTCGCAAGTTAAATATTTAGGGAAAAAGGTATCAAGCGGAATCTAAAGCGGTTGAAATACTTCTTTATATACTATTAAAGAACCCTGAGAGTAGCTAGTACTCATTTAAGTCTATTATTATAATTGCTATTACGCCTGCTTATATTAGCTTCTCTATTTATTTTTATAGTCTTCTATCCGCTTAGCTGCTCTTTAAAGTAGTTTGTAAAATCTTTGTAAATATCGATAAGTTCGATTATTATATTAATAACGCTATAAACTACGAATTTATTTTTTAGATAATAGAGGAGTTCTTGGTTCTCCTCCGCCTTATAATAGAAACGAAGATCGATATTAACAGCGAGATTATAATAGCAATATTCGAAGCTATATTTCGAACCTTAAGCGATTTCTTATTAATATATTATCGGCTGTCCCTTTACGTTAATAAAGTCGACTAATTCTTTTCAAGTCTGGAGGTTTTTAAGCGATTTATTCGGTAACTTAATATAAAACCGGAAATCCGTAGCTTAAATATCTATTTGATAATTAATATTATTTATTCTTACAAATTAGCAATTTTTATCTATATAATTAATAATCTTATATTTTATTTGACCTGCCTTATATCTTTGGACTAGAAATCAGAACTTTATTAGGATAGAATATCAATATAAACACGTAGCAGGGTACGAACTATAATTGCCCAATTCTATAAGCAACTCGCAGCTCTTACTGTTCTTAAGGCTTGTATATAAATATATTATTATTATTCTCCTATATAGACTAGTTAGCCTTATTAGATTCCTTCAAAAATCGTTGTCCTAGACTTGATTTAATATATCGGATTTTATAAAATAACCTTAAAGAAGATATATAGCTTGTTAGCGCTCCTATTATATCGCCAAGAGAATATTGATTTAGCAGAAAATAAAGCGATTTTGATCTCTTTGCTATTAGGGTTAGAATCTTTAGGAGCAGAAGACTGCCTAATATATTTTTATATATATAATATTCTAATATCAAATCGGATATATAGTTTACCTTAATTAAAGGCAGATAGTCGCTATAATTGAATAATTTATTACGGAAGAGGCAAAAGGCTCTTACGATATATATATAGCGGTAATACTTATAGTCTCTACGGGTAATTAATATCTCTTAAAGAAATATTTGCTTCTTATTCAAATACGTTTTTATACGGGAATATCGAAAAGTCTTTATAGCGATAGTAAATTATACTTCCTGGATTTATATAATTTCGTACGGGGCTTAAAGCAAGAAGACCTTGATTTGCTTATTTATTAAATATTCAAAATAAAAGAATAAGTCCTTCCTTCAATTAATATAACTTTCCGCTATAATAATTATAAATATAACCGTCGAAGTAATATATTTAAATAAGTATTTCTCCGGGTCTTCAGAAGATAATTTTTTCGCCCGGGTTTATTTATAATAAGGTTTTTAACTAAAGTCGAAATATAAATATAATATTAAGGGGCTATATTAAGTTTATAATAATCTTTTATCTCTTTTAAATTCCGATTTCCCTTCTAAGGGTCCTGAATCGCTAGGCTAAGAGTATTATAAAGAACAGGATTAGGGGTTTCTTAATTTAAAGGAGGCGGAGTTATTATCTCGGGTAAAGATAGAGATCTCGAAGTTGTATTAAAAAGCCGGTTATAATTATTAAATATTAGCAAAGCGTAATAGAAATACCTTGGAAGTCTCTTATTTATTTATATCTGATAACTCGTACTAAAGACCGAATAAAATACTTTGATAATTTATAATTAGAATATATATAAACTTTACCTACTTTAGACTATCGATACTTTGAATATTTGATATTATTAATTTATAATATATTATTATTAATATATATTTCAAAGGATCGTAATAGCAAGAAGTAGTAATAAGCTTGAATATACCTCTTAGTACAGAAGAAGCGATAACGGGCTTCCTTATTACCGCAAAAACGTATATTTATTATATTAGTTTCGTACGCCTCTCTTAACGAATAAGTATACTTATAGCCAAAACTTGCTACGCTATATTTGTATATAATACTTTAATAGTAGGTAACAAATAGAAAGAAGAAAGAGATAAGCGAGAGGAGAGAGATAAATAAAAACGGAGAGATAAAAGAGAACAGAGAAAGAGAAGGGGAAAAAAGGGAGAAATAAGGAAAAAAAGAGAAAGGAAGGAAAAGAAAATAGGCAAAAATTATATATACCCGGGTATAATATATTATTACTAATATTTGCTTCTTTTATATACTTAATAATAAAAATAAAACTATTAAAGAAGGAGGAGATAGCTATTAAGCTTTTATATTTTGATATTTATATAAAATAATTTTATTACTCGGTAGCTACTTTTTAGTCTTATTATATAATATACCTTTCGAATAGGGGCCTTAATATACCTTATATATAATAAATACCCCCAGAACTAGTCAGATTCCTTTACTAATATATTACCTTAGAGCTAGGAGTTTCTCTTAATAAAAGAGCGAATACTTAAAACTTATTAAAGCCTTATAAACAAATTATATTAGGAGGAATTTTAGAGAAAGCTTATTTCTTTTTATAATAGCTTTTAAGAGTTTGCGCCTTATTAAGTATTTTGTAACAAATTATATATAATAAATATATATAATTTTATTTATATTTATTACGTTTAGCCTCTTTAAGAAACAGAACCCTTTTATATCCCTTATAATAATAAGAGAAAAAAATATAAGTATTTCTGGAATCAGACCAAGATAGTATATCTCTTTATAATATACAATCTTATCCTTTTTAGTATTTATTCAAATACCCCTAATTGCGGAATAGTTTCTCGTATAAAAGGTATTTTATATATTTCTATATTATTTTATATTTTTCGAGTCCGTCTTTTATATAGAAAATATACCTATACCCTGGCGTAGGACAAGCGAGAGAAGGATCTTATATAACTTCGAGATTATTCGAAGAGAATAATACTTCAGGCGAGGAATCTGTATATAACGAAGTTGGATATAAAAGACCTAAAATATTTTAATTATATATTTTATAATAAATAATACTAAGAATAAGAAATTAATTCTTATTTAATCTTAATTGCAAACTTTAATATAAAATATTCGAAGATATTCTTATAAGGGTCTAGCTCCTAGGGGTAATATATTTATTACCTAAAGAAATCGTATTAATTAATAAACTTGAAAGATTAATAAATTCTTGGAGTAAATATCTTGGTATTTAGACTAGGTTATATTATTCCGCCGACTTATTACCTTTAATTATATTAAGTAAATACCTAGAATATATTAGAACTCGATAAAAAAGGTATTATAGGAGGAATTCCAGGGATAACTTATTACCTTTTACGATAGAGTTTAAGATAATAGGGCCTATTAAATATTTTTTTATATTTTATATATAGCCGATATTCATTTTTTTATATATATTGATTTCGTTTAACCTTTATACAAAACAACTTTGTATATCCCTTATAACGATAGGAGAAAGGATAACAAGATTTTCTATATTTAGACCGAAGAAGAGGTATATATTTATTAGGTATATCTCTAATTGGTATATAACGGCCCTATTTTTAATATCGATTTAAAAACCCCTTTATTTGAAAGATACTTCTATATATAAAGTACGGTATATATTTTTATTATACTATATATTTTTCGAGTTCTTTCTCTCTGGGGAAAGTATATTAATACTATTTTATAGGACAAGTAAAAGAATAGTCGTTAGTAACTTCGAAGCTATTTGAAGAAATCGCTTTTAGCGAAGTTAGGCGTAAAGGACCTAAAGCGTTTTAGTCTCTTATTCTATAGCGACTAGTACTAAGAATAAAGGATTAATTTATACCTACTGTTAATTTAGTTCGTTATAAAGTTTTGTTGGTTGCTAAAGCTCTGTAACGGGAATCTGGAAGTATATTAGGTCGGCTTGAGTCTAGTAAGATTATATATAAAAGGCTATAAGACTCTTATAGTAGGTATTTAGGCGATAATAGTACTTTATTTCGCTATAAGGTATTATTAAGCGATACTATTGCTCTATAAGGGGAATTTGGAAGTATAATAAATAGGTTTGAGTCTAGTAAAAGTAAGCTTTTAAATAATAATATTGCTTCGTTTTGCTATAAAGTATCGTCGGGTATTATTATTTTATATAAAGAATATTAAAATATAATAAATAGAAGCGGTAGACTAGCAAACGTAAAGTCTTCTATATTTTAAAAGTCTTGAGAATAATAGTTAAATATTTAAGCCAAAGGCCTTAATAGCGTAGACTCTAGGGGGAAAAGACGGAGGAAAGCTTATATATCCTCTTCTAAAATAAGTTCTATATCTTCTAAAAGGAAGCTTAGCTTGGAATATTCGAAATTATTAAATATATTACTAAACGGTAAGGCAATAAGAAAATAATAAAGGATTATATAAATAAAGAGAAGATATAATCAAATAAGACCGAAACTTTAATAATACTCGAAGGCTTATAGCTCCGCTAGATTATTATTATTAACTATATTATAAGATCTTTGTTATATTCTCTTAGCTATTTAGCTTTATAAGTAGATATTTCAAATTTCGATTTCAAGTTTAAATAGAGATTTCCAAGTTATATAAGACTTGAATAAGAGATTAGTAGCTTATATAAACAAACAAAGTACGCTATATTCAGCTAGGCTTTATTATCGAGCTAGCCGTCCTAATTAGAATAGTAAGGGCTATATTAATATTATAATTCTTTTCCGAGCTATATACTTTATTTAGTCCGTAAGCCAATCAAAGTACTATAATAGAATTCAGAATTCAGAATTTATACGAAGAGTATATACCGTAACGTAGGCTAGCGTATCTATTATAAATTGGATTATCTCCTATAATTTATTATCTCTTTTCTATAAATATTTATTTCTTATATATTCCGAAAATCTTAGCCTTCTTAATATAATTGCCTTATTTAAAGAAGCTCTTCGGTATAATAGAGATCGTACTTTGTTAATCTTCTAAGAATTCGACATATTTATTAAATATTTTATTACTTTTTTATCTAACTATAGCCCCTCTTTAACCTCAAACCTATTAGATATTCTAAGGCCTTTTTCAGATTATCAATTACGAGCCTTAGTACTACCTTAATCTCGTAGATACAATATATAGCTAATATATACCCTTGTAATTTTGATTAATAAGCAAGAAACCCTACCTTTGTAACCCTATATACGTCGAAAGGGTCTTGTAAGTTCTCTAAAATCTTTAATACTTAGGAAGATATCTTCTATTTAGTTTAATAACGAGGAGTATATTAAAGAGTTTATAGAATAAATAATATCAAAAGCTATTAAAGATTATATTCGCTAGAAGGGAAAGGATCTGTATATTATTAACCTTTAAATTGCTTTTCCAACATAGCAAGCCAAATTCCGGAAAGTTTTGAGTCAGTAATTATTAACTATTAACTTTGTTTGCTAGGAACTCAAAGAGAAGAAAGTTTCTAAAATAAATATATTATTTAAAGAGTTAATCAAATAATTAAATACAAATTTATTAATAAAGCTAAATATAGAAGTATTTATAGAATTGGATATATAGTTAAAGGGTTATAAATATATTATTAAGTTTATACGCTTAAGCGGCAGTTTTAAAGAAGTTGATATTATTAGGGATAATATCGATTAGGGAGTTAAAATATTTATATTTGAAAAGATCTATAATTAAACTGCAATATTATTATTCTTGAGCTTTATATCTTTTTATTTCCAAAGGCTTCCGACTTCCGATATCGTCTAATTAATAAATAATATAAAGGGAGTATAATAAATCAATAAGCTAACAAACGGGAAAGCGGACTGGTTCAGTATATATAAGTATAAGTATAATAGTACGTATTGAATATCTCGGTCTTTGGATATAGCTTATAATATAAAGAGAATATTAATTAAGACTAATAATTATACCGTATAAAGCGTTAACGGATAGAATTAAATTTAAATAAAAGCCTATTTATAGCTCAAGTAAATATACGTAAATAAAGATAGCCGGTCAAGAGATTAAGGAGCCTATTTAGCTAATAAGATAATTAAATAAGACCCTATTAAGTACCCTTAATATATAATCGATAAGGGCTACGCTAATAATATCGTCTATATTAGCAATACCGTCTATACTGACGAGTTTGTCTATACTAGCGTTATTTATATTAGTACTTTCGCCTATACCAAATATTGCATATTAATCTCTAATATTATATACTCCTTCGGTATCGAATATTATAATATTTACCCCGATAAATAATAAGACAAATACCTTGAATAAGCTTATTCCTAGCCAGCCGGTCCTTTCGTTTTGCTCCTAGGATAAATTATTCGAATAATAATATAATATAATAAGCCCTGTAATAAATATATTAGGAATAATACTGCAGCAGCTTTTATCTCTAAGTTTGGAGCTAGATTTTCTATAGAAAGATTGGCTTCTTTTCGATTTCGATTTATCTTTACTAGAACCTTAGGGATAGGCCCCGATAATACCCGTTAGATCTTATACAATAATATTCGCGTCCGTATTAATTTACGGCGGACTACCGTATACTTTAATAAGACAAATAAACGCTGGCTAGACGGCTATTTCTTAAACTATACATATATTTTCTCTTATTCTTATTTGCTTTCCTCTGATAGTTAGTAATCTAGATATTTTTATTAAGATAAGATTTACCTTCGTATTTAATAGGATATATAATATAGTTAATTTCGAGAATCGCTAAATAGTAAGGCGGAGCTTTAGCTTTAATAAGTTAATAATATTTAAATAAGATATTATATATTTACTTTACCAGACTATAATTTAATATATACCTGAATTGCTTCCTTTAATATCTTTTTATTATTTATAGCTTCGAATTTTCCGTTGTCTCTAAAGGAGGTATTTTCTAGCCAATTATCGTATTCGATTAGCGCTTTCCGTATATCTTCGGACAGGGTTTCCTGCTTGAGATATACTATAGTATTAACAAAAGATTATAGAATACCGGATATATTAATAGGTTTTAAAGAATTTTTTTATACGAGGCTTCTATATTTCAGGTTAGATTATTAATATAAAGAAGTTTAAAAGTATAGGCCGGCTTAATTAAATAATTTTGAGTATTTAAGTTATAGGACGAATAAATAACGTATCAAACAAAAAATATATATACTCTTCGTTAAGTTTCTAGTATATTATATCTTATTAATATTTAATATTTAAATTATATTTCAGGCTATATAATAATCCTACTTGATAATTACTCTGGCAGCCCCTATTTCTTATAAACCTTTTAACGAAACTTATATTATCCTTTTATTACCCCTTTATAATTTAAGACCGTAGCTAAAGTACTACCGGTCCGGTCTCGCTTAGAGTAAGGAGGCGTTTCTTTATTCGGATCTCTACTTCCTTAATTTATTTATAATTTAATATAATTATTAATAACGCCCGCGAAATCTTCCAAGTATAGCCTAAATTGTAAGGATTACTATATTTTACTTATTAATATTGAATATTCGTAAGTAGATAAAGGAAATCGGGAAAGAAAGATATTATTATTTTATTATAAATAAATATTATTATATTCTTTGATATCCCCGTCCCTTCTTGAATAATATTTATTATATTTTTATACCTTTAAATATTCTATTTTATTTTTTCGATTTCTATTATATTTACTTCGGTCCTTCGAGTATTAATATAATAGCAGCAAAGTACGTTAGATATTCTTAGCGAAACTTCGGATATACAAATTGCTATTACTATCCTTTACTATATCCCTTTTAGGGACGATTCGGTCCTTATAGCGAAATTATCCGAATATAATAAGCTATTATTAAACAAAATCTCCCTTAACCTTAAAAGTCCTGCTTCTATTAAAGCCCAGAAACTTATATAGTCCTTTCGCCTATCTCTAACAATATTCGTATTCCTCGAAAAATAATCTATTCCTGCCTTTTATCCAAATGCAATTATTATATATAAAATAAATCAATATTTCTAGTCTAAGATAACTAAAATACCTTGGCAAATATAAATACAAATTTATACGGACTTCGACCTAATAGCTAGCGTATTCCTTTGATATAAAGTTCGGTTTATTATTAAAAAGATTAAATCGAATAAGAATAGAAGAATTAATTAGGATCAGATCGCCCAGATAAACAAAGCAAAATAACTTATATATATATTAAGGTTAGAGGCTGATTTCTATTAATTATACAAAAATCCAATATTGTAATAGATACTGTCCGAAGGTCTAAATAGTCCTAATAGTAATAATATTAATCTTCTCTCTAACCTCCGTAGAGAGCTTGGTATCCTAAAGTAATATTATTAATAATAATCTAATAATATTACGCTATAGGCTAGGCAATCTGCTACCCTTAATATATATCTAGGCGAGAGCTTCCGTTTGTATAATACCGACCTAAACGTAAGCCTTATCGTCTTTATAAACTTCTCTTTCCTAAGAATAATATATAGCGATAATAAGTCTATAGCCTAAATATACCTTAATATAATTAATTATATATCAATTATTCAGGATCTCGCTAGCTATAATATAATATAGCAACGGCTTTGAGTAGAGTAAAGATATTAATAGTAGCTAATAAAGATCTGATTGGGAAGATAGAAGATATTCAGGAGGTTTGTAATTAATATAATAAATAAAAATAAAAACTAATAGGATTCTAAAGTCTTTTTATTATACTTATTCCGAATTATTATACAGCAATTGCTATTGAGTACGGTTTAATAAATACGGGTTATTATATAAGGACGAATAACTCTATCCCCGGGGCTTTGACCAAAAATATACCTAATTATTTTAAATATAATTAGTATTTTTGTATTAAGCCGGGGATTCTATTTGTCTTATATTTCCCTATAGCAAGTTTTAACGCCGACTTAAATTATTTGGCTAGGTTGTATATAGCTCTTTCTACAAATACCGAAACGTAAGACGAGGCGGGCGACTTATCGTAGTTAATTACAATAAGCAAGGTCTGCAAAAGCGTCTTTAGTTTATAGTAATAGCTAATTAATATAGTTATATCTGGAGGCTAAATAATAATAGATTAAAGGCTAAATATTAAATTAATAGCAAATCTCTTTTTATTTTAATATTATAGTTTATTTTAAGTATTACTTGCCTCTTCGAACCGTTATAAATATACAAATTTGAATTTGGTATAGTAATTTGCTCCTTTTTCTTAAAACTATAATATTAAGTTTTTGCCTTATATAAGTTATAATACTTTAATCTTTCTTATAATATTCCTTTAACTCTTACCGGAGATAAAAAAAGCTATAATTAAGCTATAACTAAGTTATATTATTATAGTAAATTGACTTTTTATTATAATAGTAGGTTATAAATTTAATTAAGGGCTAATAAGGTTATTCCTCGGAAGTTTATAATAGCAATCCCCTTTAATTCTTTTATTACGTAAACTATATAAATTTGTAATTATATAACAGTAATTATATAATAATAACCCTTTTTTCTTTCCCTTTTCTTTATTTTATTTTAATATTTTACTTCCTAGATCTCCCTCTTTTAATCTGCTCTTATATACTTAGTCCTTATATCTGTTATCTCTCAAAACCTCAAGATCTATATCCTATTATTATCGAGCAGTATCTTCCGAGATTAATATAGGTTTTTATTATTAGTAATATAGTTGCTAGCAGCAATATAATAACGGAGGCCAGCGGAGCCGATAAGCTCTGGCGAGGCTTAGTAGTTACTTTTATATATAAGCTACGTTTAAAGGTCTCTAAGCCTACGTTTATTTCTAATTATCCTTTAAGTATATTTATATCGCAAGACTCTAATAAAACAGAATATTCGAGGCTTAATCTCAGTCTGGTTTTGATATATTTGGCTTATTATATATACCTTTATATTAAATATTTATAAAGTATTTAAGTTTATATAAAATACTTAGATAATATCTCCTTCGAGTATTTGATTTGATTATTCTAGAATATTTTATATTCTAATTCTTTAAAATCTAAATATACCCGAAGAATTAATTGATTATAGCTACTTTCCTATGCTAATAACTTATTCTACGTAAAGGATACTTTCTCGTTTCCGTTTAATATATCGATTATAGCTATACCAATTTTAGGAAGATCTTTGGCGTAAATATAGGATATTCCGCCTATTATAAGTAAATTAGGGTATTACAGGTACCGAGCAATAATCGGATTCTAATCTTTTATTACCCTATCTCTATTATTATCAGCAACAGAAGACGGCTAATATAAAAGTTGATAACCCTTATTATTAAGAATATATAACCGAGATTTATACGCCTTTAAGGCCTAATATAATTTAATATATTTAAGAATAAGTATCTAGTATCGACTGCAAAGCTAGATTGATTATCGATATATCCTATAGCGAAGAGATTGCCTTCGCCCCCGATAAATTGCGGAAAGGGGTAATCTATATAAGCTTAGCCGAGCCTATTTGAGTTAAATAATATAAGAATTTACTTAAGGGCGAATTAAATAGATATAACTATATATACGTTTATATACCAACGTTAATTTCCGAAAATATAAGGAATCTTCGGTACTTTTCTTACTAATTAAAGTCTAACTTAAGAATAAAGCTGAAAATACCGGTAGTAATAGGAGATCTAGATAATAAAGGCTATTCTATAAATAATATATTAAATATAGGTATAATTTAAGGACCGGCTATTAAGATAATCTCGCTCTTTAATATATTAATAGATTCTTTTGCAGTTATAATAACTTTGACCTTCCTATTTTTATTTATATTTATATAAAATATTTTATTATTTCGAAATCTTGTATCTTTTTCTATATAATCTTATTTTAAGCTCTTTATTGTACCGGTCTAGTCCAAAATACTATTATCTTTATTCTCGATTATAATCAGATCTTCTTTGATATCCTTCGAGGTAAATATATCTTTTATAAGTCCGATTATCTGATAGTTACGGATAAATAAGCAAAGCTTAGATCGAGTATAGTTAATATTATTAAGGGTATTAATATTGATATATAAATAAGCAATAATACGACCTATATAATAGTAAAAAGGATAGAATATACTCTCGCCCGCCTAAATATCCTTTAATCTTATTATATCTTTTATCTGTTATATATCTGAATAGTCGATCTGTAATATTTTGGAAATATCTTAACTAAGTATAATATAATCAAAATAATCGAAGAAAGTAACTTTATTCGATTTATTCTTTAGAAAATATTATATAACTGATAATCCGAACGTTCCTCCGCTAATAATAATTATTTCTTTGCGTACTTTCCTATATTACGTAGATATAAATAGTTGATTTGACAGGGCCAATTATAAAAGGGATTAATACGGAAAAAAAATATAACCTATATAATCTCTTGCTATAAAGGCTATATCCCTGTAATCTTATTTTAGTATAGTAACTTTATAAATAGTTTAGCGCAAACTTTCTTTTTAAAGATCAAAATCGAACGTCTCTTTAAGCTTTACTCGAAGCAAATTATACTTTATTATAGCTATAATAGAGTTACTATTAAACCCTACCTTATATCTTTAAGATTACTTAGCCTATTAATAAATATAATAATCTCCTAACTATAATATAAATCCGCTGTTATTATCCGATTAATATTCTATTGCAGTCTTATATCCGTCCTATTTTATTTTATTCTTTAATACTGATCTGACTTATTCCCTTCTACCGAATTCCCTATTTATAGTTATTAGTCCTGATCCAATATATTACGCTTATATTATTAAAATCGATATACTACCGCCGACCGTATATTAAGTTATCGGCCCTATATAATTAGATATAATTATAAGGAAGCCCCTACGTTATCGTTATATAAATACTTTCTATAATTATTATTTGCGGCTATTAAGTAAGATCTGTAAATATATTAAATATATCGAGCTAAGAAAATAAAATATAATAGAATAAAACTATATATAAGTTGTCAGATTCTTAAATCGTAATATAAGTATCTTATAGGACTATTCTTTAAAAGGTATAATTTACTATCCAAATTAGAGTAATATAAGACAGATAACTTATTAATTTTTAAGATATTAGAGATATTGAACGTTGTTCAAGACCGATATTTAGCTAGTATTTAAGATCGATATCTAGCTATTGTTCAAGACTAACGTCTAGCTATTATTCAAGATTAATATCTAGCTATTATTAAAGATTAATATTTAATTATTATTAAAGATTAATATCAAGCGTTCTCCGGTTAGATAGAGGTATTAGCAACAGTAAAGTAGACTATAAAGGTTTTGTCAAAACGGAAGCGCTCTAATTCCCCGGCCGGTTACGTTAAGTTCGAAGAAGAAAGTTCGGCTTCGAGTATATTAATAGATAAGGCTATAGAATCGCCTCCGGAAGTAAATAAAGATTATCAATAATATTTAACTAAGTATTATTTATCTACGCTGTCTAAGGATATATTTAATAGTATATATATATATTATTATAAGCTTGGCCTAATTTATTATTTATTATATTGCTTACGATATTATAATTATTTATAGCTTTATTCTAGGACGAAGCTTTACTCTTAATTATTTATTTACTGATTTATTATGTTATTAATATATTGCAACTTTAAGAATAATAATATTAACTTTAACGACTCTTTATTTAGAGTAAATCAAAATTTCCTTTATTAAAATCGAGAATAAATAAAAGTTTAATAGATTTATCTGCAAGATATTTATAAAATTATAAAAGGCCGAACCGTTAGTAGATCCTATAAATATCCTTTATTTTACCCTCTTAATTAATTAATATATAATAAGCTAGCCGTAATAAGCTTTTAATCCTAAATAATTAATATTTATTAAAGATTATCAGACTAAGAATAAGGAAGTTCTGGAGTTATATTATTATATTTTTGCTTTGGTTCGAGCTCGGTCAATAAATTTTATTATATTATAGAAATTTTAGACTCCGTTTTAAGTTGAATTTATATTAGATCTTTTCTAATATTATTTATATTCTTTGCTCTAGGTAACTTAAAGGGTTCTTATAAATATACGAAGAGGATATCGATATTATCGATCCTCTTATAGGTCTTTCTCCTCGGTTCTTGAGTATTTACGCTTATACAATTTTAGAAACGCTCGAATAACAACTATTACAAAAATCTGTTCTACTGCAAGCTCTTATATAAATTATTCAGTATATATTATATATTAAGGATTTATTTACTTAAGAAAACGAAATATTAAAGGGGTACGCTAATACCTACTTGGAAGGAACTTATATATATATCTTATATTACTATTAAAGGTCGGTTGATCCGCTATTAATATCTTTATTTTATACTTTGTTAATTCCCTTAAATTACCTGTTTCCGATTTATAGGTTTAATATTATCGAAATCGACTTCGATAACTTTTGGACCTTGAAATCTTATCTTTATTCGGTAATCTTTTTCGGGCTATATAACCTTTATTACCGACTTTTATACTTTGTATTACGAGTTATAATAAGGAAGAGAGATATACTTTGTAAGAGGGAATAGTTTAAGAGCTTTACTAATTTAAAAATTATAATATAAGAGCTTTATTTCTTTTCTTATAGTTTCGTTCAATATCCCAAACTTATATAATACTGAATAATATATCGTCGATAGAATATTCCCCCTGCGCTAAATATTATTTTAAGGGTATAATTCGACGAAAAGCTTGATATACGGGTAGAGGGCTAATAAGAAAATATAATAACGCTAATTGGAAAAGAAAGGATCAGCCTTACTTAATTTGAAAGTCTTCTATTAATAATTTCTTTTCTATATATATTAATACGCCCCTAAAGAAGTTGCAAGATTGCTTTCCCCTACGAAATTGTTACCTAGAAGGGCGGTTTAATATATTCAAAAAAGGATATCTTCGTAACAAAAGGTTTCGAGGGAGAAATAGGGGCGATAATACCTAATAGATATAATCTCTTAATATATATTTGCTACTCAAAGTCTAGAAACTATATTATTATAACTTGCTCGGGTAATAAAATCGAAGGTAATATTAAGATTAAAATGAGCCGCTTCTTTATTAATTTACGTTATTATTCCTCCGTTTATTTTAGTTATATAATAAAGTTCCTTTATTAGCCGTCTTGCCCCTAGGACTTTGAGACTTATTCCTATTATAATTATTAAATTTAGCGTTTTGCGCAGATCTTAGACCGTTAATTTATCGATATTAGTATTATTAGGGTTCTCCTCCCTATAGAGTAAGACGTTAGGACGAATCCTTCTTATTCCAAAGTAACGTTTGCCTCGTAGTATACGTTCAAGGGCAATTACTTTATATTATTAATATAAAAGAGTATCGGGGCTAATAAATTAATCTGTTAATAAGGGGCTATTTCAATTATAATATTAACAAATAACTCTATTAATCCGGTTATAGAGGTATATTATCTTCTCCCGGAGACCGGTAAGTTAACGTTCGATAAAATTAATATTCTAAATATAATACCGAATAAGGCGGTTATCTTGAGCGAATATATTAAGAAATTTGTAAAATAGGGTTAGCTTCGCTTTTGAAGATAGCCGAGAGAGTTTGTTAATCAATTTATAGAAGTTAGTTATAGCTTTGGGGGAGTTATAAACAGAAATATCGAAAAAGACTTTGCTTAAGCTCTGTATAAATTAAAAATTAAGAATTATTTTATTAACTTTGTTTGCTTAATTTCTAACAGAAGTTGTTTACTATTAGTATTTATAGAAATACTGGTACCGCTTATAACTATAATACGTTATCTACTTTAGAGTTGCCGTCTAAGGAAAGGAATATTAATTAATATATAATCTTTAAAGGCTTTCGAATTGCCTTCTTATTGAACTTGAATAACAGGATTTGGCTCCGTATATAATAATATATATATTAAGAATAACGTTCTTTATTTATTCGGTATAATAAATAGGAAGGTTGCTTAAGGAAGGCTAGGCAGTAAGATAGTCTTAATTGAATAACGGGTCTGAGTATTTATTTCAATATTATCTTTGATACCTTATTTGTTAAAATCGCTAGGGAGAAGTTCGCTATTCCTAGGTAATACTATTTATATATCAACAAAAGATCTAAATAGGAAAAGGCTAAGAATATATCTTATTTTTATTCGTTACTTCTTTTTTGCTTGATTTTTCTCTAACCTTTATTAATCGATTATATTATATATCGTATACTATTTAGCCTTTGCAAGAGGTAATATAAATATATTTCCTTGCTTTTTGAACCTGCTAATAAATATTTACAAGGCTAGCTTAATTCGATAAATTATTCTTGGCGGTCCTATATTTGGCTATTCTCAATAATAATCAAGTTCGGCCTTAGGAGGTATATAAATTAAGGGTTTTCAGTCAGGAAAGCTTTGCTTCTTATACTTAAGGACCCGGGTTTCCTTTATATCTCTTTAACCGAATTATTAATATAATAAGGATATATAGCGTTTATATCCTGAATTAAGGAGTCTATATTATCTCGGCCTTAATACAAAGCCTAAATACTCTAGTTTAGTCTGCTTCCTTTTTGATTAGGGCGTATTTAATTATAGGCTAAAATAATTAATCCTATATTACTTACTATACCTCCTGCTAATACTCCTTAATATAATAAATTAAAATAATACCGTATTAGCAAGAGGACTATTAGAAGAGCGTATAATAGAAGCTATATTAATAAGAGGCTATATTATATAACCCTTCTATAAAATATATTCGAAGAGCTTTTATTTAATCCTTAAGTTAATTTGGATAAATCTATAATAACAAGAGGACTAAATAATCGTTCCTAAATATATCTAAAGCAAAGTATTTATAATTATAATTAAATTATATTAAATCCTGGAATAATAAACTCAGCCTGGGCTAATAATAGGACTAAAGTATCTTTTTTTCTATATATCTTTTATTAATAGTAAAGCTTAGCCTTCCAAATTATAATAAGTTATATCGGCCGCAAAACCTAAAATAGTATATTTAACTTTAGCCAATAATAGGACTAGAGTATCTCTTTTCTTATATATCCTTTGCTAATAACTTAATACTTGAATTCTCAAATAGTATTCGGATATAGTATAGCCCCTATTCAATCGCTATAGGAGGATAAGAAGACTATCTTGATCTAGGAAGGCTAAACAAAGCAGATAAGTAATATAATTTTTATAATAAGTCCAGAATATTCCCTTCTCGTTTCGCTCTATTGCTAGCTAGGTTAATAATACGCCTTACCTATATATATATAAAGAATACCTCTTCCCCCTTATTTCTTTCTTCCTCTATTTTAATTTTATCCCTCCTTTGGTTTTCTACCCTCTTATCTCTTCCTTATCTATTAGGCTTGTTATCAACATATTATATAGATTACGAGACAGAATCGAGGGAAACCTTCCTTATTGCCTTATATAATATTTAACTTATTAAGATAAAAAGTATATTTAGAAGTAAGAGAAGTCCTAGCCTTCTTCGAATTCTGATTAACTCTATTAAATACTACAATCGATCTTATTATTCGCGAGTACGCTTTAGTAACCGAAGGAAGAAGCTATAATAAAAGCTAGATAAATTATAATAATATTATTAATATTGCTTTTAAACTAGCCGATAAATATAATAGTATATTAATAAACAAAGCTCGCTTATTCTATTTTCGCCGCTAACGTATTATAGGGAGAAAGCGTATTCTTAATAATACTATACCTACGACTTATATTCGATCCGACTATAAAAGTAAGGCTGCTCTTTATAAAAATAATATTCTTAATAATCTGGCTTATTAGATAAAGAAGTATATAATATCCCCCTTTATTACGTTTATATCTCAAAGTTTGCCTTCCTCCGTAAATAGCAAATTAGCGATCTACTAGCTCAATTCCTCGGAATAAGGTTATCTCGCCGCTATTCTATATTATATCGGATACCGTTAGCACCTTAAGATATATTAATAATACAAAGAACTTAAGTATCTTAAAAGGTTATCCAAAGTTGTATAATCTAAAGCCCAAAATCTTATATATTATACGTATTATTTAAAGACTTTATTATATAATAAAATAAAAGACCTTTCGAATAATAGGGCTAGTAATATTTTACGAGAGTTAAGTATTATAAATATTTAGGTTTATAGTAAACCAGAGACCGATATTTGTAAAATATATAGGAATATATATAAGTATTTAATTTGCAAGGAATATTACAAATCTTAAATAAAAGTTATTAAAGCTTAATATATAAAAGCTAGCAATTCTGTTTAAGCTGCTCGGAAATAATTATTCCTTTAAATATATTATTAAAAATTATTAAATTATTACGTTAGTCCTATCGTAGATCTTCTAGCCTAGTTTTTCCTTCCGTACTTCCGCTTTCTAGTATTATTCTTTGCTATATTTATTAATATTTTATTTTATATATATCTCCTAGTCCCTTTAAATAGATCTTTCCGTAATTAAGATTAAAGTTTTAAAACAATAAGTATTCGGAGAGTAATATAAGAATATATTCTATATTATTAATATTAAAGTCTAGCTCGATATATTTAATAACCCGTACCTTTAAAAGTTTTATATTATTTAAGTTTATTATTCTTTATAAAAAGGACTTTATTAGCTCTTTCTAGTACTCTAGGTTATATAACTCTAATAACGTCAGGTCTAGTAGGCTAGTAGTATATTCTATTAATTTAATTATTAGAAGGCTTAGGTTACGAAAGTCTTACTATTTATTACCAAAAACAGGTATTCTTCGTAATATCGCTTCTTTTATTTTTACTGTTATCAAAGTCAATAGAGCTTCTGATTTGTTATAGAAAACCTTTACTTAACCTAATATTACTATCCCGAGAAAATATTATAGAGTCTGCGTTTACAGATCCGTAGACGATCTTAAGGTAGTCGTAAATATACTCTATACCGTATAATACCTATTAATATTAGACTTTATCGCCCTAACTTCTCTATTGTAATTACCTTTTAGTAAATAATTATAATCTGATAATCTGCGAAGCTACTTAAGGGAGTAAACTATATCTTGGCTAGGGATATATTTATAATATTATAAACTAGGGAAATAGTTTCGTTATCGAAGTATACTGTATATAAAATAACTATATTATCGTAATAATACTAATATAATTTATCGAGAAATTTATAATCCGAATACTTCTATTATCTAATAATTATAATCTTATAACTTTTCTCCTATTTATAAGCGACCCTAACTTAACTAGTTTATTATTTTTTAAATATTTTATAATAATTAACCCAAGGGCTTTGTTTATAATATTATAGCTTATATGTAATAGTACGCCTTAGCTTAGGGAACTACGAGCTTTGTATAAATTGACTTGATATAGGATTAACTTTCAGAGGAAATATTAATAAATATAATTATTAATAATTCGGTTCGATAACCCGTAGCAATTTTAATATTAAAAATTAATAAGAGTTATCTTTATCTTCAGGTAAGCTTTGTTTATATAATATACCGGAAGTACTTCTAGGGATACCGGAAGTACTTCTAAGGAATATAATAATTCGTTTATTAGAAGAAAATATTGTAAAATAATTAAAAAATTAGGAGTTTCGACGGGGTTAAATATTAAAATATCTAAAAATAATATATACTTAGCCCCCTATTCTTATTATAATACTACTTATTTTTAGCAACTTCTTTTATACAAAAGTCTAATATTTTCGCCTTAATTTCAATACTTACTCTCTCCCTTATAAATAACCGAAATTACGAAAATACTGTATTATAAATTAGGCCCGCTAATACGCCAAAGGGCTTCTTTTTAAGATTGATAGTATAAATATATATATTATATTAGCAGGCGGTACTTCCGTTAGAATAGAACTTTAACTATATTAATTTCGCTAAAAGAAAAACTATATTAGTTAAACCCTCCCGACCGAGATAGAAGATCTGATTCGAGAAAATAATTATTTAAGGCAAGAAATTGCTTTTTATAAAGAGTCCAGAATTATATTGTTAGCGTTTTATAATTAAATAATAAAATTATTTCAAATTTTATAGTTAACCTTAAAAGAGCTTTTAGAGAATATAACCCTCGCCGAAGGAAGATTAAAGAAATATTAAGGTATTTTATTAAATAATAATAGCAAAAGCGATTTAATAATATTATAAGAGATAGTCCGGCTATATAGAAGGCTTTTTTAATAGGATATAAAGTATTACGTATTATAAGTATAACTAATCGGAGATTTAAATAATAAGATATTATATAAGAATAATCAATCAAAGGAAGTAGGAAAGTCAGAAAAAGCCTGATATTGCTATAATAAAAGGTACGATTAGATTATTATTATTTGCTATATTATTATCAATAACGCCGGAAATCGTTAATTATTGGACTTTTTAAGCGACGCCTTTATATACAACCTTAGGTAGCTTCGATAACTAGATATTTCGGCGCTAATAAGGTTGAAATATCAAATATATTAGTTTTATATTTTTATCGAGGTAAATATTGATATATTCTTGTATTTTATTATATATCTCGTAATTAAAGGACGCTTTATTTGTTGTTAATATAGCTTTTAAATTTAAATATAATAAATAGCTTATTAATAATTAACAGATAATTATATTTTTCTTCTATTTCTGTTTTGATAACTTTATTTAAAAGAGGCTTTCTATAGAATTTTCTAATACTATTATATTTACTATATAACTTCCTATTCTTAGGGGTTTCTTTGTTATCAAAATTTCGAGGGACGTAAAGCTTAATATACAGAATTTATATATTATTAATAGCCGGATCCAAAATATAGCTAGCGATCTTATATAGGAACCTTTATCTTCCTCCAAAAGTTCCGTTATTCAATCTTATACCCAATTTTAATCGTCTGAACTTTATTAGTATATTTATTATTAATATTTAAAATAACTTACTTTCTTTATTTAATTGTTAAATAAGCAATATACTTTTAATATATACTTTTGATTCTCTGAATATTCGAAGTACTTCTTTGATATAAGGTATTTAAGCTATAATACTAATTCCGCTAGCGAATATTAAAACGTTATTATACTCTATAATATTCGTCGGCGCCTTATAAGGGCTATCGATTATTGTCTTTATATCCAAAGCTCCGATATAGCTAAATAATTTGCGCGTAAATCCGGATCTAAGCTTAATAAGGAGATATATATTTATACCTTTTCTATTAATATTTTGATCCTACTAACTAATTATAAACGGATAATTTTGGAATATAGACTAAAAGCTTACCTCCGGTATTTATATATAAATATATTGCCCTATATATATTCTCTAAGGTTAGGATATTTTGATTTATAACCGAATAGCGTCCCTAGTCTACGTTACTTTAATAAAGGCGTAAGGTTGAAGCTAGACAAAATTACGGAAGAAAATATAAATAAAGCGTTTAACCGTTATAGTAGTAAATATATAGATTACGATAAATATATAAAGCCTCGAAAAGCTGGGTTTGGTATTAAGGTAGTATTATAATATATAAATAAAGAATATTGCCAAAAGGAAGTAGACCTTCTGAAATACCTTAAATAAGAGGCTTTAGAAAACCGAGAAAGCGACTAATAAAAGAAGAGTTATAGCGCTTTAATACTATTAGCAAAAAGATATAGGGCTAGCAGTAATATATATATACTAGAAGCTTATAAAATTGCTAAGAATTATAAATAAGAAAGACGTTATTGGTAAGAAAGATCGTAATATATATAAATATTTATATAAATATTATAATACCGATCGAGTTATATAATCTGAAATATATTTATAAGGAAAAGCCGAATAAGTCGGTTACGAAACTAAGATAGCTAGCGAAGAATAAAGGAATTAGATATAATACCGCGAGAGAACTAGCTCGATTTTCGGCCTAAGATAATATCTTTACCCTTATTAGATTGTATATAGTAATAAGAATTTAATAAACTTTAATATAGAAAGTACTATAACAATTCAAAGGGCCGAGGAATCGCCTACGCTAGATAAATATTGGATATATTAAGTATTTAAATATATAAAAAAGAATCCGATCCTGAATCCAGCGGGAAATATAAATAGATATTTTATATAAAAATAGATTAAGAATAATACCGCTAATAGCAAGACCTTGAATCTATATAAGGTTAATAAAGTTTTTAAAATTATCTTATAAAACTATTCTATTCAGCTTGAATAACTTTTTGAGAAAATATATATTAAATAAATATATATATAAAATAATAAATAATATTTTTAGAAAGGATTATTAGCCTTTCAAACTATAACCCAAAATATTAAACTTCCGTTTTATCGCGCGGTTAAAAGGACGATAGGTAAACCTTGCTTCTTAAAGGTACCTAATCGTATTTAATAATTACCTTAGCTCTAAAAATACGCAGCGTATAATAACAATAGGACCTAGCCCCTAAATAATAGAAATAGCCTTATTTAACGGTCGAAATAGACTCCTTCTCCTCGACTTTGTTATTTATTACCGTAATAGTTCGAAATATATTATTGCTATATTGAATATAAATAATCAAATCCGATAAAAAATAATTCTCTAAATTACGAAAAAGTTTATAAATAAAGGCGGACGAAATTTTATTAAGTAGGGGATAAATTTATATTACGACTTGGCGTAATAGCTATTACTACGTTTATAATTCTGAAGCTTCGACGGATTAGCTATTTATTAAAAAATTAAAAATATAATTATATTATTTATACTTCCAACGTTATTACAAGCTAATTAGGACCGAGGTAAACATATTATATTAGAAAGCTTTATAAGATAATATTGACTAATCCGAATATAAATAATCTTTGCGAAATACCCTTTCGATCCCTATATCCGATTAAGGCGGTATTATTTAATATTTACGTAATAATTCTCTACCTTTACCGCGAAGCAATAACAATTCGAAGACTATTCGAAATTTATTCTATTAGAAACCCTTTTTATAATTACAAAGTATATATAAGAACGATCGAACAACTCTATAAAATAATATAGCTAGAAAAATATTATTGTAAAGTAGTATATATCAACCTTCAATTATAAATTATAGGGGTAAGGGACCTTATAAGAGCCTAAATAATAATAATCCTGCTTTAATACCGCCTGTATTCCGGCAGTAAATAAATATTAATATTTATAAAAGCAAAGCTATATAATTCGGTATTATAGCCTTTATAATTGTATTATTATATATTTCTATATAAATATTTTCTATATCTTAAGCCTATTCAGATATTTATACCCTTCTTATCTAACTATAACCCGGTTTGAATACAGACTTTTAACTGAACTTAATTTATATAAATATCGATATATATTATATAGATTTCGATTTGCTATTTTCTATTAAATAGTTATTACGAGCAATCCTAAACCCAGTATAGGGTATATATACTACCTATTGTAAGCGTTTTGGGTAGACGGATATCGATCTTATACCAGAGATCTCGGCCTTATATTATATCTATCTTATACGGATAAAGCTTTTGCCTTTTTTTAAATATATTCCCGTTATTAATTTAGTAATATCTATCGTTATTAAAAGATCTTTTTATAATTAACCGCCTTTCGCGATCGTTCCTAGAAGCGTCCTAGACTTTGTAAATCTGGTATATTTTGTCTAATAACGATATTAAATTCGTACCGTAAATATATATCGTCCTAGACGCCCTGGACCCTAGGAGAGTAATATAACCGTTTTCCTAATATTATAGAATTATAAAATTATTAATAATAACTTTCAAAGCAGGATTACTTCGGGTTTGATTATATTTCTATTAAATAAACTTATAAATTTTATCCAAAGACAATATTTACCTTTTAAGCCTATTATTTAAGGGTATTAGATTTGTTATAATTTAATCTGCGAAATCTAATAAGCCTCGGGGTATTATATTAATATAAGAAGAGCTTTTAGAGAAATATTCGTATTTAAGTATATTATAATCCCGAGGATACTTTAGAGCCTATCTTAAATACCTATTATCCTCGATAATAAATACTTATTTTACCTAAAAGTAATCTATTACGGCTTTTGTATATAAATATAATAAAAGCTAATAAAACTTTATATTCGTTAGAAGAGAAAAGGGACTATTTTTGTAAACAAAATTTAGGAAAGTATTCTATTATTTAATATATATTAATATAGTCCGTCCTTAGCCTTTAGGACCGTAATAATAGCCTTATTTTAAGGCTTCCTTAAGGGCTCAATTAGCCCCCTAAAATTATCCGGAATCCTTAATCTATATTAGCGGATAAATATCGAAAATCCTCAATTATATTAAGTTCCTGTTTATTACTTGGTCTTAATTATTAATTCTGATATTAGCCCCCTTTTAGGGCTTTCTTAGGGGCTTAATTGGCCCCCTAGGATTGTCCGGAATCCTTAATTTATATTAATATATAAATATTAAAGATTCTTAATTATAATAAATCCTTAATTATTCTTTAGCCTTGATTATTTATTTTGATTTATTTATCCTTTATTTTTAGGGATTTTGGGTCCTTATTTAGAATACTTGAATAATTAATAGAAACCCTTATTCAAAAAGTCGAAAATTGAATAAGAAATCTATTTTTGATATTTAAAACTCTATAAGAACCTTAAAAAGAAACTTAACCCCTTAGCGAATAAAGTAACCGAGATAGGAATAGCAAATATAAGAAGAATAAAGAAGAAGAGAGAATAATAATAAAAAGAGGAATTAATATCGTAATATAATTAGCTAAATATTACTCTTTTTATCTATCTTTATAAATTAAATTAAATTAAGAGAATTTTGAGATCTATTCCCAATCTTATAGCTATATACTTTCCTTAATTATAAGATATAATTTTTAGTTTATATTAGATCATTTATATTATTTATTATATAATAAAGGGTTTAAAGCAGACTCTTTTTCAAATTTCTTATTATAGTTAAAATTACAGATACTTATATCCCTACTCTACTTCTTTAAGGCCTGTTGCCGTATCTAAATATAATATATTTTCTATTTACTATATAATTGAAAGGGAAGGCGGATCCAAAAGTAATATATATATATAATAATCTTTGGAAAGTTAATCTTAATTAGTATTATATTAAAGAATAAATTATCTTAATCGTATTCCGGATATAATAAGAAAAATAGCAGTTTGAAATTGAAATATATATTTGATTATTTATAATTATAAATTTAAATTAGATATAGAATATTATTAGAGAAAAGAATAGCAAGTCCAATCGAATATTATATACGTATTGATTGAACGCTTCTATCTTTAAATAGAATATTAAACCCTTTGATATTTCTGGCCCCCGGGGCTTAAACTTTTATTTTAATACCTATTTTTAACTCTTTGGATTAAATAGGTCTTTTTTATATTAATTTTAATAAGGAAAAATATATAATAACTGTCTTTTTATATAATAAAGACTTAAAATATAAAATTGAATATATTAAACAAACTATTACTATTTATATTAACTATTTAGTTATAATACGACGGTTATATAATATTAAAAAGTATTCTATTTATAAGATTATAGAAAAATTCAATAAGATAATATTAATATTTAATATAATTAAAATTATAACGTAAAATCTCAAATAACCAGTTCTATCAGTAAAGGATATAATACCTATAGTATTTATATTTCTAACGGGGGCTATATCCGAAGAAGGAGAATATTAGCTTATTATTATATATTATAACGAAAAAGATAGAGGGATATTCTCTTTTAAAAGAAATAGAGGAATATTCTCTTTTAAAGAAGATATAGGATTTATAACCGATTTAGCCAGACGATACAAGAAGGCGCTTATTAAATTATAAAGAAAAATGCTCTTTATAGGAGCTATTGTTATAAATCCTTTATATAGCGTTTAGCTTATATTACTATTTTTGCTTATTAAATATATCCTAGTAACGATTATATTAGAATTTGTAATACTGCCGGCGCTAAGGCCTTAGAATAAAGCGTAGGCGCTTAATAAGTTATTAGAGGTAAAGACGCTCGTTATAGGAGCTATTATTATAGGCCCTTTATATAACGTCTAACTTGAGTTAGCTTATTCGCTTACTATATATATCTTAATAACGGCAGTACCGGAGCTTATAGTATTACTGGTATTAAGGCTCTAGAATAAAGCGGCCGTTGCTATTGCTGGGTAAAAAGATAGTATTCTGTTAATATTCGCGGATACTATATTAGGGGTATTTAGGGAAATATTATTCGCTCGGGAAATAATAGAATCTGGTAAAGTTACCCTTAAATAGATATCGATATTTACAATATTATTGCCCGGTAGATTAGCGCTTAAGATTATTTTATTATATATAAAATAAGCTAGACTCTAATATTATAAATACTTTATAACTTATCTTATAGAAGCTACCGTAATATTTGTTTAATCTAATAAATATATAAATAAGAACAAAAGAATAAATATAAAGTAAATTCCGATTATTATTATATTCTTTTGGGGAATCAAGATATTAGATCTTGATATATTTGAATATTATAAAAGTAAAAATTGGTATTAACGTATACGGTAATTTAGATTCGGCCGCGGTCTTTGATTAAAATTGAAAACGGAAGAATTACGGTAATATTTGTATTCTAATTATATAATATACGGATATTTGAAACCCCTTTGTTAAATAAGAACCCCGGGTCTATTTATATATTTTATAAATAAATTTTATAGCAGTCAGATCGAATAGAAAGGGGGCGTATTTTTCTATAAATAGAATATTATTCAATAATATTTTAATATTAAAGTTTATCTATTATTTATAAAATAATCGAATAATCCCTTTTAAACGTATTTCAATTGTAACTTATTTCGTTAAGCGAAGTATATAAATAATTATTAATAATCTTAATCTCCGAATCCTTTATATTTACAACTTCTTTATTCGAAAATATAATACCGATACCGCAGAGAATAAAAGCCGCAAAAAAAGCATAAAAGAAAAGAATTATAAACGATCAAAGATTAAACAAAATTAAAGGAAAGGAACAAGCCGAAGCTAAATTCTAAGAAAAAAAGTATAAATCTGAACTTTTAAAAAAAAATCTTAAAAAAAATAGGGAAGATCCGGCGAAAAGGAAAAAATTCGAAGAGATAAATATATAAATCAAAAGTATAAATAATAAGGTAGTAATAATTAAATAAGATTTGATATAAATTAATAATAAGGAAGGAGATATCGATATTATAGAGGATATTATTAAAGAAGAGCCTAAACCCGATATACCGATAACGAGTATAGAGAACGCTAATTACTCCGGCGGTATAACCGAAGATCCGGTAGTAATATCGGATAAAGATATACCTATTCTTATTATAAATATATAATACGAATATAAATATAGTGCAAGTCGTACCGTTATAGCTTTCGGAGGTATTAGCAAAGTACAGCAAGCTATTATTCGATATAGTCCAAAAAGCTACGCGAAATATAGAATAGAAACTTATATAAATAAGCCGTATAATAACGATTTTATTAATTTATAAAAGCGTTATAAAGAGCAGTATTAATATATAGGCCGCTAAAAGGTATATACGTTTACTAGTACGAACATTGAATCTATATTAGGGGTAGCGCTATTAGGCAATTATAAAAAGTATACTAACTTATTAAATTATATTAATCTAAATATAAAAAATAAGGCCTTTAAGCCAATAAGGGTAATAATCAAATAGAAGGATAGAGTTATCAGTACTGAGATACGAACGGTAACTAGGCATATATAGCCTAACTATTAGCTAGGCGCGATAAATAAAGCTATTTAAATAGGAGCAGGCGTTTAGGAGGCGCGATATAAGAAATAGCGACGTAATTAAGTAATAAGAGAAGACAGAATACCGATACCGGATTTATAGGTTATTGTTACTTTTATATAGTATTTTTTACCCCCGGGATTAATAGCGTCTCCGGGATCGACCTTATCTTTAGAACGTTTAATAATCCTAGCTAAGGTTATATAAGGTTCAAATAATTAGCTAATAGGAGCGAAAGCAGCCCTTTAGGGCAAGCTAAAAACCCCCTTGCGTAAAGAAGTATAGAAATAGAAGATAATATAAGTTATAATAAAGGAGAAAGACTTGGACAATCTTACCCCTAATAATAAGAAATCTTTAATAATTTATATTAAGGGAGAGTTAAATAAATTATAAATACTTGAGTAAGTACCGGTATTATCGCGTTTTTATAATTGGTTAATATCAAGCGTTTACTGTTCCCGCTTTAATATATTATTATTTCCTCGGTATTATATATAGCTTTTTGTAATATAATAATAGATATATATATATTCAAAGAGATTGCGAATAATTATTCCTTTAGTTATTAAAGCAGGAGGCAAAGGTAACTAAAATATCGTATAACTAGCCTTTTAACGTATTTCCTATAATATTAATTTCTTTAAGATCTAGTTACTCGGAATATTAATTATAAAATAATATTATAAATTTAAGATCAAAATTCCTTCCGGAATACGTAATTATATACAAAATTATAAAACTTTATTTTTTAACCTGCTTTCCTTTTTTCTGATTATAATAGCTACTCTTCCTTATTTGTAAATAATATTCCTCTATTATATTTTATATATTTTCTAAGTTATACTCGGTAACTCAAGATTCCCCTTATCTGACCTTATATTCTTAACTGATAGCGGTTAATCTTCGATTTATAATTTTCTCAATTTCTTATTTCCGGCTATTAAATTTTGTATTAATAATATCTTATAATAAGGTCAAGGTATCGCAAACTTAATATATAGAATAGAGAGATTGCGCTAGGTAAGACGGTAAAAATATATTACCGGAAATAGGATATTTCGTAAGGTTATTCGGTATTATCGGAAGGTCTAAGATAATATTTATAGAATCTTTATAAATCCGGAAAGATTTCGATACCTAAAAGCCTCCTTTCGAGGCCGGCGCGGACCTTTTAGCGTTTTGCCTTTTATTTTATTCCGTAGTATCCGTAGCGGTATTGTTATATATCCTTTTGAAAAAAGAAAAACCGTACTTTTTAATTAATATAAATATTAAATTATAAGTAATATTTGAAAAGAGTAAATAATCAAGGACGTTAAAGGAAGGGTTAAGGCTAATAATATTAAAGTTTAACAGCTCCCCCGAATAGAGTCCGTAGAAATCAATTATTCTTTCGTTAGAATCTACGCTTATAGCCGTAGTAGAAACGGCTATTATACTAGTAATATTTATATCGTTATTATTATCCTCGATTACTAGGGGATTATTTAATATATATTAGAAAGGGGTTTAACGGCTAGGAAAGAGTATATAATTCGGTATTTATTTTTATTAGAACCCGTACGGTTAAGTAAGCGGAAGTAAAGAAGGGGTATTTTGAAAACAGGCTTTGATTACGATCGTATCCGTTCGAATATAAGAATATCTAGGTTATCGTTAATATTATCGTATTTATCAACTATAATAGAGCTTGTTAAGAGTTGGCGGAGCGGCTTATAAGAAGCGAGAACTACAAATTAATCTGAATATTAGGTCTAGGCTAATATACCTCTGCTACCTTTATATAAAAGTATATTCCTTACTATATTTTTGAAAGACTCCCGGATATTAATAATATTTATATTTATCTCGGCCTTATCTCCTTCCTTCTAATCTCGACTATTTCTGTTTCTGTTATTTACTTTTTCCTTCTTTTCCCCTTTACTAATAGAATCGGATCTTATATTCTTTATAGTATTATAATCCGATTCAATCTAATTATAGGGGATAGATAATAAGGAGATATTAAAGGGCGTAAGAGGTAAAAAGGATATAGGAAGCGGAAAAGGTATAGGAGGTAAAAAGTATATAGGAAGCAGAAAAGGTACAAGAAACAGAAAGGGAAGCGGAAAAGGTAGAGGATTAGATATTAAGTTATTTCTCTTCTTATACTCCGTAGCGCCTCTGGATTAAAGGAAATACTCAGTTAATATTGAAAATAGTAAACGATAATCTGGAAAGAGCGTACCTAGTATCCGAGCCTGCTATAGAAGTTACTAAGAGATTAAAAGAATCCTGCTTTCTATTTCCTTCCTAAAGTATAGAGCTATCGTTATTAAATCTGCTATTCAGTATAGCTCCTTCCTCTTTATAGCCTTCTTATCGCGGTTTAGAAATAGGGACTTTATTTGTATATCCTTTATCAAGGTTATATAACAGTTCTTCGATAAATAGGAAGCGATAATTATCGTTCTTATAATCGCTTTTGTTTCGGACTATATCTCTTAATAAGTATTTATTATATAAAGAAATTAAAGGTATATTTCCGGTCTACAATTAAGTCCCGGCAGGTTCTAATATTAATTTGTTAAATCCTAAATCAAAAAGATTATTATATTTATTAATAATATTATATTATTTAATAAAGGGGAGTATAGAATATAAAGGCCGATAGAATTGAAGGGAGTTCGGGTTAATCAAAGCTATTATAAGATATAAATATAAAAGGTACGATCAAGAGTTGTTTGTTTATTAGATAATTCGAATAATAAAATTCGAAATTAATATAGCGAAAGCAGGTCTATTTGTACCCAAAAGTTAATAGTTTCCTAATATTTAACAAAAATATTAATATTTTACCTTTATATAGAGGACCGCGCTAGCTCGTTCCCTTTATATAGGTATTTATATAGATCCTTTGATAATTAGAAAAACTTATTATATTCTATATAGCCTAATTCTAATTGCGTTTTTTGTATAAATATCAGACCTTTATATCTAATTGATTACGAGCTATAACTGCTACAAAGTACGTTAATATTTTGCTAAATATTAGCCTTATTTGCTTATTTGTTATTTAAATTTAATCGTCCTTTGGATCTATTATATATTCCTTATATTTAGCTCCGGTTATATTTAACGTAGCCGAGTATTTTCGGTATCCAAACCGTATCAATTAGGGGTCTATATCGAGACTACGTCTGTTACGGTTGGTTAATTATAATTAATTATTATTACTCGTATTTAAGTCCAAAGGTACTTTCGGTATTCAATCTATATTAGCTGGAAGCCCGCGCTACTAGCTTGCTTATTACTTCTAAATAGCTTTTTAACAAAGGGCGTTTGTACCTATCGTAATCAAATATTTTACAAAATTATAAAATAATTAATTCAGGCGTATTCTGGCTAGACCTTTATAATACGTTATTATTTATAAGATAGCTCCTTAATCAAGGCTTTATATTTATTATAATCAAGTATTTCTACCGCCTCTAAGATAATACCGGTCTTACGAGATTCTGGATCTATACCAATAAGTAGTTAGGACCTATTCTAGCTAGGTTATTATAATATATTATAGCCTATAAGGCAGCTTTCTAATTAGAACTTCGTATTTATTATAATTAAATATTTTCGGTAACCTAAACCCGTACTAATCTTATAAGATTAAGGATCTGTACCGACGAGTAGCTATAATATATCCTGATTAGGTTATTATATTATATTACCTTCTCTAAAGTAATCTTTTGAACGAAGCAACGCTATCAAGCTATATTCTCGATAGCAATACCTTAGCGTATATAAAGAACGTATAATATAACAAGTAAAATACTTTATTCAGCCGAAATATAAGGCTTTTTTTTTAATTAGTTTCCTATTAATCTAGGGACGTTTTCGATAAAGGCTAATTTGCGTTAACGTCTCCTTAAGCAAGTAGGGAATAACAATATCTGAAATAAGGCAGCAAAGGAGGGAGGTCGAGTATAAGGTAAAGATAAAGAGGGTCTTGGAGGGCAAAAGGGAAATATACTCTTAAAAAATAAATTTAATATAGAGTAAGGTTGTTATAAGATATAGATTGCAACTTATTCAAGGTATTTAATATTAAATGAGAATATTTAATAAGAAAGAATAAGATAAATTAATAATTAAAATATATTATATAAGTCTAGGCTTAAGCAAGAAAGAGTAAATAATTATCCGAGCTAAAATAACTAGGTTAACAGCTCAATAAATAATAGAGGCATTTTAGGATAGGTAAGAAGGAAAGAAAAGGGAGGGTATAAAGGGGGAATCGGGGGGGTATTTATAGAATACGAAAGCAGCGTAGGACTGTATACTTACGCGTTCCCCAATACAACGGGTACCAAACTCGATAGGGCAAATACCGCAAAAAATATCATAAATATAATAATATTATATTTATTATTATTATGTTATTAAACTTTAGCTACCGTTTTTGAATTGTAAAAAGAAACCAATAAATACTTTATTATAAGTAAAAAATTATATAAAAGTCGAAGATATAAAGTTAATATTATTATACCTTTCCAAAGTTAAACGATAAATATTATAATAATTAATATAATATACTAAAGTTTAAAGGAATAAATTCAAAAAATAGGAATAAAGAAACTTAAGAAAAGGATATTAAATAATCTTTTTAAATTCAATTAAATAGCGTAAACGAAAGTTATTTAAATAAAATTCGAAAGGGCCCGTTAACCTAATAAGAATTATAATTTATTAATTAATATATTATATAAAGTCTCGATTAGAAATTTATAAAATACTTTAAAATATAAAATAAAAAGATTAAAATAATATAAGCAAATTATCCGATATATTATAAAGATATTAATATATAACTTTATAATTAGTATATAATAAATATCGATTATATAATTAATATAATTACCCTCGGTAATTATAATAATTTATTAGTATTAAGTCCGGATTTCGCTATGCAGGAACCCTTAGAGAATAAATAAGTATTTTATTAAAATAAAAGTATTTAAGATATAATAGTTCGGGTAAAAGCTTCGCCTTGCCTTTATTATTTAAAAAATAATATTTTATAACTTTTTATTATACCCTGCGAACAAGGATAATCTTCGAAATTATATTTCGATATATAATTAGAGATTTCAGCAGCTAGGATTACTAATAATATATAAAGATAAGGAGCTCTTGAAATTAAAAGCTCGAAACTACTAAAATAGGGAAAATTATAAAGAAATATTATTTTATTTAAAAATACTTTTTTGTTATAATTTATTCCAGTTAGTTAGTTATTAACCAAAAAGTATTTTTTCTAATAATAATTGTATTTACAATATTAATAAGATTATTATTTATAATATCAAAAATAATTATATTTATATTTAACTTTTTAACGAAGTAGTTCCGCAATTCGACCGTTAAAAGCGAATCGACTTTGTATTTATATAATAGCTTCGTAGTATTCAGATCCTTATAAGGGATTGATAATAATTATATTAGCTTCGATAATAAATATTCTGTTATAACTTATATAGCGTCTTCTAAAAACGCTATATCGCGTAGTAGGGCCGTATAATCGATATTCTTTTTTAAAAAAGAAGTATTTTAATTGCCGCAACTTATATAATATAAATACCGGAACGTCCTTTTTTATATCTAATAAAATTCTTTTAGGTTTTTAGCTTATATTATAGCCGGGATCTCCAGATTAATAATTATTTATATCGCTAATATAGACGTTATTTTTATACTCGGGTTATAATAATAATCTAGCAAAGCGAAAAACTCTTTTTAAAAAATAAGTATAAATAAACCTCTAGCGGTTATATTTTTAAAGAGGAACGAATTCTCTACTATAATATTTTCCAATTTTATTTAACTAAGGTCAAAGCTTGTTACTTTCTCGCCTAATAAAACGCGATAATATATAAAGGCGTTTATATAAATATTGCTAATAATATAGTTGGCTTAGCCCCTAGACTCGATTACTCCAGCAATCGATAAAAAACAAAAGAAAAAGTCTATACTTTTTAGGAGGAAGGAATAGAGGTTCCAAAAACCTTAAACTTTAAATATAATATTTATTATTTAATCTTTAAATATTATCTTTTCAAGAATAACGTCCTTAGAGGTTGTTAGCGGTAATTGATATAGAAAAGTAAAATAGAATATACTTAATTATATTACGGTTAACGGTTCTGCAATTTGGATTTCCCTTACTATTAATATTACGAAAAAGCTAATTACCCGATTAGGCTTAGTATAAAAAAATTTAAAATTTTAAAAATATAATAAATAGGGGAGTATTTAGGCCTAAGGGAGCGTATAAGGGGTCTATAGGTATATAAGGGAAGTATTTAGGCTTAAGAAGATATACAGGAGAATATATATATATAAGGGGAGTATATATATATAAAAGGAGTATATAAGCCTTATATAAAGGAGTATATAGACCTTATATAGGGGAGTATATAGGCCCAAATAAGTAGAATATATAAGCCTAAATAAATAAAATATATAAGGTTAATATATATATATATATAAAGGTTCAAATAGGTAGAATATATAAAGTTAATATATACGTATATACAAGCCCAAATAGGGGGAGTATATAGGCCCTAAATAGGGGGAGTATATAACGCCTAAATATATATATATATAGGCCTAAATAGGGGGAATATATAGGCCCCAAATAGGAGGAGTATATAGGGCTAAATATATATATATATAGGCCTAAATAGGGGGAATATATAAGCCCCAAATAGGGGGAGTATATAGGGCCCAAATATATATATATATAAGCTTAAATAGGGGGAGTATATAAGCCCTAAATAAAGGGAGTATATAGGGCTTAAATATATGTATATATAGCCCCAAATAAGAGAGGTATATAAGCCTAAACGGGGGAGTATATAGGGCCTAAATATATATATATATAAGCTTAAATAGGGGAGGTAATCAGGCCTAAACGGGGGGAGCATATAGGGCCCAAATATACGTATATACAGGCCCAAACGGGGGGAGTATATAGACCTTAAATAGGGGGAGTATATAGGGCCCAAATGTACGTATATATAGGCCTAAATAAAGGGAGTATATAAACCTTAAATAAGGGGAGTATATAGGGCCCAAATAAAGGAATATATAAGGCCCAAATAGGGGAGTATAAAAGGCAAACGTATATATATATAAGCCCTATATAACCCTGTACGCTCCTCCCGTTTAAGCCCTATATACTCCCCCTATTTAGGCCTATATACCTCCCCTATTTAGGCCTATATATACGTATATTTGGGCCCTATATATATATATATTTAAACCTTATATATTCCCCCTATTTAGGCCTATATATACGTATATTTGGGCCTTATATACTCCCCCGTTTGGGCTTATATATATATATATTTAAACCTTATATATTCCCTTTATTTAAGGTTATATACTCCCCCTATTTGGGGTTATATATTCTACCTATTTAAGCTTATATACTCCCCTATTTAGGCCTATATACTCCCTTATATAAGGTCTATATACTCCCTTTATATATATATACTCCCCTTATATATATATATTCCCTTATATATCCCCTTAAGCCTAAATACTTCCCTTATATACTTATAGACCCCCTATATACTCCCTTAGGCCTAAATACTCCCCTATTTACTATATTTTAAAATTTTTTAAATTTTCTATATTAAGCCCAATCGGGTAATTAGCTTTTTCGTAATATTAATAATAGGGGAAATTTAAATTGTGGAACTATCAACCGTAATATAATTAGGTATATACGCTTAATATTATAGACCCCTGAATAATACCCTTAATCGGCGGTATATTCCTCGTAATATTTTCTAATATAATTTTAAGTATATCCGCCTTAATTATATTATATACCGGTACCTCGATATAAGTATTTTTGGCTTTTAATTCTTTAAATAATATAATAGCAGTTTTTAACCGAGCCCTAAAACGAGAGAATAAAATTAGATTTCTTATATTATAATTTATTATTTATTATATAATATTTTTACCAAGGCCTCCCAGATTATTAGCGATTAAATAAGACGAGTATTTGTCGAAATAATATTCTAATTTAATTTCAATTATAATTTAACGTTTTTTATATTAATTAAAAGCCTTTCTTAATATATAAAAGCTATAAAAGACGAATATAAACCTTATCTTATTTCTTTATTTTTATAATTATTTTGCTAGAATTATATCCGCTTTGAAAGTAACAGAACGTATTTTCGACTTCGGAGATTCTAAAGACTTCTAGCGGTTAAAAAATATAGATTTTCTTTTTTAATATTAAAAATATAATAGCTAAAAAAGTTCTTTATATAATTAAATATTATTATATTATAATAAATAATATATTAATTAATAAAAAGGTTATATTTTTATCAAATTGCTATATTAGAAGTTTATTATAAAAATTAATATTATATTTCCTAATCTTAATAAAGCGATCAAATTAAGAAGACGATTAATATTGACTTTAACTCTAATATCTATTTTAAAGTTTATTAAGATAATATATTCTTATAATATAATAAGGTCCTTGCTTAATAATAAATTCAAGATAATATTTATACCTTTATTTTTGGTTATCCGCTAGATACTTTGAATAAAAAATATATTCCTATTATAAAAGACGTAATCCTCGAGGATATTATAATTTTCTATTAAGGTTTTCTTTTTATCTTCGGAATTAATAATAATATAGATTTCGGCTTTAATATACTTCGCTATTTGAATTGTAGCTTGGCCTATACCGCTAGTATTAATATAGATTAAAACCGATTCTCCTAATTAAAGCCGTATAATATTGTAAAGCCTATATTATATAATAAAATAAATTATAGGTAACGAACTTGCTTTTATATATATTATATTATTAGGAATTTTAATTATATATTGAATAGGGCTTCTTACGAAAGTTCTATAAATATTGATAAAAAGCGCGGCTATATAATCGCCTAATTTAAATTTATATTCCGTAATAATTCTGCTTATTACCTTAGAATACTTGTTTCTAAATATCTTTATATCGATTTGACTTAAAGCAGTAAAATAATTTCTAAAGTTAATTTTATTAGCTTCGACCTTAATCTCGACCTCTTTAAAGGTTAAGGGTTTATTTACTATAAAATCCTCTAAAAACTATAAGGAGTTAAATAGACCCGGAGAAGTAATTTATAAAATTAAAAACAATTTATTATTAAATTTTTCTATTTTATATTAATAAAATATATTCTTGATATAAATTTCCTAATTCAGATTTCTAATTTCAAGGACTTTTTTAATCTCGAATATTTTATTTTTTTTCTTATATTTAGACTCAAAATCTTCTTTAAATTAACTTTGAAAATCGTCGAATACTTATAAAATCTTATAAATAAAGCTTTTATTATCAGTTATAATATCTTCGAATATAATTGTTATAAAAATAAATTTATTAAACTTGGTCCGAACAACTCTCGAAAGACTATTAATTAGGTAAATAAATAATTTGTTTTAAATATTATTGCTATTATTAGTTACCCAAATAAGCCTAGGAATTTTGATTATAATATATTATAACGTTATAAAAGTATATATATCAAAATTAGCTAATAGCAGCTCTTCGATTTTTATAAGGAAAAGGCAAAATCGTTTATAAAAATCGCTTATCTTCGATATTTGTTCGAGTAATATTATATTATATTTAATAACTTTATATAAAATCAGAGTTTCGTTAATCCTTTGAATAAAACGCTATTATATAGAGTTACCTTTATTAATAATAATTATTATCTTTGGGAATTAATATCGACCTTTGAGAAGGCTTATATTCTAATCCTTTTCTACCTTTATTATTATTATAATAATAATATTATATTTATAAAATATTTTATCAAAATAATTTAGAAATTCGAAATCTATACCTGAAAATCCAATCTAGCGTATTAAATTATATTATTTATTTATTTAAATATATAGTTTGTTTTGCCGGTAGTCTTCTTCGCCTTCGAATATTTATTAACTTATTATATAAGAAAATAAATTAGTAAATATATTTAACTATTATTTAAGTAGTAGTTTAAAGGCGAACCTAGCTTTTAAAATATTTTAAATAATTTTAAAAATTACAAATTTACCTCCGCTATAACTATTTAGTAATATTTACTATTCCTAATAGCTAATATCTTAACGAGAAAGGAAATTAAATAGAATTTTAATTAAATTTATAATTTAAAGAGCTTATAAGCGTTATATAATATATTTTTAAAATTCTAAATAATATAAAATATTTATTATCCGAATAATTAATAATTATTATAAGAAAGGTTAGGAGCCCTTATATTTACTACGATTATTAAATTATAGAATTTAATATCGAATCCTTGCTTAAAAGGATCTAATTTAATATCGAAAACCTTAAATCTTATTATATTATTATAGCGTTCGAATCGGTTTATAATAATTCTTAAAAAGGACGGAGATATATCCGTATAATTATATTAAGAATAACTTTAGGCTCTTTCAGACCTTTTATTACAACTTTGTAATATATTTAAAATAAAATTAATAAATATATTAATCTTAACCCTAATTTCAAGAATCTTGAAATAAGGGTTTTTATAGGATATTGCCTTAAGGTATTTATATAATAACTTATAATAAATAACCTTATTATTAACTTTTCGATAAAATTTAGGAACTAAATTATTATTAAATATAAATAAGAAAGGATTAATATTATTTTATAAAATCCAAAGAAAATATCTTCTAATCCTAATAAAAAACTTGCTTTAAATTATTAATTTAAGATATTAATATAAATATTCCTATAATCGTATATTTTGAAAAAAGGCTTCCTATTTAAGATTATCTGTAAATAAGCTAAGTAATTTATTTATATAAAAGCGTTAAAGTTCGTATTCTATTTACTGGATATATTTTTGGAAATATTTATAATAAGGCTTTTTTTTTTAATCTTTTAATATATTCAATATATCGGATATAAACTTAATAAATATAAATTCAAAATCTTTATAAAAGTTAATAGTAATATATTAATAAGGATATATACTTTCGCAATATTTTAGTACTTTTTGATAACTTATTAAGTCTAGGTTAAGCTTTTAATTTATATTATAATATAATTTTCTTAAAATATCCCAAAATTTATTAATAATATCTCGATTCGCTATTATTATCGCTTTAATCTTATTAATTAATATAAAAAGCTCCCTAGTTACGGAATTTAAAGTAAATATATAATTATACCTTTTGCGGTTTCCTATAAAGGCAGCTTATATATAAATATTAATTATAATAATATTTAAATAGTTAATTCTAATACTAAATATTTAAAGATTACTAACCCGGGTTATTATTATAATTAGCAGATTTTCTTTTGTACCTTTCGAAAGCGTAATTAATATTAATTAAAATAACGAGTTAAGAATTATAAAATATATAATATATTATTAAAAATAATTCTTTTCTTCTTTAATAATTTATTGAAAAATATATATTTTTCCGGTTGCTATATTAACGTTATTATAAGATATTTACTAAATACCTCGAAATACCGGACTATATTTAAGCCCGATTTCGCTTAAATATTTATATATTTTCTTTATAAACGTTATTTGATTATATATTATAATTATTTATTTATAAATATAATAATAGTAAGAAAGCCTAATTATATCCTCTTTATTTATATTAATTATATTTTCGAATATTTTATATTTTATTTGAATATTACTATGGCAATTCTTATCCTATCGATTATTATTGTTAATATATAATCGAAAATCCGATAATATAAAATCCTTTTTGAACAAATCTTCTTTAATTCGAAAATAAAGCTATACTTTTATTCCTTAAGGCTCTATTAATATAAATAAAGGATTATTAAAAATAATATTTTTAATTATATACCCCGAAATACGCTAATCTTTATTAACGAATTATTTATAAGTTTTTATAACTATAATAAATATCCTAACTATAAGATATATAAGAAATCTATTAACCTAAAAAACAAAATTAACTTATAAAATTATATATTAAAAATAATTTTAATTTTATAATTTTTAACTTATAACGTCTCCGAGGTTCTAATAATATTTCGCTATTATATATTTAAAGGGTTCTAATCTAATATAATAGTTCTTAATAAATTCAGATAAAGCTGCTTACGGAATCTCTATCCTTCCTTATTATATTTGCTTTTATATTAATAAATTCGCGAATAATTAAAGGAATACTCTGGAAAATTAAGTAATATAATCTTAATTACAAATTTTATATTTAAATAATTGACCTTAAATATATTAACCGGATAATTAAAGTATATTAAATAATTAACCGTATTTAATAAAATATTTAATATTAAGATATTATAGATTATAATTAAATTATAATTAATATTTTCTTTATTAACTCCGGCCAGAATATCTTTTATAAAACCTTGTATAATATTATATAAACTTATTTTAAGGAGTTTATTTATTATTATTAAATTTTTATTAATTTTAAATTTTATCTTCAGATTTTTATAAGTACCGGAATATATCTATATTAATACGTCCGAGAATTTGACTAGCGATATTATATTATTAATTTAATATTTATTTTTCTATATTTTATTTAGAATAAGGATTTTACAAAATATTAATAAAATTATAATAAAATTAATATTAAACGTATTTCTATTTTCGAAATATTCGATAAACGTTAAATATTCTATTGCTATCTTTTTTATTTAAAAAAAATAATAGGTAATAAATACCAAAAGCTTACGGATAAAGACTTTGTCTTTATTTAATATAAATTTCAATTTATCGATTTAAGGTTTACTTCTAATTATTATTATATTCTTCGGATTATTAATATATTTAATTATAATATTATAGGATTTAAAGTTGCTAAAAAGCTATTCTAAATAAAGTTCGATTACCTCTTTTAATAAATTAATAAATATTATTACTCCTTATAATTTGCTAGACTTAGCTAGCTTAATAGTATATAGGCCTCGATAGTATACTACTTAATATATAGATTAATAGGAAAGGCTACTTATATAATATTTAAAGAAGTCAAAGACTATAACTTTAAATATAAAGAAAAAACTTATATAGTTATAATTTTATCTAAATTATAATTAATTATAATAGAAGGAGTAACTTTAAAACTATAAAATAAGTTTATAAAAGCAATTTGAAGTATTATATATAATAACTAGTTATATATAAATTTGTTAACCTTTAAAATATCTTTGTCTTTAAATATTTTACCTTAATAATCGTTAGTAATATAATAAGTAATATAAAATAGGAAGAGTTAAAAGCAAATATATATAAATTGCTATTTTATATTAGCCTTTATTCCCGATATATTAGCTTAGGAGATTTCAATTGCTTTATTTATTTAAGAATATAAATTTATTTATATATTCGGCTAATTAATTTAGGCCTTATAAATAATAAAATATTTAATAAAACTAATATATTTTGAATATAACCCTTATTATTTAATATATAGCCTAGCTAATAATAATCCTAGGATTATAATATATTAGACTTAATTTAACTTAATACTACTAAAGAAATTACTTTAATTATTTTTTAATACTTCTTTTTAAGTTTTGTAATAGTTTCTAAAATAGTATTAGCAAATAATTTACCAAACTTTATACTTCCTTTTTTGCTTTCCTAAGCTAGCTTTAATAGCTAAAATATATACTTTAAACTTATTATTATTATTAATTTTGTTAGAAGATTTATTATTATTTTCTTAATAAGAATTCAATTTATAATTATATTTTTATTTTATATTAACTTTTTTACTTTATAATACCGAAGTTATATATATTTTGTTTTGGAATATATTATAAGGTTTTCGGTTAAATTAATTATTAATTTATTATTTAAATTTATTTTTATAATCTTTATATCTCCCTTATTATATCTGAATTCTTAGAGCAAATTCTTAAAATATATAGCTTCTTTATATACTTTTAATATAATAATATATTTAATTTTAATTAATAATATAATTATAATTAATTCTTATTTAAATTTTTAATTAACCGGTTTATTAGCTAGCTTAAAAAGATATTCTGTTATAAATTTATTATTATTAATATTATTATATTAAAAAGAGTTAGAATAAGCTTAAAGGGTTTTATTATATATATAATTTAGCCTAAATATTATTCCGATTTCAATTATATTAACTAAATATCTTATTACTTATTTTATTATTATATAATAATTGTTTATTAGTTATATAAGGTATTTACTTAAATAATATATTATAAAATTAATATTAAACTAGCTTATTCTAATTACTTAATTTAAGGCTTTGATAATAAATACGAAGTTGTTTTTCAATTTCTTATTAATAATATATTTAAAAGATAATTATTCTAGCTTTATATTTTTATTTATAATATTTTTAACGGTATAATAATTTTCTATTCCTAGTTGCTTAAGTATCTAGGCGATATAATTTTTCTAAATAATAATTATTATATAATTATTACGAATTTTTGAGATTTCTATTCCTAAATAGAAAGAAATAGCTTTTAAATATTTTAATTTGAATTCCTTATTAAGTTAAGCTTTTAACTTATTTATTACCTTCTTTATATATAAGAGTATTAATAAATCGTTTATATAAATAATTATAATCGTTCCTTTATTGTTAATAAAAATAAAATTGTCTTTTTAAAATTATTTAAAGCCAAAACTTTTTAATTTTATTATTAATATTTTTCTTTATTCCTTAAATAATTATTTGAAATTATATAAGGCCTTTTCTAAATAATATATATTATTAATATTATTAATATATTTATAAGGCTATTCTATTTATACTTTTTCTTTAAAAATTGCTTTTAGGAAGGCAGTATTAATATCGGAATATTTTATTTTTATATTATATTTTGTTCTTAGGACTAAAAGTACTTTTTAACTTAAGATTTTTATAATTAATAAGAAAATAATATTATAATTTATTCCTTCTATTTATTCGAAGTCCTTAGTAACTTATTAAGCTTTATATTTAACGATTTCGCCTTTAATATTTAACTTAATTAATAATATTTATCTTCTTAGGAATATTTTATATTTTAATAATAATTTCCTAACTTTCTATACCCTTTTAAATTTTATTATATTTAATTCTATCTGGAATATTATTTTTTATTATTCCTTATTTAATCTTGAAAGTACTTCTTATTAATTTTTAAAAAAGGTAATATTTTCGTTTTTGATTATTTGGGAAATTTATATAAAAGGAAATTCTCCTTCCTTTACTCCTTTTTAAAGATTATAATAATTTATTAATAAGTAAAGTCTTATAAACCGTTTCGGTTAATATTTTAATAATATTAATAACTTCTAATAAATTTAAGGAAGTATTTATTATATTCTTAATATCTTTTATTTATTATATAAAAATAATATATTATTAATATAAACTATAATTTCTTTATTTAATATCTTATTTATTAAAATTAAAATTAATTATTTTATTAAATTTAATATTTTGAATATTAACTTCTTTAAATCCGTTTTATATATTAGGGCTAAAACTAACTTCCTTATTAATATTAATATTTTGAATATTTGCTTCTATATTTGCGGATTGCTTATTTATTAATATATTATTTATTTTATTAGGAATATTAGGAATAATTTCTTTATTACTCCCTATTTTAAATAAATATATCTTTATTGATATTATTTTATTAAAGATAATATAGGCTAAAAGCTTTAATTCTTTAGCCTTTTTATCCTATATTTAATATTAATTGGAATTATTATTAAATCTTAAAAATTTATATTTAATATTTTAAAATTTGAGTTTCTATTTATAAATATTTTTATTATATATTTAATTAATATATCCGAATAATTTTATATAATTAATATTTAATTTCTCCCCAAATTATTCTTTATATAATATTTTTTTATTAAATATTATTATAAAAAGCCTTTTTTTAATATATATTATAAAATTTAAGACTTCCCCCTAAAAATCTTTATTTAATCTTAAATAAAATAATATTATTTTAATTTGTTCGAATAATATTTTATTATCTTATTTAATAATATTATTTTAATAGGAGCTATATAATAATATCGACTCTTATTGAATATTAGCTTAACTAAGAATTGTTTATATTTACAAATTAATAAATTCTTTTATATTATTTCTATATAAATAATTAATAATATATTCCTTAATATTGTTCTTCCTAATATAGTCTTTAATACGATTATTAATAGGGCTTGCTTTTTATAAGGGAAAAAGATAAATAATTATTATATTAATATACTTATTAATAAGTATTAAAATATATTTTGTATTATCTTTTATAGGAGTAATCTTTCTATTTTTAATAATATTTATAAATTATTATTTATTTAGAAGTATTGCTTATTTATTCCTTATTAACTCGTAATTGAAAATATAAAATTATTTTCTTATAATATAGGTTTTGTATTGCTATTCCGATAATATTATATTTTTAAACTTATCGCTTTGCTTAATATTTATTCCAATAGTTATTTTTATTATACTTTTTATTAAAGCTATTCTAATATACTTAAAGCGTATATATTAAAGCTTTTATAAGGCTAGAATATTTTTTATTTTAATATTCTTAATATATTTTTAATATTTTAAAGGAGATTAGGGAATAAAATAATTATTATTTGTTTTTTAGCCTGAAAATAATATTTTCCTTGTTTTATCTTTAATATTAAAAAATTTCCTTTTAAATAATATTATATATCCCTTCTTAGCTAGCTTTGCTACTGAAATAATATTATATTAATTATTTAAAATATAATATATATTTATTAACTCGACTTTTTTATTATCGTTAATTATTACGATAATAAAGCTTTTTTCTTTTATTATTATAATAATATTATTAATCCTATTAACAAGATAATTATATATATAATAGGAAATAAAATATTATTGTTTAGAATAAATATAAATCTTAGCTCCTAAGTTTAAATAAATATCTAATTTTCTAGACGCCTTACGTATTAATTATACTATTAATATTTTTTTAAAATTAATAATTATTTTAAGGTTATATACCCTTAGGACCTATCTCGTTTTCTCTTTATTATTTTTAAGGAGGAGTTTCTTATCTTTTGGTTTCTATTAATTAGGACGGAAGTTGCTATTTAAATAATAATATTTTTCCTTTATATAAGATCTTTTATAATAGGAGTATTTCGATTTGGTATTTTTATTATTTTCCTTTTTATTATTATTATTATTATTACTTTTTATTTTCCTTTATTTTCTAAAGTTCCTTACCTTTAAGGCTTTCGAGGAGCTTTCCTAGCTTTATTATTTATTATAAATAAATATTACCTTAATAATCTCCTTAAAAATAATATCCCTATTAATATTATTTATAATTTAAATAATTTAAATTTAATATAATTTTATTTTATTTAAGAGACTTTTTAGGAATAAATAAGTTAATATTATTTTATTTATAGTTTATATTATTATTATTAAGTAATTATTCTAATAACGTAAATAATTAATATACTCGCTAATATTCTTGAAAATAATAAAATCTATATTAATTAAATATTAAATAGCTATATATATAATATAATTATTCTTCTTTTAAAATTTATTTTTTAGAAATTTCTATATTTTTATAATATCCTTTTCGTTATTAAAGAAATCTTTAATATATAATTTATATATTAAAATAATAATAATTTAAACCTTTTTATTTATTAAGGGCAGATTATTATTAATATTATTTTTATTTTTGTTAATAATTAACCAAAATCCTTCTTTAATAAAAGTAGCTTGTATTTCGAGGGCCTAATTATAATAATTGGAGATCCCCTTTAGAATAATTACCTTCCTATATATTATCTCTATAATTTAATATAAAGGTAGATAAAATAATAATATTTATAAATTAAAAATTTGAATATTTTTTTCCTTATATAAATATATAAATATTAGCCGGGCTTATAACTTATTAACTTAGGAGATTTCAATTATTTTATTTATTTAAGAATACAAATTTATTTATATATTTAACTAATTAATTTAAGCCTTATAAATAATAAAATATTTAATAAAGCTAATATACCTTAAATATAACCTTTATTATTCGGTATATAGCTTAGCTAATAGTAATTTTAGGATTATAATATATTAAACCTAATTTAGTTTAATACTATTAAAGAGATTACCCTAATTATTCTTTAATATAATATAAAAAGGTAAAATAGCAAATAGGAGAAAATTTAACGAATTTAATAAAAATTACCGGTACCCGAACTCTTCTAAATATATTTCCGATTTACAAAGGCTATTTAAAAAGATTAAAAATATAATAAAATCTTTAAATATCCTTGCAAATTATATACCTTATTTAATAAATATATAACCGAATTTTAAGTCGAGTCTAAACTTTATAAACTTTGAAAATTTTTTTTTAAAATCTTATAAATTAAAAATAAATCGTATAATAATAAAGGACCTTTAATTTAATAAACTCTGCTAAATAATTAAAATATAAGCTAAGGCAGAAAAATAAATATTTACCTCGATAATATTTAGGAAGGAAGCTAATTATATTATATAAATTTTATATAATTTTATAATATATATTAATTTATTTTTATTTATTATAAATTAAATAAGTAATTTTAGCCTTATATTCTTATTTTTATTATTTATTATTTTTTAAGACAAAGTTCCCGAATAAGAAAATAACTTTAATAGCTCTAAATACTACTCTAAATATTTAAGAGAAGGGGGCTCGGGTATTATTTAATAATTTCTAATAAGTTATCTTCGATAAAGGAAGTTATATATATTATTAATAATAATATAATTATTAGATCCTTTAAATCCGAATAAGAATATTAAAATTTTATAAAGTCCTCGATAAGGCTAAGGAATATTATATAAAGGAAACTAAATAATTAATTATAATAGATTAGAAAAAATATTAAAATTGTAGCTTATATTATAAGTTTTAGAAAATTTGTATTAATTTTTAGGTTTAAATATTCGAAATTAATATTCGGAGGGATTATACCTATTTCTAAGATTATAATTATCTTAATAATATTAATAATACCGTTTATACCTTTAAGATAACTAAGGTTGGATTTTACGGTATTATTAAAAATATTATTAGGAGTCCTTAAGCTAATTGTACCTTATAAATATAATAAGGGGAATAAATAATAAATTTATATATATATTAACTTTTTAATATTATAATATTTACGGAATATTATCTTAATTATATTAATATTAATTAGGTTATTAATCTAAATCTGTTTTTAGCAAATAAGCCGTATTAACTTTAAATATTAAAAAGACTTATTATTATTTTAATATTATATATTTTAATATATCTGATTATTTATATTTCTAATTTAGCCTTAATATATATCTTAATAATTAAATCCTCCTAAATATCTCGGCTTAGTTATATAATACCCGGAGTATAATTATTTTAATTCGATTTTATAAATTAAATAATTATTTAAATAATATTTTTTTTTTAAATATATTAATTAATCGTTTAAGAATAATAATTTTAAACCCTTTACCCCTTCTATAATTATTATTTCTATAATTAAAGCTATAACTTCGACTATTATAAGATATAAAGTTTATATTCGATAATATTAAAGAGAACTTAAATAAGGTAAATAAATTAATATTATTAATAAATATTTATAAAAATAAATTAATAGAATAAAACCGACTTTGCAAGAAGATATTATATTATATTTAAATTTTTATTATATAATCCTTAATATATAAAATTAAAAGTTATTATATTATTAAAGTAAGTAAAATCTAAATTTATATAAAAACTAATCAAATTAAAAAACTAACTTAATCGAACTATAAATATAATAATAACTACTTTAATAATATTATATATTAATAATAAGTCGGGGTCTTTAATAATATTTAATTTATAATTATCTGCAAAATAATTTATATAAATTAAAATTTTTGAACTTAAAGCCTTCTTTAATAATATATTTATTAAATATATTTAATAAAGCTTATATATTTTAGAATTTAGGATAATTTTATTATTTTTAAAGGCCTTATAAATAGTTTCAAAAAGTAGATAATATTATAAATTAATAACGGTAGCTTCGATTAATATAATAAAGAAGAATAATATATCGAAATTGCTAAAGGGTTTTTTTAAAAAATAACCGCCTTTGAATAGGATTTATTTCGTAAATATTAAAAAAGCTATATAATATAAATAGTAAATAGGGAAATATTATATTTAATTAATTATTATTTAAATAATAGAAAGTATCCAGATTAAGTCTTTCTTTTGGTTAGTTAGTTATAGAATATTTTTTTTTTACTATTATTTTCCAAAACCCTTTAAGTAAAGTAGTATTTTAAGGAAACTTGAAAAAGAATTTAATAATAATAATAAACTTAAAACCGGCTTTCCCAACTCTAATAAAATTAATTATAAAGAATTCTTTCTTTTAAATAGGGTCCTAAATACTATTGAAAAGATTATTAATACTGTTGTAAATATTATTAATATTATTTAAAAAAATACCTAACTTTATAATTAGAAAATATAAGAAGTTTTAATAAATTTAAAATAATTTAATCGAATAAAATAATTTACTTATAGAATATATTTATAAGCTTATATTTATATATAATAAAATAGGAATAAAGGAATTGCAAAGTATTTAAAAGAATATTAAAATAAAAATATAATTAATTATTTTTTTATTATTTTTAATTATTTTAACTCCTAAAGATTCGGCTATTAATATATTAATTAATAATTAACAAATAGCAATACCGTAACGATATAAACCTATTACCTTTAACGCTAAGGTCTTAATATATTAAAAAGGAAAAACTAGATTATTCTATTAATTACAAATATATAATAATCTTATTATAAAATATATATTATTTAGAATTAAGCTTTGGATAGTTATAAGGATCCGAAATATAAATAAAAATATTTCGTTATTAAATATTTTTTATCCGTATTAATATTTATTTAATATAGAAGGGTTTATTACTTTCCGATTATATTTATTGCCCGATTAATATTTAATTAAAAAACTTATTTTATTTCGAAGGATCTTAGCTTCGTTTTAATCTTATATTTACGGATCGGGTAATAAATATAATTAGAAAATATTATAATAAATAAACCCTTTTATATAATATATAAACCCGATTATATTATAAAAACTTAAGTTATTTAAATATATATTTAATCTTTTTTGCTAAAGAAAAGAATTTATATATTGAAAAATAATATATCGAAGAAAAGTATAAGATAATTTATATTATATAATATATTTATATTAGAATAGGAAAAGCTCGATAATAATTTATATATAAAAATAAAAACAAAAAGCTCTAAGGTAGCTTATTATTTATACTTTTATTTAAAAGGGATATTTATATATATTTAAATCTTAAACTATTTTATCCGTTAAAAACAAATCGCTTTAATTTTAAAGTTAAATCGATTCGAATAAGAATTAATATTATATATATTAATTTGTTATATAATATAGAACCGCAATCCTTATAATATTAAATATATAAATAGTTCTCGTTATAATCAAGGAAGCTTAGCAAAGACTATAATTAGGAAGTTTTAATATTAATTATAATTAGAAAAATTATAAATTAATCAAGTTAATTAAGGAGAAATTTTATATATATAATTATATTTATTCTTAAATAGTTTCTTTTATATTTAATATAATCCTTATTTTAATTATTACTTCAAAATTAAGCAGTTGCAATTTAATTAATATTATATTATTTATATTCTTTAATATTCTTCTTTTATATAAGAATAAATTTACGAAATTTTATTAACCTTTATTTAATTAATATTAAAGGAATTCTAAAGTTATAATATAAGGCTTCTATTAGCCTCTTTAATATTTATAAAACTATTTAATCTATATAACTCGAGCAATATACCGAATAAGAAAAATAGCAGGCGAGATAATATAAGGATACCTTGTTAAATAGGGCTATATCAAACCTAATAAGGCTATATTATATCTGGAAGCAAGAACAGATATCCGTTTTATTAAAATATATATTATTATATAATTTATTATTAATATTTTAATATCCTACGAATTCTATTTTACCTTTTATTAATTATTATTTAATTCTTTATTAATATAAAAATAAAGCTTTTTTTTATTATTCGTTATTATAAAACAATTAAAATAAGAAATATATATATATTAATTAAATAATTTTTATTATAATTTTTAAATAATTAATATATTGAATTTCTTTATTTCCTACTTATTTAAAAACAAGATTCTTATTTTATTTTTCGATTTATTAATATTATATTATAATATTATAATATTTTAATATTTTAATATTTTAATATTTTAATATTTTAATATTTTAATATTTTAAATATATTTTATTATTTTAAATATATTTAATTATTTTAAATATATTTTATTATAATCTTTTAAAATTTTAAATTATTATATTCGATTCTATTTTTATATTTATTATTAATAAAATAACGGTAATAATTTAATTACTTTTTAACTAGGAAATAAATATTATATTTAATAATATTATTTTTATTAAAGTATTAAAGTTCAAAGTTAATATAAATATAATATTACTTAAACGTTTTGTTTTTTATATTATTATAATATTCTTAACGCTTAATATTGTTAATTAAAATATAATAAATTTAAATAATTTCTTTATTAATTATTATATTATAAAGTTTAACTTTTTTTTTCTTCTATAATCTTAACCCTTAAAAAAGCGTTTTATTAAGGAGTAATTATATTATTTATATATAATAATAACGTCGCTATTATATAGTATTTAAGCCTAGTTTTATAAGTTATATATATTCTTTTTATATTTTTCTATTTCTTTAAATAATCTTATATTTAAGAATTATATTTATTATTATAAATTATATATTATATAATCTCCGTCTTTATAATATTATTATAATTTTCTAATTTATATTTCTTAATATAATATTCGTATTTTTAATTCTTTTTATAATATATATTAATATTTTTATATTTTTAATATTTTTAATATTATATTATATAAACTTTTAATTTATAATATTTTATTATTTTGAAATTATATTCTTAATATATTTTGTAATCGATTAATTTATTTACTATTTATATATTATATATATATAATATTAATAATATATATTTATTTTTTAATAATATTTTTATAAGTTATTTTATTTTCTTAATCTTTAATTTATAATATATAATATTATTTTTTATCTTTATAATTTTTGCCCTAGCCTTATTTATATATTCTTTTAATATATATATTATATATTATTATTATATACGTTTCTTTCTTTATTTTACCTTTAAAATATATCTTTAACGCTTATATAATATTCTATTCTAAAGCCTTTTAAGTTTATTTAAATTATATTTTTATTATTAATATTCTTTTAATATATTTTTTATTATTATAATTTCCTTCTAATATAATATCGCGCCTTCTTTATTAACGGCGCGCTTTATAATTTTTTTTATAAATATTTAGTCCGCCTTCGCTAAATTTTCTTAGCTAGTAATCTTTATAACTATTTCTAAATCCTTTTTTAATTAACGTGTTAATAGCGCGTCGTTATAATTATATATCGCTTATACTCTTTTGATAATTATTATTATATATATAAAAGTTTTCCTTTTTTATTTTATTATAAATATAACTTTTTTTAGCCTATTAATAACTTTTTTTAAATATTTTATTATTTATTATTATATCGGATATATATTATTTACGTTTCTTATATTTATTAAGAAATACCTTATTCCTTTAAAGATTATTAATATTCGATTTATAATATTCTCCTTATTTCTTATTAATCTTATTTTATATAATTTTTTTATTTTTTTTATTTTTTATAAAATTTTTTCTTATAATCCGTTCAATATATATTTTATATTTATTTTGTTTATTAATTTTATATTAACTATATAACCTTTATACTCTTAATATATATCGCCTTTATCCTAATATAAATATATAAATATAATATTAGCGAGTTCTTATTCTCTTTTTCAATTTAATCAATATTTTAAATATATTTAAATATTTTCAAAAATCGAAGTTTTTCAATTTCCGAATTTGCTTATTAATAACGAATTTAAGAATATAAAAAATAATCTTTTTTTTTAATTATTAATTAAATAACAAATAAAAATTATTTATTTAATTATAATATATATTCGCTTTTAATAGATATAAAATCGCTTATTAATAACAAACTTAAAAATATAAAAAGTAAATATTTTTTTAAACAAATAATTTATAAAGCTATATATAAGTCTTGATATTATATATATATTCCGTATATATTCCAGTATATAATTAGAAATTATATTAATATTAAACTTATTACCGGAAGCCTTAGGGAACAAAATAATTTTATATTTATTTTATTTAAAAATTTTATCTTATTATTTTAAAGGTTTTTTATTTTTTTTAATAATAATTATTAATTCTTTTATCTTTTTAAAGAATAAAGTTAATAATATTTATTTATTTATTATATTCTATTTACGTTTTACTATTATTATTATTATATATTATATTATTATTTATTATATATTTTAATAATTTTCCCTTTTAATATTATTTAAAGCAAAATTATTAAATAAAATATATAATCTTTATAATCGAACTATAATAAAAACGGCTTAAATATTAATATAATTAATTTAAAAATATCTTTAAAAAAATTTAAGAATAAAGCGTATTAAATTAAATTCGAAAATATTTTTTTTAAATTATAATTTATAAATATAAAAATTAATATTTTAAGAAATTAATAATAGAATTTAAATATAAATATATAATTTATATAAAATAATAATATTTTATATATAATAATTATAATATTAAAAGAACTTTATATTAGAGACCCTTTATAATATAAGAATAAATTATTTAAAGACCTTAATAATTAATTTTAAAAGTTAAAAAACTAAATATAATAAAACTTTAGTTATTTCTTTAATAATATATTTAAAATTTCCTTTATAAAATTAAACTTAAATAATATATAATCGGAATATATTCGGAATATTAAGAAGTTTTAAGATAAGCCCTTCGAATATACTTTTAAGGCCTTTAAAAAAATATTAATATATTTAATTTTATATTTAATTAATAAGTTAATTAAGGTTATATTATATTATAAGAATATAAAGCAAAAGGAATATTAATTAATTTATAATTTCGATATTTATCTTTTTAATATTAAAATATAAATAGATTTTAAATATAAGAAGGAAATTATTAAAAAATAAACTTTTAATAAAAAATTATTATATTATATTTGCAATTTAATAATTATAATAGGAAAAGAATTAAGTATTTATATTAACTTTATAACGGAAGCGTTTTGCTTAAAATAATATAATAAAATAAAATAAAATTCTTTAAAAAATATAATAAAATAATATATATATTTTTTTAAAAATAAAATAATTTGCTTTTTAAAAGACCAAATTATTAAGTCGAATTGATATTAAAAGTCGTTTAATAATAAATATTAAAAGGATAAATTAAGGAAGATTTAATCTTAATTTAATTATAAAATATAAAAAATTTATAAAAAATTTAATAATTTAAATTAGATTCTAATTAACTTTAAATATTTATATTCTTTTAAAAAAATATAATTATTATTTTTATTCTAAATAAGTTATTAATTCAAAGATTCTTTATTTGAAAATCCTATTAATTCTATTATAGAAATAAGAAATAATAAGGCTTTATATATACTTTATAAATAAAATAATAATAAAGAATAAAGGCAAAGTCTTTATTAAATATAAATAATATTAAAATATTTATTTTATAAAGATTAAAGCTTATAAAAATCCTTTTAAATAAATAAATAATATTTAATTTAATTAATTAATATATAATTATATTAATTAATATATAATTATATTATATAATATTTTCCGTATAAGGATTATAGCCTATTTATACTTAAATTAATAAATTAATTAATAAATTAAATATATATTATTAGAAAACTTATTATATCCGCTTTATTATAAGAGATAATCAAGGTCGCTAAAAAGAATATAAATTATAATTAATTATTAAAGTATTAAGTCTTAAAAATCTTTATATATAATTTAACTTTAAAATAATAATATAGAAATTTCCTTTTATTATTAATAAGTTTTAAATTGAAAATATAAAGTAATTTAATAAAAATCTTTTTAAATTAATAAGGATAATTAAAATAATATATATAATATTATAATTAATCCGTATTTAAGGCGAAAAGGTAACTTTATTTAAAAAAATTTAAACTTATAAAAATATATTCTTTAAAAATAAAATATCTTAATTATTAGCTTTTAAAAAAGATAATTATATAATAAAATTAAAAGGTAGAGGTTTTCCTTATCGGTATATTTATAGTCTTTTTAAGCCAAAACTTAAAGAATTCTATTAATATATCAATTATATAATTATATAAGAAATAATCCGCCCTTCGATATTATTAATAAAAGTATTAATTATTTTTATATTTAAAAAAGATAATACTTTATAATTATATATTGATTATAAAAGTTTAAATATAATAATCAAAAAAAATACTTATTCCCCTTAATTATAAAGACGCTAAATCGCTTAAATAAATTAAAAGGCTTATTAAGTTAAATTTAATAGAAGTATATTATTAAATTCGTATATAAGAAAATAATAAATAAAAGACTATATTCCGTATATAATATAAGTATTTTAAATACTTAATAATATTATTTAATTTAATTAATACCTTAATAACTTTTTAAATATAGATTAATAAAACTTTAATAAATTTAATTAATATAATATATTTAATATATTTAAATAAAATATCAATCTATTTAAAGGACTTATTATAATATTAACGATATATATATAAAATATTAAAAAGGCTAAGATAATATTCTTTACTTATAAAATTATTTAAATACGAATTCAATTAAATAAAGATTAAGTTTCTTGGCTTTATAATATTTATATAAAGCGTATTTATATCTTTAAAAAGAATTATAATTATTATATAATAATTAATTCCGACGTTATTTTATTAATTTTAATAGTTTTTAAGGTTCGCAAATTATTTTTATTTATTTATTTTAAACTATTTTAAAAAAGCGAATCCTTTAACTAACTTATTAAAAGGTAATAAAGAAAATAAGAAGTTTAATAAATTCAAATAATTAAAAAATATTATATAAGTATTTTATATCTTATATAAAGCTTTTATATAAATATTTTTATTAATATATTTCGATTTCGAAAAATAGATTTATTCAAAAATAAATACTTCTAAATTCGTTATTATTATAATATTATTATAACTATAAAATAATAAGCGATAATATTTAATAACTTTTTTATTTAAAAAAATAATACTTATAAAACAAAATTATAAGAATTATTAATTATTATTAATATATTTATATATTAACGTTATTATTTTAATAATAATATACATATTTTAAAGGTTTTACAACTATTAAAAAGTTAAGCCTTAAGTAAGCTAAATAGGCTTTAAACTTAGCTATTTATAATTTTAAAATTAATTATAAATTTAAGAAAACAAATTTAGCTAATATATTATTATAATATTTTGATTATAAGAGTAATTTTAATAATTTAAAATTATTATTATTAATATTTTAAATTAAATTAGCCTTATAAAATAAAAGTTTATAAGCGGAGCGTTTATATAATATATTTGTTATAAAAATACTTTAAGAAACTAATTATATAATATTTATATTAAAACAAAAAATTAATATAATTATAAAAATAATTTATAATAATTATATTATTAAAGTTATAAACTCAATTAAAGCTTTATAATAAAATAACAATTTTATTAAAAATATATAATTAATTAGTAAAGAGCTTATAAGAAGTAAGTAGAAATATTATTATAATATATAAAATTTTATTAACGGAATTTTAATTATTTAAGGATATTATTATATATTAAGAAATAAAGTATTAAGATAAAAGCTTCTTAAATAATATTATAACGACCTTTTAATTAAATATTTCAAAATAAATAAATAATTTAAATTATTATAATAGAAATATTAATAAAAAAATATTATTATATATATAAAATATTATATTAAAATATAAAATATTTATTAATATATTAATATATAATAATATAAGTTATATAAAAAGCTTTATAGTTTATTATAACTTAAAAGGCTATAAATAGAAATTATTATTAATTTTATTATTAATTTATTATTGAATAAATAAAAAAATTATATATATAATATAATATAAATTATTATTAATTAATATAATAAAATAAT
>JAABUQ010000506.1_pt1 | contig 89639 bp, 92 predicted proteins | sample 5560001 | NCBI WGS metagenome assembly JAABUQ01 (sample SAMN10711888, study PRJNA513371) | rock metagenome | isolation source: Antarctica rocks | place: Antarctica: Victoria Land, Finger Mt nord | collected 2015-12-18
TCCACAATCCCCTTACGATTTGTCTGGGCCTCCATCGAGCTGCCAAGCATGATGGAGGCCTCTTCGTGCGATGAAGTGGGGATTTTCTCACCGGAGAATGTGGGGATTATCTCACCGGATATGACAATGCGAAGCTGGCGCCGACGAACGGCCGAGGAAGCGACTGCGATCTTTTCGGAACTTGCTCTGCCGCGCGAAGTTTTGGAGTCTGGCTCATTCGACTTAAGGCGGTCTCGCAACAACCCCTTTTCGATCGCCTCGGACACCCTTAGCGGCTGAGTTCGTGTTTGTGAACGCAGTGCTGAGTGAACTCCTGTCTTAAGCGACCGGTCGCGAGCGGCCGCGCGTGCCGGGCGTCCGCTTCTTGCGCCGCCACTCTTCGCCGCGCCCCTCGCGCTCCGTCTCGGCGTAGCTTCGATTCTGACCGGGGTTGCGATCGGCGGCGCCGGTCAGTGACTTCAAACGGGTCGGGACGAACATCGACGTCCGGCAGCCGTCACTCGCGCTCCGCCACCTCTTCGGCTCGGACTCTGGTAAGCGTCCTTACGTCAACGTTGCGAAAAAACCGGCATACTGGCGCCGCGCGTCCGCGCACCCCACCGCTTTCTCGTAAGGACGAAATGTCACTCGCAAAATTCCGAATCCAAGCTTCGCTCGCAGCATTGGCTGCACTCATGACGCCGGCGATCGCCGGTGCCCAGACCGCTTCCACTTTGGCACCGGCCTCCGCCGCTACTGCATCGCGCGATCGCGACGGGAACGACTATGAAGCGTATGTTCCGCTAACTACCGGCTGGTATCGCGGCCGCATTTCGTTGTATCTGTCGACCGATGCATCGGACCGCAGCGTCGCGCGGGCGACGCATACCAACTACGCTCCAAAGCTCGCAAACGCGATCGCGAGCAATCCAAGCTCGGTCGACGACATCTATCAATTCACCAACTTCAAACAAGGCAACGTATTGCCGTCGACGCCGCGACCGGCAGGCCCCGAGAACGACGACCCGGCGTACACGCCGCTATGGCAACTCAGCCTGGTCACCTGGAAGCCGGGCGTTTCCCCACGTGTCCTACGCTCCGAAGATGCGATACTCGACGCGCGCGACCGCGGTCTCGTGTCGATCCGCAAAACGAACGTCGTCATTAATTGCCCGGTCGTCTACACACCCTCCGGCGGATTGCTGTACGGCGTTCACATCCTGCGATAACGTTCCGCAGCATCACGATACCGCCACGCGTATCGACGCTACGTCACTTCTCGGATACTAGGGCTCGGATCGTCTGCTCGACGGCGTCGTCCTGCGAATCGCCGACGACCGTCTTGCGCAGACGGCCTTTGCGATCGAAGAATAACTGCGTCGGCCACGCCTCGACGCCGTACGCGTTCCAGAGCGCGAACGAATTGTCGATGGCGACGGGCCATTCTATGCCTTGCGCCCGCAAGTTGGCGACGACGTTGCTACGGTCTCGCTCGTACGGCGTTTCCGGGCTGTGGATGCCGACGATGACGACGTCGGCACGATCGGCGCGAAAGACGTGGCGCAGTTCGGGCACGACGTTGCGGCAGTTGTAACAGCCGAAGGTAAAGATGTCGACGACGACCACTTTACCCGCGAGGCCGTGCGCCGTCACTTCCCCGTTGAGCCAGCCTTCTCGCGCCGCGAAGAGCGGCGCGAGAGCTGCGGATGGAGCGGCGCTCGCGCTATGCGGCGCGCTAAGCGCGAGCGCCGCCGCGAGTGTTCCCAGTAGCATTTTCATAATAGCTTCCCCTAAACTCCCGCGCGGTGAATCAGGACGATGTTGCGGCCGTCGATGCGAATGCGGCCGGCTTTCTCGAGCAGCGACATCTCGAGCGAGACGGTCTCGCGCGTACTGCCGAGAGCGACGCGATGTCGTAATGCGTGAGCCGCACGTCGATGGCAGTGCCGCCCGGGACCGGCATGCCGTGCTCTTCAGACAGGCGTTCGAACAAGTGCAAGAGACGATCGGCCACCTTCGCCGTCGCGAGATCTTCGATCGTGTCGCTCGCGGAGTCGAGGCGATCGCTCAAGATCTCGGCGACGTTGAGCGCGAGCTTGGGGTGCTGCGTCAAAAGTTCGAATAAGTCGTCGGCCTTTACGCTGCACAGCAGCGTTTCTTCCATGCAGACCGCGATCGTCGATCGCGGCGCGTCGCCGAATAACGAGTCCTCACCAAACATGTCACCGGCAGCGAGTAGCGCGATCGTTACCTCCTTGGCCTCGGCCGTCAGGCGCGCCAGACGGACGAGTCCCGCCTTGACGAGGTACACGAGCCGCGGCGGATCGCCCTGGTCGAAAACGAGTGCGCGTTTGGGCAGCACGAACGTTCGAAACAGATGCGCGGTGTCGCCGACCGAATCGACCGCGTTATTTGCAAATAAGCGGTTGCGACGCAGGTACCACACCTTATTTTCGGCGACGTCCATCCGTTCGTCCACCGCAACGTCTTTAAACCCTAGCATCGAGACTCCTAACGCAGGCATTCCGATCGTACTGCAGGCGGCAGTGATCCGCCGTAAGTCTGCTTACCGTGCTCCAGCGCAGGAGCGGCGCGTTCTCGCCGTAACCTCGGCGGGTCGTGGCCAAAGTCCGCTCGCTCTTCTTCTGTTCGGCTTGCGGGCACGAATCGTCGCGGTGGCTCGGGCGCTGCCCGGCATGCGAAGCGTGGAACACCTTCGCCGAAGCGCCTGCGGCCGTGCCGCGTTCGAAGGCCGCCGCAGGCCCTAGGACGGCGGGTAGTTCGTCTTCGCCGCTACGGCTCGCCGACGTGTCGAGTGCGAGCGTGGTGCGCACGTCGAGCGGCATTGCCGAATTCGACACGCTGCTCGGCGGCGGCATCGTCCCCGGGAGTCTCGTGTTGCTCGGCGGTCCACCGGGCTCCGGCAAATCGACGCTGCTGCTGCAAGTCGCGGCGTCGGTCGCGGCGCGGGGCGAACGCGTCGTGTACGTTTGTGGCGAAGAGTCCGCCGCGCAGACGAAGCTGCGCGCCGAACGCGTCGGGGCGAGCGACGAGCTGTTACTCTACGCGCAAACCAATCTCGACGAGATTCTCACGACGCTCGAAGGCGTTCGTCCGGCACTCGTCGTGATCGATTCTATCCAAACGATGTCGCTGCCGGAGGTCGAGTCGTTTGCGGGCAGCGTCGCCCAGGTTCGCGATTGCGCGAGCGCGCTGATGCAATTCGCAAAGCGGACCGGTTGCGCGACGCTCATCGTCGGGCACGTCACGAAGGATGGAACGATCGCCGGACCGCGGCTACTCGAACACCTCGTCGATACCGTGCTATATTTTGAAGGCGATAGCGGCGCCGATTACCGCATCGTCCGCGCACACAAGAACCGCTTCGGAAGCGCCGACGAAATCTGCGTCTTCGCCATGGACGAACGCGGCTTACATGAGGTACGTAATCCGTCGCAGCTCTTTCTCGGGCGCGGCGGGACCGGCACGCGGCCGACAGGATCGTGCGTCGTTGCGAGCATCGTCGGCTCGCGGCCGGTGCTCGTCGAGATTCAAGCGCTCGTCGGCGAGACGAGCTATGGAACGCCGCAGCGTCTCGCCGCGAATGTGGACCGGTCCCGCTTAGCGATGATTTTGGCCGTGCTCGAACGGCGCGCCGGGTTACATCTCGGTACGCACGATGTGTATGCGTCGGTAGCCGGCGGCCTACGCATCGCCGAACCCGCCGCCGACCTCGGCATCGCCCTCGCCATCGCGTCGGCCTTTCGCGGACGTGCGCTTCCGCCAGGAGCGGTCGCGTTCGGCGAGGTGGGTCTGTCGGGAGAAATTCGCGCGGTCGCGGCCCGCGGCCGCCGTGCGAGCGAAGCTCGGCGCTTGGGCTTCACGACGATCGTTGCGCCGCCCGGTGGCGGGCGCGAAGCCACGGACGATTGCATCGTCGCGCCAGACGTCGCCTCCGCGATAAGCGCGACGCTCGGTTGAAGATCTTCGAATGCGTTCCTAACGTGTCGGAAGGTCGCGACCCAGCGGTCATCGAGGCGTGCGCTGCGGCGATCGAGCGCGCGGGTGCGCGGCTCGCGCATCGCACGAGCGACGTGGCGCACCATCGCAGCGTCTTCACGTTCTTCGGCTCGCACGCCCACGTGCTCGATGCGGCGCTGGCGCTCGCTTCGGTGGCGCGCGAGCGCATCGATCTGCGCGAGCACGACGGCGCGCATCCGCGCATCGGCGCGCTCGACGTCCTGCCGTTCATTCCATTCGACGATGCGACGCTGGCCGACGCCGCGGAGGTAGCGCGCGAGGCGGCCGCCCGGCTATGGCAAGAACTCGGTCTGCCAAGTTTTCTGTACGGCGCCGCAGCGTCCGGGACGGGCGGCCGTTCGCTCGTCGACGTGCGTCGCGGCGGCTTCGAAGGACTCGCGACGCGCGCCGACCGTCCGGACGCCGGAGATGCGCATCACCCGAGCGCCGGTGCGGTTGCCGTCGGCGCGCGCGAGGTGCTCGTGGCCTTCAACCTCGTGCTCGCCAGCGACGACCTGGCGCTCGCACGACGCATCGCACGCGCTCTTCGCGACCGCGACGGCGGTCTGCGTACCGTGCGCGCGCTCGGGTTACGGCAGAGCGATGGCCGGGTGCAGATTTCGTGCAACGTGACGAGCGTCGCTGCGACCCCGCTCGACCGCCTCGTCGCGCTGGTTCGTGCGCTCGCCGCAACGCACGGCGCCCACGTCGCCGAATGCGAGTTGATCGGACTGATTCCGCGCGCCGCGCTCGAAGCCGTGGTCGCGCGGTCGTTCGGTAGCGATACCGCATACGGCCGGACGGGCCGATAGCGGCGGTTCGTCGAACCGCTGCCGCGTGACTACGACGGCGCAAACGTCCCACATAACGACGGTCGATCCGGCGAACGAACGTGACCTCGGCCGCTACGACGTTCACGACGGCGCGGCAATCGACGCCGCGCTCGACCGGGCAGTCGAAACGTACTACGACTGGCGTGCGATGCCGATCGATGAGCGGGCAGCGCTCTTGCGCGCGGCGGCGGCGACGTTACGGGAGCGCAAGGGCGATCTCGCGACGCTCGCGACCCGCGAGATGGGCAAGCCACTCGTCGAGGCCGAAGCAGAAGTCGAGAAGTGTGTGATCGGCTGCGACTATTATGCCGACAACGGTCCCGCGCATCTCGCCGACGACGACGTGCCGACGAACGCGCGTAAGAGCTACATCGCGTATCGGCCGCTCGGCGTACTGCTTGCGATCATGCCGTGGAACTTTCCGTACTGGCAGGTGTTTCGCGCGGCCGCTCCGGCGCTGGTCGCCGGCAACGTCGTCGTGCTCAAGCACGCCGCGAACGTAACGGGCTGCGCGCTCGAGATCGAGCGCATCTTTGCTGCTGCCGGCTTTCCGAAGGGCGCCTTCACCACGCTCGTCGTGGCCGGCAAAGATATGGAAGGCATCGTCGCCGATCCCCGCATCGCCGCGGTAACGTTGACGGGTAGCGAAGGCGCTGGGAGTGCCGTCGCCGCGACGGCGGGCAGAGCGCTCAAGAAAACCGTGCTCGAACTCGGCGGTTCGGATGCCTTCATCGTCCTGGCCGACGCGGATGTGAACGCGGCCGCGAAGATGGCGGTGCGTGCGCGTTTCCAAAATAACGGCCAAAGTTGCATCGCCGCCAAGCGCTTCATCGTCGAAGCGCCGGTCTACGTGGCCTTCTGCGATGCCTTCGTCGCCCACGCGCGGGCGTTGCGCGCGGGGAATCCGCTCGAACGGGACACGACGCTCGGGCCGCTCGCCCGGGCCGATTTGCGCGACGACCTCGAGCGGCAGATCGACGGGTCGCGGAGAGCGGGAGCGCGCGTTTTACTCGGCGGTCAACGCATGACGCGGCCCGGCTATTATTTCGAAGCGACGATCGTGGCCGACGTCACGCCCGACATGCCGATGTTTGCCGAGGAAACCTTCGGACCGGCAGCCGCGGTCGTACGGGCACGCGACGCCGAGCATTGCATCGAGCTCGCCAACGCTTCGCAATACGGCCTCGGCGGGAATCTGTGGACGCGCGACGTCGCGCGCGGGGAACGGCTCGCCCGCCGGCTCGAGTCGGGCGCCGTCTTCATTAACGGCATGACGGCATCGGATCCGCGCTTGCCGTTCGGCGGCGTCAAGAAGAGCGGCTACGGTCGCGAACTGGGCGCCTTCGGCATCCACGAATTCGTCAACGTTCAGACGGTTTGGATCGGCCCCGCGAGCGACGCCGCCGCAAACGCGACGCCGGCCGAGTAACGCTAACGCTGCGCCGCGAGGTGCCCGCGCGACTCAGCAAACTCGGCGATGCGCTCGATTCCGCGACGGATATCGGGAAGCGGCCCAACGAAGCTCGTGCGCAGCCACCCGGCGAGGATCGGCGAGAAGATGTCCCCGGGAATCGCCACCACGTCGCGTTCGTCCAGGAGCGCATGAGCGAAAGCACGCGTGTCATCGCCTCCGACCCGCACGCACGCATAAAAAGCGCCCTCCGGGTCGATGTAGTCCAAGCCGATCTCGCGTAGCGCCGCGAGAACGCCGAGCCGTTGCCGGGCGTACCAGTCGCGGTGCCCGGCAAGATCGCCCTCGGCGAACACCTCGTACGCAACGCGCTGCGCGAAGGTGCTCGCGCACGACGTTACCCACCCGTGCATCTTAACGATATCCGGCATGACGGCTTCTGGAGCAATCGCCCAGCCTAGCCGCAGGCCCGTCAGCGCGTTGGACTTCGATAACGAGTTGACGGCGATCGTGTAGGGATACACTTTTCCGAGTTCGCCGATGTCGTCCGTGTACCGAATCTCGCGATAGATCTCGTCGTGGACGACATATACGGGCGGACCGCCGCGCGCGAGCAGGCCGCTCGCGATGCGCCGCGCACTTGCGTGCGAGATGACGCGGCCCGTCGGATTGCACGGCGAGCATAGGACGAGGGCGCGCGTGCGCGGGCCGACCGCCGCAAGGATCGCCTCGGGATCGAAAGCATCGGCCGCGTGCGGATCCAGCGGCAACGTACGAACCGGAATGCCCTCGACGTTCGCGATCTTGACGTAGACCGGGAAGGCCGGTTCTACGACCAGCAGCTCGTGCTGCGCGGGGTCGAGTATCGCGCGCAGCACCACGTACACCGCCTCCTGGGAGCCGTTCATGATGCAGACGTTCTCCGCCCGGTCGAGCCCCGGATAGCCGTAGTGCCGCGCGATCGCGCTACGCAAATCCTCGTCGCCGATATTGGTCGAATAACGGCAACCGTGTTCGCCGACCCAGCGCGTCGCACGTTCGAAGTATGCGACGTCCGGCATCAGCGTCGGCTCCCCGATGCCGAGATTGATCGATGTCGGCCGGCGCTTACCGTGAAGCGCGCGGATGAACGAACCCGATGTCGCATGGATCGCGGGATTCATACGGCTACTCCATGATCGCGGATGGCCGCTTCGAGCGTCGTTTTGCGGTCGGTCGAAGCACTCCGCTCGCCGATGATGAGCGCACAGGCAACGCCGAACGTCCCGGCCGCGAAGACTTTCGGCATCGTGCCCGGCACGACCACGGCTCGGGCCGGGATGCGTCCTTTGGTAACGGCCGCGTCCGCATCGCGAACGTCGACGATCGGCGTACTCGCCGTCAGCACCAGTCCCGCACCTAGAACCGCCTCCCGTCCAACATGCACGCCTTCGACCACGACGCAGCGCGAACCGATGAACGCTCCGTCTTCGACGACGACCGGTTGCGCTTGCGGCGGTTCGAGCACGCCGCCGATCCCGACGCCGCCGGAGAGGTGAACGTTCTTACCGATCTGCGCACAGGAGCCGACCGTGGCCCAGGTATCGACCATCGTGCCGTCATCGACGTAGGCCCCCACGTTGACGTATCCGGGCATCAACACCGTTCCGCGTCCCAGGTACGAACCGTAACGCGCAACGCCTGGCGGAACGCAGCGCGCTCCGCTCTGCGCGTAATTGTGCTTCGTCGGTACCTTGTCGTAGAACGACAGCGACGCCGAATCGCCTACGACGCGGCTGTCGTGACGCCGGAAATATAAGAGGATTGCGCGTTTCACCCACGCGTGCGTCGTCCAGCCGGACGACGACGGTTCGCAGACGCGAATGGCTCCAACGTCGAGCGCCGCGAGTACGCGGTCGACGGCCGCACCGCGCGGTCCGCGCACGTCGTCGTCGTCGCCCGCGCCGAGCGCCTCGATCTCGGCGCGCAGCGCTTCTACGTCCATACGCCGCGGAGTAAGCGCCGGCGTTCGCGATGTCCTGTGGCCGCAGATTTGAGCATTCGGCCGACTGCCGTCGAGCGGCGCATGACTGGTTCGTCGCTGCCGAGGCGCGTACGCTCGATGTGATCCGAACGCCGGCGTCGCGTTTGCGGGCTTAGCGGCCGGGCGCTATGGGAAAGGCCGCACCGTCGGCGAAGGGACTTCGCCCCCCCGCGTACGTGAAGGAGCCAGCCTTGTCGAACACTGCGGACGATCTGCAGCGCATCAACGCGATTCGCTTTCTCGCCGTCGATGCCGTGCAGAAGGCAAACTCGGGTCACCCGGGTCTGCCGCTCGGCGCCGCCGCGGCAGCCTACACACTCTTTAGCCGGCATCTCAAGTTCAACGCGGCGGACTCCGATTGGTGGGACCGCGACCGCTTCGTGCTCAGCGCCGGCCACGGCTCGATGTTGATCTATGCGCTGCTGTATCTCACCGGCTATCCGCTAACGCTCGACGATCTTAAGAGTTTTCGGCAGTTGGGCAGCAAGACCGCCGGCCATCCGGAGTTGCATCACGCGCCGGGCGTCGAAGTAACGACGGGACCGCTCGGGCAAGGCGTCGCAAACGCCGTCGGCCTCGCCATCGCCGAAGCACATCTCGCCGCGACGTACAACCGCGAGCAGAAGATCGTCGATCACCACACCTACTGTTTGGCGGGCGACGGCGACCTGATGGAAGGCATCTCGAGCGAAGCCTCGTCGCTCGCAGGTCATCTCAAACTCGGCAAGCTCATCGTCCTCTACGACGACAACAAAGTGTCGCTCGCCGGTCCGACCGATCTTGCGTTTACAGAAGACGTGCTGGGCCGTTACGCGGCATACGGCTGGCATACGGCGGAAGTATCTTCGGACGACGGCAATGACGTCAATGCAATCGACGCGGCGCTCAACGCCGCCAAAGAAGACGCGCGCCCGTCGCTTATCGCCGTGCGCTCGATCATTGGCTTTGGGTCACCGAAGGCTGGGACGTTCGGCGCACACGGCGAGCCGCTGGGCGCCGATAACGTACGAAAAACGAAGGAAGCTTTGGGATGGCCCGTCGAGCCGGACTTTTTCGTGCCGGACGACGTGCTGGCATGGTGGCGTAAACTCGGCTCGCGCGGCGCGGTGCAGCAACGTGCTTGGCAGGACGCATATGCGGCTTGGACCGCGGCGAATCCGCGACTCGCCGAACAACTCGAACGCATTCGCGACGAGCGGTTGCCGGCGCTGTCTTGGCCGACGTTCGACGCGAGCAACGGCAGCGTGGCAACCCGTGAAGCCGGCGGCACCGTGATGAACGCAATCGCGAAGGATCTGCCGGAACTGGTCGGCGGCTCGGCCGACCTCGACCCGTCGACGAAAACGTATCTCAAGGGCATGGGCGATTTTCAACCGGCGACGCCGGCGGGACGCAACATCCACTTTGGCGTCCGCGAGCACGCGATGGCCGGAATCGCGAACGGCCTGTCCGTGCATAGCGGCATCCTTCCGTTCACGGCAACGTTTTTCAACTTCGTCGATTACATGAAGCCCTCGGTACGGCTCGCGGCGATCAATAAATCGCGCGTCGTGTTCGTCTTTACGCACGATTCGGTTTTTCTCGGTGAGGACGGGCCAACGCACCAGCCGATCGAGCAATTGGCGAGCTTGCGCTCCATGCCGAATCTTACGACGATTCGCCCCGCCGACTCACTCGAAACGCTGGAAGCTTGGAAATTCGCGGTCGCGCACAAGGGGCCGACGGCGCTCGTGCTGTCGCGCCAGAAGTTGCCGTTCTTGGGCGACCGCAACGCCGACGTTAGCCGCGGCGGATACGTCGTACGTGGCGGCGACAGCACTCCCGATCTCATCTTTATTGCGACGGGCTCCGAAGTCTCGCTCGCCATCGACGCCGCTTCCGTCCTCGAGGGGCGAGGAATCGCTACGCGCGTCGTCTCGCTTGCCTCGTTCGAGCTCTTCGAGCAGCAAGACGAAGCGTATCGCGAGCGGATTCTCCCGAGCAGCGTACGCGCGAAGATTTCCGTCGAAGCAGCGTCGACGTTCGGTTGGCACCGCTACGTCGGTCCGCACGGCATCGCCATCGGACTCGATCACTTCGGAGCGTCGGCACCGGCAGCCGCCTTGGCCAAGGCGTTCCGCTTCACCGCAGACGAGATCGCCGAACGTGCATCCGGATTGCTCGCAAACGTTTAATAATATGGTGTCGCGCATCGCGCCGCTCGAATAAGGAGGCTCACCGTGGGGACGCAACTCAAAGCGCTCATCGACGCCGGACAAAGCATTTGGCTCGACAATATCCGGCGTGACATGTTCGCCTCCGGCGAACTGCGCCGTCTCATCGACGGCGGCTTGCGAGGCATGACGTCGAATCCGACCATTTTCGATAAGGCCATCGGCAGCGGCAACGACTACGACGCGCAACTCGCATCGCTGATCGGTAAAGAGCACGATCCCAATCACCTCTTCGAGGCGCTGGCGATCGACGACATCCAACATGCCTGCGACGCCTTTCGTCCGCTCTACGACGCGACGAACGGCGGCGACGGATACGTCAGCTTGGAAGTCTCGCCGACCCTGGCGCACGACACTGCTTCGACGAGCGAGGCGGCGGCGCGGTTGTGGAAGATGGTCGATCGGCCCAACGTCATGATTAAAATCCCGGCAACGCCGGAGAGCCTTCCGGCCGTCACCGAAACGATCGCGGCGGGCATCAACGTGAATGTGACGTTGATCTTTTCGGTCGAGACGTACGAAGATACGGCCAATGCCTACATCGCCGGGTTGGAACGGCGTGCAGCGTTGGGTGGCTCGCTCGAGCACATCGCTTCGGTCGCGAGCGTCTTCGTCAGCCGCATCGATACGGCCGTCGACAAGCTGCTCGAAGAGCGGATCGCCAAGGGCGAAACGCAACTGGAAGCGCTGCTCGGCAAGACCGGTATCGCGAATCTCAAGCTTACCTACGCACGCTACAAAAAGGTCTTCGAGAGCGAACGCTTCGAGAAGCTCAAAGCCAAAGGTGCTACGGTCCAGCGGCCGCTGTGGGCCAGCACCGGCACGAAGAATCCAAAGTATTCCGACCTGATGTACGTGGAGACCGTCGTCGGAAAGAATACCGTCAATACCGTTCCTCCGCCGACGCTCGACGCGCTCGTCGATCACGGCGTCGTGCGCGCCGACACGGTCGAAAGCGGCCTGGACGAGGCTCACGCGACGATCGAAGAACTTGCCAGGGCCAAGATTTCGCTGTTCGACGTGACGCAGAAACTGCAAGTGGACGGCGTGGCGTCGTTCGAAACGTCGTACGACGAGATGCTCGAGGCGATTGCCGAGAAAAGTAAACAGCTCGCCGCCGGCGGCGAAGAACTATCGCTGTCCGCCGCCGCGCGTGAAGCGCTCGACCCGGCGCTCGCGCGGCTCGAGTCGATGGATTTTCTCGCTAAACTCTGGAAAAAAGAGCCGTCGCCGTGGTCGGACGATCCCAAGCACGTCGAGATCATCAAGCACGCGCTGGGCTGGCTCGATTTTCCCAAGACCGTCAACGAACATGCGGGCGAACTGGCCGCTTGGGCCGCCGACATGGCCAAGCTCTATCGCCACGTCGTGGTGCTCGGCATGGGCGGGAGCTCGCTCGCGCCCGACGTCTTGCGGGCGACGTTCGGGCCGGTTTCCGGCTACCCAACGCTGCACGTCCTGGATTCGAGCGACCCCGAGCAGATCCGCGCGCTCGAAGCTTCGCTCGACCTCGGCCGTACGCTATTCATCGTAGCGAGCAAGAGCGGCACTACGACCGAACCCGAAACCTTCTTCCGCTACTTCTATAGCCGGGTTCAGAAGACGCTTGGCGCCGATCACGCGGGCGAGAGCTTCATCGCCATTACGGACCCGGGCACCCAGCTCGGTAACGAAGCGAAGGAAGCCGGCTTCCGGCGGGTGTTCGTCAACGATCCCGATATCGGCGGACGGTATTCGGCGCTGTCGTATTTCGGCATGGTTCCGGCGGCTCTCGCCGGTTACGACGTCAAACGAATCCTCGACCGCGCGGCCGACGTCTTCGGCGCGAATGCGCGCACGACCAAAATTGCCGACGCAAGCGGCGTACGCTTCGGCGCTGCGATCGGTAGCCTGCAGAAAGCCGGCCGCGATAAGTTGACGATCGTAGCGCATCCCGAAGTCGCGGCGTTCGGCACCTGGGCCGAGCAACTCATCGCTGAATCCACTGGAAAATCGGGCACGGGCATCGTTCCGATTGAGGGCGAAACGCTCGGCGCGCCGCACGACTACGGCAACGATCGCGTCTTCGTGTACGTCGGAGCCGGATTACCGCCGGCCGAGCACGTCACCGGCTCCATGGACGGAAGTGCGATCGACACGCGGCTGGAGGCATTGGAAACCGCGGGCTATCCCGTTATTCGCTTGACGATGCGCGACCGGGACGACATCGGCGGACAATTCGCACTCTGGGAGATCGCGACGGCGACCACCGGTAGCATCATCGGCATCGACGCGTTCGATCAGCCCAACGTGCAAGAGTCCAAAGACAATACGAAGCGGTTACTCGCCGAATACAAACAGAAGGGCTCGTTCGGCGAACCGGAACCGGCGCTCGTCACCGCGACGGCCAGTCTCATTCCGCTCGCAGGGTCTCGCTCTACGTCGCTCGGTAGCGACCTGGACAGTGCGGTATCGGCGATCTTAGCGCAAGTGAAGCCCGGCGACTACGTTGCGTTCACGGCCTACTTCGAAATGAACGACGCGCATCGCCAAGCGTTGCACGACATTCGCCGCTCGGTGCGCGACGGATTGCGAGTGGCTACGACGGTCGGCTTCGGGCCGCGCTTCCTGCACTCGACCGGACAACTCCACAAAGGCGGCCCGAATACGGGAGTCTTCCTGCAACTAACGGTCGACACCGCGAAGGAACGCGATCTCGACATTCCCGGCATGGCGACGTTCGGAACGCTGCTGCGCGCACAGGCGCTCGGCGACTTCGAATCGCTCGACAAACGCGACCGGCGCGGGATGCGCGTGCATCTCACCGGACCGCTCGACCTCGCCCTCGAGGCGTTTGCAAACGCCATCGACGACGCCGTGTCCGCTAAGATCTAGCACGGCACTAAGGAGATACAACTTCGTGCAAATCGGGATGGTTGGCCTCGGACGGATGGGAGCGAACATGACGTCGCGCCTACTGCTGGACAAGCACGAGGTGGTCGCGTTCGACTTGAGCACGGCCGCGGTCGCGCATTCGTCGGAAGAGGGGGCCCTGGGGGCAACGTCCCTTGCTGACGTGGTCGCAAAATTAGCGAAGCCCCGCGCGGTCTGGATTATGGTGCCTTCCGGCAAACCCACCGACGATACGATCGCTGCACTGCTGGAACACCTCGAACCGGGCGACGCGATCGTCGATGGCGGAAACTCGATGTATCGCGATTCGCAGGCGCGTTGCAAGCTCGCAAAAGCCAAGAGCGTCGACTTCATCGACGCGGGCACGAGCGGCGGGGTGTGGGGTCTCAAGAACGGTTATTGCCTGATGGTCGGCGGCGACGAAGCGGCCGTCAAGCGTATCGAACCGATCTTCCTTTCGCTTGCGCCAAAGGACGGATACGCCCACGTCGGCCCGAGCGGCGCCGGGCACTTTTCGAAGATGGTCCACAACGGCATCGAGTACGGAATGCTGGCGGCCTACGGCGAGGGCTTCGAGATTCTGGAGAAGTCCGAGTTTGCGTACGATCTGCACGAAGTCGCAGATCTCTGGATGCATGCGAGCGTCGTGCGCTCGTGGCTGCTGGAACTCGCCGTGCTCGCCTTTGAGGAAGATCCGGGGCTCAAAAAGATTCGCGGCTATGTCGACGATTCGGGCGAGGGACGCTGGACGATCACCGCGGCGATCGAAGAAGGCGTCCCCGCGCCCGTTACGACTGCGGCGCTTTTCGCGCGACTCGCCTCGCGCCAAGAAGAGTCGTTCAGCGCCAAAGTCGTCGCCGCCCTGCGCAATCAGTTCGGCGGGCACGCGGTAAAGAGCGAAACCAATAACGTAGGAGTGTGACCGGTGGCGACCGACGTCGGAATCATACCGCGCATCGACGCGCGCGGGCCGAACCCGCTGCGTGCCGGGCTCGATTCGAACCGCATATCGGAGCCTTGCAACATCGTTCTGTTCGGCGCGAGCGGCGATCTGACGAAGCGCATGCTGGTGCCCGCGCTCTACAATTTACGGCTCGGGGGAATTCTGCCGACACAGTACGGAATCGTCGGCTTCGCGCGCTCACCCGCGTCGGATGACGAATTCCGCGGACAGATGAAGTCGGCGGTCGACCAATTCTCGCGCTCGGGACCGGCGAAAGAGCCGCTCTGGCAAGATTTCGAAAACCGGCTGAGTTACGTCGCGGGCGACCTCGAAGACGTGGAGGGCTTCCGGCGCCTGAAGGAACGACTGGACCGCAATGACGAGGAGCTTGGAACGGCCGGCAACCGGCTTTATTACTTATCGACGCCGCCATCCGTATTCGCGAAGATCGTCGAACAACTGGCCGCGGCCGAGCTCGGACCGAAAGACCAGCAACGCGGCTGGTCGCGCATCATCATCGAGAAGCCGTTCGGTACGAGCCTCGATTCGGCGCGGGCCCTCCAGAACGTCGTCATGAAGGTGTTCGAAGAGAAGCAGGTCTACCGCATCGACCATTATCTCGGTAAAGAGCCGGTGCAAGACATCGTTGCACTGCGTTTTGCCAACTTGATGTTCGAACCGATTTGGAACCGGCGTTACATCGATTGCGTGCAGATCACCGCTGCTGAAACGGTCGGCGTCGAAGCCCGCGGCGGGTATTACGAGGGCGCCGGCGCCTTGCGCGACATGATTCAAAATCATGTCATCAATTTGCTCGCACTGGTGGCGATGGAGCCGCCGATTTCGCCCAGTGCCGATCACATTCGCGACGAAAAATTCAAGGTACTTTCGGCCCTGCGTCCACTATCGCACGACGACGTCTCGCGCTCGACCGCGCGCGGGCAATACGGTCCCGGTCTCATCGACGGCAAGCCCGTACCGGGGTACCGCGACGAAGAGAGCGTCGATCCGCAGTCCGTCACGGAGACGTATGCGAGCGTCAAGTTATTCATCGACAATTGGCGCTGGGCCGACGTGCCGTTCTACGTACGAAGCGGTAAGCGTCTCGCGCGCAAACACTCCGAGATCGCCGTCCGCTTTCGCTCGATTCCGCATCGCATCTTCGGCGAAGCCGGCGATCAGATCGAATCGAACACGCTCGTCATGAAAATCCAGCCCGAAGAGGGCGTGTCGATCCGCTTCAATGCAAAGGTTCCAGGACCCAAGATGCACATCCGCGGCGTCACGATGGACTTCAATTACGGTACCGGCTTCGGCGTCGTGTCGGCGCCGGCGTACGAGCGTCTCATCGGCGACGCGATGCGCGGCGACGCGACGCTTTTTACGCGATGGGATGCAGTCGAGCAGGCGTGGATCATCGTAACGCCCGTCATGGAGCGCTGGGAAGACGCGCCGATGCTGGACTTCCCGAATTACCTGGCCGGCAGTCAAGGCCCGCAGAATGCCGACGCGTTGCTCGTCGCCGACGGGCGAGAGTGGCGGCGCATCTAGTGTGCCGACCCGCAAATAGCGTTACACGAAGCGACGGCGGCTTTTTGCCTCCGCGAGGAGCAAGGAGCGCAGAATTGCAGAGCAATTTAAGCGACGAGCGACGATGCGGAGACGAAAAAGCGCCGAGCGACTGTAACGCTATTTGCGGGTCGGTACGCTAGTGGCTGCTACCCGCGGGGTTGCGGCGCACGATGCGTCGTCCGCGCTCGCGCAGATCCGCTCGACCCGCTTGGCGAAGGCAGCCGAAGTGTCGGGCGACGCTGCCACGGTACAAATCGCCACCATGACGTTCGTTGCGTTCGTCGACGACCCGTCGCATCGTGAATGGGTCCTCGAACGCGCCGAGCGCGTGATCGAGAAGCATCCGGCTCGCTTCATCGTGCTTGATTCGACCGACGCGGTCGACGGATTCAACGTCTCCCTCATATCGCGACACGTCGGAAACGTCGCGATCGTCAACGAGCGCGTCGACGTCGGCGTCCGGTCGCGCGACCACGCCGCGATCGTCAGCTTGGTTCAGGAACTCAGCGTCCCGGACGTGCCGCTGGTGTTGTGGTGGAGCGGCGCCCGCTTGTTACGCAGCCGAACCTTTTCCGGCATTGCGGCGCTCGCTCAGCGCGTGCTGGTCGACTCGTCCGGTCAAGCCCGCGATGAGGAAACGATCCGCGAACTCGGTGAGTTTGCGAATCGCTTTCCGAATGCCAGCCTGCAAGACTTGGCGTTCATGCGATTGTTACCGTGGCAGGACATCATCGCACAATTCTTCGACGACGACGCATTACGCGAAGACCTGTTTTCGATCGATTCGCTACGCATCGAAAGCGGATCCGATGCCGAAGCGCTGTACCTAGCCGGCTGGCTCGCGAGCCGCCTGTCGTGGGAGCCGGCCGGTCGCGACGCCTTTCGCGACCGCCGCGGCAACGACGTGGTTTTCGAAATGATCGAGAAAGGCGACCAGCGCCGCGTGCACTCGGTGCTTCTGACGGCACGGCGTTCGCGTTACCGGGCGGCCCTGTGCGACGACGACGATCGCGTCGTTTGCCTGACGATCGACGGTCCCAAAGCCAAACCGATGTGGCACGTACCGCTGCACAGCATCGATAACATCTCCCTCATCGAACGCGCGATCCTCGAGAAGCCGTCCGGACAGATCTTCGAAACGTCGCTGCTAGCGGTGCGCGACGTCCTGCGATGAGCGGCTCCTACACGCTCGACGTTGTCGACGACGAAGCGGCGCTCGCTGCGGCGCTCGCTCGCGCCTTCCTGCGGTCCGCTACGCGCGCGCTGGCAGCCGGCGGGCGCTTCGACGTCGCGCTTGCCGGCGGTTCGACGCCTAAAGCCGCATATCGCCTATTGGCTCGCGATGCGACGCTCGATTGGAGCCGAGTGCGCTTCTTCTTCGGCGACGAACGTTGCGTGCCGCCCGTCGACGACGAGTCCAATTACCGAATGGCTCGCGAAGCGCTGCTCGAGCCGCTGAGCATTCCGGGGGATCACGTCTTCCGGATGCGCGGGGAAGCGGAGCCCGCCGAAGCTGCGCAAACGTACGCGACGACCCTCATTCGCGAACTGGGCGCCGTTCCGACGCTCGATCTCGTGATGCTCGGTCTCGGGCCGGACGCGCATACCGCATCGCTGTTTCCCGGCAGCGATCCGTTCGCGGATCAGGAACGGCTCGTGCGCGCGCCGTGGGTGGCGAAAGTGGGAAGCCACCGTCTCACCCTGACGCCGGCCGTACTCAACGCCGCGCGGGGCGTCGTCTTTGCCACGGGCGGGGATGCGAAGGCCGATGCACTTCACGCCGTGTTGGAAGGGCGATACGACCCTAGCGAAGCGCCCGCGCAGGCGGTTGCGCCGACGCAGGGAGACCTCGCTTGGATCGTCGATCGCGCCGCCTCACGCCGTTTAAACCCACGCACGATCGACGGACATGCCGGAGTGCCGCCGCCGAGCTAATGCAATAACGAGCCGTGCTTTAGCGAGCCGCGAAGTCGGGCGCAACGACCGTCCGTAGACGCAGGGCGAAAGCGGCGAAAAGGCGGTCGATGGCGCGCTTCGTCGCAACGCTTTGCCCAGATTCGGAAGCCCGCATCTGCGGGCGCGCCAGACCACCCATGCCGAGCGCAAATGCGTCGTAATGTTCGGCCGGACGGCCGGCGCCCTCGAAACGCACGCGATCGTCGAAATTCGCCGTAAACTGCCCGGCGTTCGGATCGTCGTTGTGCGGCGCGCCGGCAAACGGGACAGGGACGGTCGGTGCGGCAGCGGCCGGCGGATCGGCGAACGCAGCGGGCGGCGCGGCGAGCGTTGCGAGTGAAAGAGCGGCAATCAGCGCGGCGGTGCGGGGGTGGTTCATCGAATTCTCTCCTTGGGTCCGGTACCGAACGATGTACCCGAGGGGGACAAGCGGTAACCGCTCCTGCGCGGAGACCTACCGCGGCGCCGGTGCGGCGGACGGGCTCGGCGCGGCCGGAGCGTGCAAGAGGTCGGGAACGCTTCCCTGCGCCGCCGAGCCGAGTTCGCCAACAGCCACACGATTATTGGCCAAGATGCTGCCGGTCACGCGGTCGATTTCGACCAGCGCGTTGGCCACGTCCGTCTGCGCCTGTAGCTCGCGTCCGCGCGCGCTAGCCAAGAACACCTGGCGTTGCAAAACTAAAAACGTCGTCGATTCGCCTGCGCGGAATTTGCGAACCTCGCTTTGCTCCACGCGCTCGGCCGCCGCGCGCGCGGCAGCGGCGGCAACCACGCGCGAACGCGCGGAACGCAAGCTCTGTACGGCATTGCGCGCTTCGACTTCAAAGCGCTGCACGAGCCCGAGCTCCTGCGTAACGATCGACCGGCGCTGCTCGAGCGCGGCTTCGTACGCCGAACGAGCCGAGCGATCGCGTAGCGGGATGCCGATCGTGGCGGAGATTTGATAGACGGGATATTGTCCCGCGAAGGCGCTCCGGTACGCCGCCCCGAGCTTGCCGACGGAGCCCGCAGTAAACGGCGCGTTCAGCCCGCTGACCGGAATCGGCACGAGCGGCGGCGTTCCCGGCGGCGCGGCTGCGTTCGCGCGAGCGATGAGCGCATCGATCGCCCCGACCTGCGCGCCGATAATCGAGGTGATCGGATTATTCGCCGGGGAGAGCGGCGCGCCGGCAAAACCGTTCTCCGTAATGCCGACGTTGAGGTCGATTTGCGGCCGGATCTGGTCGCGTGCGAACGCGAGCGTCACGTCTTGGCCGCGCAAGTCGTTGCGCAAGCGATCGATCTCCGGTCGCTTCGCCAGCGCCGCTACAACGACGTCCTCGACGCGCGGCTCGACCGCCGCCGCGGCGACCGGCGTCGTCGGCACGAGGTTGGCGTCCCAAACCGGATCGGCCGGATCGCTCAAGATGAGACCCTTAAGCTGATTTTGCAACGTCGCCACGTTTTGAATCGCGGAAAAGACGTCGTCTTGAAACTGCTGCACTTGCTGGTTCGATTGCACGACCTCGACCGGAGCGGCAGCACCGCGGCGCACGAGCCGTCCGTTCGATTCGCTCTGCGCGCGGGCTTGGCGCAGCGCGTCCTCTTGAATCGCAACGTTTTTCCACGCCGCAACCAGGTTGTCGTAGGCGACCGACACCGACTCGACCGTACTCGAAGCCGCGATCAGCGCTTCATCCGACGATACGTCGGAATTTATGCGCGCGAGCGCAATCTGCTCGCGCGCCTCATCGATCCGGCGCCCACGCGCAAGCGGTTGCGAAAACGTCAGCGCGAACGCCGTCTCGTAGTAAGGGTCGTACGAGTTCACGGCGAGGTTGTTATCGATGCGCTGCGCGCTCGTCGAGGCCGAAATGCGCCCGCCCGAAGAGGTGAGCCCGGAGATGCCGGCTTGCGCGGCGGCGGTCGCGATTTGTAACGGCGCGCCGTTGGGTCCGGCGTCGAACGACGAGAGTGGCGGCTGCTGCGTGAACGAATACGAGGGTTGGATCTGCAGGCGCAAGTCGTAAGCGCCTTGCGCCTGAGCGATGCGAAAGCCGGCGATGCGACGGTTCGAGCGAGACAGCGCGAGGTCGGTGTTGTGCGCAAGTCCCATGCCGATCGCATCGCCGAGCGAGAGACCGACGAACGGCGATGCTACCCCGACGATGTCCGCGCTTGGGGCCGCTCCGACCGGCGCCACGGTCGGAAGTATGGGCACGGGCGGTAACGATTCGCCCGGAGCCGAGGTCGCCGAGACCTCGGGAGTCGCCGTGGCGACCGGATGTTGCAACGTCGCGAGAACCGCGAGCAGCACGAGCACGGACGACAATGACTATTTTACTTTGACCGAAGCTTCGACCGATAGCCCCGGACGCAAAGCGTATTTGGAATCGGGATGATCGAAAACGACGCGGACGGGCAAGCGCTGCGTGACCTTGACAAAATTTCCAGTCGCGTTCTGCGCCGGGATCAGGCTGAATTTATTCTGCGATGCCGGCGAGAGGTCGCGAACGCGACCGACGAATTTTACCCCCTTATAGGCGTCGACGTTGATGTCGACTTCGTCTCCCACATGCATCTGTCCGATTTGCGTTTCTTTGAAGTTCGCCGTGATGTACACCGAGTGCTCCGGGACGATCGTCAGTAGCGTTTCTCCCGGCGCAACCGTGCGGCCGATCTCGACGCTTTTCTGCCCTACATAGCCGTCGATTGGCGAGCGTATCTGCGTATACGACAAGTTGTCCGAGGCAGTTTTCAACTGTGCGAGCAGCGCCGTAACCTGAGCCTCCTGCGCGTCGGCCGTTGCCTGCTGCGTCGCGACACGTCCGGGCGTACTCGTCTCGGCGAATCTTCCTTGCGCACTCTGCAGCGTGGCCTGCTGCACGCCGACTTGCGATTGCTGACCCGCCGCCGCATAGCGCTGGGCGTCGACGCGCTGCTCGGCTTGCGCCAAGGACGCGTCGGCCGCACCGACGTTCGCTCGCGCCTGTTGGTAGGTCGATTTCGCTTGCTCGTAAACGGCTTTCGCTGCATCGAGCTGTTGCGCCGCGACGTCGCCCGTCGATACGAGCGATGTCGTGCGGCGCAGATCGGCGTCGGCACGGCGAAGATTCTGGAACGCTCCCGGCAGCACGTCCCCAGCGGCTTTGAGTTGCGCCCGTGCCGTATCGACCGCTGCGGCGGAGACGGCGATCTGACGCTCGGCAGAGCGCGACTGGGCGGCCGCGCTGTCGATGCCCGCACGCGCTTGCGCGATAGCACCTTGGCTCTGCGCGTCTTGCGCGCTTTGTGTGTCGCGGGTAAGGGCCACGTTCTCGCGCGCCGCGCGCGTTGTCGCACGCTGAGCGTTCACGGCCGCGAGCGCTTGCTCGTAGCGATTTCGTTCGTCGGTATCGTCGAGTTGCACGAGCACTTGTCCGCGGCGCACGCGCAAATTCGTATCCGTACGAATGCTCTCGACGCGCTCGGCGATCTTACTCGTGATCTGCACCTCGTCCGAGTCGATAATCGCGTCGTCGGTCGTCTCGTGTGTCGATGCATAAGCGACGAAGCGCACCGCATAAACGATGGCGACCAGCAACGCGACGACGCCCAGTATCACGAGCGCCAACCGAACGGCCGGGCTCGGTCCCGACTTAACGGCGGCTTCGGGTTTCGCCTCGTCCGGCACACCCGCGGCGATCGGACGCTGACGTGTTCCCTCCATCGTTAGTTGGCTCGCGCTCCGTTCAAGAAAATTGCTACGAGACGCGTGACGACGCGTTCTTGCGCCTGCTCGCCGTCGCCCCAGACGGCGCGGGCCATGACGAACGTAAAAAAGAGCGACAGGAACGTCCGGGCGAGGAAGTCCGGATCCCCGCGCAATTCGCCCGCCGCGATGCGCGCTGCAAAATAGCCCCTAAGATGTCGCCGGGCGGCCGCCGGCGCCCGCCACGCACAGTTGTGGCCCTCGGGATTGGTAATCTCTTCCGCCATGGCGACCTTGATGAGCTTTTCCTTACGACGGATCGCCTCGATCGCGGCATTGCCGAGCATCGCCAGCTGGCGCTCGAGCGTCGCACCGCGCTGGACGCTCTCGATCGTCTCGCCGAACGTCGACGCTTCCGTGAAGTGTTCGAGCATCGCGGCGATCAGCTGTTGCTTCGTGCCAAAATGGCGAAAGAGCGTCGCTTCGTTGACGCGTGCGAGATCGGCGACTGAGCGGGTCGTCGTGCCGCGACTTCCGGCCCGTTCGTACAGATCGCGGGCCGCCGCGAGGATGCGCGCGCGCGTATCTTCGACGCCGGCATTGCGCGGCGCGACGTCGGAAGCGATCACGTTCGTCCGCAAGCCGTCGCTGCGACCGTACGCACGAGGGCGCGCCGCTTGACGGGAGTATGGGCCGTTCGGTCCGCCGCAGCCGCTGGGGCTATGGAGAACACGCGGTCGAGTCCGGTAACGGCGAGCGTACGCAGCAGATCGTGACGCGAAACGGACAACTCCACGTCCCCGCCACGCTCGCGAGCGACGCGTAACGCCGAGATGAGTGCCGCAAGCGTACGCGCGTCGAGCGTCGTTAGAGCGTCGAGCGCAAACGAAAAGCAACGTTCTCCCGCGACGAGCCCTTCGCTGACGAGCGCTGCTGGGGACGGATCCGACATGGAGTCTAAAAGGGTGACGGTCACGGTTGCGCTCGCAGGTTCTATGCACGAAGAGGAGAGTACGGGCGTACGATAGCACACGCGTAACCGTACATGCAAGTGCATACACGCACACCGGATGCTTGACGCTGCCGTCCTATTCCGGCTAGCCGAAGAGGCCGGTCTCGGAAGTGCGTCGATCGTCGTGCAGCGTCTCCGCACGAACGACGAGCCGGTGCTGCTCCGCCCGGGCGCCGCAGTCTATCCGGCCAGCATGATCAAGGTTCCGATCGCGATGGCGCTGGCGGACCGCGTTCGGCGCGGAGAGGAGCACTACGAGCGCCTGGTAACGGTCGATGCCGCCAATCTTACGGCAAACGATGCGGCTTCGCCATGCGCGCCTGGCAGGGCTCTAGCACTCGGCGAGCTTACGCGGGCGGCCATTTCGCGCTCCGACAACGTTGCGACGAACGTCTTGATCGACGTCCTGGGGCGCGACGCGATCACCCGCTATTGCCACAGCATCGGTCTAGACGGCACCGCGGTGAGGCGCAAGCTTTCGGGTGCGCTGCCCTTGATCGACGACCCCGAAGCGAGCGGTCGCAACGCACATCCGGCGCGAGACGCCGCCCGGGCGTTCGTCCGCCTGGCCCGCGCTACGGATGATGCAAGCAACCTCGTGCGCGACGCACTCGCGAAACAACACTGGAACGACAAACTCTCGGAAGGCCTACGTCCCGGCGACTTCGCCCACAAGACGGGGGAGACGGACGAGACGTCGCACGACGGCGGCATCCTCACGCTTCCGAGCGGCCACCGCTACGTCATCGTGGTTTATACGGATCTGCGCGCGGCTCCCGAAAACGACGCCCGACTTCGCGACTTCGCGCGCAACCTGCGCCCGTTTCTCGATTACTGACCGCGCCAATCGTTAAACAGCGCGGGCTTACGATACGGCGGACCGGCTTCGATCGTAATGTCGGTATGCTGCGCCAGTTCGATCTTGCGGGCGTCGCCCTTGAACGGGACGCCGCCGACGTAGACGCGGATGCGGCCCTTTGCGGCCCGGGCGGGTCCGGCCGCAGTCGCGCTCAACGGTTGTCCCCATACGTCGAAGAAATTGCCGAGCGTAAACGTGCGGAAGGACGGTGACTCGACGTGGATGATCCCGTCAGGCGTGTGCGTGTGCAGCCAGTACAGACACTGCGCGAGCACCGGTTGGCCGACGTCGGCGGGCACCGTAACGCTCTTGCCGCGCTGGTATATGGCCAAGTGCTGGTGGATGTGAAAGACCGCTCCCTCAGCGCGGTCGCAGCGGATACCGTCGATCGGGGGTGCGCCGGGCGATTGGGCTCGCGCCGGAACAGCCATCGCAGCGAGCGCAGCGGGCAACATGCATCGCACGACCCTGCGAGTGAAGAAACGCATGAGCCGCGTCATTCGGCTTGCGAGCCGCCAACCGCTTCCCGCCGCTCGTCGTAGCTGCCCGTGGGGGCCGCATGCGTATCGTAGCGCTCGAGAATGCGCCTCGCGACGTCGGCGGCTGCTGCACGGACGTTTTCGGGAGCGACGATTTCGGCCTCTGCGCCCCACTTAAGCGCCCAACGTACGAATTCGGGCGGATCGGCAACGACGTAGGTAATCTCGAGCTCGCCGTCATCCAAGTCGACGATGGTGCGCTCGCTGACGACGCGATCGGCTCGAGCGGCGCGCGCCACCACGGCCGAAAACCGTACGGTCACGGGCGTGACGTCTTCGGCGTGCATGATGCCGCTAACGGATCGCGCCGCAAAACCCTCGATGTCGAAATCGTCGGGAATCGAATAACGTTGCGGCGTCATGCGCGCGTTCGAGACGTTATCGAGCGCGAAGACGCGTTTCGCACCGCGTCCGCGATCGTGCGCCACCGCGTACACGCGGCCGCCCGACACGACGAAGCCGTACACGTCGACGTGCCGCTCCGAAGTTTTGCCGGTCTTGTCGACGTACGTGAAGCGAGCGCTGCGACGTTCTTGCTGCGCCTTTTGCAGCAGCTCGAAATCTTTGCTGCGTTCCCCATCCAAGTTGGGTGAGGCGACGTGCAGGCGCATCGCGGCCTTGGCCGGGCGCGTAGCGCGCGCACCCGCAATGCTGGTCAGTTTGCCGGCTACTTCGTCCATCGACGCGCCGATGTTTCCGCCGAGCGAGGTCGCGATGCCGCGCAGCGCGAGCAGACCGAACAACTCGTTATTGGAGAGCTCGAGGCGGCGCAGCGAGTACCCGTCGTCGAAACCGTAGGTGTTCGTCTCGCGATCGTAGCGCCACGGGAAACCGGCTTCGGCGAGCGTCGAAAGATAGCGGCGGATGCTGCGCGTGCTCGGCGGCGATTCGGGCTCGATGCGCGTTTTGAGCGACTCGAGCGAATGTCGACTTTCGTCGATCGCCGCGAGCAGCCGCAACAGCAATGCGATCTTCGGCGTTTTCGCCATGGCGCGTGCTACGCCGCCACCCCAAACGTCGCCTCGAATGCTTCGAAACATCCTGCGCATTCGCGCGATATATGATTATGGACGAGCGATGGAGGCTCGTCGAACATGATCAGACCACATACCACGAGCACCCGGCCGAGCGCGCCTAGCACGCTGCCGATGCCCCCGAGCGGAGACCGCTTCAACGGCTGGGGGCCGCGCCTGCCGCTCTAGCGACCGGCGCGTAACTCCGCACACGCTTACTCCGGATCGGAGAAGAGCGACTCGAGGTCCTCGCGGGTTAGCGCTTTCGCCAGCGCTCCGTCGGCCTTGATGATGTTTCGGGAAAGGCTCGACTTGCGCTCGGCGAGCGCGCGAATCTTTTCCTCGACCGTACCGCTGGTCACCAGCCGGTACGCCGTCACCGCACGATGCTGTCCGATGCGGTGCGTGCGATCGATCGCCTGACGTTCGACCGCCGGATTCCACCAAGGATCGTACAGGATAACGTAGTCGGCGGCCGTCAACGTCAGGCCGACGCCGCCGGCTTTGAGCGAGCACAGAAAAATCGGAGGACCGTCGGGCCGCATGAACGACGCGACTTGTTCTTGCCGATCCTTGTCCTTGGTCGAGCCGTCGAGATAGCCGTACCGCAACGTGCGGCGATCGAGTTCGGCGCGCATGATGCGCAGCATCGACGCGAATGCGCTAAACACGAGCACGCGGTGACCGCCGGAAAGAATTTCCTCGACCGTTTCGAGAAACGCATCGAACTTTGCGGACGCTTCCGGCTCGTCACGATGCTCTTCGAACAGAAGACCGGGATGCGCGCAGATCTGACGCAAGCGGGTAAGCGCTGCGAGTACGTGCACCGTCGCGTGCTCGATGCCCGCACCGTCGACCAGCGCCAGGACGTCGCGGCGCGCCGCTTCGGCAACGCCGCGGTACAGGCGCCGTTGCAACGGCGACAGATCGCACGCGAGCGACACTTCGGTGCGCTCGGGTAATTCCGGAGCGACGTCCTCCTTGGTGCGTCGCAATAAGAAGGGCTCGAGCCGCGAACGCAAGATTTTGGTCGCATGCGCGTCGTTTTCGGCGATCGGAATTTCGAAGCGCCGGCGGAACGATGCCTCGCTGCCGAGCAGACCCGGTTCGACGAATGCGAAGATCGCCCACAGATCCCGGAGCGAGTTTTCGACGGGCGTACCGGTCAACGCCAAGCGATGATCGGCGTGCAAGCCGCGCACCACCCGTGCGATCTGCGACGACGGATTCTTCGCATTTTGCGCTTCGTCGAGGATTAGCGCGCGAAAGCGAAACTGAGCGAGCCGCTGCGCGTCGAGACGAGCGAGCGCGTACGAGGTGATGACGACGTCGGCATCGCCGATCCGATCGTAGTTCGCCGCGCGTTCGCTGCCCGAGTGCAGGCGCAGCGTTCGTAGCTCCGGTGCGAAACGCGAAATCTCGTTTTCCCAAGTATGCGTTACCGAGGTCGGCGCGATGACGAGCGACGGCATCGGTCCGTCGAGCTGCTTGCGGCGTAGCAAGTAACTGACGACTTGGACCGTCTTGCCCAAACCCATTTCGTCGGCCAGGATGCCACCGAAGCCGAACTCCGACAAATACGAGAGAAAGTCGAGCCCGCGTTGTTGATAGCTGCGCAGCATGCCGCCCGTTAGCGTCGGCGGCTCGACGACGCGAATGCCGTCGAAGTCGCGCAACCGTTCGCGCATCGCTTCCACGTCGGAGGGCAGCGAGACGGAGCTGAAATTCTCGTGCAGTTCGTCGCGCAACCCGAGCAACGCCGCAAGCCCGCTGTGCCGGCGCTCGGTGATGTCGGAGATGATGTCGTTGCGGGCACGAAGCCGTTCGACGTCGACGAGCTTGCCGCGGATCTCCGCGAAACGGCCGCTCGTCGATAAGAGAGCGGCGAGTTCTTTCTGCGTCAGCGCATCGCCCGAGCCGCCGACGAACACGTCGACCTTGAGTTCGAACCAGTCGTCGCTCTCGCCCGAACGTTCCGCCACGACGTTGATGTCGAGCGTGGTCTCGCCGCGCGCGAGGTCGGTGAGTCCGGGATCGAGCCGGCGATCGAGATCGCTCCAACTCGGCAGCACGTCGCGCACGAAATGGGCGGCGCGATCCGTACCGTGGAGGGCGAATCCGTCCGACGACCGGGGCACGAAGCCCGCGTCGAGCATGCGCGCGCGCAGCGTCGTTGCATCGTCACCCGTAAAACGTACGAAGCGGTCGCCGTCGGGAGCGATTGCGCCGAGCGCCGCATAGGGTGCGCGCACTCCCTTCGCCCGGTCGATGAACGTTAGCGTGGCGACGAGCGCGCCGCCCGTCCAGCCGAACGCGATTTCAGCCGACGGCCGCTCCGCATCGACGATGCCGAGCGCTTCGCTATCTCCCGCAGTGAGAAACGGCGCCACGCGTGCGATCGTCCGCGGCGACGGCATCGCGTCGTTCGTGCTGCCGTTGAGCGAGCGTGCCGCTTGGATCGTCCGTTTGGCGTCGAAGCTGCCGTCGACGAGATACGCCGCACGTCGCGTCGCAATCCACACGGGCGGCCCCTCGAGCAGTAAGACGTCCGTGGGCGCGATGCGCGCCCCGTCGAGACTTTCGAACGACGGCACGAACGCGTCGCCACGCCGCACCGCCCGCAGCAGCACGCCGCGCATATCGACCGAAAACTCCGGCAGTTCCGAAGGATGACGTCCGAGCGACGGTTCGTTGTCGAAACGCAGACGCGGATGGCGGCCGAGCCGAAACAGCGCGCGCGCGAGCGCACGAGGAGCGGCGCGTCCGGAAAACGCTTCGACGACGGCCTCGTCACGCATGAGTTCGCGGTCGAGCTCGTCCCAGTCGTCGACCGGCGTCTGGTCCATCATCGCGGCGACGGCGGTCGCGTCGCGTATCGCACCGCGCAGCCGGGGCGAATCGAGCACGAGCGTGGCGACGAGCGCCGCGCCATCGGGCGACGAGAACACCGGCCACACGCTCCGCGCGCGAACGTTTCGCGATTCGCCGCGCGGTAACGGCAGCCAGTCGAGCTCCGGTTCGTGCGCGGCGACCCCGTTACCGTCGAGTTCGGTGTGCGAGCGCACCGCTTCGAGCGTCGCGACGACGTGTTCGCAGATGCCGCTGGCGCCGCACGAACACACGGAGCGCAGAGCGAGTGGCCCCGTGCCCGTGCCCCATTCGACCGCGACAGAACGCGCATCGCCTTTGCCGTCCCGGACCGTCGATTCGATCTTGAGGTCTTCTACGGCGCGCAACACGACGCGCTTCTCTTCGGCAAGCGACAGCGCCACGCGAACGAGATCGCGCGCGAACCATGAGGAGACGGTCGCGGGCAAACGCGCGCGCCAGGTTGCGAACGGCGTCATCCGAACGACCCGATGCCCGCGACGGGTGTCGCGGGCATCATGTGAGGGACGTCGGGGGCCGGCGAGCGACGCTTCAGCCGACGGTCAACTCCGGCGAAGACGGCGCGGCAGGCGGCTCCACCGACGGAATCTTGGAGAAGCGCAGCTTCTCCGGTTTATCCGGGTCGATCTCGGCGAGGATCCGGTCGCCGGCCGTAAACGTGCCCTTGAGCAACTCCTCGGCCAGTTCGTCTTCGACCTCGCGCTGGATCGCGCGGCGTAACGGCCGCGCACCGAATTGCGGATCCCAGCCCTTGCGAGCAAGCAGGGCCTTCGCTTCCTCGACGACCTCGAGGTGCATGTCTTGCGCCCGAATCTCGCGGATGACTTTGGCGAGTTCGAGCGAGACGATCTGCTCGATCTGCTCGCGGCTGAGCTGGTGGAAAACCACCACCTCATCGATGCGGTTGAGGAACTCGGGGCGGAATGTGTGCTTGACCTCTTCCAAAACCTTGTTCTTCATCTTTTCATAGGCCGCTTGATCGGAGTCGCCCGTCGCCTTCTGCGGACGGAAGCCGATGTCGGTCGTCGTCTGCATCCCCGACGCGCCGACGTTGGACGTCATGATGATGACCGAGTTTTTAAAGTCGACTACGCGACCTTGCGAGTCGGTCAAACGTCCGTCTTCCAATACCTGGAGCAACAGGTTGAACACGTCCGGGTGCGCCTTTTCGATCTCGTCGAGCAAGATCACGCAGTACGGCCGGCGACGGACGGCTTCGGTGAGCTGTCCGCCCTCCTCATAGCCGACGTAGCCTGGAGGCGCGCCGACCAGACGGCTGACGGCGTACTTTTCCATGTACTCCGACATGTCGATCCGCACCATCGACTCACCGTCGTCGAAGAGATACTCTGCGAGACTGCGCGCGACTTCGGTTTTACCGACGCCCGTGGGACCGAGAAAGATGAACGAGCCGATCGGACGCTTGGGGTTCTTGAGCCCGGCGCGCGAGCGGCGGATCGCCCGAGTGACGACTTCGATCGATTCGTCTTGACCGACGACGCGCTCGTGCAACTGTTCTTTCATCGACAGCAGCTTCGCGGTCTCGGCCTGCTTGAGTTTCGAGACCGGGATTCGCGTCCACGAGCTGACGATGTGAGCGATGTCTTCTTCGGTAACCTTGAGCGTCTTGTCGCCTTGCAACCGCCGCTCTTGCCACTCTTGCTCGAGACGCTGTTTCTCGAGGCGCAGCTTCTCCTCACGGTCGCGGATCGCCGCGGCGCGTTCGAATTCTTGCGTCTTGACGACCGCTTCTTTCTCGGTCTTTACCTTACGAATCTGGTTCTCGATTTCGCGCACTTCGGGCGGCGGCAGCGTTGCCTGCAAGCGCACGCGGGAACCCGCTTCGTCGATGAGGTCGACGGCCTTGTCGGGCAAGAAGCGGTCCGAAATGTAGCGGTCCGACAATTTTGCGGCAGCCGCGAGCGCCTCGTCCGTAATCTGGACCTTGTGGTGCGCTTCGTAGCGATCGCGTAGACCCTTGAGAATTTCGATCGTTTCTTCAACGGACGGCTCGCCAACCATGACCGGCTGGAAACGCCGCTCGAGCGCGCTGTCCTTTTCGATGTGCTTGCGGAATTCGTTGAGGGTCGTCGCACCGATGCACTGCAACTCGCCGCGCGCGAGCGCGGGCTTGATGATATTCGACGCATCGATCGCGCCTTCGGCGGCACCCGCACCGACGAGCGTGTGCAACTCATCGATGAAGAGGATGATCTCGCCTGCGGCGGCCCGGATCTCGTCCATGACGCGCTTCATGCGCTCTTCGAATTCGCCGCGGTATTTCGTGCCCGCGACGAGGCCCGCCAGATCGAGCGTGATGACGCGACGGTCGCGCAGCGGTTCGGGAACCTCGCCCTTGATGACGCGTTGCGCCAGACCCTCGGCGATCGCCGTCTTACCGACGCCCGGCTCGCCGATGAGCGCGGGATTGTTTTTCGTCCGGCGCGCTAAGATCTGAATGACGCGCTCGATTTCGCTGGCCCGTCCGATGACCGGATCGAGCTTGTTATCGCGCGCGAGCGTGGTGAGGTCGCGCCCGTACGCATCGAGCGTCGGAGTTTTGGACTTGCCCTTCGGCGCGACCGGCTGACCTTCTGCGCCGAGCAGCGACGTCGTTTGCACGCGCACCTTGGCCGGATCGACGCCGAGATTGGTCAGCACGCGAGCCGCGACGCCTTCGCCTTCGCGGATCAAGCCGAGCAACAGGTGCTCCGTGCCGATGTAATTGTGATTGAGCTGCCGCGCTTCTTCGAAGGCGAGCTCGATGACGCGCTTCGCTCGCGGCGTAAAGACCATCTCCTGTTGGACGGTCTGGCCGCCCCGGCCGACGATCGCTTCGACCTCTTGACGCACCTTGGCGAGATTGACGCCGAGCGTTTCGAGGACTTTCGCCGCGAGGCTTTCGCCCTCGGAGATGATGCCGAGCAGAATGTGCTCGGTTCCGATATAGTTGTTGCCGAGGCGCTGCGCTTCTTCTTGCGCGAGGACGATGCTGCGACGCGCTCGCTCGGTAAACGGTTCCCACATAGACATGCTGGTTCGAACTCCCTGTCCGTCGGCCGCGTCGGCCAGCGACCACGTTACAATCGACTTGCCGCTCCGCCCGCGAACCCCTTGTAGACCTCGCGCACCGAACCGTGGTGCGCTTATAACCTCGCAAGGGTTCCCGGAGGTTTCGTCCGGCCGCCGGAACTATCGGCCGAGCGTCGTACTCATATGGACTATGCCGACGCAAGATGAGGTCCGCGAAGCGCTCAAAGAAGTCGAGGATCCCGAGCTCCACATGGGGATCGTCGACCTCGGGCTGCTGTACGGCGTGACCGTGACGGGCGAACGCAACCAAGACGTTGCGGTCTCGATGACGCTTACGTCTCCCATGTGCCCAGTGGGTCCGATGTTCAAGGAGGCCGTGGAGAGCAAGGTCCGCTCGATGGACGGTGTGGAGAAGGCGTCGGTTGAGATCACCTTCACGCCGCCGTGGGATCCACGTACGATGGCGAGCGACGACGCCAAGGTATTGCTCGGCATCTGGTAGCGGCGGGCCGCCTCACCAGCGCGGCGAAGCGCGGCAAAAGATGCAGGCACCGCAATCCGTCCACGATGCGCGGCTTTCCGCGCTGCGCGAGAGGCGCGAAAAGGCGCTCGCCCCGGCGGGCGAAGCCGCAAACCACAAACAGCGCGAGCGCGGAAAACGCACCGCCCGCGAACGGATCGAGGCGCTGGTCGACGACGATTCGTTCGTGGAGCTGGATATGTTCGCGGTCCACCGGACCTCGGCGTTCGGCTTGGACGAACGAGAGTTTCTGGGTGACGGCGTCGTCACCGGACGGGCTGCCGTCGGTGGACGCCAAGTGTTCCTCTTCTCGCAGGATTTCACGGTCCTGGGCGGTTCGCTCGGCGAAGTCTTCGCAGAAAAAATCTGCAAGGTGATGGACCTGGCCGTGCGCACCGGTTCGCCGCTCGTCGGCATCAACGATTCGGGCGGCGCGCGGATTCAGGAAGGCGTCGTCAGCCTGGGCGGTTACGCGGAAATTTTTTGGCGCAACGTGCAGGCGAGCGGCGTCATTCCGCAACTTTCGCTCGTCGCGGGTCCCTGTGCCGGCGGTGCCGTGTATTCGCCCGCCATCACCGACTTCACGATCATGGTCGAGCACATCTCGCAGATGTTCATCACGGGGCCCGAAATCATTAAGACGGTAACGGGCGAGGACGTTACGTTCGAAGAGCTCGGTGGGGCCTACACGCACGCGACAAAGAGCGGCGTTACGGATCTCATCGCCACGGACGAAGACGAAATGACGGAACAGACGCAGCGGCTGCTGTCGTTCTTGCCGCAGAATAATCTGGAAGACGCTCCGCGCTACGCCGGCGACGACGATCCGGACCGGCTCATACCGGAACTCGACGACTTGATCCCCGACGCGCCGAATAAGCCGTACGACATCGAGACGGCGGTACGTGCGCTGCTCGACGACGGCGACTTCTTCGAGATCGGCGGGCTATACGCGCGGAACATCGTCATCGGATTCGGCCGCATCGACGGCGGCACCGTCGGCATCGTAGCGAACCAGCCGAAATTCTTGGCGGGCGTACTCGACATCGACTCGTCCCGCAAAGCAGCGCGTTTCGTGCGCTTTTGCGATGCGTTCAACATCCCGCTCGTCACTTTCGTCGACGTGCCCGGCTTTTTGCCGGGCACCGCGCAAGAATACGGCGGCATCATCAAACACGGCGCGAAGTTATTGTATGCGTTTGCCGAGGCCACGGTGCCGAAGATCACGATCATCACGCGTAAGGCGTACGGCGGCGCCTACGACGTCATGGCGAGCAAACACATCCGGGCCGATTACAACATCGCCTGGCCGACCGCCGAGATCGCGGTCATGGGGGCGGCCGGCGCGGTCAAGACGATCTTCCGGCGCGAGATCGCCGGCGCCGGCGATCCCGCCGCACGAGAAGCGGAGCTGATCGCCGACTACGAGCGCCGCTTCGCCAACCCGTACGTCGCCGCAAGCCGCGGCTACGTCGACGACGTCGTCGAGGCGAGTAAGACCCGTCGCGCCGTCTCACGCGCGCTCCGCATGCTCGCTGACAAACGCGTCGAGCGCCCCAAACGCAAGCACGGAAATATTCCGCTATGACGCGTACGCGAGAGCGATCGCGCTAAGGCCTGCTAGTCGAGAAAAACTTCCGTTTCCTCATCTTGCGGACGGATTGGGTGAGGTATCGCTGGGACGTCGGTTCCGGCGTAGATTTGGTCGAAGGTCACGTCGAGGGCAAGTGAGGGAACGCCGACCGGGCCGTGCTGTTGTTCGCTAGTAAAGAGTCCAAGCCGGTCGCCGTCTTGCTTCCAACTAAACCGGTACACACATCGGCTCGTCGAGTCGACGATCAGATAATCGCGCAAGTTCGCAGAACCGAGATAAGCGCGCTTCTTGGTCGTGAACTCTCTACCCATGTGCTCGGACAATATTTCGACCACGACGGTGGGGAAATGCGCCGCCTTCCCGGTGCGATCGCTTAAGACGCACGAGACGAACAAGTCAGCGTAGAAGGATCCGAGATCGCGTCCCCGAGCTCCGCCGGCAACCGCCATGTGAAAGATTGCACTTAGGTTCGTGGCGATTGTCGCGTGTTCGAAGCTGACGCCGGCGCAAGGAACGATCGTCCCGTCGATCCACTCGAAGCGCTCGGGCTGCTGCTGCTCCCACTTAAGGAAGTCCGCGAGCGAGATGCGTTCGTGCCGAGGATCTAGCATGTACTGGAGCTTTATGGTACGACGCCTGAGCTGAAAGCTCATCGTCTCTAGCCGGTGGGCCGTTGTGTTCGTTACGTACCTCCGCAGTAAGGCGTCGTTTGCGTAGTGGCTAACGATGACGATGGGCGGCAACGACGTGGCGTCGCGCGCAATGCTATACTAGCGCTGTGGAACGACCAGAGCCTCGCCGGCTAACCCGAGAAGAATACTTGGAGTTGGAAGCCGTCTCTGTGGAGCGTCTCGAATATCGCGATGGGTTTGCGGTCGCACTTGCCCTGCCCAGCAAGAATCACGCGCGGATCGCCGGCAACCTGACGACGAGCCTGGGTCCTTCCGCCCGGCAGCGCGGCTGCGACTATTTCGTCGGCGACGCGAAGGTCGTCACGCCCGCAGGCGACCGGGTCGTTCCAGATTTCGTCGTGACCTGCGACGAGCGCGATCGAGGCGGTTGCGACGAGCAGGGAGAGGCCGTCGTTCGATACCCGTGGCTCGTCGTTGAGATTCTTTCGCCGGCGACTGCTGCCGAGGATACCACGTATAAACTGGACGCCTATCAGGCAATCGCCGAGTTGACGCATTATGTGGTGATCGATTCGCGCCGGGCCATTCGCGTTTACGAGCGCAATGCGGCAGGACGATTCGAAACGCACGGACCCGTCGAGCGTTTGGTGCTGCCCGGTATCATCGACGGCGGCTTGTCGCTCGACGACGTGTATCGCGAAACGACGGTTCCTCGACTACACGATTTTTTGCCGCCTCGCGCCTAGCCGGCTCTTTCAAGGTCCCGGCGTTCCCCGCGTACCATACTGCAACTCCGTGGCGTTACTCGACGGCAAGACGGCGCTCGTTACGGGCGTGGCCAATCGTTGGAGCATCGCGACCGGCATAGCCCGGGCGCTGCGATCGCATGGTGCGAAAATCGTACTCACCTATCAGGGTGAGCGGGTCCGCGACGAAGTGCAGAAGCTTGCCACGGATCTGGAAGGCTCGGCGTACGAATGCGACGTCGCTTCCGACGCGTCGCTCGAAGCGCTCGCGAACGCCGTCCGCGCGGACCACGGACGCCTCGATACGCTCGTGCATTCGATCGCCTTCGTCAATAAGGAAGACCTCGCGGGCAAGGTCTACACGACGTCGCGCGCCGGATTCGCGCAGGCGGCCGAAATCTCGTCGTATTCGTTGATCGCGCTCACGAACGCGCTCGTCGACGTGCTCGCCGATGGCGGCAGCATTATGGCGCTCACCTATTTCGGCTCGACGACGATCGTTCCCAATTACAACGTGGCCGGCATCGTCAAGGCGGCACTCGAGTCGATCGTCCGCTATCTCGCGTACGATCTCGGCGACCGCGGCATTCGCGTCAACGCGATTTCGGCCGGTCCGATCAGCACGGCGAGTTCGCGACAAGTTCGTGACTTCCGAAAAATGCTCGACAAAGTGTCGGCCGCCGCGCCGCTGCGCCGCAACGTTACCGCCGAAGACGTCGGCAAAACGGCGGTCTATCTGGCGTCAGACCTATCGGCCGCGATCACGGCCGACGTTCACTTCGTCGACGCGGGTTATCATGCGATGGGCATGTATCCGGAAGCCGCGGCGACGCCGTGACCGAGGACGAAATCGCCGCCGTGCTCGCCGTCATCAGCGCCCGTGCGCAAGGCGCAACGAAGCCGCCGTCCGGACCGGATGCCCGTACCGGCGTTTCGGCTTGGCGACGCGCTTCCAGGCGTGAGGGCGTCGAGACGGATCTGCGATGAAGGCGATCTTGGTAGCGAACCGCGGCGAAATCGCGCTTCGGGTCATGCGTACCGCGCGCGAAATGGGACTGCGCACGATCGCCGTGTACTCAGAAGCCGACCGTGACGCGCTGCATGTCGGCTACGCGGACGAAGCGTACGTAATCGGTCCGGCGGCGGCCGCACAAAGTTATCTGAACGTCGACAGAGTGCTCGAAGTGGCACGGCAGGCCGGCGCGGATGCGGTGCATCCGGGCTACGGCTTCCTCGCCGAGAACGCGGGGTTCGCGCGAGCGGTGGGCGAGGCCGGATTGATCTGGGTCGGACCTCATCCCGGCGCCATCGACGCGATGGGCGATAAGATCCGCTCGCGGCAGGCGATGATCGCTGCGGGCGTACCCGTGGTTCCGGGCGCTACGGCGCCGCTCGAGTCGGTCGCGGCTGCGCGAGCTGCCGCACGCGAATACGGACTTCCCTTGGCGCTCAAGGCTTCGGGCGGCGGCGGCGGCAAGGGCCTCAAAGTCGCGCGCACTGAGGACGAGATTGAGGGCGCCTTTTCGACCGCGACGCGCGAGGCCGAAGCGTACTTCAAGAATCCGGTCGTGTACGCTGAACGCTATCTCGACAATCCCAAACACGTCGAATTGCAGATCCTCGCCGATAAACACGGCGGCGTCGTTCATGTGGGTGAACGCGACTGTTCGTTACAGCGCCGGCATCAAAAACTCTACGAAGAGACGCCGGCGCTCGTCTCCGAGCACGTACGCGATGGACTGCGCGCGGCGGGTCTGCGCGCGGCGCGCGCCATCGGCTACGACAGTGTCGGCACGATCGAAACGCTCGTCGCGGGCGACGAATTTTTCTTTCTCGAGATGAACACGCGCATCCAAGTCGAGCATACGATTAGCGAAATGACGAGCGGCCTCGACCTCATACGCGAGCAGATTCGCGTGGCCGCGGGCGAGCCACTCGGTTACACGCAAGACGACGTACGTTTTCGCGGCCATGCGATCGAAGTTCGCGTCAACGCCGAAGATCCGGCGGCGAATTTCCGTCCGGCGCCCGGCACGATTAGCGCCTACCGCGAACCGGCCGGCCTCGGCATTCGGGTCGACGCCGCGGCGACGCTCGGCACGACGATCTCGCCCGACTACGACTCGATGATCGCAAAGCTGATCGTCTGGGCACCCAATCGCAGTGAAGCGCAAGCACGTCTGCGCCGGGCGATCGACGATTATCGCGTATCCGGCGTGCCCACGACGCTTGCGTTTCTGCGGGCGCTCGGCGATGCGCCCGCCGTCGCCGACGGCAGCTACGGCACGGCCACCCTAGAAGCGTTCGCCGCGAACTGGACGCCGCCGGAAGAGACAGTGCTCGCTGCGCAGACCGTGACCGCCGACGCATCGGCGGGCGCTCCGGACATCGTGCGCGTGGAAGTGAACGACCGGCTCTTCCGCGTGCGGCTGCTCGACATGCCGGCGGAACGCGCGCGGGCCGCACAGGGGACCTCGCCTCGCCTTTCCGCTGCACCGAAGCCTGCTCGCGGCATGCAGAACGGGCGTGCTCCCGGCGGCAACGACATCGTATCGCCGATGCATGGGGTCGTTATCGAAATGCGCGTGGCCGCGGGTGAGACGGTGGAGGCAGGCAGTATCGTCGCCGTGGTCGAGGCGATGAAAATGATGAATGAAATCCGCGCGCACCACGCGGGCACCGTGGCCGCCGTGCACGCCGAAACCGGCGCGACCGTCGAGGCCAACGCACCGCTCGTTACGCTTGCGTAAGAGCCAGGCACTGGCCATCCTGCGGGTGGCGCTCATCGTCGGCGCCTGCATCGACGGCTTCGTCGCGATTCTGGCGCTGCTATTCCAACCATTTATCGGCGCGTTGCTCGACGTTCCGGCGAGAGACCCGGCGCTAACGACCATCGTCGGCGGCGAGTTTGCGGTCGTCGTGCTGGTGTACGTGGCTCTCGTGCGCGACCTTTCGCGCTTCGCGCCGTTGCTGTGGCTCGTTGCGCTCGACCAACTCCTTGCCGTCATCCTCCCCGGCATCGAAGTAGTGCGCGGGAATATTCCGGCGACCTGGAAGACGCTAGCGCCCATGCCCGGCAGTCTCGCACTTGCGGCGATCTACGCGTGGGGGGCCGCTAACTTCGCAAAGAGAAAGGTAATGCGATGAATCGTGTCGTTTCGACGCTTGCCACGCTCGCCATGTGCACGTTGGCGTTAAGCCCGGACGCTCGCGCGGCGTCGGCGTCGAGCGCTTGGCCACAGCCGCCGCCGGCTGCTGCCAAACGTCCGGTCGTCGACGACTATGCGGGCACGAAGGTTACGGACGCCTACCGCTATTTCGAGAACATGACGGATCCTAAAGTGCAGGCGTACTTCAAGGCACAGAATGCGTATGCGCGCGCCGTCCTGCGTAAGCTCGAGCCCGGGCGGGCCACGTTGCTCTCCCGAATCGATGCGCTCAGTAACGCGGGCGCGGCGGTAACGGGCGTCCAGCGCGACGGCGACTACTTCTTCTACGAGAAACGCAATCCGGGCGAAAATACGCTGCGCTTGTTCGTGCGTCGCGTCGGGTCGACGGACGAGCGCGTGCTCGTAGACCCAGATAAGCTCGTCACCAAACCCGGGCAGCATTATTCGCTCGAATACTTCGCGCCCTCGTACGACGGCAAATACGTGAGTTACGGCGCGACCGAAGGCGGCTCGGAAGCGGCAACCCTGCGGATCGTGGAGACGGCGACCGGCAACGTGCTGCCCGATGCGATCGACCGCACGAAGTACCTCGGCGTCACCAGTTGGCGATCCGACGACGCGTCATTCTATTACCTGCGCTTTCCAAAGCTCGCCCCCGGCCAGTCGCCGAACGAGGGCGAGCTCAAGCCCGTCGTCTACCTGCACGTGCTCGGCAGAGATCCCGAACAAGATCCGGCGGTGCTCGGATTCGGCGTCGGCCATTCCACCGACATCGTTCCGATCGATTTTCCGTCCGTCGTCACCACGCCCGCGTCGCCGTATGCCATCGGCGCGATCAATCACGGCGTGCAGAACGAGCAAACGCTCTACGTCAAACTCGAGAAGGACGTTGCGAATCCGGAGGTTCCGTGGCAGAAGCTGGCCGACGTCGCAGATCAAGTAACGGGCTTCGACTTCAAAGGCGAGACGGCGTACCTGCTCACGCATAAGGATGCGTCGAATTTCAAAGTCGTCGCCACGCCGCTCGTCCATCCCGATCTGCTGCATGCGACCGACGTTACCGTGCCATCGCAGGCGGTCATCGAACAGATTGGCGTTGCCAAAGACGGTTTGTACGTCCGTTCGCGTAACGGCGGCTTCGGTACGGTGCAGCGCTTCGCGCTCGCGCCGGACGGTAAGACCTCGGGATCCCCATCGACGCTGACGACGCCGTTCGCCGGAGCGGTCGGTTCGATTTCGACCGACCCCCGCGTCGATGGCGTCACGTTCGACCTCGCCAATTGGACGACGTCGCAGCGATACTATCTCGCCGGCGCCGACGGAACGGTGAGCGATACGGGGCTGCGTCCGCCGTCCTCGATCGATACGTCCCGTTACACCGCGAGCGAAGAAACGGCGACGAGCGCCGACGGCACGAAGGTGCCGATCTCCATCGTGTATTCGAAAGGCTTGCCGCTCGACGGCTCGCATCCGGCCTATTTGGAAGGCTACGGCTCGTACGGGATCGAGATCACGCCGGCGTTCCTGGGCTCGCGCTTCGTGTGGCTCGAGCGCGGCGGCGTGTACGCGATCTGCCACGTGCGCGGCGGCGGCTGGTTCGGCGAGGATTGGCATCGCGCCGGCATGCTCGCGACAAAGCAGCATACGATCGACGATTTCGTCGCGTGCGGCCGCTATCTCGTCGAGCGAAAGTTTACGTCTCCGCAGCACCTCGCGGGCGAAGGCACGAGTGCGGGCGGCATCACGATCGGCCGCGCCATAACGCAACACCCCGAATTGTTCGCAGCGGCGCTCGACATCGTCGGCGTTAGCGACGCCGTACGTTCGGAATATTCTCCCAACGGCCCGCCGAACGTGCCCGAGTTCGGCAGCGTCAAGATTCCGTCGCAAGTCGCGCCGCTGCTCAACATGGACGCGTACCTCAACGTGAAGCGCGGGACGAAGTATCCTGCCGTCATGCTGAACACCGGCATCAACGATCCACGCGTCTCTCCGTGGGAATTGGCGAAGTTCGCAGCGGCGCTTCAAGCGGCCAGTACGAGTAAACGGCCCGTGCTGCTGCGGGTAGATTACGACGCAGGACACGGATTTATGGCAACGACGCGCAACCAAGCAAACCAACTGCTGGCCGATCAGTTCAGCTTCTTACTGTGGCAGCTCGGCGACCCGTTATTCACTCATCTGTCGCAACGGATCGTCGCGTCACCGTAGCGGGCGTCCCGGCTTAGCGCCGAGCCAGAGCGAGCTCTAGCCGGACGCTCGTGCCGGCGCGCGTGCTCTCGATCGCCACCCGATCGACCAGCGCGCGCATAATGCCGAGGCCGCGGCCCCGTGCCGGGTCGCCCTCGAGTCTCCAACGGCCACCGTCCCGGATCTCAACGATCAACCGCGAGTCGCGCTCGTAGGCAATCAACCGGAACGTCCCGCTTGCTTGTCCGTAAGCGTGCTCTATGGCGTTGCCCGCGGCTTCGCCCGCCGCCAAAACGACGTCTTCGATCCGATCCCGTTCGATGCGCGAACGCTCGAGGAACGCCCGCAGCGAGCGGCGGAAGCGCGGCGCGCTTTCCGGCCTCGCCGGAAACGCGACGTCGATCTCACGTACGTCGGTCATGATCGATTCGGCGCAGACGTTCCGCCGCCGGGCGGCGTGCGCCTGTCGCGGGGCGCGCGGCCACCGCGCCGCGAAGGCAGCCGTATGGCAAGTAACGGACGGCGGCCTGGGGCCGCACGCACCGAAAACGGAAGCGGCGTGCCGCTGCAAGCTCGCTACGACGAGCGCGATCTCGCCACGGCACGCACGACGTACGACCCGGGAGAGCCCGGTGCGTTCCCGTTCGTACGCGGCCTTCGGCCGGAGGGGTATGGCGGACGGCTCTGGACGATGCGGCAATATGCCGGCTTCGCGACCGCTGCCGAATCCAACGCGCGTTACCGGTACTTGCTCGCACGTGGAACCACGGGGCTCTCGGTCGCCTTCGATTTGCCGACCCAGCTCGGCCACGATTCCGACGCACCGATCGCGCGAGGCGAAGTCGGACGCGTCGGGGTTGCGATCGATCACGTGCGCGATGTCGAAACGTTGTTCGACGGCATACCGCTCGATGAAGTAACCGTGTCGATGACGATCAACGCACCGGCGTCGATTCTCCTGGCAATGGTACTCGCCGTCGCCCGCCGCCGCGGCATCGGCTTCGCGAAGCTCGGCGGCACGATTCAGAACGACGTGCTCAAAGAGTACGTCGCGCGCGGGACGTACATCTACCCGCCGAAGCCCTCGATGCGGCTCGTGACGGATGTAATGGCTTATTGCGCGGCTGAAGTTCCGCAATGGAATACGATCTCGATCTCCGGCTACCATATCCGCGAAGCCGGTTCGACGGCCGTCGAAGAGGTCGCTTTTACGCTCTCGAATGCGAAGGCATACTTGCGCGCCGCCCGCGACGCCGGGCTTGCCGTCGATGTGGTTGCGCCGCGCATCTCGTTCTTCTGGAACGCGCATAACGATTTCTTCGAAGAGGTCGCGAAGTTTCGCGCCGCGCGTGGAATTTGGGCGCACATCGTGCGCGACGAGTTCGGATCGACCGATCCACGGTCCCAGATGCTACGCTTCCACACGCAAACCGGCGGCTCGACCCTAACCGCTCAAGAGCCCGATAATAACGTCGTGCGGGTAACGCTTCAGGCCCTCGCCGCGGTCTTAGGCGGCACCCAATCCCTTCATACCAACGGCAAAGACGAGGCGCTCGCATTGCCAACCGCCGAATCGGCGCGACTGGCGTTACGCACGCAACAGATCATCGGCTATGAAAGCGGCGCCGCCGACGTGGTCGACCCCCTCGCCGGTTCGTATTACGTCGAATCGCTCACGGCCCAGATCGATGCGCGAGCGCGCGCGCTCATCGCTGAAGTCGACGAACTCGGCGGGTCGGTCGAGGCCATCGAAGCCGGCTGGATGCAAGCGCGCATCGCCGAGTCCGCGTACCGCGCGCAGCGTTCGATCGAGGAGCGCACGAGCGTCGTGGTCGGCGTGAACGCCTTCGCGGAACCCGAGGCCGGCGGCATCGAGATGGAGTTGCAGCAGATCGATCCGGTGCTCGAACGTCAGCAAGTCGAACGCGTGCGGCGCTACCGCGCGGAGCGCGACGACTCGGCGGTCGCCGCGCGACTCGACGACGTACGGCTCGCGGCCGAAGGTACGGCCAATCTCATGCCGCGCTTCGTGGATGCCGTGGACGTCGGCGCGACGCTCGGTGAGATCTGTAACGTGCTGCGCGTCGTGTTCGGTAAGCACGTCGCGATGGAGGTCGCGTGAACGGCTACGCAATCGACCACGTCGCGCTCGTGGTGCGCGACCTGGATGCAACGTTGCGGCTCTACGTGGACACGCTCGGCTTCGAGCGCGTCTATCGCGAGACGATCGCCGATCAAGGGGTCGAAGCCGTCGGATTACGAGCCGGCGACTCGATCGTCGAACTGCTGCGCCCGTTCGACGAATCGTCGCCGATCGCACGCTTCCGCGGCGACGCCGAGACGAAGCTACACCACACCGCCTATCGCGTGGCCGACATTTCGGCCGAGTTGGCCAGGCTGCGCGCTAAGGGCGTGCGGCTCATCGACGAGGTTCCGCGTCTTGGCGCTCACGGCAATACGATCGCTTTCCTCCATCCGAAAAGCACCGGCGGCTCGCTCGTCGAGTTGTGTCAGCCCGCGCGATAGGCTCGCGTCCGGCCTCTTATCCGGCCGTGCCCTGCGACCGCAGCTTGACCACCTCGGCGCCGAAGAACAAGAACATCGCCGACACATACACCCAGAGAAGCAGCGCGAGCAGCGATCCGGCGGCTCCGTAGCCTTTTGTAAGACCCGCGATATTGAGAAAGAGCGCGATCGCCCATTGTCCTGCGATAAACAGCACCGCGCTAACTGCGGCGCCTTCCCAAACGTCACGCCAGGCGATCTTGGGCTGCGGCAGTACTTTGAAGACGAGCGCGAAGACCACGGTCGCGATGCCGAGCGAAACGAAGGTACTCGCGACTTTGATTAACCAACCAAAATTTGCGATGAAGGCGTTACCGCTGAGCGCGCCTACCGCAACGGCGACGGTCGCGTCTCCCGCAAACGTCAGCACCAGCACGAGCGCCATCGCGAACACCATGAGCAGCGCGCCGCCTCGTTCCCGCAAGACCCTGCCGATCGGTTCGTTCTTCTTCGCTTCGACGTGCCAGATGATGTTGAGTGCGTCTTGCAACGTGAGAAAGATGCCGGACGCAGCACCGAAAAGCGTCACCCAGCCGATGACTCCGAAGATCGTCGTCGTATTCGCATTCGCGCGCGCCGCTTTGACCATTTCCTGCAGCGCGGTCGCCGAGTCGTGTCCCACCGCATGACTCGCCTGATTGATCAAGTGCTGTTGGATCGCGTCGCTATTCACGAAGTGACCTGTGACGGCCATAATGATGACGAAGAGGGGCGCGAGTGCGAAGATCGTCGAGAACGCGAGCGCTCCGGCGAGCGTCGGCGCGCGATCGTCGAGCCAAGCGCCGAACGAAGTTCTAAGGGCAGCAGCGAGAGCGGGGCGACGAGTGGTGATGATGGCCTCCAAGGGACGAACGCTGTTGTTCCCAAGGCCTATGGTAGCTAAGCGCGTCGTTTAACGCCGTCGAGCATTTCCGGCTTGAGTAGTCGCTAGCTTGCGCAGCCAAAACGTGATCAAGTCGTTCTTGGAATCAACGAGGCCGAGCTCGGGATGATTCGCAAAACCTGAGTGCTTGCGATCGGAGGCATCGAGAGCCGCTCGTGCAAAGGCCGCCGCCATCTCGAGTTGTCCGAGCCCTTCAGTAAGCCGCGCAGAAACAACCGCGTAGCGGTATTGCAAATGGGGAAACATCGAAGCTCCGCGACCGTGCTCCAGTTCTTCATCAAGTAACGATATTAATTTGCACCGATGTGCACCGTCTTCGTAGTCGTGGAAGTGTTCGGCAAAAGAAAGGGCTACGCGATATCGGGTCGGTGACCGGCGTTGCGCGTCGAGGGCCTCCATGTAGGACTCGAAGGAACGCGGCTTATCGCCCAACACCCATAACGCCTGCGCGCGGCATAACGGGACGCTCGCCTCACATTCCTCTGCAGACTTCTCTGAGATTTCGTCGAGTAAAGAAAGCGCGGCCGACGCAAGGCCGGCTTCTAATAATGTGGAGGCTTGGATTCGCAGGTATTGGGCTTTATGGTAAGCCGTCCGCGATCGTTTCAGGCGCGCACGAAAGTTCGCCTCGTGCTCCGGGTTCCACTTTGTAAGACGATACCAGTCATCTCTTGACACGCTTGGGAGCGACACGTTACTCGTGCGCTCGACTCCTCCCATAGGTCGTTGCGTTTCCATTTTCGCAGGATTGCCTTCGTGCCTTCTTACGTCGTCGAGTCGAAGCTACTTAGCGATTCACGCACTTTCGCCTTACGCTTACCAAGCGCGAGACCACGGTGGGCCGGGATGCCGCTCGTCGCGCAGGCGTGCGTCAAGAATTCGGCGGATGTTGATCTCTGAACGCGGCCCTTTAGAGGCCGCATACCGGCGTTAACCTTTGCGCGCAACGTCGCATGTTCGACGTAAAATTATGGTTCCGGCGGCGCATCGAAAATGAGTTTCATCGCGCAAAAGTCGAACGTAAGCGCGCCGCGTTTGAACAGTTCTTGTGAGATCGCGCCGGCGACCCGGAAGGGGAAGATGCGGTGCATGTCGCCGTCAGGAAGATAGATACCCGGTACTTGGCGCATCGTTCGCCGACCTAAGGTTACGTTCGCCGTAAACGGCAAGATACGCGTTGGACCACCGCCGCCGAGGATCGTTTCGGCTCGCGAAGCATCGGGGACGACTCCCGCCGCAGCAACTTCGGCCTTGGATACGTCGACCCCAATTCCGGGACCACCGGTGTCGACATTGAAGAGCGCCTCCGGTGCATCGTTGACACGTGCCCGAGCGAAAATCGTGTGATCGGGCACGAGCAACATGGGAAGGATGATGGCGCCCCGAGCTTCGGCGGCCGCGTCGAACGTTGCCGAGGCGGTTTTGCGGCGGAGAACGAGCCGGCGGTTCACATAGTCGATCGTCGACAAAAAGCGGTACAGGATCTTGGTTCCGATCACGCCGTCGATGCCGGGTCGGCTTCCGGGACTGATCGGAGGTTGCTCCGTCACCGTGATCGGAAGCGAGCGGATCGATGCGCCGCCGAGGTCCAGCCGGTCGATGTGCCCGATGCTGAAAAAACCGGGGCGGCCGCCGGCGAACAGGGCTTCGCCGCCCCGTTGCGTTTCGACCCCGAGCGCCTTCGCAAACGCCGGAGTGAGATCGAGACCGGGGCCGCCGGTATCGAGGAGCAGATGTGCCGGCTTGCCGTTAACGAGCGCGTCGATTTCGGGCACCGGGTCGATTTGAAAGGGCACGTCGACCTCTTCGCCCGTCATGGCGACGCGATAGTTTCGACCATCATCGCGCCGGTCGCCAATCGCTTTGAGGAGGACGTTCGCACGCGGATCGGTCGGGTCGTCGGCCGAAAGGGCGTGCGCGTAACGCTCCGCATCATCGAGTTCGTTGCGGTAAAGAGCGATGCGAGCGAGCCCCAGTTCCGCGCCGCTATTTTGCGCACCGTCTTTCAGCAGCGAGCGATAGGCTCGTTCGGCGCCATCGAAATCCGCGACCGCAAAGCGGTCGTCGCCAGGAACAGCGGGTCGCGACGGCATGGCGTTCGGCGCAGCGAGCACGGCGCGCTGCATCGCGGGGGCGGTTGTCTGCGCACCGGTCGCGCCGACCTCCGTCAACAGCCCGATGGCCACGAACGCGGCGACTTGAAAATTCACGATGCCTCCAAGAGAAATGGTCGTCTGCACGCCATACACCGATAAGATGCACGGGACGGATCTTTCGTTGGAACCGGCCGAAGGGAAATTTTCTAGCCACGACGCCAACGTTTTGGGGCCGCCGCGCATCTTCTGCACGGGTTGCACGCGCGTCGGCGCTTACGTAGAGGCGAGGGTTTTTGTCTGGAAGTACCGGCATCGTTGGTAAACGCCGCGCGCTCCGGCGACCGGGAAGCACTGACGACGCTCGTTCGCGTCGTATGGCCCGATGCGTATCGGCTCGCTCGATCGATGCTGGGCGAGTCCGCGGCTGCCGAAGATGCCGCTCAGGAGGCTTGTGCCCGCACGCTTTCCGCAATCCGTACGCTGCACCGTCCCGAACTTTTCGCCGCGTGGTTTTACCGTATCGTCGTCAACGAAGCGAAGCAGCGGTTACGAGCCAGGGCCCGCGAACTGCCGGTTCAGAAGAGTTTGCCCGACCGGGGTGAGCCGGCGTACGATGACGCCGGCCGCCAAGACGATCGCATCGACGTGCGGCGAGCCATCGACGCACTCAGACCGGCGCTACGTGTGACCGTCGTGTTGCACTATTACTTCGGGATGAGCAGCGCCGAAATCGCCGAAATCACGGGGACGTCGCCCGTAACGGCGCGCTGGCGACTAATGGTGGCACGTCGACAGCTGCGGACGCTGCTCCATCCCGGACGCGGGGCCGCCGGTTCCTCAATCCATCGCGCCCAGGAACTATGAGGATGAACCAAAAGCGTTCGGCGGATCCGATCGCCGCGGCCGTCGTCGCCTACTGCGACGCGGTCGACGTGCCCGATCTCGACGCCGCGGCCATCGTATCGCGCCGTCGCGAGGATACGTTTGGAAAACGACGCGCGGCTGAAAAGCCCTGGCTCATCGCAGCGTCGGTCGCGGCCATAATTGCGTTGCTCTTCGTTGCGTTCGATATCTCGGCCGTCGTGGCGGAAGTCCAGCGAGTCTTTGCGGCGTTCACGCTCGCCGCCGGGCGAACGACGCCGCTGACGATCCGTGTGGTCGACATCGAGCGCGCCCGGGCTGACATGCCTTTTGCGATAATCGAGCCGCCGCCGATTCGCGGCGCTCCGATCGTAACCGTGGAGGAAATAGCTGGGGACGCGTCCCCTTCGAATGCGAGTGTCATATTCGAAATCCACGGAGTGGCGCCCGGGCGTGAATTGATGATTGTCGAAACGAAGGCCTCACGGCCGCTCGCCGCGACGTTGCTGACCGTCCGCGCACCCGGGGACAGGGAGTTGCCGCGGTTGAGCCCGCTCGAGCCGCCGGCACCATCCAGTCGCCATGAACGACCGATCATACTGCACGGCTCCTTCGCGGGGCAGGCCATGACGCCAACAACGTGGGTAGCCCACGGCACACGCGTCGCGGTCATGAGCCCCCCGGGCTTTCTTGCCGACTCGCAAATGCGGGCGATTCAGCACGCAATGTCGCGCTGAAAACGGAATCCGTAAACCACGCGCCGCCATGCACGCCCAGCCGGTCGGGGCCTCACCGTCGTTGACCTGGTGCCGCTGCCGGCCGGATTATTTGCCTGGTGCCCGCTGGGCCCCGATTTTCGGCGCACTTTTCCGTGGCAGCGACATCCGCAGAACTTCACCACCCCGCGTCGCCCGCGGTGCGCGCGTGGAGTTCGGTGAAGATAGTATCTCCCGTTCCAGGTACTCGGGCGAGCGATGTACGACACATCCCGCCCGTCACCGAGTTAAGAAGCAGTTACGCGATCGCCGGCTACGGTGGCGGCGTATGCTCCGACAGCGCTAGGCCCAGCGGAGCGTCGGGCTCGCGGCGAAGCCCGAACTCGAGGTAGCGTACTATGATGACGAGCACGATCACCTCGAAGAATTCGATGTCGAGCGCATCCTAGAGTCGAAACGCAGCGCTGCGGCCGGCGTCGGCGCGCGAACGTCGAGCCATGCCGCACGAAACTTTGAAGCGTCCGCGAAAGGGGAACGAACCCTGTCGCGCCTGCCTAACGCGCTTACCAAGCCCGAGACCACGGTGGGCCGGGATGCCGCTCGTCGCGCAGGCGTGCGTCGACGCCGGCTCGTGCTTCGACCACGCGCGCGCAAAGCCAGATTACGTCGCTAAGACGGTTGAGGTAGGCGAGCAGGTTCGGCTGCAGTCGCCCGCCGCTCGTAACGTAGCGGACGGTGGCACGTTCCGCCCGGCGGCAGACCGTTCGTGCGACTTCGAATGCCGCCGAGCCGCGGTACTCGCCCGGTAACGTCCAATCGCCGGCAACGCCGGGCTCCGCCTCGTACCGCGCCACCAGTGAGTCGAGCCGCTCGACCATGTCGCGGCCGATGAGCGGTACGTCTGGAGATTCCGCCTTCGTCGATATCGCCGCGCCGATCGCGAACAGGTCACGCTGAATCTCGCGCACGTCGAGCGCGATCTCGTCGTCTTCACAGAACGCACGCGCGACGCCGAGTACGGCGTTCAGTTCGTCGATGGCACCATAAGCCTCGACGCGCGCATCGGCTTTGGAGACATTGGAACCGTCGACGAGTCGCGTCTCGCCGGCATCCCCGCGTTTCGTCGCGATCGACGCTCGCGGTCGCCGACTTTCGGGCGGCTGGCCGTCGCTCGTCACGGGACCACCGGTTTGAGACGGACGTCGACTTGCGTTTCGAAGGTGCGATCCCACGGCAACGTGATCGTCAGTCCGCCGTCGCGATACTGCGGATAGATCTTCGCCATCAACTCGAGTGCGTGGGGCCATAGCGCCGCGCGATTAGCGGACGACGCTTGGCGCGCGGCGGCCGGCAGCAGCAGCGACGTATCGATGCCTTCGGCGCGAAGACTACGGTTCAACTGCGGCCGGACGAACTGATGGAACGCATAATCGTCGATATAGCGATTGAGCATGAACTGCGCCAGCGCCCGTTCGTCGAGCCGGCCGGCCCGGCGCCCGGCCCCGGCGGCGATCGCGACGGCGAGTGCCGTTCCGACGGTATTCGCATCGGTATTCCACGAGGCGAAGCCGTCGAGCCGCCCGGCAAGCTCGCGCGCGACCAGGGCGTCGGTCAACGCACGTTGTGCGGGGCCCGGGTCGCCGTCGAGAAACGTGAGGTCCGCAACGGTCGCACCACCGTGCGGCGCGGCTTCCGCGATTGCATCCTCGAACGTGCGCTCGTCGGCGTCGCTCGTGTCGGAGACGCGAACGAATAACGCGATATCGCCGCCGGTCGCGACCCGCGCCGCCCCGCACGCGGCGATCAATCGCTCGATCGTCGCGTCGACCGGTTCGAATTCGAGCCGGTCGCTAACGCTGCCGCCGTCCGGGCGCGAGTACACCACGCGCACCGTCGGACGCCAACGCACGTTACGGGCGAACGCTTGCGCGAGCAACACCATCCCGAGTTCGTCGGCGCCGGGCTCGATGGAAGCGCGGTCGCCGAGCGCAAAGTCGTGCGCGACGCGGCGCAGGGCCGCGACGTCGCGCAGGTGCAGTCCCGTCGGTCCGGCGTCGTCTTGCCCGAGCACGATGCGGTCGAACCCGCCTTCGGCCGCTAATTGCAACGCCCATTCGTCGACGCGACGATCGCGAGCGCGTGCGGCGAGATAGCGGGCGAGCACGGGTCGCCCGATGCGTTGCCGCAAGCGTTCCGCCTTGTCACGGTCGGCTTGCGTGACCGGCGGGTCCGGCAGATTCGCATACGCCTGCAGATCGTCGACCGTATCGCCCGTCGCATAATACGCGCGCGCCGCTCCCACCTGCGGTACCCCCGTCGGCGCCAGGCGCATGATCGTGCCGAACGCGCCGGCGAAGCCGAGCGAACGCCGGCTCCGTGCTGCCGCGAGCGTACGCAGTCGCGCGTACGCATCGCCGGCCGAAACGTCGGGAACGCGCGCGGCGACGAGTCCGCCGTACGCGATCATGTCGAGCGACGCGACGAGTGCGTTCGCGCCGTCGGTCTCCGGGGAATTGAGCCAGGCGAGGATCGCGTCACCGTCGCCGGGCTGAAGGTAATTGCCGAGGAGCGCGCGCGGCGGCGTGACGACGCGCTGTCCCGCGATCGTACCGAGCGCGACCGGTAACTGATACGTTACCGGCCGGTCGTCGAGCGGAACGAAGGCGATCGAAAAAGGCGAGGGCAGCACGCTCCCAGCCGATGCATCGCTTGCGCGAGCGTAGCTCGAATGCGCCGCGGCGCCGATCACGATGGCACAGGCAAACAACGTTGCGGATGCGCGTGCGATCAGCCGAGCGGCTCCAGTGCGTGGCGTAGGAAGCCATCGTGTTGCGCCAATAAGGATCGCGCATCGGCCGCGCTGAGATCGCGGCGGACCATCGCAACCGCGACCTTGACGCTCCCGCCCGACGCCTCCAGTAACGCCGCAGCCCGCGGCCCTTCGACGCCCGCGAGTTCCGTAAGCAATCGAAGCGCACGGCGATGCAGTTTGGCGTTGGTCGCCACGACGTCGACCATGAAATTATCGTAAACCTTGCCCAAGCGCACCATGGTCGCGGTCGAGATCGCGTTAAGCACGAGTTTCTGCGCGGTGCCGGCGAGGAGCCGAGTCGAACCGGCGATCGGTTCGGCACCCGTCTCGAGCGCCACGTGCATGTCGCTAACGGCGAATAAGGCCGCATGTGGGTCGTTCGCAATGCCGACGGTTATCGCGCCGGCGGCGCGCGCTCTGCGAAGCGCGGCTACGACGAACGGAGCCGCGCCGCTCGCCGATATGCCGATCGCGACGTCCCGCGCGGTTACCTCACGCATCGCGGCGACGCCCGCGTCTGCGTCGTCCTCCGCGCCTTCGACGGCGCGCACGAGCGCGGCGTCACCGCCGGCCACGTGCGCGACCACGAGCGACGGCGAAGTACCGAACGTCGGCGGGAGCTCCGCGGCATCGAGCGTCGCCAGACGACCGCTCGTTCCCGCACCCACATAATGCAATCGCCCTCCCGCACGCAACCGCTCGACGACGATATCGACGACGCGCGCGATGGAGGTCGTCGCGCGATCGACGGCTTCGAGCGCGCGCGACTGCTCGCGCACGAGCACGGCAACGAGCTCCGTCGTCGCAAGCGTGTCGAGGCCGCGCGTCGTCTCACTGCGGGCTTCGGTCGCCGGCGCCGGCACAGCGTCGTACATCAAGAAACGAGCGCTTCTGCGAAACGCAGCGCCGTACGCGCTGGATCGTCGCGCACTCGCAGCACCGACGCACCGGGCACGTCGCTCGCAATGCGCGTCTCGAGTAAGAACGAAAGGACGGTGTTCTCGCGCAGCAGGCCGCCCGACAGCACGACGGCAGGCGCTGCGTCGCCGACCGCCGCTAACCGTACCGCGGCTTTCACTAAGTCGCCGAGATCTTGCGCGGCCATTTGAACGATCTTCGTTGCCGAACGTTCGCCGCGGCCGGCGGCGGCTATTACTGTCGGCGCGAGCCCGGCTATACGCGCGACGTCGAGCGGCGCGCCGTAGAGTACGTCTAGCAGCGCATCGCGATCGTCGACGCAGAGCACCTCCGCGACGAGCGTCCCCGTTTCGTCCATCGCATCGCGACCGTCGTACGCGCGCACCAGACGCCGCACCGCGCTCATGCCGATCGCAAACGCCGACCCTTCGTCACCCACGAGATAACCGGCACCGCCGACCCGAACGCGCACGTCGTCACATTCGGCATACGCGACGCTCCCGGTACCGGCAATCAGCACGACTCCCGGTCCTTCAGGTACTCCGGCGCGCAGCGCGACGCGCGCATCGTCTTCTACCGCGAGAACGGTAGATGCACCGAAGGCAGCGGCCAGTGAGGCCGCAAGGTCGGCACGTAGCGTCGCGCGGCCGGCACCGGCCGCCCCGACGAAAAGCGCGTCAGGACCGCTCCACCCTGCGACCGCTCGCACGGCGTCGACGATCGCACGCGCAGCGCCCGCTACGCCGAGCGTCGACGCGTTCGCCGGAACACCGCGTACCGTCGCCGCGTACGCTCCGTCACGCGATAGAGCCGCGACGGCGGACGTGCCGCCGGCATCGACGCCGACCGCCGTATGCACGCTCATGCGGTGCCGTTCGCCGCCGCTTCGTCATGCATCTTTGCGATCAGCGCGGCCAGATCGTGCGGCACGATCGCCCCAAGGACGGTAGCATGCCGCGCGCCGGTTGCGGCCGGTACGCTCGACGGACGGCCGCGCAGCGTCTCATAACCAAGCACGGCGAACGCGAGCGCTTCCTTGGCGTCCGGATCGATGCCGCGGGCGTCGGAGCGCCCGTACGAAAAGCCGATCGGCCGCACGCGCTCGCGGATCTCGTGCACGAGGGCGGGATTCGCCGTGCCGCCGCCGCTGGCCACGATGCGACCACCGCGCGGTCCGTGCGCGCGAAGCGATCGCGCGATCGCTTCCGCGCTAAACGCGGCGAGCGTAGCGCAGCCATCTTCCAGCGAAAGCGCTGCCAGCAGATCGCCATGCTCCGTCAAAAACTGCGCCCCGAAGCGCTCTCGCCCCGTCGACTTCGGCGGCGGCTGTGCGAAGTACGGCTCACGCTCGATCAGCATCCGAACGATGCCTTCGTTCGCGTGGCCGGCGGAAGCGAACGCGCCGTCGCGATCGCAACACTGCACACCATCCGTCCGCATGGCGACGAACGCATCGAGCAGCATGTTTGCGGGGCCGGTATCCCAGGCGATCGCGCGTGCCGGCCCGGTTCCGCGCCGGAGCACCGTTACGTTGGCGATGCCGCCCAAGTTAAGCGCGACGACGTCGTCGTCACGAGATGCCAAAAGCATCGCGTCGACGTAGGGAACGAGCGGCGCGCCATGGCCGCCGGCTGCGCAGTCGGCGCGGCGAAAATCGAAGACGACCGTCGCTTCGAACTCGTCGCGCAGCGCGTAGGGATCGCCGATCTGCATCGTCTCCCCGCGTTCGCCCCGATGAAACGCCGTGAGACCGTGACTCGCCACATAGTCGATCGACGCGCCGGCAACGACCGAGCGGGCGGCGGCTGCGAAGACGCGACCGAGCTCGCGGTCGAGTGCGGCTAGTGCAGCGGCGGATGCGACGTGCGGCGGCAACGACGCGATCAGCCGTTCGCGCAGAGACGGCTCGAACGGTACGGTACCGAACTTCTCGAGCGATATGGCGTACGACCGGGCACGCGGTTCGATCGATACGAGCGCGACGTCCGTGCCGTCGAGCGACGTTCCCGACATGAGCCCGAGCGCGCGCATCAGCCGAACTCGGCCACGGCAGCATCGCACACGGCTGCGCGCACGTCGCGCAGATCGCGGCGGCCATAATAGACGGCGTTGGTCAACAACGTTACCGAGAGATCGCGCCGCGGATCGGCCCACAGCGACGTGCCCGTGAATCCCGTATGACCGAACGTCTCCAGCGACATCGCCGCACCGCACGAATTGTCGTCGCTGGTTTTCAGCGCCCATCCCAGGCCCCGTCGCAACACCGGATCCGGCGCCTGTTCGATCGTCGCTTCGCGCGCCAGACGCGCGTCGAGAAATGTGGACGGCCGTGCGTTGTATGGAGCGAGAAACGCCTCCGCGAGTCGCGCGACGTCGTGAGCGGACGAGAAGATGCCGGCGTGCCCCGCGACGCCGCCGGCGAGATAGGCCTTCTCGTCGTGAACGACGCCCCGGACGCGTCCGCGCCACGCATCGCATTCCGTTGCCGGAATCCGCGCCGCGTCGTCCGCTCGCGCGCGATAGCGCGCGTTCTCGCAGCCGAGCGCACGAACCGTATGCGCGATCACGCTCGCAAGCGACCGGCGGTGCGCGCGCGCTAATACCGCACCGAGCGCGATGAAGCCGAGATCGCTATACGTTACGGACGCACCAAGCGCGGATATCCGGTCGCGCGACAGTGCGAAGGCTTCGACGTTGTCGCCCCACAGCGTCCGATAATCGGCGCCCGAGGCCATGCCCGACGAGTGCGCGAGCAGATGCCGCAGCGATGCGGCCGCCGCGGCGCCTCGCCATTCGCAAACGAGCGATCCCAGCGGCGCGTCGAGATCGAGTAACCCGTCCTGCACGGCGCGTAACGCAGCGCACGCCACGAAGATTTTCGTAAGCGAGGCTACGTCGAACGGCGTCGTGACCTCGATGCGCGACGCATTCGCCGCATCGTCGAGCGTGCCAAAGGCGCGTTCGAACGCGACACGTCCGCCGCGTTCGATGCGCAACACCGCCGCCGTGTAACGCGAGCCGCACCCCGCCGCGACCAGGTTTTCCGCGCTCACGCCGGCGCGACGGCGACCGGCATGTGTCCTCGCGCGGCGTGCGCCCCCGTCAGCACGTCGGCGAGTGCCTCCACGTTCGTCGATTCGTCACCGAAGGTGCACGCGACGTTGCGCGCCCGGACAAACGCCGGAACGTCGAATGGTTCGAGCATCGATACGACGAGCGCCGCCGGATATGCCGCGACGAGCGCGTCGATTGCCTCGCGCTGGGCGCCGTGAAGATGCGCCCGGCGTGCGAGGATCACGAGCTCGGCGTCACGACCCTCGAGCACGTCGACCAGCATCGCGCGCATCGATTCGTCGGGCGCCGGCGCCACTCGTAACAGCTCGCTGCGCACGCGGCGACGCCGGAGTGCCAGATTGAGCGACGGCCGCTCCTCGGCGCCGTCGGCCACGCCGTCGGAAGCCGAGCCTTCGAACGACACGACGGTTACCGGACGGTCGAGACGTAGGGCGGCATCGCCGCGCACGACGACGATGGCGCGTCGTGCGACCTCGCGCGCGACCAAAGCGCCGTCCACGGGCGCTACGTCCGCACGACGAGCGTGCGAAGCACGCAGCGCATCGACGCGGCGCGACGCGGCGCGTAAGCGGTCGAGCGGGACGCTGCCGCTCGTAACGGCCAGCACGATCGCGTCACGGAGTTCCGTCGCCCATTCGATGGAATGGCTGACGACGAGTGCGTCGGCACCCGCGCGCAGCGCCGCCACGCCGCCGGCAACCGTCCCTTCCGCGCCCGTTCCCGCCATCTCCAAACAATCGGTGAAGCACACGCCGTCGAAGTGCAGTGCGTCGCGCAACAAGGCGCCGACAATGTTTTGCGACATCGTCGCCGGATGCGCACCGTCGAGCGCCGTGAAGCGAACATGAGCGCTCATGACCCCGCGCGCACCCGCCGCAAACGCCGCGCGAAACGGGACCAGCTCGCGCGCGTCGAGCACGGCTGCGCCGGTTTCGACGACCGGCATGGCGACGTGCGAATCTTGCGACGTCGCGCCGTGTCCGGGGAAATGCTTGACGACCGCCGCGACGCCGCCGGCTTGTAGACCGCGAACGAGCGCAGCGCCGAGTCGTGCGACGAGCGCCGGATCCGTGCCGAGCGAACGCGTTCCGACGACCGTGCTTTCCGGCGACAGCGCCAAATCCAGAACCGGCGCGAAATCGACGTTTCCGCCGACCGCGCGGACGTCGGCCGCTAGCGCGGCGCCCACCTGCTCGGCAAGGCCAACGTCAGCGCTCGCTCCGAGCGTCAGCATGGAAGGCATCGGGACGTCGCGCGGCACGCGCGCTACCCGGCCGCCTTCTTGATCGACGCAGATCGACAGGGGAAGGCCGGCGTCGCATTCGAGCTGCCGGCGAATATGGCTTACCCGCTCTTGGGCGGCGTCGATGGACGGGACGTCTTGCGCAAAAAGGACGAGGCCACCGGGCGCGAGCGCACGCAACGCCGCGACCGGCGCGTTTCCGCCGCCGGCCGGTATTCCGGCCACGATGACATTTCCGGCCAGCCGGGCGAGTTCGTCTCGCGTGCTCAGCGCAACGTGATGATCTGGGCCGTGAAGCTCTTGCCCCGCTCGCTCATCAAGACGCGCACTCGCGCCCCCTTTTTGATGTCCGCGATCGTGCGAAATCCGTTCGCCGGTCCCTGAATCGTCGTACCGGACTGAATCGTCACGTCGACCTTCCGCACCCCGGCCGCCACGGTCATCGTCCCGGCCTGATAATCGATGGCGGTGACGACGCCATCGATCGAACCGGCATTCCTGGCACGCGGTTCGTCGGCGTCGGGATCCGCACGCGTGTCTTCGTCGCTCGAGGACGGAGGCGGCGCATCCCAACGCTGGGCGGCCGCCGCAGCCGGGATTCCTGGCCCATATCCGAGGCCAAGGGCTACGAGCAACAAAACGGCGGACGGGCGCATATCTCTTTTCTAACGCAGTCGGAAGCGCAGTCCGTTCCAATCTGTGGATAAGCGGTTCCTGCGCGGTCTACCCGGCCAACTCGGCTTCGTAGGCCACCTGCGCCGTACGGCCGAGATCGGCCCCGTCGTTCCGAGGGAAGTCGGGAAGCACGTCCCGATCGCGTTCGATCGCCGATTTCGCGCCGCGCGCATCCCCCATCGCTTGCGCACGTGCCGCCGCGGCGACGGCCCTGAGCCGCCGCACCGCCATGTCGCTCGCTTCGCGCCCGGCGAGAACCAGTCGAAGCGCGATCAGCGCTTCATCCGCGGCTCGGACGCCGACCGCTTCGAGCGCCCGATAGAATGGCTGCGCCGCAGGCGCCGCTACGCGATCGGCTAGCGCGGCGTCGATCGTGGTTTGCTTCGAGACCGGTTCTCCGAGCAAGTACCGGTCGAGCGCACGAGCGGCGCCCGACGCCACGTTACGAAGTGCGCGGACGAGCGGTGAAGTCGAGCAACTGCCCGGACGACCAGCTGCTGCCGTCGATCACGCCGCCCCGATACGAACCGGTAATATGGACGCGCCCGGCGCCCTGAATGTCCAAGTGGATCGACGTTCCATCGACGCCGCCCGTCACGTCGGTGAACGATCCGTCGATCGGCCGATAGACGCCTGTTACGGTACCGTCGCGGGCGATCGAAAGGCGCATTTCGCCGACGTATGCCCCAGCCGTCTTCGTGATGGCCGTAACGAAGCTTGTATCGAACACGATCGGCCCGTCGCGTTCGGTGGTGGACGACGACACCGTCGTAGCACCCATCAAACCGACGGCTAGCGCTGCAAAGGCCACCGAAGACCGGAAGAACGGCGTCATCGCTGCGCCGTCAAGTCGGCACACGCGACGTAGTCCTTGAGGTCGTCGGTGGACTTATGAATGTTCACGGCCATGGGCGATTTCATGAGCGTCGCCAAAGGAACGTCGAGCTCCACATCCGCGGTCCCGTCGAGTACCGATGGCAAGGGATACTTCGGCGCGGGATCCAGTTTCGTACACGAACCAGCATGCACGTGCGCGGGCTGAGCGACGCCTTGGGGAGCGTTGATCAAATGAATCTCGACGCCCGTCTTGTCGCCGTGCGGCTTGAGGGCGACCGTACCGTATTCGTGCGACCCGTTTTGTGCATGCAGCTTGAAGACTTTGCTGCCCGGACTCGGCGCTTCGGCGGAGCGCACAACGACGGGTGCCACAACGATGCCGAGTGTGAGGATGCCGGCGAACAGACGCATGGTGTACCCTTGCCACGACATCGATTCTCGAAACCTCTCCGAGCGAGCGTCGTTACTCGAGCGGCAGCTCGGTTTGCGCGGCCGTGTCCGGCTCGCGACGGTCGAGAATCCCCGGGCCGAAGCGTTCGGCCAGCATCGCTTCGAAGGCTTCAGCGTTGCGCACCGCCTGCGCGACGATGATTATTGAAGAATCCGAACACTTCGCGGACCTCCGGCGATGCGGCAAGATCGACCAGACGGTCGGCCCACGGGCCGAGCTCCACGTCCGAATAGCAGTAATCGTAGCGCGTCTCGTTATCGCCGGTCCACCACGTACCATAATTGCGGCCATGCATGCGGACGTAGGCCATCGGCGAGGTGACGTCGGCCGTGGGTCGCAGGAGCGAAGCGAATTGCGGCTGATCGACGACGACAAGCCCGATGCCGAGCTCTCGCAAGAGCACGAGCGTATCGTTCGTCTGCCAGTCGCGATGGCGAAACTCCGCCACGAGCGGCATGTCGCCGAGCGTCTCGCGCAGTCGCCGGAGATGCGTGGCGGCATCGTCGGCCGGTCGGAACGAATTGGGAAACTGAGCCACGGCGCAGGCGAATTTGCCGGCACGCGCGAGTTCGCCGAACGCGTCTCGATATGCGACGACGTCGGGATGCATCGTTCCCTGCAGCTCTTTCGGAAGATGCGTCGCCGTCGACGGAAGTTTAGCGGTAAAGCGAAACCCGTCCGGTGAACGCCGCAACCAGGTGGCAACGGTCGCCCGGCTCGGTACGCCGTAATAGCTCGAATCGATCTCGACGACGGAAAAGCGACGCGCGTACGCCGCCAGCATCTCGGCCGACTTCGTGCCCGGCGCGTAGAACGGCCCGACCCAATCTTTGTACGAGAAGCCGCACGTTCCGACGGCAACCCGAACGCTTCCACGCGCCACGCTCACGCAACGCCCTTCGCCACGCGACGGGCGTTACTTGTGCTGCGAGTATACATCGCCGGTCGCAACGAATACCGAGGCGTGAAGCGAACGCCATGCGCCGTCTCCGTGCTTCCCCTAGCGCTTGCAGTAATGGGCGCAAGTACGGACCGCTGGTTTCCGCGCCATATCGAGCCGACCACCGCAACGCTCGCCGATGTCCTTCGCGCCCAGGCGCGGTGGAGCGGCACGCCGGCTTGCGGCGATGCTTCTCGTCGGGAACGTTGGACGTACGCTTACGCAAGTAGTCGCATACCGGTCGACGTATCGATACGCGGACAAGATTTTCGCACGTCCCTCATACTCGACGGACTGACCTTCGCAGCCGGCCGAACCGCCGGATTCCGCTGGCGTCCGCGACGAATGTCGTGCGCGACGAAACAGCACCGAGGAGACGGACGACGTGGATGTCGTCAACTTCCCAAGCGAAAACTTGCGATTCTCCATTCCGCAACTTTAAGGCGGCTTGCCGATAAGGTTTGGCAAGAACGCATTAACGTAGGCTTTAGACCCATCCGGAGAAGCAAGGGAACTCGCTCACCATCCGCCTTATAGCGACTGCGGCTGCGGCGGCGCTCGCATCGAGCGTGCTTGCCTTTAGCGGTCCGGCGGTCGCACGCGACGCGCGTCATGCCTTTTCTTCAAAGCCTCACGTGCGGCATGGCGGACATGCGGGGATCGACCCGCGCCTATCCGTCCCGCCGGGCTTTCATGTCGACGTCGTTGCGACGCTCTCGAGCAATGCACGCGAACTCGCCGTCGATGGCGCCGGTAATCTCATCGCCGGCACGAGTTCGTCACAGGTGTTCGTCGTGCCGGGCGTCGAGTCGCCGGCGGGCGGGAGCACGCCGATCGCCGTCTCGTTGCCGGAATCACCCGCAGCTGGCGTCTCACTCGGTGCGAACGCCCTCTACGTCGGTACCAACACCGCGGTATGGAAGCTGCCATACTCGAGCGCTCGCGGCGTGACGGGTACGCCGACCAAAATTCTCGCTGTTCGAACGGGACCGATCGCGCCCAGTTCCGATGGCGACGTCCATGTGACGACGAGCGTCGCCTTGGACCACGGATTCGTCATCGTCGCCGTCGGTTCCAGTTGCAACGCCTGCGCTGAGGTCGACCCGACTCGGGCGGCGGTGATGCGCGTTGGCCTGAACGGCGGAGCGTCGACGTTGCTCGCACGACGTGTGCGCAATGCGATCGCCATCGCGGTCAATCCGGCGAACGGCATCGCGTGGATCGGCGGCGCCGGACAAGACAGCCTGCCGCTCGGCCACCCCTACGAGTATCTCGACCCGGTCCTCTCACATCCCGCCGGAACCGACTATGGCTGGCCCGTGTGCGAGGAGAATCATCAGACGTACGGAAGCGGCGCGAACTGCTCGCACACCGTCATTCCGCGCGTCGAGTTCCCGGCGTATCAAACGATTATCGGCGCGACGTTCTATCCGCAAAAACCGAGCGGAGCATACGCCTTCCCAGCCGCCTATCGCGGCGGCATGTTCGTCTCAATGCACGGCTCGTGGCACTCGCACAACGGCATTCCCATCGCGCCGCCGCGCGTGTCGTTCGTCCCGATGACGGCCGCCGGACAGCCGCAAACGCAGGTCGATTGGTCGAACCCAACCACGCAATGGAGCGACTTCTTCAAGGGGTGGCAACGGCCGGACGGTTGGCGCATCGATCGCCCAACAGGCGTCGCGGTCGGCCCGCTCGGAAGCCTTTTCGTCGGCACCGAGAGCGGCACGATCTACCGCATTCGTCCGAACTGAGGTATGCTCTACTGAAGCTTGTCGTGTGCACCCGGATCCTTCAAGGAGCCGTTTCACCGACGTTGCTGCGCATATAGAATGCGGCGACCAAGTTGAGGTTGGTCGCCGTGTTCGATTGGCTCGAAAACGCGTCCGATATCTGATTAATTAAGGAGCCGGTTAGCTTGCCGGATCATTAACCACACTCTCCAGGCATTGCCTTAGAACGTCGACCGATTCGGCGCCTACCTTACTCACAAGCCGCTCTTCGCAGTCGGCGAGGATCGCGAAGCTGGCCTCCATCAACTTTCGTCCTTTGTGCGTAAGGGCAATTGGCCGGCGGCGCGCGTCTTCACCGTCGACTACAGTGTGCATGTATCCGCGGTCCTGTAGCTCTCGCACAAGCCTTCCCACGGCTTGAGCACTGACGTTTGCTCGTTGCGAGATGGAGGTCACGGTATCGTGCACGAGGGTCATATTAGAGAGCAACATCGTATGCGTTGCGGTTATGTCGGTGTAGCCCCGCTGTTGAAGGGTCCCAGCGATTTGAATGTTGAGCCGACGCGTCGCGGCTTGCAACATTTGACGCAGGTTCGTGGTTCGGGCCGCCACCATCGCGTCGAACGTAACCGTAGCCGACTCTTGACGCATTACGAACCTAAGGTTAGTATTGAAGCCGGAGGTTCCTTGTTTGAAGAATGTTCCGTCTCAATCGTTTACTGAACCGCTCCAGCAACGTTGGTCTGAATTGATGCCGGGAGTGTCGCTGCTTGCGCTAGCCGAGCCGGTTCCAGGAGGATTGATCCACCGAGCCCGACTCAATAAGGGAACAGTTATACCCGCCCACATTCATTCCGCCAATGAGTATGTGCAAGTTCTGTCGGGGACGGTCGTTACCGGCGGCAGGCTCTGTGCTGCAGGCACGCTTTGGGTTACTCCGGGTGACGTGCGCCAAGGTCCGCACGTGGCCATCGACGATGTCGAGCTATTGACGGTCCGGCTAGGCCCGATGGGCGTTTTTGAGGACTGACGTTCATCGCGCGGTTATCAGTCGCTTCGGCTAATGCGCCGCGCCGTCGACCGTAAACACGGTGCGTCCGCCAGATCGATCTGGTGCATCGTACACGAACGCGTTGCCTTATCGGGGCGCCAGCGAAGCGGCCGCGTTCCATGGCGGAAACGACCGGCCGTTACTTGATCGAAGGCAACTTCCAGGACCAGCTCCGGGCGCACCGGCCGCCATTCGGTCGACGCACCGCGCGACCAGCGGCCGGGACCGCCCGGCGCGCGCCCGGTAAATGACGCCGATGTCGCAAGCGGAGCGAGGCGCGCGAGCACTTCTCGCTTGGTGGCGGCGTCGTACCCCGACGTAAAACCGACATAATGCAACGCGCCGTCGGCATCGTACAACCCAAGTAAGAGCGATCCGAGCGTCGTTCCGTCGGCCGCGACGCGGTAACCACCGACCACGCAATCGGCACTGCGCACGGGCTTGATCTTGAGAACGGCGTCGCGTTCGCCCGCTCGGTACGGCGCGTCGCGATCTTTCGCAACCACGCCGTCGAGCGCGCCGCCGGCACGCGCGTACCAAGCATCGACGCCCGCCAGTTCGGTCGTGGTGGGGGAAAGCCGCACGTCGACGTCGCGCGGCACGCAGCACTCGAAGAAGCGCTCGAGCCGGACGCGTCGCTCGGCGAGGGCGACGCCGACCAGCGACTCCCGTTCGCCCGTAGCGAGCACATCGAAGACGAGGTACGATGCCGCCCGCTCCCGCGCGAGCTTCGCAACGCGCGAAGCTGCCGGATGAATGCGTTGCAGCAGCTCGTCGAACCAAAGCCGGCCGTCTCGCTCGATGACGAGCTCACCGTCGAGCACGAAATGCGAACACGACAAACGGCCGAGACGCTCGACGACTTCGGGGAAATAGCGCTCTAGATCGCGCCCCGATTTCGAACGTAAGCGCACTTCATCGCCCGCGCGAAAGGCCAGGCACCGGAAGCCGTCCCATTTGGGCTCGTACTGCCAATTACCGGTATGGGGAATCTCATCGACGAGCCGCGCTTCCATCGGCGCGAGATCGAGCGGAACGGCCAAATTCATATGAATTTCGCGAGATCGATCCGCCCTTTCTTAGCCAGTACCGGCGCCCAAAGATCGCCGACGCGCGCGAATCGCTCCCGGACGTTATCGACGCGGAAGTCCCCGATCGTCACGCCGGAGACAATCTCGTCCCACGTAACAGGCGTCGACACGGTTGCGAGCGGCGTCGGCCGGACCGAATAGACCGATGCGAGCGTCCGGCCCCAAGCGTTTTGGTTGTAATCGACGAGCACGCGTCCGGCTGGGCGCTTCGCAATCTTATACTCTGCCGTCAACGTAGCGGGGTGTTTCGCGGCGACCGCAAATGCGAACGCCTTCGCGAAACGCCAAACGTCCTTCTGCGTCGGCCCGCGCCGGATCGGCACGTACACGTGAATGCCGTTCGACCCCGAGGTCTTCGCAACGCACGGCAACGCGAGTTCGTCGAGCGCGTCGCGCACCTGCAGTGCCGCCGAACGTACCGTTTCGAACGGCGTCGGTCCGCTAGGATCTTTGACCGGATCGAGATCGAAGTGCAGGTAGTCCGGGCGATCGACGTCGTCGCAGCGAGCGTACCACTGGTTGAGATCGATACATCCGAGATTGACGACCCACAATAAGGCGGCGAGGTCGTCGACGACGGGAAAATCGATAACGCTGCCGGAGTCGTGCTCGATCGAACAGGTGCGCAGCCACGCGGGCGCTCCCGGCGGCGTCCGCTTCATGAAAAAGAAATCGCCGGCGGCACCGTGCGGGTACCGCTTCATGACCATTGCGCGGTCGTTGAGATGCGGTACGAGTATCGGCGCAACGTCGGCATAATACTGTAAGAGGCCGCCCTTGGTGAGCCCTGTCTGCGCGAAGAACGGCTTTCGCAAATTGGTAAGGTGAACGTCGCGCTTACCGACGGAGAGTACCGTCTCGTCGGAATCTGCCGGGATCTGCGCCACGGGCGTCACGCTCACCGGAGTATCGTTCCCTACGAGCGCCGGGTCTGCCCGCGCCGCCCGCGAAGCTAACGTCACGATGTCCAAGCTGACGTACGGCTCGTACCTGAAAATCGACGACCTCCTCGCGCTCCAACAGCCGAAGAGTTCGCCCGCGCATCACGACGAGTTGCTATTCATCATCATCCACCAAGTATACGAGCTCTGGTTCCGGCAGATGCTGCACGAAATCGAAGCGGCGATCCGTAACCTTAACGCCGACGACTTGCTTAAGGTCCAAAAGAATTTTCGCCGCATTCATGCGATCCAGCGGCTGCTGGAACAGCAAGTCGACGTTCTCGAGACGATGACGCCGCAAGAGTTCAACGCCTTCCGCGACGGCATCGATCCGGCGAGCGGTTTTCAATCCGCGCAATTTCGCGAGATCGAGTTCCTCTGCGGCGCCCAGCGTACGGGCTATCTGTCGTTCCTCGAACCGACGAGCGAAGAACGGCACCGGCTCGAACGTCGCTTGACACAACCGACGGTCTACGACGCGCTCAAAGCGCACCTCGCGCGCCGCGGCTACGCCAGTTCGAACCACGACGAGTTACTCGCAAGCTTGCGCACCATCTACGAAGACGCGGACCGGCGTTACGACCTGTACCTCTTACTCGAAGACTTCATCGAGTTCGACGAACGCTTCTTACTTTGGCGCGGCCGCCACGTCCGCATGGTCGAGCGCATGATCGGCATGAAGCCGGGAACGGGCGGCTCGCTCGGCGTCAATTATCTCGAAAAAACGCTCTCAAAAAAATTCTTCCCGGAACTCTGGGAAGTACGGACGTTCCTGGGAACGCCGCTTCACGCCGGCTAGGGGGTTAGCACGACTATGAACGATGCGACGGCGCTCCTTTCTTCGGCGCTCGCGGCGCGCGGTAACGCCGTTTGCGGGTATTCGCACTACGCGGTCGGTGCGGCAATCGAGACGGACGACGGCCGCATCGTCACCGGGTGCAACATCGAAAACGCAACGTTCGGTTTGACGATGTGCGCGGAACGTGTGGCGCTGTTCAAAGGGCTTTCGGAAGGCTGCCGCCGATTCGTACGCATCGCCATTGCCGCAGACGGTCCGCGCACCGTCCGCCCCTGCGGAGCTTGCCGTCAACTGCTGTGGGAATTCGCAGGCGATATCGACGTCTTGACGACGGGCGTCGACGGCAACCTCGAACGTCGTCGCATGCACGCACTGCTGCCCGACCCGTTCGACGGCAATGACATCGCGCGGTAGGCGGTCCGAAGAGCCGGCCGGTACGGCGGCCCGGCGCGGCGACGCGGGAAATCGCCCGGTTGCTCTGTTGGGTTCGCCGACGTTTACCGATAGACGGTATATGCGGCTCCTATTCAAGCGCGGCATGCCGAGCGAGACGTTCGTACGAGCCACCCGCGGATTAGCGGCGGCTTTCATTGCGAGCACGCTCGCCGCTTGCTCGTCTTCCCTGAGCTCGCCGAGCCAGCGAGCGCTCCCGGCGGCCGCGGACGCGCCAGGACCCCAAAGCACGCAGGACCCGGCGCGGCTCACGCTTGCGTTCGGGAATTGCGTTGCACCCGCGACCTGCGACGCGAAAGCGGGCGACAAGTACTATATCGTTTTTCACGGGCCGCAGAGTGTTAATCCCACGGTTACGGTGACACCGAGTGAAGTCGGCAATCCGTACGGTTTCGCAATCACGTTTTGCGCGCAGAAGATGGAGCCGATTGACGGCATTTCGCAACCGGTCGGCGATCAACTCGGCGTCTGCCGCAATATCGGAAGCTTCATCGAAGCAAACGACAATGCCGTGCCGACGAACGTATCGCTTATCTTCTTCGGCGATCAAAGCGCGCCGCCCGACCCGAACAACATCTTCAATAGCGCCAATTTTTACGTCTCGACAAACGGCGTTGATGGCGGCATCCCGCTCGACGGCACTTACGGCTTCGCCATCAACCTACACGTCCACGACTACGCCGGCCATTTCGCGATTTTATACTTGCAATGGTGCCCGACGGCAATGTGCAAGAGCCTATAGGATGTCAGCCGGCGCCGCCGATGGGAGGCGAGCGTTATTCGCTTAGGGCTGCTGCCATCTCGGCGAGCTTCGCCACGGTGTTCATATTACGCGCGGTGCCGGTCCTTGCGGCCGGGATGCGAAGCCTGGAATCCGCCATTCCACCACCGTAGAAAATGTAGATCTCGCGCCTTCCTAAGGCGAGCTTCTCTTCCCGTCTTCCAACTGCATGATCCAGCGCGTCCCCGGATATCGGACCGTCGATGAATAACGCTACCGTTCGATTGCCGGGCCGATCCGCGAACGGATTTTGCGCTACGACGTCGGCCATTTCCGAAGCCGATCGGACCTGTACGCCGATGGGCTTACCTGCATACGCGTGAAGTCGGCCCTCAAGCGCCGATCGAATCTCGGGCTCCGTGTCGGCGCTGCTAAACACGACGTTTCCGCTGGCAATATAAGTCTTTATTTGACGGAGGCCTGAATCCGCACAGAGCTCGGCAAGCACCGTCATCGGCAGTTTTCCAGTGCCCCCGACGTTCACCGCCCGCAGTATGGCGACATATGCACGGTGAAGCTTCGCTGTCATGTCTGAAGAGTTGGCTCCCGAAGTTGGACTCGAACCAACGACCCGCTGATTAACAGTCAGCCTTTCTGTTTCCCGTGAAACATCGCGTAATCAGGCTTTTGGTGCGATCGCCGGGTCGATTGGAGCCGAATCTGAGCCAAAGACTTCCGCGACGATATCCTCATGCAGCGCCGCGGCTACCTCCTCCGGTCGATGCTCAACGCCAATGATCCGGTTATCAGCCATTTCGACCGCGACGACCAGGGCATCGAGCTTCGCATTGATGGCCGTCGTATCTCGCTTCTGCGTATTGTTAAGGACGAAGCACATGAGCAGCGTGACGATGCTACTGGTCGAGTTGATGAGTAACTGCCAGGTGTCGGAAAAATGCATTGCCGGTCCGAAGCACGCCCAAACCGCGACGACCAAAAACGCGCCGATGGTCGTGCGCGACGACGACACGACTTGCACGATCGCTCGCATGATCTTCGATGTCATGAGTACTCCTCTCGGAGTGATAGAAATGGGCTCGCCCCGGTTTGCCGGGGCGAGCCCATTTCTACAAGAGACCAGGGTTTGGGTTAGGCGGGGATGCGAGCGACTTCTTTTGTGGCCAGAGCTTCCAGGGCCGCGACGAGCGCAGCTTCCTCGCCGCCGAGTAGGTTGATGATTTCGCCGCCGAGCGCGCGAGCGATCATGCCCAGCAACGGGCTCTGCTTTTCGGCTGCCGCAATGATGAGGCTTTCGATCTGGACATTCTTGCTCGAAAGATACGCCAGAAGCTTGGGAACGTTCTGTTCCGCAGCGGTAAGCAACGCCTGAGCGAAACTGCCGATGGGTTGGAGTGGTGACGTGGGGGTGGACATAGTAGATGTTTCTCCGATCGGGTGAGGTGTAAGTAACCCGCCATGGGATTGGAGGGTTGGCGCCGATGCATCGGCGACAGGTGTATGGCGATGAAACATCGCCTCAAAGAGCTGCATCTCGAATGACTTTGCACAGCGTGCAGCATTGGTAAAGGTCCGCTCCGCGGCGGCTATCTCACGATGTATTGGGCCGTTCGGATTATTCGACATATGCTGGCGAATCAGATAGACCGCAAAGACGGCCAGCAGCACGAGAACCGCAAAGAGATCAATCCAGAACACCGAGGGTAGAACGCGCGGAAGATTCTCATGCAGCCACGGCGAGATGCCAGCGATGTACGCCTTTGGTCGCCGTGTGTAGTCGATGACGAGCGCCAAGGGGGCAGCTAAAACGGCCCCGGAAGCATACTGTCTCGCATGCAGCATATGTCATAATCCAATCACAAAACCGAACCAAAAAGGGTAAAGCGTCCGAAACGCTAGGAAGCTATAACGCTAAAGCGTCTTTACGGGTCCGTCCGCAGACGAGATAGGGATTTCCGGCGCCGATGTTCCAGGCGGATCAGAAGCGACGATAGGTGCGGCTGGCGTGGTTCCCGGCGCATCCGGCTTCGCGGGCGTGATCGGATGCGGCTCGCTCTTGGCTTCAGCCCGGGCAACCTGTACCGCATCGCTCGGAGCCAACGTCTTGGGACGGCCGAAATACGCGAGCGCGAGGCCGGCCAAAGAAAGTATGCCGCCCGCCAAAGGACGAGCGCGTTCCGGAACAACTGTGGTGATAACGCCCGCAACTTGCGGCTGCGACACGAACTCCACCACACTACCGGCAACACCAAGAACGACGCCGGCAAGGCCAGCGAAATGCGTGTTTAAGGAATTGAAGAAAGAAGCCATGGTACGATTCTCCTAAAGGACGAGTTTGTATGCAGCAATGCGCGCGCGAAGTGCTTCACCGACAATGAATGCAGACTCGGCAGTTGGCTCCGCATTGGTTAGCGTTGCGAAGTCGACTCGCTCACCGGTTCCTACGGGAGCGGGGCCGTATATGTAATACTGTTCCGGATCCCCGGAGAAGTTCGCCGCTTCAGCATGGGTGAGTATGGAGGGCTCGTTGCGATACGGGTCGGCGTCGAGCGATAAAGAGGTTGGCTCGATGCTGTACGCCGCACAATACGCTGCTGCACCGGCACACAAGAATTCTAGTGCAATTGAGTTGATCGGCGCATCGATGGCAAGCCCAACCGCTCCTTGGTTGCGGTGATAGGTGTGGCGAGCGTAGTCGAGCGATAGCATCGATCTCGCATTGTCCCGCGGGTTGCGGTTGCCAATAATCTCCCAACGGTCCACGATAAACTGCACGACGTGATTGTACGTCCCGCCGCTGCATCCTGAACTAGGGTGCACATGATGAAGGTAGATGCGGGTAATGTCGTCGTCGTTGCAATTAGGAAGATAGCGAGCGACGGTTCTCCCGTTGCGAAGTGCATCTTTATTTAAGGGTGCATCCGGATCGAACGCACCGAGCGGGTCGGCCTGAATCATGCTACGAGGTAACCTTCGCATCGACGATAGACATTGATGGTAATTCATCAGAGTTCGTAACCATCGAAAAATACTGGAACGAACAATTCTCGCCCTCAGACGAAGCCGGGTCCCATCCCTCGCAACTCAGTTTAATCCCTGAGCGCAGAATAGCTTCGACTGCAAGTGTTGTGCAGCGGTATTTGGGGCACGGAGTTTGGGCAACCTCCGGCGAGGCGTTGAGCACGTTTGGTCATGGGCTCCCATGTTGTGCAGCCTCTTCAGTAGCAACACCATTAGCAACGAACGCCTGTCCGCGATACAGTGCAACACCTTCGCGAATACCAACGTGGTCGAGCTGATGCTGCGGATGTTTACCGTCGAGAATTTCAATGCAAGCAACGCCCTGCGCCCAATCGGTGCGCGCACGATCGGAAGGCGTCTGAGTCCGTATGAGGCTCGACGCATCGCTCCTGGAGCCGACCTTGCAAATACATCCCACGCTATACTCGAAGTAATTATGGCGCCGATGTCGGCCGTGCTGCGCAAAGGTTGTCCTGGTTAGCTTATGATCGTGCCCGTGGACTACGGAAGCCGCCATCTCGAGCTTCTTGGTAGGCGCATGCGTTGCTACGAGGTCATCGGTAATCCAATGCTCGCCACCCGGATACAAGCCGCCGTACGAGATGCCAAGCGATTCGAAGTGCAAGAGGAATGGCATAGAGTTAATCGGCCATTCTTCGGGCATGTTGGCTCGGCGTAGTCCGAGGAATTCTTTGGCGTTGGTCTGTGCGTATCGTTCGAGGCGTATATCATGATTGCCTGATATCATCATACGTTTCGTGCAATATCTGCCGGCCGCGGAAATCATTTCCCCAAGGATGCGCGAGCCCGCGTCGATCGATGCTTGCGACGTACCTTGAAACTCCGGATGCTGCGGCCATCGAGAGAAGGCCGTGAGGTCGAGCCAGTCACCAATCCATATCAATTCATCGGGACGAATGGCGTCGATGAGCTGCATGGTGACGTCCACGGCTAAGGGGTCGTGAATCGGTTCGAGTCCGTTCGGACCGTTCAGAAAGCCAATCTGCGCGTCGGATACAACGAACACGGTGCGCATCTTCTGAATAATCCGCGGTGCTTCGTTCGCGTATGAAACGGTAATAGGTGGGGCCTGGGTAAGACACGGATTGTCGCCCTCATGGAGAACCGGATCGATCTCTAATGACGTGGAATGCAGGCCGTGCTGCTCGAATCGACCTTCGGCGTTCTTGATGCCAATGCCGTAGGACTTGAGTCGGACTTTACCGATGCGCTCGATGGTATTTGGATCAACGTTGCTCCGCTCAAGCAATTCGGCGATGCGATTTACTCGGTCATCGTTTAGCTGCTTTGTAACCGGGTGAGATTCCATTCGCGCAAGCAACTTGCGGATGCGCGCGCGCGCGCGGCTCGGCGTTACGCCAAGAATCGGCGCGAGGCTACTCGCGTCGCGATCAGACGCCAAGTACCGTGCGTATAGCTCCTCGTCGCTTATTTCAACCCGATAAACCGAACCCGTCTTAGCCATGGAGCAACTTGCCCTTAAGAACATGAATGCGCGCTCGCAATTCACGACCTACGATGCCGGCGTGCTCAGAGGTAAGAACCACATCAGCCGAAGCTGGCGGAGGCGCTAGAACGAGTAGGTCCCATCTTTCGCCAGTTCCCGGTCGCGGCCCGTACGCAAGATATTGCCGCGGCTCGCCTACAAAGTTCCCCGCTTCGGAATGCGTGAGAATCGTCGGCTCGCCGTCGAAGTAATGATTGTCGTCTGCGATTCCTTGCGCATCAATATCGTAAGCAATGGCGTACGCCGCCGCGGCTACGCACATATACTCGACCGCGTGCATCTGCAACGGGTCGGGTCCGAAGTCATACGGCGTTACTTCGGGCGTGTCGAGTCCGTTGATGGCTATGCCGACCGCACCAAGGTTCCGACGAAAGGTGTGTTGTGCATATCGGAACGAACCGAACGACGATCGCATATTGTGACGCGGATCGTTTGGGGTGCGAATTTGCCAACCATCATTCGCAATGACAATAACGCTATTGTAATGCGCGTCCGAGCAACCGTATGATTCGGCGCTCTGATGTAGATATATCCGCGTTATGTCTTTCGGTTTACCATGGGGGATTTTCTGGAGAAAGGCTTTGCCGGCTTCCATTGCACCGGGAAGCACGGGCTGATTGGATCGAAACGTTCCTCTCGGGTCCCACATATTACACCAGCCCAAGTGCCTTCGCGAACGTATCGCGTCGTGCGAGAATGCTATCTGCGTATTTCATTGGTCCACGCAGACGAGCTAATTGCAACGCCCCGCTCCGGCCGGCGTTGTACGCCTGAATTGCCAGTCGAGGCGTATTGCGAGCAGGGTCGCCACTTGCAAGGAACGGTTCTATATCGATACTACACTTCGCCCAAGCGAATAGGTCTGCAACGTATTTGCAAAAGTATGGAATCGCCCACGCCGGATCGAACGCCGTTTTCTGCACTTCGCGGAACGGCCGATCTTTGAATTCCGGCATACCAAGAAGCGTCGCGCCGTCGAATTGACCGATTCCAATATCGGCGTGACGGAACGCTTCTTCTTCCGTCTCGCCTGGTTTCTTCGACTGCAAGTTCGGATTTATGGCGAGGTGATCGAAGCGACTTTCGCCACAAACCCACGCAAGAACGAGTGCCAAGTCTAGGCCCTGCTTCTTCGCGGATTCCTCGATAAGCGATAGATTGAAAAGCAGATCTCTATCGCTTAGGCGGTGAATAACTCCGCCCGTTACGGGCATCGGGCCGATGGCGTAGTTTTGCGCTCGAATAATTGCAAACGCGGGGTCCGCTTCATGCTTCGCGTCTGCTATCAGGAATTGAGCGGCGAACCAATGCCAAGCCGTTGCGATCCATGCAAAAATAGACATACTATCCCTTCGCCGATAAGTGGATATGGTCGGCACCCTGGTCCGGGAAGTATGCGCTTCCGGCCGCACGTTGATTGACGGGGATATCCGCGCTACCGGCTAAGCCGATCTGCTCGCGCCACGCAGAATGAGCAACGCATTCAATGCCTTCTTCGAATTGTGGATTGCGCGCGTCCAGGTAATCGCCCGGCTCGTGCGTTGCCAAGAACCAACCGTCGGCCGCAAACCCGTTCGAATGGGAATGCCGGCCGAGGCAATGATCGTCGTGATGGTCCGACCGAACCGCGGTGAGTTCGATGCTGTGACCATGCGACAATAGCTCAAGCAGTAGCGCGATAAGTTCCGTCTGCGTCTTGTTCGGGTCAAGTAGGTCGTCACGTTGCGATGATCGCTGGAACACAAGTCCCGGATGGGAGACGAGCGCCTTGCGCGCTTGTGCACTCATTGCGGGATCACCAAGGCGTATACGTCGGTTGGAAGATATTCCGTCGCGAGGTTGTATGGCTCCCAATAGAGGCCATTCGCGCCCCACGATGTTCCCCACGAGTTCAGGCATAGGCGCGCCTGGCGCTTATCGCTATATCCCAAATACACGCGCGCATGCCCGCCAACGGGTCCCTGCGTCGGAGTCGGATTTAGCACTCCATCACGACCAACGTCGAACCAATCGTTTGCCCACGTCCCGCCGTACACCAATGGGCCATGGGCATACAGCGCAGCGTTGATTGCATCGTGTAGGTGCGATGCCGAGTCGACTACATTGGTGTATCCGCCAACCCGAATGAAACGAAGCGCATTAAGGTGCTTTGAGATGAGCGATGAATCGGGAATCGCGAAATAGTCGCTACCAACCGAATCCTCTTCGGGCCACTTGCTTTCATCGACGTGTCCGATATTCGTAATCGTCGAGCAGGCGTCGCCGAGATACACGCCGGCATCTTGACCTGCGTTCGCGGCTTCATAGTTGACGAGCGTCAGCGTATAGAACGCGCGTTTCGAAATGGGAGTGATTGGCTGCTTAAAGTGCTTCGCCAATACCGCTTCGTAGATCGCACCCGTACTAAACGCTCCGCACGCACCAACGGATCCCTGATCGTAGCGCATGGGAAAGAGACTATCGTACATGACTTCAGAGGGGAGAATGTGCGGCGCGGCCCTGCGATCGAATCGATCAAATCGTGCGGTCATGTGAAGTTTATCCGGGCCCTTCAGGCCGAGACTGTGTTGCATGGCTAAATAGACTCCTTCGGTACAGGTTGGAGCGTTGGTTGTGTCAGGAACGAGCTACGAGCTATTTATCTGCCGGTGGATTTATGATAAGAACGAATGCATATGTTGACGTCGATGCGAGCGCCCAAGCGACGACCCAATACCCCTCGCGAAACACGGAATGGTACATTGCAAGCGACAAGGTGGTACGCGCAATGAGCTGCACGACCGTATACGACCCAAAAATGACGAGGAGCGCCATTGCCATTTCCATGCGCGTGAGATTACGCTCGTACAGAAAGCGGCGTGCAATTCGTTGCGGCTTACCGCATATGCCGTAAAGACCGCGGCGAATCGCAAAAAAAAAGCATCGACGTTACGCCCTCCGCAAAAGGCGGCGGGGACGTTGCGAGTTTCTGAATCATGTATCCGTCGCCCGTATTGAGATCGTTGCAGCAGTAGGACCGGTTGTTGGAATGGGTTCGAGCTCCTCGGCGAATAGATCGCGGAAGGAGTAGCGCATATCGATAATGCTGTGTATGTAAGCCCCCCAAAGGACCATAAAGAGCCAAATAATAATGGGCATAATTCGCGACACCGGTATGGTCTGCTGGAAGTTTCGGATTATGCCGTATGTGATCGTTGATGTTCCGCATACCTGAATGTACGTCCTGAGCGAAAGGCGCGGCAGTACCGGGGTCGAATAAAAGATGTACCCGTAAATAAATCCGGCAATGCTGACGAGTCCGAATATCTGTGGATCAGATAAATTCACGTTACATATGCTCCGCGTTACCCTGCTCTGCGAATACTGCCGCCACGTCAATGGCGCTTACCGGAGGCGTGATTTCCGGTTTCGCCCGCATGAGCTGCGGACTAGACGTGGCGACGTACGTTTCGAGAATGGTAATCCACCTCTCCAATTGATCGTTCCGGTTCATCGCAATGGCGAGCAACTCTCGAAAGCGACGCGACGCGGAAACGAGGATTCCAGTGCGCCGCTCGAAGTCGAATGATATTTTCTCCGTCATCTCAATCTTGCGATGTTCGATTTCTTCTAATTTTATCTGCTGCTGCTCACGCTTCCGGGCGTATGCATTCTGTTCGTTTTCGCGCTGCATCTTCGTGCGATTGATAGCGACACGATTCGCAAAATAAAAGATGCCTGACCACATCGTTACGAAGATTGGCCAGCCTGCTACACCGCTTTGAAGAAGTGTTTTGAATTGATCGAACGTAAGGGTATGCATGGATGTTGCATTCTACCTTTTCCCTTAACGCTTGTAACCGGTATTCTTCTGCGGCCTATTTTGTGCCATTAACGAGCGTAAATAGTAGTGGACGGCAACTTGCGTGCCAATCCACGATATAATGTCGGCCACAACAAAGAAGTACCACCATTGCGGCGTGAATAACGTGTAGAATAGTTTCGCCACGAGGCTCGCTAAAACGATCGATGAACTCTTGGACAGGACCGAAAGCGCATGCCATTCTCTCATGAGATTAGTCGATCTCCATTTTCAAGCGATGCGTGTTTAGGGCTCGAAGGTAGGCTGTTACGATTCCAACTAGGATGATGGCCGTCGACCCAGACGCAAGGGCGGTAACGACCTTTACGAATCCCTGCGCCCAATAGACCGGGACCCATAGAACGATGATGTCCATAAGGTGTGTCAGTCCACAGGCTCCTATGAACATTGCAAACGATGCAAATGTCCACTCGCCCATGCTCTGTGAGATCACAAAGTCCGGCGCGCCTTTTTTCAACAGATTGCGAAGGAAACCGAACAGATGCGAATTATTTTTCGTCTGAAATAAGAGCGCCGATATGACGGTGTAGGCGAGGAAGATCGTCGCATCGGAGGCGACGTGAATAAACATAAGGAGGGGCTGCCCGAGTAGGCAGACCGCGTGGGGTTGGTACGGAAGTGACATGTCCATGATAATGCTCCTAACGGATTTTCTGTAGCGCGGCCACTTCGCTTCGCAAATCGGCAACCTGCGCTTGTAGTTCTTTGATTGCAGCAGCATCCATAACGGCAACCGCACTCACGTCCATCGACTTGTGTCGCGGCGCCAAAATGGATGACGTATCATCTGCGATGAAGCCAAAGTGTCTAAGCGTGGAGCGCGGCTCGCGTTTGTAATTGAAGAATACCGGGCGGATCGTATCAATCTCACTCAGCGCATTGCCCGTAAATGGGACAACATCACGTTTTAGCTTTCGACTTGAGGTGACGTTGAATGCGGCAGCAAATGCACTACCGGCAATTCCCATATTGCCATTATTGCTCATGGTCATATAGGTGGCTGCGCCACTGTTACAGGCTGGTCCTGACCCACTTGTCGTACATTGCGCAATGCGGAAGACGTTTCCGGGTATACCCTGTATTGAGTTCGAATTCGTCGTGCCAATAACGGTTGTTTGGGTCGTGGCGTTGCCGATAACAATGGCATTCCCGTTGTCAACGCTCGGAGTTCCAAGAACAAGTGTTTTCGAAGAAACCTGTGCGCCGCTATTGTTACTATTTGACACGGACATGCAATTCGCTGTGGCATTCGCACACAAATAGGCGGTGTCAGCTGATGTCTGGAATACGCCAGTTCTCGAAGCCACCTCGGCGGATGATGCAATATGCGGGGCGCTTACCAAGCCACCGAGATTCAAGCCGCCGCCAGGCATATTGTAATTGGATCCATCAAAGTAGATGTAGCTGGAATTGCCATTGCCAAGAAACAATGCGCCCGTGTTTGGCGACGTGGGACGCACGATGCGCGAATCACCATTGACGCCAATTCCTCCGCTGACGGTGGCATTTCCAGATGTATCGATAGTTAGTGCTGTTGCGATGCAATTTAGGTTGGCACATAATTGCGCCGATTTACCAGTCGGCGCAGTATAAATTCCCGTATTTGACGTAACATATCGTGCAGCAATGAGATCGTTGCCGGCCGTCACATTGCTACTGGTTGTAAAGCTTCCGCTTATGGATGCGTCGCCATTTGGAGCGAACTGAAATAACTGGCGCGTAACGGTTCCAATCGCATCAACAGTAAATCCACGAAACCCCAATTGAGAGTTCGACGGAAGAAACATATTAACGCCTGGACCAGGATTTACCGAGTCATTACTGATGATGGGATTAGCGAAGGACGAGACGTTTGACGTATATTCAAACACCATCGCGGCGACCGTAGTTGGTCCCGTAAAGCTCTTTAACCCGCTTACTGTCTGGGCGTTTGTCGTATCGACGTAATCGCCGTGCGGTAATGAAGACACATTTATTGGCGCACCAATGCGTTGGAATCCAACGAACGGCGCCTGCATCGTAATGTTTGAAGATGTGATTGAAGCCGTTCCCTGCGGGATGAGCACCGAAGCAATGGCGAGGTAACCGTTATCTACAGCGGGGGTCGTCGGCGTCGCCGAAGCCGAGCTCGCCAAGGACTTGCAAGAAATCGTATCAGCGAGATCGCGATTTGCCGTACCCGTCGTATAGTTGTAATTTGGAAGCGTTTCAAACGTTTGGGTCTGAGGAGTCTTTGAGACTTCCTGAACCTGGCATTCGATCAAATACGAAATGGATGTTCCCGTAACACCAGGAGCCGTCAGTGGCCCAACGGATAGGGCCGGTGATCCAATGAGTCCTTGTAGCGTGACCTGCGTGCTATCCGCTGCAAGCTGCGTCGCACCGGAAGCACCGATCGGAGAACCACCAACTGCAAATGGAGCGAGGGAACCCAATTGGTAAAGCGCGCCTAGCTGTCCTGAGGTGGACGGTCCAACCGAAACGTACATACCGCCCGAAGGGGCCACGCTTAGGTTCGAAAAGGTTCCCGTCGAACCGAGCAGATTGTAGAGTGCTTCGCCAATACTGGCCTTGACGTAACGCGGCTCAAGATTAAGCCAAGACGGATCGAGGACTTGCCCGTAATAGTTTTGGGTCGAATCGAGTGCTCGCGCCGGGAGCATCGAGCCACACATGGCGAAAAGAACGCCGAGCGAGGCGATGAGTTTCTTCATGCGATTGCTCCTACTGCGGTTGGTTTGTGGCGTACACCGGCAGGTAGCCGGACGGCCGAACAAGGCTAATGAGATGATCGAGTGCCGGAGAAAACGGGCCAATGACGGAAAGCGGATTGCTTACGTTCGAATACACCATCGCTACGCAAAACAAGCCACTTTTCGGAGTGATATTTACCACCGCGCTATTCACCGGATCGGTTTGTAGATCGAACACCCGGAAGGATACCAACTGTACGGGAATGACGGGTAGACCAATGCCTCCCTGAACTCCGACGCCACCGGTAATTCCCGTTGATTCCACTTGTGCGCCGGCAAAGCTTGGAGGGCTAAGGTGCTTAACTCCGGTTCCGCCATCGACCCCAATCGCACCGGATACGTCTATTGCAAGCCCGTGTGGGCTGCGAGGACCGGTCGAAGTCGACGCTTCCCATGCAAGGACGACGCGGAGGACTGCTGCCAATGTATTCCGTTCGGAACCGATAACTGCTTCGATGCGATTGACGTAATTAGCATCAGCTTCGAACGGGTAGCGCGGCAACAAGCCGCCACAGTAATTCCGGACCCAAAAGTCGATCTGCGAGCCGGTGCACGAATTAAGACGCTCGACTGCGCGAATCGCCTGCGCCTGCGCAGCGAGCAGGGCAAGAACAACCGCAAAGCCATTTGCCAAGGATTCGGCAACGGGCGTAGCCGGAACGGCTGAACCAATCCATTTCTTCGGCCATACGCGCTTTTGTGCTGCGACGTATCCCGGCTGCGAGAGAAAGGACGAGCGGAAGCCACCAACGGAGACGGTGAAGTCCGAACCATCGGCCGGCGTGGCGAATACCATCGGAGAAGCCGGTGCGTAGACGCCCGAGAATAGGGCAACGTACTCCGAACTCGCGGCGAGTGTTGCTGACGTAATCCCGCCAATGCCAACGACGATCGAGGTCGCAAGGTTATCCGTCGTGAGCTGCGTGCCGAGCGGATAGATGGCAATGGCAATGCCGACGTTCAGCGGGTCCAACCCGCCTTCGTCGAGCCAGGTGATAGTAGCCACGCTACACCGTCGCTACGTTTAGCGTACCGGAAACCAGTTGCGCTCCGTACCCTCCAAGAATGTCGGCGTATCCACCATTGAGATGCAAGTTCGACGGAAACGCAACGCCCGGAACCGCTTGGAGAACGGCAAGGATCTTCGCATACGGGATGATCGTCTGCCCCGTATTGGCGGGTGGACTGACGACGGGTTGCATTCCAATGGAGTCGATGTAGTTTAGGAAAGCAAGTTGCACCGCGGCAATGACCGATGCTTGAGTCTGCGAGCCATCGAGCTTTAATGTAACGTCGCCGTTGACGACAATGAGGCCAGGCCCTTGAACCGTGAAGGTCATGCCGGCTGGCTTCACGGCGAGCACAGCCGCGCTAACGGCGGAAAGGACCGCGGCCGACGGGGGAGACGATTGTCCTAGTGAATTGACGAATACCGTTGAGTTCGCACCGGTTACGTTGCCACTCGAATCAAGGCCGTCGCCGATTTGTACGGTGAGGTTCGGCGATGCCTTCATGGCCGTTGCGTACAGCGCATAAGGCGTACCCGTCGTCCCGCCAGCAAGGCGGGCTTGTCCTCGGGCAACGAATGCGTCATACGTTTCCGCATCGGTTCCATTGGTGAAGGCTGTTGTGTTCGTGATCGATGTGATCCCGATGACCTGCGGATTGCCCGTGGTGTTGTACGCCTGGGAAATGGCTCCGATGGGAACGTTACCGATCGTTCCAGGTGTCAGGCAAGTAACCGAGACGCTTACTGCGGAGGAACCGATCGCGATGGTATAGCCGTTGGCGACCGGATCGTAAGTCGTATTGTTCGGGTCGGCAATAATCTCGTATTGCAGTCCACCAGTGATGCCAACACCGCCCGTTTGGAGTAGACCGCCAACCGGTACAAATACAGCTACGGTAGCGGCGCCGGAAACGGCAAGCTGTACCTGTCCCGATGCGGAACCGGCCGGATTAAGCGTGATCCCAAAAGGCAAGAAGAACGAATCAATGTCGGCGCCGGTGGAACTGAGCGAACCATCGGCATTGAGCAGTCGAGCGGTCGCAGCGACGTAAGCGAGCTGATTCGAAAGCATCATGCCGAGAATACTCGCGCCGTTGGCTAGGGCGCCGAGCGATGAACCAGGGCCGGTGTTAGCAACGGGAAGGCTCTGCTCTATGGCCTCTGAGGTGTAGCCATCGCGAAAGGCTTGGGCAAGATCGGTCTGCGCGAGTGGCGTGAATCCGGCCATCGACGCTAACCCCCTTGCGGTAGTGGTACGATCTGCTCCAGCAGGATGGAATCCGCCGTTTTGACTATTTCAGGACACCACAACGATGAGGTATCCGCTCTTATCGTTCGTTACGGTGACGATCGGTGTCGGAGAAGTCGCAACGTACGGGTCACTCACAATTGCCGCGGAGAGATTCCGCTGCAACGACTGCACGGCTTGCGTTGGGAGTTCACCGACAAGTGATGGCAGCCCGGCGCCGTAGTCAGGATTGCAAATATCGTCTGGGGCGCCTAGCGGCTGATTCGTTCCAAGATCGAACGACCGCGGCGTCGTGAATAACAGCCTAGTAAGGCGCTGCGTCGTTGCCGTTAGGTTGCCCGGTGCATCGACGACGAGCAGAAGGTCTGCGGTTACTGGGTCGAGCTGCCAGTCTCCACCATATCCACCGTTGGATATTCCAAGTTCCACCGATGGCATAGTCCGTCACTCCTTGGATTCGACGCTTGTGCTTCCCGAAGCGGTTACGCCCGCAATGGTCGGAGGAGCAACACCGGAACCGCCCTGGACCGTTACGGCGAACTGCTGAAAAGCCGTCTGCACCGATTGAATGATAGCATTAACCGCCTCTTGGAGATCGGTGGACGTGACAACTGCATCGCTTGACGATAGACCGTTCTTGCCGAGGAACACTTCGTTCGCATTGTCGTCTAGCGTGACGACGAGTCCCTTCGGTGAGGCAAACGTATACGATTTGGTGCTATCGTTGAGGTCGAGAATACCGCCAGCATTCGTTTTGAGCGTGATACGTTTTTTCTTCGTTATCATGCGTTCGCCGGCCGGAACGTTAAGTGACTTCTCGGCAAGATGGTACATATCGGCTTTGAATCCGGACTGCGTCATCGTGAGGTGAACGCGTTCGTCGCCGTCGGGACCCGTCTGATCGCCGACGTGCGGGGAACTGATGCGAATACCCGACACCACAACCGGAGCGTCCCCGTTGTCTGTATCCGCCGCGGCTGTATCGTTAATAAGAACGGAGCATGTACCATCTTTGGAAAGGTAGGTGTTCGCCATGATCGTGCCTTCAAGCGCGATCGGGCTTTGTTCCCTGATCCGTTCTTCGACCTTGGCCATAACGATCGAAGTCACTTGGCGCGCAATATTCTCTGAAAGCTGCGCAATTGCAAGCAGAAAGGAATCTTCCACGTCAAACCGCCTGCGACCCGAGCGAGTGATTCACCGCTTCAAAGTCGATGCTCCAACCATCCGAGGGACTGTTCGACTCGCTAAACCGACGAGGCCAGTATTTGTCATTGAAGCGCGTATACGGCAAGCCGGACAGGGTGAATTCCGCTTCGATCGATAACTCGCCAAGAAGTCGCTTCGTCATTGGAACCTTGCCCATGATCGAATATTCATGCATGGAGATTTGCCGAGCATACGCTTGAGCCAAAAGGTTGCATCGCTCGGGAGATTGGTTCCGAACGTACTCGGTATATTTCTGAACGTTCGACTCCTTGGCGCCCGCCGAAGCAACACCATTGAAATTCCCGCCTGAACTGAAGCCCGTCGAATTCGTTATGTTCGTCATTCCGGTTTGCGCGTTTGTGCTTACGGAAGAACGACTCGACGAAGCCGTTCCAAGAATCGAATCGCTCGTCGTACTCACCGTTTTGGGAGTCCCAATCGTTACGGTTCCATCAGCATCCACGGTTACGCGTGCGCTTGTCGTCGTCGCAGATCGGGGAGAATGCGAATGAACGTCGACCTGGATTCCCTTGTTGAAAACCAGCGAATGCGAAAGCGTGAGTGTTTCCCAGTCGCGCAACCATGCTAGCCCAATCCCCTTACGTTGAATCAATCCCGGTGCTTCGTAATGGAGAACGCCGTTTTCTTCCCACAAGTCAACGTCGTCGAATTGGGCGCAACGTAGCAAGAGATCCCAAATGCGCATACCGTACAGCGACGCGGTGAAATTCGATCCACCCACTTGATCGTAGCCGAGCACCTGTTGAATTGTCGCAAGATTGCGCTTTCCCGTATTGATCTGCACTTGCAAGCCAATACGCGAAGCTTGTTCCGCAAGGAATGAAGTCGTCGTCTGATTCTGCGAAATGTGAGTGATCTTTGTATCGACCAAAGGAGCCGCGGCACTTCGGCAATTAAACGTTACTAAGTCGCCGTGTACTTCGGCTGAATACATATCGACAATGCCAACGAAGCGACGCGAAAGCCCGTCCGTGTCGACGGCGCCGAGCGTTGGATTTTCGACGTAGCCAGCATAAATCGAAATGGGCACGATCGCACCCGGCCCGATGCTCGACGTGCCGGCAAGCTTCTGCAGGCTCGACGTTGGGAGGTTCGTCAGACTCGTAAAGGTCGGAACGTTGCCCTTAACGCCTTTGGAAAGAAGAACCGAAAAGTCCGGATTACTCGACATGGGTACGGTCACGCTTGCGGTGTTCGTTGCGCCGTGCGCGTTGATCGCCGTGGAATAGCGGAGGGGGACGCAGCGCGTCTTTTCGACTGCGACGACCATCCGGACATTGTGCGTTTCTGAAAACGCCTGACTCATTTCGGGAATCGAATCAACTGCGTCACGGCCGAAGTGAGAATCGGCGAGGCCAGGCCGTTAAGCTTCATGACTTCCGGAACCCGTGCGATGCTTCCGAAACGGGAAGCGCAAATATCGAACAGAGATCCGCCCCGAAGATATTGACTATCCATGACTTGGGCCGAGCCCACAATCTGCTTGAGAATGGTCAATGAGTCGATCATGCGCGTGATAGCGGTAACGCCGGAACCAATCTTGCCAAGTGCCGGCGCGTATCGACTCGCTGCGGCAAGAGCTGTTCCAATCGTGCCATTCAAAGCCGACAAGTTGGCCGGCAAGGCTTGAGCCAAGGGTCCAATGGTTGCCAGGCTTGAGCCGATCGCCGTCACGCTCTGATTCAACTGCGGATAGGCAATCGGTGGAATGGTAACAGTTTGGGTGCTGGCAAGGGCCTGGAGCTGCGTATACGCTCCGGTGTAGTGATAAGACGCTCGTTCATCGGCCGAAGCCGCTACGGGGCTATTCTGGACCGCTTCCCGCGTGATCGTAATGGCGAGTTCGAACGTCGCCCGATATCCATGGACATAGCCCGGCGTGAGACGGTGGGCAATTCCGTAATACCGCAGGGAACCCCACGACAAGAGTCCTTCTTGACCGTCTACGACGTAGGAATCTAGCCGGTCCATAAGATCGGCAACCCGTGCGTCGAATAGTCGTCCGTTAAACAGCACTTCGGAACGCTGAGGCCCGTACCGATTGACGACTTTCGAGCCGCCGGGGAGCTCGGCAACTGTAAGCTTCTGCTCGACGGCGCCAATGTTTAGCGTGGCCGGGTGCTCGATCGACGCGAAGGTAACATCCCGGAAGGAAACGGGATTCGAACCAACGAGGAGTTTCGTCGACATTGGCTCCCCCCGTAAGGTTTCGTGGTATCATGGAGACTAAATTATGCTTATCGCAGAAGCTGCCGGCGGGGTCTATCCACTACTCCTCATCGGTGCAGCGGCAATAGCCATCCCGGTACTTGACCGACGTAGGCAGCGAATTGAAGCGGAGTACCAAGCGGCTTACGAAGCTGCCTGCGATCTTTCGCACGAAGAACACGTCGGCACGCCGGTAGGTGAAGAATGGGCGCCCCCGGCCGTTCCGATTTGCATCCGCTGCAATCAGGCCATCCCACTTCCCGGACGCCATTCTTGCTACGCCTGCGGCATTGCCGCGCTAAAGAAGATTCAGGGCGGAACACTTCGTTTGCAAACGACTGCCCCGCTCGATCAATGCATCGTCTGCCGCACCCGTCCAGCCTCGCCGGATCGGCACGTTTGCGAGCAATGCTCCATCATGGCCGTTGCACGTTCGCAAGGAGTCCAACCCTGATGCGCCTGCATTTCGGTATTCGCCGACCATCGCTTACGAAGCGTTTCTCCGCTCGCGTATCCGTTAAGCGCGCTATCCGCCATCGTCTCATGCTAAAGGCGCCTCGCGGTTACGGACTGCTAATCAATCCGCGAAGGTTCGTTTACAACAAGGCTTACAAGCAAACTACGTTTGCCATCTTCCGCGCCTTGCGTTCGCTGTTTTAGTGCGGGACTGTAAGCACCGAAGGTAACTGGGCGTGTGAAACGATGTGCCCCGATGTACCGGCCGTATGCTGGATCATAGGCGCCGTCCGTGCATGAAGCGCCCGAGCGAAGTCGGCCGGATTCTGTAGCCCGTGAAGATTCACGGGCCCGTGAACGTGGACCTGGGGTGGCCCGAATCCACCACCGCCACCATGCGACATAGAACCATATGCTTGCATCGACCGTGCGTTCATCGCCACGAAGTCTTTCGACCAATTCCGCGGGTCGATCCAATTTGCCGGGTCACTATTGATCCAGTTACCTACACCGCTTAGCCCACCGCCGATAGTCGATGCAAGTCCGATGAGTGGTTGGATGCCCTGCATAATCATCGAAAAGCCACTTGCGAGATTACCGAGCTGCGGTGCGAGAATCTTCGCAGCGTCATATGCCTGGCCGAGATCGTGTCGAAGATTCGTCCAATCGCCTTTGTGTACAACGAGGAAATCCTCAGTCCCCTTGATGGCAGCGAATACGTCGTGCTGCACTTTGAGTTCGAGCGATCGGTTCTGATGTAGCCACACCTGCGCGCCATGTAAGGCGTCGGCCAAGTCCTTAAATCCCTTGGTAACTGCCGGAAGTGTTTGCCAGCCGATCTCAGTCATGAGGCTCTGAAAGTTCGAAGTCGCTTGTTGCGAACGGCCCTCTAAGTTTTGCATGAACGAGCCCTGCGCTCGACTGATACTCGGCATTTTTGTCAATTGGTTCGTCATGGCAAAGAGCTGTTCGAGTCCCTTAGTATCACCGAGATACCCGAACCGAGCGCCTTGAATACCAAACGCCTTTTGGTACAGTCCAATATCTTCGCGCTCTTTGCGCGCACGATCGTTGCCGTGCAAGCCTTCGAGATCGCGCTGCATCTTTTCGTTAATGACGCGCAACGCCTTGAATATATCGATAACCGAATCGCCCTTGGCGTCGGCATGAAACACGCTCGCATTGGGGGTGCCGTGATTATAAATACCAAGCGCCTCTAACGCTTGAACGCGCCCCGCTCCTCGATGGCCCGTAAGCTCCGCCGGCTTGGTCATGCCTGTCAAGAAATTCTGAAGTGATGTGCCGCCCTTACCGCGACCCATGCCCATGCGATCGAGGAAGGCGCCGAGCGTCAGCGTTTCTTCTTGCGGAACACCGAAGCGTTGGAACAATGGAGCGTAGTACGACGACTGTGTGAGATACCGGTTTAAGTTGTCCGGCATCATAAAAGACAGTTTGTTTACTTGCTCAAGAACAGGCGATATTTCGCTCGGCTTGTAAGCGTGATACAAATGCGCGAGTTGAATCGCTTGCTTCGTGGCCTCGTCGAACGAGACTTTGCCGCCGCTTTTGAGATATTGCATATCGGCAAATTTGCCAACCGTATCGATAAACTTTGGCGTTAGCTGATTCGCGTTGTTGATACCCGACGAAGCCATGACGCCAATGACCTGAGCCGACTGTACAACGCTTTGTGCAGTCGCCGCGGAAAGATCATAGGCTGATTGTTTGATCGACTCCATTTGCCGGGTATTCGCGCCGGTTGCGGTCTGGATCAACGTCAGTTGCCGCTGTAGTTTTCCGGCTTCATAAATTGAATCGACGGCTAGACCCGCACCGGCAAGCGCACCGATCTCGGCGCCACGAATAAGGGCGTGAGGGACACCACCCAACGGTGACATGTAGGAAGGGGTATGTCCACCGCCTCCACCACCGCCAAAAGAACCGCCACCGCCGTATCCGCCGCCACCACCCATGCGATACGCACGGCCCGTCGTTCCACGCCCACCACCGCCGCCGGGAAGGGCATATGCGGCTTGCCCGAGCCCAATCGCTTCTGCTTGGCGACCGATACCGCCCGGAATTGCCGTGAGGCCCGCACCACCCGAAAGGGCACGGGATTCAATACGGGCACCGACGGCAGCAGCCTGAACGTTGCGATACGCCGCCGCCTGAGCATTTACGGAGGCCGTAGCGGCGCGAGATGCCGCCGCGGAAGCCGCAGTCGCCTCAGCGTACCCGCCGACGGCCTCCGCTGCAGTTGCGGCGCTTTTCCCGACGTTTACAAACGTCTGGTCGAGTTCTTTCGTCGTAACGATCAAATTCTTTAGAGCGACGTTGGCTTTTCCGGCCCGCTCGACAATACCAAGTAACGCAGCTGCACCGTTACTGGTGAAGTCAATGGAAACTCCGGTTGCGTATAGGAGGTCGCTCAAATGCCGCCTCCTAAGCTTTCAATGCAGTCTTAACCATTTCGTGTGCGATCTCGACCGCCTCAAATGTGGTTTCTTGAAGCCCCATCGCCATTGCGGGACGAGGCGGGATGGTTGCCGTTCCAAGCTCTTGCCACTCTGCAATCGGATCGTCGGAGCCGGCCATAGCCACCGGACCAACCGCGGCGCTTTGGATCGAATCACGCAAGCCACCGGAACGGACGAGCGGATCGTTGGGCGTGTATCCTAGCCGCACGCGTTCTTCTTGCGTCGAAGGAGCTAAGTCCAGCAACGCACTCGTTCCCATAATATCCTGGATGTTCAATTTCAGCAGAGGGGCCGTGATCCCAGCCGCTTCTTCCGGAACGGCTCCAACAGCCGCAACGGCGAGTTTCAAGCGTTCGATCAATCCGCCAAGCGGGTCGGCTTCATTCATCGGGCTTCTTCCATTGCCACGCTTCCTCGTCGAATTGGTTCTTCGCAATGGCAATTGCGTAAAACCATCCGTCTAGTTCGCCTTGCGTCATCTTGCACGTTTCTGCGAAGGATGGGGGAGCAATGGACCCGTGGGCTACGCCTCGGCTGATCCTTCGAACAGCTGCGCGCCGGACGAATCTTTTGGGTTGCCGCTTTCCTGCGCCTCCCCGGTGAACTTCGAGAATTCCCGAACCAGCGCACCAATCGAAAGCATCGAAAAATGTTCGCGCACTTCGTTGAATTCAATTTGGTTGGCAAGCGGATGAACGGGCTTTCCGTTAATCTCACGAATGGAACATAGCGCGTACGTCTTAAACGCCCGAGCCTGAGAAATGGACTCGCCAACGTAATCGTCGGCGAGCATCGATTCTTCTGCCGTGAGGACCTGAAGCTTCACCGTAAGCCGCGGTTCGAGATATTCAAACTTTGGCTTCTTCTCGGTCCCAACGCTTTTCGAGGGACCGAGCTCTACGATCTTCGAGAAAGGATGCACGCTAGACCATTTCCTGAGCGTGGAAGGTGATCGTAGACGTTACCGCCCCGGCCCGACGCCATTGTCCTTCGGTGATGGACAGTACGCAGTAGGTGTACATTTCCTTGTCGGTCGTTTTGTCGGGGTTGACGACCTTCTTCGTAATCGTGTAATACCTATCACCGTTGCCCTCGTAGAACGTCGCGTCGATGAACTTCTTCACTCGCATAAGGTCGCCGTTGTACCGTTCGATCGTAATCGTTCCGGTATACCCGCCGCGAATGAAGCGATGGTCGATCTTCCCGTAATTATCCTGGCCGTTGCCCGTAATGAGCTCGTCCTTCGGAGAGACGTTGAAGTCCGAGCGACGACCGCCGAACGATACGGAATCGGTCGTCGCATCATCGATGATGGTAAGGGAGATAAGGTCGATGCCAGCATTCATCGCCCCGGTGTAATTTGGCTGTACGAAGCTCATGAGGCTTCCCTCCTATGCGACGACGAGTTACGCGGCGAACGTCAGAGCGTCGGCCGAGATGATTTGGACGTTAACGCCAACCGCCACGACACCAAGCGCGAACTTCACACCAGCAAGCGTCGTGCAGTTAATATCGAATCGCATGAAGCCCTGAGCGATCGCCGCGTTCGTATTGTTGCGCGATACCGAAGCCGCTGCTAGTCGTTGGTCAGCTGGATTCAGGAACGGACGGAGCACCGAATTGAGCGCATCTTCCGTCGCCTGCCGAACCTTATCGAGGTCGGGTCCATTTTTCGGTAACGGCGTTTGACCTTCGCCGACCGCTTGCCCAAGGACACCAAGGACAAGGGAGGCGACGAGATCGTACATTCGCGTATCGGAGATGTTCGAGCCGTCTGAAGCCAGGCCGTGCGGAAGCCCAAGATACCCGCCACCGCGAGCCATCCCCCCGAGCCATATGATCCCGTTGGCAGTGCGTACCGCACCTTCGCCCTGCGGATCGATCGGCGTTCCGAGCGTGCGTTCCGTGCCGAGAATACCAAGCTTGCCGGGCGCGTACGGCTTATTGGTCGCGTCTTTCCATGGACTGAGCGAGGCAACGATGCCAGCAATCGCAGCTTCCGGTGACACGAGCATGTTCGGGTTGCCCGAAGCGGTGTCGTTGACGTAATCCCAATCAGCACATAGAACAAGGCGGCCAGCATTAGCATTCGAAGCGGCCTTGAGTGCAAGCTGCTGCGAAAGCGTCGTGCCAGCCGGGAGAGAAGCGAACACCAGCCCGCCGTAACGGCCGACGAAGGCCGCTGCGTTTTGATACACCGAAAGATCCGTGTTGCCCGCAAGGACAATGTTGCCCGTGCCGCCCTGAGCGGTCGAAAGGACGTACATCCCCGTACCGCCACCATTGACGCTCGGCGCACCCAAAAGCGTTTGAGGCGTCACACCCGCCGTACCATCTGTACCGCCCGACGCGGAAGTCACCGTCGCGAGAACGGGATTTCCGGTTCCGCCGCCGGCCGTAAGCACGATCGACGACGAGCCGACCTTGTTCGCGATCGCACCGTTGACAAAGGCCAAGAGATTGGCCTTTAGTGCAGCCGCGCTGTACGCGCCACCACTCCCCGAACCGCCGATGCCCGTGAAGCTTTGCGTCCGTGCGTACGGATACGTTACGGAGTAGGAGAACACAGGATTTGCACTGAGCGTTCCCGATACGAGGTCGAGTCGATGGGTAAATCCGTTGGCATTCGTTCCAGCATCAAGCGAAATGGCCACGACGAGCGGGGCGCCCGTTACGTCGTTTAGTGGACAGGTCGCAGAGACTTGGGTCCCGTCGCCCACCCGGATAAAGACGAAGGAAGTCGCTTCGGGGGAAGCGGATAGTGCTGCTCGAGCGATAGAGTACGGCAGCGCCGTTCCAGCACCAATAGCCGCGAAGATTTGAGCGGCTCCGCTTTGCCCGGCCGTGGAAACGTAAATCGGCTGATTGAAAGGACCATCCGTAGCCGTGCCCACGATCTGGACGACGTTGGACGGTCTGCCATTCGGCACGATGAGCGCCGGAGGAGCTTGGGCAACGAATGCGCCCGGCGTGACGAAATTGCCGCTGGCAAGATTACTAACGAAGGCCATTGCGTTAGCCCTCCTTCACGAAAGCAGCCGGGACAAACGCCGGCCTCGCAACGGACTTCTGCTCCGGCTCATCTTTGGGAGCATCTGGCGCGTCGGTGAGTTTTGCAAGGTCCTTAAGGGCCTGCGGAACATCACGCACCGGATTGCCGTGATGCGAGTCGGGGAGTTGGTCCTCCGACACAGCCGTCACGTTCTCGCGAAGGCGTTCGTGGTTCCAGACATGGTCCGCGACTTCACCCGAAAGGACGGAGCCCTTCGGCAAGATCGTGTCCCCGAACGGGAGTGGACGCACTACGATGAGTTTCATGGTTCTCTCCCTACGGGACGTGTAATAAATTGGAAATCGGCCCAACCGTGAGTTGCGCCTGAGCGGTCACGATCGGCGTGGCTACGGACTCAAGAACCTCGTCGTACTCACACGTTAGAACGATGTGCGCGATGTACGTCGTGAACTTACTCTGAGCATCATCAATCCACGACGAAGCCGAACGGGTGGCCGTGAGTATCGTGCCTTCCGATAAGGTAAGGAAACGATTGACCGACGTGCCAATGTTCGAGTAGATCGCCTCTGCAAGAATTTGCCGGACATTCGGAGTTGGCGCCCACACCGAAGCCTGAATGTCCCGGTTCGTTCTCCCAACGGCTTGCACCGCGGTCATCGATCCATCAGTGTTCGCAATTACCGAAATATCGGTCGAAAAACGGGTCACGTCTTTCGTGCGAGCCGTTGGAAATAGCGTAATAATGGCTCGATTAACGCTCATCATATCGCCGAGAACCTTGGGGCTCGGCCAACCGACCGCAACCTCTACGTCGGCAGTCGTATCGATCGGTAATAAAGGCGAAACGACTTGGAGAATCTGATGCCGAAGCGTCTCAAGCACGTCCTGAAGGCGTGGCTTCGACATAGAGACACCTCCTAGTTAGATGAAGTCTGCTCTACGATTGCAACGGTGCCGTGCATCGCTAAATTACTCTCGTAAGCGAGCATGGCTTGATACGACGTATCACCCAAGTTGAATCGGTCGAGCCGCTGCAACGCAATGCCCGGCCAAGGCGGAAGATACATCATAAACCGCGCCGTTGGCATCTGCTGCCCGAGCTGCGGGATGTTCGAGTCCATGACGCGATTGATCGGCTGCAATCCAACCGGGATTGGTGTGGCCGGCGAGCCGAAGGCGTAGACGCCGTTGGTTAGCGCAAGGCTGGCATCGGAGGCTTCGGTTCTTCCAGAGTACCCAAGGTACTCAGACGCACCTACGGGCTCATTTATGACTTGTTCACCGTACGTCGGCCTCGTGATATGGGCAATATGTTCGACTTTAACGAAGAGTGGCGGCCCAAGAGAACGACGCTGCGCGAAGATGTAACGATCGGCCGTTGCATTGTCGACGACAAGATCCCCGAATGCCAGTAGGGTCGAATCGCAAAGCGCCTTAAACACCGGCAGATCAAAAATTGCGCTTTCAATGACCTTCTTGTCGGTGATGCGCTTGAAATACGCCGGGAAGTTTTTGAGGTAAGGCGGGATTAAGAGAACATCGCCCGAGCTATTGCTTGCGATCCGGTAGACCGTGCAGTATTCACCGAGAATACTCGCCGGCACACCACCGCCAACCGAACGAACAACGTCGTCAATGTCGGCTCGCAAGGCATTTAGCATTCGTTACCCGCCGTTGACAACACCCGTGCAATTTTGAACCCAACAAGATGATGGGCAGCTACGTGAGATCGTATGATGCCCGCGTCTGCACGTCCACACATACACACCGTGAAAGTCAAACATGGAAACGAGGGTGTTTAGTGTCAGCGAGTTCACTGGATCAGCGTCGATGCAGCCACGACGGCAAGGAATAGACCGGCGAGTAAAACCGGAATGTAAACGACGATCATCCCCACTCTCCCTACGTTAGTTCGGAGATTCGATAACCCAGCGCGGGTAGATCGAATCGAGCGTGAGCGTGCTCGGTGCGGATGACTGCACCATCGAGCCATCCGGCTGCCCGGTATATAGCAACGTCGCGTGATACCCCGACAAGGATATAGACGCATGGCTCAGTCGTAGCGGAATGCGCGCATGGTCACCGTACGATACGCCGCGATAGGTGTACGGCTTGTCGGTGTACGCCTGCGTGTCCGGCTGCACGTAGACGATCTTCTTGTGGCTGCAATACTCGTCGGTGCGCGAGATGACAGGAGTATCGGCCGTCACGGTGGCCGCTGCGCCGTGAGGCTCGCACTTGC
>JAABUQ010000508.1_pt1 | contig 89538 bp, 87 predicted proteins | sample 5560001 | NCBI WGS metagenome assembly JAABUQ01 (sample SAMN10711888, study PRJNA513371) | rock metagenome | isolation source: Antarctica rocks | place: Antarctica: Victoria Land, Finger Mt nord | collected 2015-12-18
GCCTGCGGCTCCCGGTGCGCCTGCGGCTCCCGGTGCGCCTGCGGCTCCCGGTGCGCCTGCGGCTCCCGGTGCGCCTGCGGCTCCCGGTGCGCCTGCGGCTCCCGGTGCGCCTGCGGCTCCCGGTGCGCCTGCGGCTCCCGGTGCGACGGATACAACACTACCCGCTGCGCCCGCAGTTCCTGGAACAACAGGTGCGGCTCCGGCAACTCCGGGCCAGTAGACTACTCGCGAGATTAAGTGCTTTCCGGCCCCGGATCATTCCGGGGTCGGGAGGCGCTTTTTTGCGTCACGGCGGCGGTCCACAGGAAGATACCGAAGATTGCGGCGGCGACAACCCCGGCGTCGTTCAGCAGCAGACATGTCCAAACTCCTGCGCTGCCCGCCAAACGAAACGCCCTGTCCCGGCTGTCCAGGGCGGGCAGCGTTTTCCAAAGCCAGAGAGTGCATCCGAGTTCCAGCCACAGCAGCAGCGCCCAGGCACTGTGGTAAGCAAGGCGTCCTTCTACGGCCAGCTTGCGCGTGACGACATCCCATCCTTCTCCTGCTCCCCCCACGGTAATTCGGTGGACTGCCTCGCCGATATGAGAATGGCTTCCTCCGTGGAAGAACGCATCGCCAAGCGCAGCCAGTCCTATCCCCGTGACCATAACAGCCGCCAGCATGAGAATTGTCCTGGCTGTCCAGGCGTGTCCACTTGCCGTATAAAGAAACGTGCCGTAGACCGCAAGCGAGACGAGAACGCCACCAGCCTTTGCCCCCGCCGAACCCAGCAGAACGATAATCCCAGCCATACCGCCGATCAGCGTCAGCCGCGTCAGAACGCGAGGCGACCAAAGACGCGACACAGCGATCAACGACGCGCCCAGAAGCAGGCCCATCGCTTCGTTGCCGAGGCCGTAGTAGCGGGCGCCTTCCAGCGCCGAGTAGCCCAGCAAGCCCCGGTGCATCAGCGTGTTCCCCGTCCCCATATCGGCGCATAAGATTAAAGACAGGCAGGCAGCGGCGTAAGGCACAAATTTCCGGCTTCCTGCAAAGGCCAGACACGAGCCGGCCAGCGCCAGCAGAAGCAGGCCGAACGACGCCGCAGACACGGCAAGAAGAGCAGCGGTCAGGGTGATGAACGGCACCAAAAGTGCAATGCGCGGTAGAAGCAGGCGAGACGCCAGCATGGTCACAGCCAGTATCCAGAAGCCCAGCACAGCAGCAGTGTAGGGCAACAGGCGCATCCCCTGAGACTGCCGCACGGCTTCGGCGTTCAAGCGGGTACAAACGCCGGCTGCGTCGGAAGCCGACGCTTCAGACCACGCGAATCCAAAAGGCAGTACGCGAAACGCCGAGCGCGGGATTCCGAAGCACGCGGCGACAGACGGTGCAAAATCGGTGTTTATGATCAGGCCGGGCCGATGGGTTGACGGCGAACGCAGGACTCCCGCCGGGATGCTCAGTCCCCAGACCAGCACCGGCGCGAGCTGTTTGTTTGCTGCGCTGCCTGCCAGCGGCGAAACAACAATCAGGCAGCCTTGATACATGGTAACTTGTGCGGCGGCTTTTGCGAGCGCGGCCTCCGCTGAGGGCAGGTCCGCCGCGCCCCAAATGAGGCAAAGGCCGGGCGCGGCTCGAAGCTCGGTCATGTGCCGGACAGTTCCGCTGCTTCCCGCTGCAAGCCAGTCGGCGTTTGCGCCGCCGCCGGACGCGACCGAAACGCCGTGCGCGGCCAGCGTCTCCGCAAGATTGCCCAGGCTCAGATCATAACCAGGGTTATGGTTCGCGGCGGCGACGGCAGGCCAGTCCAGGCACACGGACCGGCCGGGCTGAACAGCCGCTGCGGTGCGCCGCTGGAACAGGGAGGCGGCTGAAGCTTCTGTTCCGGGCAGCGCGGAAGACGCCGGCAGGAAGCGAGAGGGAAACGCCGTCCCAGCGGCACGCGCTCCAGCCCCCAGGGTCAGCAGCGCACTTTGCAGTGTTTGGGCCTCGTCATGGCCTGCCTGGTGGGCCGTGCGCGTGTTCATCACCCCCAGTGCGCCGGTCTGCATCAAATGATGCAGGGTTGGGGCGTCGGCACGCTGCCAGTCTTGCAGCGTCGCCGGCGGCAGCACGACAATTACGACGGCAGGCTGCGCGGCAAGCGCAGGCAGACAGAGAACCAGACTGCAAAGCAGGCGGAGAAGCGCGAAAACAGCTTTCATCCTCGGAACAATCATCCTCGGAACAGCGCCGCATCGAGCGCCTGCCGAACAGTGTCAACGCCGATGACATTGAGGTCCGGCGTCCGGCGCAGGCCCGCCTTGTTGCGGGCGCAGATGATGGCCTGCTTGAAGCCCATGCGGGCGGCTTCCCGTAGGCGCAGCTCGACATGGCCGACGGCCCGGACTTCACCGCCGAGACCGACTTCCCCGGCAAAGACAGTCGTGGGGTCTACCGCTTTCTCCTGAAAGCTGGATGCGGCGGCGACGGCGACGGCAAGGTCGGCGGCAGGCTCGTCGGCCCGAACGCCCCCGGCAAGGTTTACAAAGACGTCCTGGCTGGCAAGCCCCATACCGACGCGCTTTTCCAGCACTGCCAGGATAAGGCTGACCCGGTTCTGGTCCACGCCGGAAACGGTCCGGCGCGGGTTGGCGAGAAACGAGGGCGCGACAAGCGCCTGCACTTCAATCAGCATCGGGCGAGTACCTTCGACAGTTGCCAAAATCGCCGAGCCGGCGGAATTCTGGTTACGCTCCGCCAGCAGCATTTCGGAGGGGTTCGGGACTTCGACCAGTCCTTCCTCATGCATCTCAAACAGGCCCAGCTCGTCGGTCGAGCCGAAGCGGTTCTTGACAGCTCGGAGGATCCGGTACATATAGTTCTTGTCGCCCTCAAAGGTCAGCACGGTATCAACCATGTGTTCCAGAACGCGCGGCCCGGCCAGCGTGCCTTCTTTTGTGACATGGCCGACCAGAAAAATCGGGATGCCCTCGCCTTTGGCGACCTGGGCCAGATGGGCAGTGGCAGCCCGAACCTGCGAGACGGAGCCGGCGGCGGACTCAATATCCGGGTGCTGCATGGTCTGGATGCTGTCAATAATCGCAAACGCGGGCCGCTCGGCTTGGATAGCGGCGGCAACCTGCATGACATCGGTTTCGTTATGGAGCAGAAGCTCGCCGCCGGTAATACCGAGGCGCTCCGCCCGCAGCTTAATCTGCGTCGCCGACTCTTCCCCGGAAACGTACAAGGTTTTGCCGCCGCGCATCGCCGAGTAACCGGCTACCTGGGTGAGCAAAGTTGAGTTATGGACAATCAGATCGCTGGCGACAAAGTTTGCACCATCCGGCACGGTCAGGTCAAAGACAGGCTCTTCGCCGGCAGGAGCAATGGAACGGATTTCGTCCCAGTAGATGTCGCTGTCCACGAGGCGATGGAGGTAAGAACTTGGGTAGGCGTTTGCAAGCGCGAGAACAGTTTGGCGACAGAAAAGGCGGTCGTGACGCCGGTCTAAGATTTTAACCCCAGCAACACGCGAGATCTCGGACAGGGAAGCTCCGCCAGCGGCTTCGCGCAGGCGCTGCCAGAAATCCGGCAAGACAGGGATCGTGTCCCACTGCGTTGAAGCAAACCTCGGTGCCGGCAGCGCCGCAATCTTTTCAATGGCTTTCGCACGTCCCCAAATCCCGATTTCTGCCAGAAAACGCTTGACTTCCGGCCCCATGAGCTGGAGTTCATAGGCAATGTGATCGGCTCCATTTACCTGGCTTAACTTGGTTCGCAGCCGCGCCACAAAGCCGAAGCGCAAGAGAAGATGCTGAACGTCCTGCGCTAAACGCCGGCTGATAGTCGAGTAGGAGAGGGCAGGAGTTGCTTTGCTTGCCAAGAAAACCGAGCCGTCGCAGGAAAATAAGATTTTGAGAAACAGGGCAATCTGCGTTTTCGGCAGACAAAAAACTGCCTCCGGCACAGCCTTAGTTGCGGCTTGAGAGTAGCGCAGGCCATAGTGCTTCAACAGTCTGGCGACGGGTGTGACTAAAGGAGCGGAGTAAACGGCATCTGCCGCCAGTTCCTGGATGCTGACTTCGAGTGCTGCCGCAAGCCTTTTGAGGTCGGCGGGTGCCGGCACACAGTCTCCTGTGTACCATTTTCGCAGGCGGGAATGCGGCACACCCACTTGACGTGCCAGCGCCGTCCAGGAGACGCCCTTTTGATCCCGTCGCCGAACCAGGGCTTCCCGGAACTTGGCACGTTCCTTTTCCCGTACTTTGCCGCAGATGACAAGCCGCAGTTCCTTCGCCTGGTTTCCCGGCTTGGGGTAGATGCGAAGGGTCATCCCAAACCAATCTGCGAGGTGGTGCAGATCGGCCTCGACTTCCGGGAGCATAGACGTGACGGAAATACTTGACTGTGCAGAGCCGTCTAATAGAATGTACGCCAGAAGTTTGACTTCCTCTTCATCAAGAGCTGCCGCGCCGAAAAACGGTAGGGCGCGAGGGGAAGCAAGGCGAGCGCCGGGTGGTAGATCACCCACCGGCCGCCAGCCGTCAGGCGTCAAAACCGGGTGGCTTGGCGTGCAGCGGAGGGTTTTTCCAAGCCGAGTAGTCACTTCGACTATCGGACGAACGCCCTGAGCGAGAAACTCAGTCGCAGCAGCCGGGATCAGGCGATAGGTATTTTTTTCTAAAGCAAGTACCGCCCGCTTCTGCTCGGCCCATTCGGTGATAGGCAGATAAGCACCGCTGAGGGGATCAAAAACGCGCTCCGAACCGGCGAGGCACTTCCCGATGCCGGGATCGCCGCCGATAAGGGTGAGGGCACCGCGCACGATGCCGCCGCCGAGGACCCGGTCGAACTCGCCGATGCCGCTTTGAATGCGGCCTTCCTGAGCGGGCGAGGGGACATCGCCGAGGCGCAGCGGCTTGTTGTGGCCGACAAACGCCGGTAGGGCCGTGCGGGCACCGGGCGCTTTGGACGGCAGGGCGGTAAGAGTTTCCTCAAGAGTCCCCCATTCGTCGCAGGCGGGGCATTTGCCGAGCCACTTGGCGCTTTCGTGGCCGCACTGGCGGCAGACATATTTGGTTTGCGCTTTCGCCATTTTGTTATTGTACCAGATTAAGCACTCTGCGCTGTATTTGACACTCTGCGCCGTTTCTGCTAGAATCAAGAACAAGGCAGGAACAAGGAGCGAATTATGCCAAGCGTCTCGGAAACACTCGCGGCACTGTATGCCGTTCAGCAGATAGATACACTGATTCAGCGGGCCAAGCGGACCCAGGCGAACTTAGAGAACGGCACTGCGGCGACAGCGGCGGCGGAAGCGGCGAACGCGGCGGCTGCGGGAAAGAAAATTGCGCTGCACCAAGTGGCGGGGGACCTCAAAGACAATGAGCTGAAGCTTGCGACGGTCGAGACTAAGCGCAAATCCTACCAGCAGAAGTTGTACCAGGGCAGCGTGACGAACGCAAAAGAGCTGGCAAACATTGAAAAGGAAATTGAAGCCCTGGGCCGGCAGCAGTCCGACCTTGACGGCCGGATTCTTCTGCTGATGGACGAGACCGAGCAGGCGCAGGCGGCGTCCGGCGTGGCCGAAGCGGCGGCGCATACGGCGGAAGGACACCGAACAGAAGTCATTGCCGCGTACCGCTCCCGCTACGAATCGCTGGGCTTGGAGATTTCCGACCTGACTCAGCGGCGGGCAAGTGCAGCGGCGGCGGTGGAAGACAAAGCGGCCTTGAAGCGCTACGATGATATCCGGGCGCGGACGGCGGGCGTCGGCATTGCGAAAATCGAGGGCGATACCTGCGGCGGCTGCCACATGAAGCTGTCTTCGACGCTGATCAAAACAGTGAAGGAAAAGACGCAGATCCAGACGTGCGAGAACTGTGGCCGCCTGCTGCTGGTGTAAGTGGATCGCGCAGGCGAACAGGTGCATTGACGCACTGCCAAGCCCCGTGCTATAATTGGCTGAGGTTCGCCGCTAACGCTATGCCCCAGACGCCGTTTCAGCCAAATCCTGTTCAGCCAAATCCTGCCGGTCACGGCACCCCCCCGCCGCCGAACCCGCCGGTTCCCGCGATGCCCATGCCGTCGCCGGGCGAGTTCGAGCATATCTTGAAGCGCCTGGTGGACCGGATCGGCAAAATCCTGCAAGCGGAAAAATGTGTTTTTTTGCTGCATGATGTCAATGCCGCGCTGCTGTACGCCGGTCCGCCGGCGATTGGGTTTAGCCGGGAAGAGCTGCATTCTCTGGAGCGGCCGGTCGCGGAGGAGGGCGTTTCCAACGAAGTGTTCCGAACGGCGACTTCTTCCATCACTTTTGATGCCGCGCTGGACCCGCGTGCCGTGTCCGAGGGGCTGGCCCGGCTCGGCATCCGCAATGCCGTTTCTGTGCCGCTGATTGTCGAGAAGCGCGACGAGGACAACCGGGTTTTGGACCGGACGACAATCGGGGTGCTGCACGTTTTCAACAAAAAGTACGGCGGCGTGTTTGCCGACGAAGATGTGCGCCTGCTGGAACAGCTTGCCCGGCAGGGAGCGGCAGTGATTGCCTCCGCCCAGATGTACCGGGAAGTGGTCCAGGAAAAGCAGGAGCTGCTGCACACGATTGACAGCCTGTATGCCGGGCTGCTGATGGTCGGGAACACGGGGCGTCTGGTGCAGATCAACCCTTCGGCCCGTGCGATCCTCGGCATTTCCCCGACACTCCCTGTGATTGACCTGCCGTTTGAACGGGTCGTTGCCGATCCCCGCATCCGCGCGATCCTCAGCCGCGCGTTAAGCTCCGGCCACGCCGAAGTCGCCGAAGAGGTGTCTTTTGCGATTGAGGATGCGCCCCCCGAAGCGCAGTTCCGCGAGCGCATCTACCAGGTGCAGTGCGCGATGGTGCGGGACGACGATGGGGAGCCGGCGGGGATTGTGGCGGTGTTCAACGACATCACTGAAATACGCGGCGTTGAGCAGATGAAGACGGCCTTTATTTCGACAGTTTCGCATGAGCTGCGAACGCCGCTGACAAGCATCAAAGGATTTATCTCGACGCTGCTGACCGACGAAGAAGGCTATTTTGATGACGCGACCCGGCGCGAGTTTTACGGGATCATCGACTCGGAATGCGACCGCCTGCATCGCCTGATTTCAGACCTGCTGGACATCTCGCGCATCGAGCAGGGCAGCGCGATGCAGATGAACTGGCAGCAGGTGGACATGATGGCCGTGACCGAGAAGGTGCTGGCGGCCCAGCGGTCTTATGCCAAAGACCATGTGCTGGCGATGGAGTTCCCCGCAGACTTTCCCGCGATTGACGCCGACCCGGATAAGATGGACCAGGTGCTGACCAACTTGGTCAACAACGCGATTAAGTATTCGCCCCAGGGCGGCACGGTGCGGGTATCGGGACGTGTGGCGGCGGGCGTCGGGCCGGAGTCGGTTGTGCTGCGGGTATCGGATGAGGGCATGGGCATTTCGGCGGAGAACCTGCCGAAGATTTTTGACAATTTCTACCGGGTGGATAATCGGGACAACCGGGAGATCGGCGGAACCGGGATTGGCCTGGCGTTGGTGAAAGCCCTCACCGAGGGCCATCAAGGCTCGGTGGACGCAGAAAGCGAACTCGGCACAGGGTCAACGTTTATCGTCACGCTGCCGGTGCGCCGGCCTGACCAGTGAGGATTGAAATTGGAGCCGTGAAGGTAGAAGTCGGCATTCAGCGCGAACCGGATGCTTTGGATTTGCCGCTGCCGGATTATGCGACAGCCGGGGCGGCGGGGCTTGACCTGCGGGCGGCGATTGCGCCTAGCCTCACGCTGTTGCCGGGAGCGCGTGCGCTCGTTTCTACGGGCCTGCGGATATTTCTGCCGAACGGCTATGAAGGCCAGATACGGCCTCGAAGCGGCCTCGCCTGGCGTCAGGGACTGACTTTGCTGAACTCGCCGGGAACACTTGACAGCGATTATCGCGGCGTGGTCAAAGTGATTCTGATCAACTTTGGGGAACAGGCCGCGACCGTTCAACGTGGCGACCGGGTGGCCCAGCTTGTGATAGCGCCGGTCGCGCGGGTCGTTTGGACGGAATCGGCGGACGCAGGGACGGCAGAAGCAGGCCGGGGAGAAGGCGGATTTGGATCCACTGGGAAGTAAAGCTGGCATCGGGGCCAGAGCAGAAGCCGGAGTGCGCGAAGATGCGGCCCTGCCGCGCGAAGCGTATGCACTGCTGGCACAAGCGAATCTGCACCGGATGCGCGGGCAGTGGGAAGATGCGGCTGAAAAGTGCATGACTGCCCTGCGCCTTGCGCCGGACAGCGCTTCGGCGAACAGCCTGCTCGGCGACATTTACGAAAATCAAGGCCGTTATGATGATGCGGCTCAGTGGTACCGGATGGCGCTTGACGTGAACCCGGACAGCCCGGCGGACCGGCTGAAGCTCGACCGCCTGCGCCGAAACGAGAATGTGCTTTCTGCTCCTCCGCCTCGCCCCGCCCTTCCGGCGTCTCCCCCGCAGAAGCCTGCACTTCGAAGACCGGCGCTTCTGCTTCGGCTGAAACGTGACCCGGAGCTTGCGCTGCGGCTCGGCGCGATCGCCGCCGCGCTTGGACTGATTGTGGTCATTGCGCTTGCGTACCGCGCGATGCACCAGACGGGATCTTTGCGGGCATTAGGGCTGGGCGGGGACCCGGTCGTCAGCTTAAGGCCGGTGGTCGTCCCGCCAATCGCGGGGACACTGCCCGCCGACCCGGATGGGACGCCGGTCCGTGACCCGTCGGAGGCGGCACTTTTGACAGTGCTTCAAAGTGCGGGCGACCTGAGCAAGCAGGGGATCGCGGTTTACGATGTGCAGGTAGACCCGCGCGTGAGCCGCATGACGGTGACTTTCGGGGTGCCGCAGTCTCCGGGCTTAACGCAGGCGCAGGTCTCGCAGAACGCGCTGCGCGTTTTGCAGGATGCGGCTTCGGGCCAAGCGGCGGAGACCTTTACGGCTCGGTGCTTTTTGACCCCGTCTTCGGTTTTGACCCCGTCTGCGGGAAGCGGCACGGGGCTTGCCTTTGTCGGAGATGCGTCGCGCGAGGCGCTTCAAGCGGCGGTGTCCGCCGGGTCCGGCCTTTCCGACGCGCAGGCGGCGGCCTCGTTTACAAATACCTGGTGGTCGACGACGGCGGACATACGGGCTTGACGCTGGACAGACGGGCTTGACGCTCTCTCCCGTTGGCAGTATAATAGCTGTGAGGAAATTCACAAGCGGTTCCTCGGAAGAGACAAACTCCGTGACCAGCCTTATTCCTAAAGTTCCTATTCCCACATTAGAACGGCTTGCGACCTATCTGCGCTACCTCATTGATTTAGAGGTCGCCCAGGTCGAAACAATTTCGTCCACTGATGTTGAGAAGCAGACGGGGATCAATGCGGCGCAGTTTCGCAAGGACTTATCGTACTTCGGCGAGTTCGGAAAGCCGGGCGTCGGCTACAATGTGATTGAGCTGCAAACCCGGATCGCGCGAATCCTCAAGATTGACCAGATGCAGCCGGTGATCGTGATCGGCGCCGGCAATCTCGGCAGTGCGCTGATCGGCTATCCGGGCCTGCGGGAGCATAAGTTCCATATCGCGGCGGCGTTTGACAGCGACCCGGCGAAAATTGGGCGTCCGCAAGGCAGCTTGGTTATTCAGGACGGAACGCTGCTCCGGCAGGTCAACGCGCGGATTAACGCGCGGATTGCGATTATGTGTGTCCCGGCATCGGTCGCGCAGGCCGTGGCCGAGGCGGCAATCAGCGCAGGTGTCCGCGTGATTTTGAATTTCGCACCGATTTTGCTGAAAGTGCCGGAGCGGATCGTTGTTCGCAATGTTTCTTTCTTGCAGGAACTGGCCGTGCTTTCCTACCATCTTTCCAGCGAGACAAACAAATAATCTATGACAACTACACGCATTGAAAAAGACTCGATGGGCGAGTTTGAAGTCCCGGCGGACGCTTACTACGGCGCACAGACGGCGCGGGCCGTCGCGAACTTTCCCATCTCCGGGGTGCGGTTTCCGCGCCCGTTTATCCAGGCGCTGGGGGCGATCAAGCGGGCGGCGGCGGAAACAAACGCCGAACTGGGTCTGCTTGACCTCGAAATTGCGGCGCTGATCTCTGCGGCTGCCGATGAAGTCATTCTAGGAAACTTGGACAGCCATTTTGTCGTGGACATCTACCAAACCGGGTCGGGAACGTCTACGAACATGAACACGAACGAGGTCCTCTCAAACCGTGCGATTGAGATCTCCGGCGGGGCGCTCGGCTCCAAGAACCCGGTGCATCCAAACGACCATGTGAACAAAAGCCAATCGTCGAACGACGTCATTCCGACGGCCATCCATGTCGCGGCGGCGACTGAGCTTGAGACGAAGCTGCTGCCCGCGCTTCGCGGCCTGCACTATGCCCTTGCGGATAAAGCGCAGGAGTGGGACGGCATTGTCAAGATTGGGCGAACGCATTTAATGGATGCGACGCCGATCCGGCTGGGGCAGGAGGTTTCCGGGTGGGCGCGTCAAACCGCGCTTGCGGTGGCCCGTTTGGAGTCGGTCAAGCCGCGCCTTTACGAGCTGGCAATCGGCGGCACGGCGGTCGGGACGGGGATTAACTCGCCGGTTGGCTTCGGTGCAAGCGTCGCCGCCAAATTGGCCTCCCGCTTTAACCTGCCGTTTGTCGAGGCCGAGAATCATTTCGAGGCGCAGGGCAGCCAAGACGCCACTGTTGAGCTGGCGAATCAGTTGTCTACTGTCGCGACTGCGCTGCTGAAGATCGCAAACGACATCCGCTGGCTATCGTCGGGGCCGCGTTGCGGCCTCGGCGAACTGTCGCTACCGGCGGTGCAGCCGGGATCGTCCATCATGCCCGGCAAAGTGAACCCGGTCATGTGCGAGCAGCTCATGATGGTCTGCTCTCAGGTGATCGGCAGTGCCGTTACGGTGACGGTTGCGAACACGCACGGCAACTTGGACCTCAATGTCATGCTGCCGGTGATGGCCCGGAACATGCTGGAAAGCATTACGTTTTTGGCCGGTTCCGTCTCCGTGTTCACCGAAAAGGCCGTGCAGGGTCTGACGGCGAACAAAGAGCGGGCGGAGAGCCTGGTGGAGTGGTCCATGAGCATGGTGACAAGCCTTGCGCCGGTGATCGGCTACGATGCCGCCGCGAAGCTTGCGAAACGGGCGGTAGACGAAGGCCGGACCGTGCGCGATCTCTGCGTATCCGAACATATCCTGCCGATGGACCAGCTTGACAACCTGCTGGATGCGCGAAAAATGACCGAGCCGGGTATCGGCGCCGGCGGCGAATAACAGAAATAAGTGAAGCAAGCAAGCAAGGAATAAATTATGCCTGAAAATCCTGTGCGCGTGTTAGTGTGGGACGAGAAGCCCCAGCACGCCCCAAAGTCTGTTTATCCGAGCAGCATCAACGGCGCGATTGCCGAGGGGCTGAACGAGATGGGCGGCGGCGCCATCATCGCGAAGACGGCCAATCTGGAGGACCCGGAGCAGGGGATTACCGAAGCCGCGCTTGCGGAAGCGGACGTCTTGATCTGGTGGGGCCATGCCCGGCACGACGAGTTGGCCGACGAGAAAGCCGACCTTATCAAAGCGGCGGTTCATAAGGGCCTCGGATTTATCCCGCTGCACTCGGCGCATTACTCCAAGCCGTTCCGTAAGGTGCTGGACTGCACCGGCCACCTGTACGGCGGCTGGCGCGAGGCGGACCCGGCCGACACGGAGGAGATCCGAGTTTGTGCGCCGAAGCATCCGATTACGCAGGGTGTCAGCGACTTTACATTGCCTGCTGAGGAAATGTACGGAGCGCCGTTCGGCATTCCGCCGGTGCAAACCGTGATTTTCCAGTCGTATTTTCCGCTCGGCGGCGAGTATTTTCCTTCTTTTGTCGCGACGGTCGGCGACGGGATTGACCTGGAGTTCACCAGCGGCGGCGGCAAGGGGGCGAACCGAGGCTTTGGGGCAGGGCGCGTCTTTTACTTCCGTCCGGGCCATGAAGTGTTCCCAACCTATTACGATGCCAATGTCAAGCAGATACTGCACAATGCTGTTTTCTGGGCAGCGGGACGCTCTTAAGCATGGCGACTTGGAACCGGGCGGTCATTGTTGGCGCGTCGTCGGGCATCGGTGAAGCGCTGGCCCGCGCTTTAGTTGCGGACGGCTGCCGGGTGGCGCTGGTCGCCCGGCGGGAGGACAAGCTGCGGGCGCTGGCGGACGCGCTCGATGCACAAGCAGGGGAGCCGAAGGCGCGGTATTATGTCCATGACGTGACGGAATATGAGAGCGCGGCATCTCTGTTCGCGATTATCACGCAGGAGATGGGCGGCCTCGACCTTGTCATCTATGCCGCCGGGATTATGCCGGCAGTCGGGCCTGAAGAATACGACACGGCCAAAGATGCAGGCACTATTGCGGCAAACTTTACCGGTGCAGTGGCCTGGCTAAACGCGGCGGCACAGCGGTTTGAGACGGCTCACTGTGGCACGATTGTCGGCATTTCCAGTGTGGCGGGCGACCGGGGGCGGCGCGGAAATCCGGTCTACGGTGCAACAAAAGCCGCATTGAATGCGTATCTAGAGTCACTGCGGAACCGGATTGAGCGCAAAGGCGCGTTTGTCGTGACGATCAAGCCCGGCCCGGTGCGGACACCGATGACCGAAGGGCTAAAGATGCCCGGCATGATTGAGGCCGACCAAGCGGCAGCGGAGATACTCTCAGCCGCCAAAGACAAAGTCCGAGTGGCGTATGTTCCGGCGAGGTGGAGACCGATTATGGCGGTCATCCGGGCTATTCCGCCCCCGATATTCAAATGGCTGAACATTTAGAGCATGGCTGAACATTTAGAGAGCGGTAGTATGAACTTGGAACGAATTGAAGGGTGGGGGATGTCATCCTCCGCCCTTAGCTTTGTGTCGCGCCCGGTCAGCGCCGACGGCCTCTGCGCGGTGTTTGACCAGGCCCGGCAGACGGGGCGCACCGTGGGAATGCGCGGCGCGGGACGTTCTTACGGGGATGCGTCGCTGAACTCCGAGGGGGTACTGCTGGACCTGACCCGGATGAAGCGTATTCTGGCGTGGGACCCACTAGCAGGGATAATCACGGTCGAGGCAGGAGTTACGATCCAGCAGCTTTGGCAGTATGTGATTGAAGACGGCTGGTGGCCGAGTGTCGTTTCCGGGACAATGTTCCCGACGCTCGGCGGCGCGGCGGCGATGAATATCCACGGCAAGAACAACTTTCGCGTTGGCCCTATTGGGGACCATATTCTGGAGTTCGTGCTGATGACGCCGGCAGGCAACACGCTGCTTTGCTCGCGTGCGGAGAACAGTGACCTCTTCTTTGCCGCGATTGGCGGCTTCGGAATGCTGGGCGTAATTACTCAGCTTACGCTGAAGCTCAAAAAGGTGTATTCGGGTCTGCTGCATGTGACGCCTATCGGCATCAAGAATTTGGATCATCTCTTCGAAGTCTTTGAGGAGCGCCTGCCGCAGTCGGATTATTTGGTCGGCTGGGTGGACTGCTTCGGGACAGGGGACGGGCTGGGGCGCGGGCAGGTGCATCAGGCCAACTACTTTCAGCCGGGAGAGGACCCGTATCCAGCGAGGACGCTGCGGGTTGAGAACCAAGAGCTGCCGGACAGCATTTTGGGGGTTGTGCCGAAGTCGGTCATGTGGCGGTTTATGAAGCCGTTTGTCAACGATCCCGGAATGCGCCTCATCAATGCCGCTAAGTATGTCAGCGCGGTCAAGCTCGGCGACGGCCATCTCCATACGCAGTCGCACGCGGGCTTTGCGTTTTTGCTGGATTATGTACCGAACTGGAAAAATGCTTACAAGCCGGGCGGCCTAATCCAGTATCAAAGCTTTGTGCCGAAAGAACACGCCAAAGATGTCTTTGCCAAGCAGATCACTTTGGCCCAAGAGTATAACTTGGTGCCGTATCTCGGCGTCTTCAAGAAGCATCGCCGCGACAACTTTTTGATGACCCATGCGGTAGACGGCTACTCACTGGCGCTGGATTTTGCGGTGACGCCTGAAAAGCGCGGCGGCCTACTCAGCTTGGCGGCTGAACTCGACCGCTTGGTGCTGGACGCCGGCGGCCGGTTCTATTTTGCGAAAGACAGTGCGCTGCACCAGATGTCGGCGGCGGAGGCGGTCGGAGCCGAGCGGGCCGCGAAGTTCTTGGCGCTCAAGCAGAAGACCGATCCGGAAAACTTGCTGCAAACAAACTTGTCGCGCCGTTTGTTCGGCTTCTCCTAATAAGTTTGACCGGACAAGATTAGCCGGGCGGCAGGAAGTCGGGCAGGGGAGTTGGGTTGGCGTCATTTTCGGCGTGTTCCGGCGGGTTATCAAGAACGTGCGAAAACGCTTCCACGATGCCCGGATCGAACTGGCTGCCGGCGCAGCGGTTCAGCTCGGCGCGGGCAAAGTCTTCTCCGTAGGCTTCTTTGTAGGAGCGCCGGGTAATCATCGCGCCGTAGGAGTCAACAACGCAGACAATCCGGGAAGCGATCGGGATTTGGTCTCCCTGCAAACCATCGGGGTAACCGCTGCCGTCGTACCATTCGTGGTGGTGCAGGACGGCGTCGGCAACCAGGGCAAGCGCGGGGACGTGGCGGATGAGGTCGTGGCCGATGCGGACATGGGAGCGAACCAGCTCACGCTCTTCCGGGAGCAGGGCAGACGGCTTGTTCAGGATGCCGTCGCTGACGCCGATTTTTCCGATGTCATGCAGAAGGGCGGCATAGCCGACGATGCTTTGCTCCCGCGCCGGAAGGTCGAGGCGGCGGGCAATGCGCTGGGCATAGCGCGAGACCATTTCGCAGTGGCCGCGCGTGTAGGGGTCTTTGGCTTCCATCGCATCGGCCAGAACGCTGACTGTGGCAAGATAAGCATTCTGGAGGCTGCGGCGCAACTCGGCATTTTCAACGGCAACACCCGCCTGGCTGCCGATATGGATGAGGGTCTGGATATCGTCGTCCACAAAGTCGCCGTCGGCTTTGTCGGCGGCGATGATAACGCCGCTGAGGCCGCGCAGAAGAACGACTGGGGCCGCGATGAAGTTGCGGAAGCTGTCGGCAGGCCCGGCGGGCTGGGGAAGATCAGCGACATCCCCCGTGTGGTTAGAAACAAGGACCTCACTTCTTTGCGAGGCGCGGGCATAAAGCTGGACAAGAAACGAAGAAACGCCTTCTGCCGTGAGGCCCGAAAAGCCGACGGAAGCACGGATGCGGGGAGCGCCGCCAGCCTGGTCGCCGGCGAGGTAAAAGCCGCTTGTCGCTCCGGTCAGCTTCAGGCACGTTTCCAGAACAAGCAGATAGGTATCTTCCGTGAACAGGCCGCGATGGATGTCTTGAAGGATTTCCTGTAAGTGCGCGGCCTTTTGGTGCTGCTTTTCCGCTTCCCATCGTTCGGCCTGCACTTCGCTGCGAAGGCTGGCTGTCACGCTGTGATACTGTTCTTCGGCCCCGCGCAGAGCCGCGAGGACGGGGTCATCCGTAGGAGACATGGAAGCCTGTTCTTTTCTGCCTTTTGGCGTATTTAGGTCTTTTGACGAAACAAGATCTCGATAGGCGAAAGGCCGCTTTCGGGGTGTTCCGAGGGGGCGGACTGGCTTTGGGTCATGCTTTCAACGACGGCGTCTTCCATTTGCCGGTAACGCAGCACTTCCCGCTCATACTGGGCGATTTTCGTGTCCGCGTATTCGAGTTCCCGGGTCAAGCCGCTGATATAACGTCCAAGCTGGGCGAGGGCTTCCTGCACTTCGGCAGGGTCGTAGCCCTGCGCCGCAGAACGGGAAAAGGTGAGCGTGCGGATGTAGCTCTGCGCCGTTTCCGGCGAGGTTCCCAGCACAGCGCCGGCTGATTCTTCTCCGGCAGGGTCTGTGTCGAGGCGAGCGGCAAGCATCCCGGCGGCGACATGGCCGGGAGAGCTTGACAGCAGCAAGTCCAGAGTTTGACGCGCTGCGCCGCGCCTTCCGGCAGCGAGGTAGGCATGTGCCATGTTCATCAGCAGGTCGGCAGGCGGAATGGCCGAAGGGGAGAACCGGTAAGCGGCTTCAAAGGCGGTCAAGGCTTGGGCGGGCTGGCCGAGCGCGTAAAGCGCCGCGCCGAGGTAGGCAGCCGTTTGGTAGCGGACAGCCTGCGAGATGGTCAGCTCATCCTCGCTCAGGGCCGTTTGAAGCCGGTCAGCGGCTTCCCGCATCCGTCCTTCGCGGTAGGCTAGTAGTCCGAGCTGCCACTCTGTCATAGGGTCGGTGTTTCCGCAAGCGGAATGCTGCCGAGGCGGCGGGTGGTTGCTTTGATCCGCTTAACACGCGACGGATTGGAAGCTTCATCGCCAAGTTCGGCGAGCTGGCCTTCCATTTCCTGCGCCAGCTCGGTTTCGCCGATCTTGTGAAGCTGGCGGGTCGCGGCCCCCAGTTTTTCGCGTGCGGTGCCGAAATCGCCTTTGTCCTGGGCACGCTGGGCTTCGCGCTCGTACTTGTAGACGGTGTAGCGGTCCACAAGGTCCTGCACTTCCGTATCGGTTTGTGCAAGAGCATTGGGATCGTCGGTGAAGTTTGCTGTGATGAGCGAGCGGTCGTTGCCGGGAGCGGCGGCATTGGCCTCGCCGAGCGTGTTCCAAGTCAGCAACGTTTCAACAAGGGCGCGTTCTCCGGCGGGCAGCAGGGGCGGGGCGACCTGAACAATGATGCCGACCGGGGCGGCGCTTGAAACGTCGCCGACTCTGGCCCGCAGCCAGCCGTCTTCGGTATGAACTTCGTCGAACATGGTCATAGCAGGCCGGACGAGGAAGATGTCCTGCACGACAGCACCTTCCAAGCCGCGCACAGCGATGTAAAGCTCGGTGATCGTGGTTGTCTCCAGCATGGTCATTTCCTGGGACAACCGCTGGGTAATCTCGTTGATGTCGGCGGCGTAATAATACTCGCCGCGCGAGTTATCGGCGGCTTTCATCAGGAACTCCTCATCGAATTCGTCGCTGACGCCGAGTGTTGTGATCGCATATCCGGCGGCCTCGATTTGACTGACGGCTTTAAAAGTCGCGTCCTGGTCCTGCACAATACCGTCGGAGATCACGATCAGCCGGTTGATCCCCTGGGTCAGCGAGTTTTGGCTGATCGCCGAAAGCGCCTGGCGCAGAGCATCGGCGAGATAGGTTCCGGTGCCGATGTCCACCGGCAGACGCCGTTCTTGGAGCGCGTCCATCTGGGTCAGGCAGCCGTCGGGGAAGTTCGCCCAGTCCTGCTGGTTGAAGACAATGTGGGTTTTGTCGGCAAAAGCGATAACAGCGACTTGGTCGGTTGGGCGCAGGGTCATCAGCAGGCTTTTGATGGCTTCGGTTGCTTGGGCCATTGGCGTGTTGGCGAGAGTGTGCATCTCGGACAATGTCTGCCCGGTCCAGTACATCGCGTCTGCTTCGTCCGCCTCGCCCCGTTCCAGCTCGTCGCGGGAGATCGCGACGCCCATCCAGTATTCGCGTTCTTCGTCAGTCAACTGGAAGTGGTGCATGCTGGCGGAGGCATCCACGACAAGAACAAGGTTTAAGGGCGGCCGTGATCCTGAAAGTGTTGCTTCCGGCTGGATCTCCATCAGGGCATATAGGGCGTCGTCCAGATAGCGGCTGGACGGAATAGCAGGATGGCTGAGGGCGGTGCTGATTTTGAGGCTGCCGTTCACAGGGAGCATCTCCTTAGATGGTGTGCTTAGAAAGACTATAGATGAGTGTTTATTCGGCAGAAGTGCCGAAATTCCTTCTTGTGTGCTATAATCATTTCGTAAATAAAAATCTCGCCGGCAGCGGCGATTGAAATTAGCGTAACTGGCGTCTGCGGAGAACAACTCCGAGGAAGCGCTAATTCGGCCTTGCCGTCCGCCTGGGCACCCTGACGCGCTTGCAGCATAAGCTGCGAGCGCCGGGGTTCCCAGGCGTTTTTCTTGCTTTATATTGCTTCGGCACGAAAGGAAAAGAAGATGGTACAAATCAAAAGAGCGCTGCTCAGTGTCTCCGACAAGACCGGACTGGTGGACTTTGCTCGCGGGCTGGAGGCGCTCGGCGTCGCGCTGGTTTCAACCGGCGGCACGGCAAAAAGCCTGGCGGATGCAGGATTGCCGATCCAGAACATCTCTGACATTACCCACTTCCCGGAAATGCTGGATGGGCGGGTGAAGACGCTGCACCCGGCGGTGCATGGGGCGCTGCTGGCTGACCGGTCCAAGCCGGAGCATATGGAAACGATTGCGGCCCACGGCATCACGCCGATTGACCTGGTTGTGGTCAATTTGTACCCATTTGCCGAGACAATCGCGAAGCCGGGCGTGACACGCGAAGAAGCCGTTGAAAACATAGACATCGGCGGGCCTTCGATGATCCGCTCCGCTGCCAAGAACCATGCCTCGGTCGCGGTCGTCGTTTCTCCAAAAGACTACCCGGCGATTTTAGCGGAGCTTCAGAAAAGCGAGGGGTCGCTTTCCGCTGCGACCCTGGCGCGTCTTGCCGTTCAAGCCTACGCGCATACAGCGGCCTATGATGCCACCATCACCAACTACTTGATGCAGCAACCGTTAGTGCAGGACGCAAGTGCTGATGAGGAAGGGCAGGGGTTCCCGGAGCTGCTCACGCTGTCGTTCACGAAAGTGCAGGATTTGCGGTACGGTGAGAACCCACACCAGAAAGCAGCGTTCTACCGCGAGCCGGCGGCGAGTGCAGGGCTGGCGTCGGCGGAGAAGCTACACGGCAAAGAGCTGTCGTTTAACAACATCTACGACCTGAATGCCGCCTATAACTTGGTGCGTGAGTTTTCCGATCAGAGTACGCCGGCGGCGGCGATCATCAAGCACACAAACCCCTGCGGCGCGGCGATTGCAGGTACTCTGGCCGAAGCATTTGCAAAGGCCCGCGAAGGTGACCCGATCTCGGCCTTCGGCGGCATCCTCGCCGTCAACCAGTCCATTGATGCCGATACGGCGAACCTCATCACGGGCAAAAACACGTTCTTTGAGGCTGTTATCGCACCCGGCTACAGCGACGAGGCGTATGTAATCCTGACGACAAAAAAGCAGTGGTGCCAGAACTTGATCCTGCTCCGGTCACAGCCGGCCAGTGGCACGGAGGAGGCGGAATACGACTTCAAGCGTGTCAGCGGCGGGCTGCTGGTGCAAACGGCAGACACGGCGATGCTGAAGCCGAGCGAAACGCAGACGGCCTCAGAGCGGCAGGCAACGGCGGCCGAGATGTCGGACTTGATGCTGGCCTGGAAGCTGGTCAAGCATGTTAAATCCAATGCCATCGTGCTAGTCAAAGACCGGCAGCTTGTCGGAGTCGGAGCCGGGCAGATGAACCGGGTGCAGAGCGTCCGTCTTGCAGTCACACAGGCTGGCGAGAAAGCCAAAGGTGCCGTGCTAGCATCGGACGCCTTCTTCCCATTCCCCGATGGCCCGGAAACGGCATTGTTAGCAGGGGTCACGGCGATTATCCAGCCAGGCGGCTCGAAAAAAGACGATGAAGCCATTGCGATTGCCGACCAATATGGGGCAGCGATGGTATTGACAGGCCGGCGTCACTTCCGGCATTAAGGCCGAGAAAAAGAAATCGGCGTAGTTTGCGCCGATTTCTTTTTTAATGCTATTTTAACTTTTGAGCGTTAAGATTTTAGTTAGTTTCAACTATACAGTTATTCGTAATAAGGGGAAATAGAAGACAACGATTTCTTCCGATATGGTCAAATATATCCTGGATTTATTGTCCTTTAATGAAGATTGTTTTTCTAATAGATTATGGCAACGTAAACAAGGGTAAGACACCGTGATGGTAAATATGCTAAGGAGAAGCGCTTAATGAAGAAGCTCATAATAATAGTCCTGGCTTGTGCAGCTCTAGTAACCGCAGCGGCAACGACAGAGGCAGCGCCGGAAGCATCACCAAGCGGCAAATATAACATTCTTGGACTTACCTTGGGGATGACGGCAAAACAGGCTGAAGCTCTCATCACGCAACGCCTTCATGTCCATATCGGCAACGGCAACAACAGTTATGGCGTGTCACCAGAGCCAGGCGTCTATGTTCCAGGCAGACCTTTTGTTCGTTGGATTTCTGTAGAGGCAGGGAAGACGAAACTCGATCTATTCTTCACTGAGGTTCCGCGTGGCGGGGGGCAAGGACCGGAGGAATTGTGGTCTATTGAATATACTCCAGCGGTTACAACAACTGCGGATAAAGCGGCTTTTGCTGCACATATCCACAAAAAGTTTAGCCCTCCGACTAGGGTTTTCAGCCAGCAGATTGAATATTGGGCTAACAAAGACTACGTTTATCCTCAAGAATTCCACCGAGCCTATACAGCAGTACTAAACCTGACAACTTATTCAGGAAGGCTCACTTTAACGAATGTCGGCATACTAGCTCACATGCAAAGCGCGTTTAACTCTCGGCGAACGCCGCAACTCCGACTTTAACAACACGTTGCATCCCTCTTAGTCGCCTTAATGTACATTATCGGAACCAAATAAAATGATAATAAAGAGCCGCCCGCGTGCATTGACTGCACGCGGGCGGCTCTTCGCGTACTTGCGGCTCTTTGCGTGCCTATTGCGCCTGGCGGTGCGGCAAGCGCTGCAAATCTGTTTCTAGCTGACTCATGCGAGACTGGCACGAGCGGAGAATGTCGTTGACATCGGTGAGAGCCTGATGAGCCGCTTGCTGACGCGCGAGCCAGACGGCGTAGCTGCCTGTCACGACGGTCGCGGCGGCGCAAGTGATGCTGAGCGTCACAAAGACAAGGAAGAGGTTTTTGGCCTGGCTGTCCAGCGCCGGCGCTTCGTCCTTGTCAGGCCGGGACGGGAAGTATGCCGCCGGGTCATCCTCCTGGTTGCTGTCAAGCAAGGTTAAATTCTTAAAGTGTATACCGTTTCTCATCCGCAATTCCCTCTTCCATAGAAAAAATGCGCTTGACAAAGGCGATCAGCTCCATTGGATTGAACGGCTTGGTCAGGTAACATTCGACCCCGGACTGCCAGCCGCGTAGAACGTCGGAGTCCTGGGCGCGAGCCGTCAGCATAATGACAGGGATACTCTCAGTTTCAGGGTTCTTCTTCAGCACATCCAGAACCTCGAAGCCCGTCATCTCCGGCATCATCACGTCCAGAACGATAAGGTCCGGGCGGTCTTCTTTGACTTTTTCCAGACATTCCGCTCCGTTGAAGGCCGTGATCACTTCATAGCCCTGCCGTTCGAGATTGACCTGGATCAAGCGCACAATGTGTTTTTCGTCGTCACAAGTCAGTATTTTGCGTGCCATAGCGGGCGTCCCTCACTTCACTCTCTTCACTGTTAGTATAGCATACCGGAAAATGAGTGTCAAATCGTCTTTAAATGAGACTTCTTTAAATCAGACTTTAATTGGTCAGCGCCTGCTGGAACTCACTTTTCAGGTGCCGCAGGAACAACTGCCGGTCGCTCAGGATGCTGAGAGGCAAGGACATCTGCTGCAAGAGCGCGGCCTCTTCCCGGCGCTGGGCGCTTCCCACCAGCTTCCTGCCTGTATGGCTGTCAATTAAATCGCAGGCCGCAGACAGGTCAAAGCAGTTAATAATGCCGGACTGACTGCCGATGGCGCAGCCGCCGAAGCAGACTTCCAAGCCACATAATTGCAGCGTCCGAAGGATGCTTCCCATGATGAGATGATGCGACGCCAGCACGGAGCGGCAGTCTTCCGGCAGGTGTTCCAGCCGCACAGCAACCGAGATGGTGAGGTCGCCGCCGTGCAGCACAGCCCGGCCCCCAGTAGGCCGGCGGACAATCGGCAGATCCGGGAACAGAGCGCGGACGGGCGCCTCGGGCTGCAAGCGTCCTATGCTCACCGCGCTCCGGTTCCAGGTATAGACGCGCACTGCCGGCGGGCTGGCCTGGGCCGCAAGTTCCGCCAGCAGCGCCGCGTCCACCGCCATGTTGTCTTCAGGGCTACCCGGAGCCGCTTCTAAGCACCAGCGCATCTTATTCGGCCGGACCTGTCCAACAGAGGCAGGGCTGGCGTGCCGCCGTGGCTTCGTCGAGCTTGCGGACGGGAGTGGTATGAGGCGCGGACTTCACGATCTCCGGGTTCTCTTCAATATCCCGTGCAATTTGGCGCATGGCCTCGATAAATAAGTCGAGCGTTTCTTTGCTTTCGGTCTCGGTCGGCTCGATCATCAAGGCTTCCGAGACAATGAGCGGGAAGTAGATGGTCGGCGGATGGTAGCCAAAGTCCATCAGGCGCTTCGCGATGTCCAGTGCTTTGATGCCGTGCGTCTTCTGCTGGCGCTTCGCGGTGAACACGCACTCGTGCATGCAGATCTCGCTGAACGCGACATCAAACGAGTCTTGAAGCTGCACCCGAATGTAGTTCGCATTGAGAACAGCGTTCTCGGCAATCTGCGCCAGCCGCTCTTTGCCATAGTACATGATGTAGGCATAGGCGCGGAGGATACACAGGAACGAGCCGTAGTAGCCGTGGATCTTGCCGATGGTCTTGGGCCGGTCATGCTCCAATCGGTAGCCATCCTCGGTCTTGATCACCTGCGGCACCGGTAGGTACGGCTCCAAAATCTTCTTGATACCGACCGGGCCGGAACCCGGTCCCCCGCCCCCATGCGGCGACGAAAAGGTCTTGTGCAGGTTGAAGTGCATGACGTCGAAGCCCATGTCTCCAGGCCGGGCGCGTCCGACCAGTGCATTCATGTTCGCTCCGTCGCAGTAGATCAGGCCACCCGTTTTGTGGATGAGATCGCAGATCTCGGCGATGTCGTCTTCAAACAGTCCCAGAGTGTTTGGATTTGTGAGCATCAGCCCCGCGACGTGACCGCCAAGCAGGGTCTTCAAGTGTTCTAGGTCCACCCGGCCGCGGGCATCCGACTTGACAGTAACTGTCTTGTAGCCGCAGCGGGCCGCCGACGCCGGGTTGGTGCCGTGGGCGGCTTCCGGGACTAAAATCGTATCCCGTGCGCCCTGCCCGTGGTCATCATGGTAGGCTTTGATCAGCATCAGCCCTAAAAGCTCACCGTGGGCGCCGGCGGCAGGCTGCAAGGAGACCGTGTCCATGCCGCCGATTTCTGCGAGAATGTTCTGCATGGAGTAGAGAACTTCGAGTGTTCCCTGGACCGCCGTATCGGGCAGCTCCGGGTGGACACGGGCAAAGCCGGGCAGCCGGGCAATCTCCTCGTTCAGCTTCGGATTATACTTCATCGTGCAGGAGCCGAGCGGATAAAAGCCGGAATCGGTCGAGTAGTTACGCTGGGACAGGTGGGTGAAGTGCCGGATAACTTCGGGTTCCGACAGCTCCGGCAGCGGCAGCGACTGACGACGCGCGGCGGGCGGAAGTAGTCTATCTAAAGGCTGTACGGGGACATCGCAGGCGGGCAGCTCGACGCCGAGCCGTCCGGGACGGCTTAACTCAAACAAGAGTGGTTCAGGTTCGTTGATCATAATATCTTTAGTGAAGGCTTTCTAGCAGAGTAACAAGCGCGTCTATTTCTTCTTTAGTGCGCTGCTCGGTCACACACAGAAGCAGGGCATTTCCCAGTTCCGGGTACAGATCGTTTAGCACGAGGCCGCCGATTATCCCCTGCTCCATCAGCTTTTCGTTGATGAGGTCGGGGTGGACGGGCGTCTTCACAACAAACTCCTTGAAGAACGGCTTATCGGGAAAGGCCAGGGCATAGCCAGGCAGTTTTGCGATCTCTGAAGCGGCATAATGCGCCTTTTGCAGGCAGAGTTCCGCAACTTCGGTCAGCCCCTGTTTTCCCATTGTTGCTAGGTAAACGGAGGCGGCGAGGGCGTAGAGGGCTTCATTGGTGCAAATGTTGCTGGTGGCACGCTCGCGCCGGATGTCCTGCTCACGGGTCCGAAGCGTCATCACAAAGGCACGCTTTGCGTCGCCGTCGGTGGTCTGGCCGACAATCCGGCCCGGCAAGCGGCGCATAAACTTGTTTTTGCAGGCAAAGAAGCCGAGCAGCGGCCCGCCGTAGCCCATCGGGCAGCCGAGCGGCTGGCCTTCGCCGACCACAATGTCGACGTCATACTCGCCGGGCGGAGTCAGGATGCCCAGCGAAATAGGATCAACACAGGCAACCAGCAGTGCGCCTTGCGTGTGCGCTTCTACGCCGATACGCTCCATATCTTCCAGGGTCCCGAAGAAATTTGGGTGCTGAACAATCACGGCGGCGGTTTGGTCTGAAAGGCTCAGGTCCCCCAGCCCCTCGGTATCGGCGACAAGATCAATCGCGATGTCCGCGTGCCGCAGGTAAGTTATCAGCACCTGGCGGTACGATGGATGCACGGAGTTCAGCACGGAAACGCGCTTGCGCCCGGTCAGCTCGGCGGCCATAATGGCGGCTTCGGCCAGCGCCGTTGCCGCATCGTACATGGAGGCATTCGCGACATCCATGGCGAGTAGCTGACACAAAAGGGTTTGGAACTCAAAGATGCTTTGCAGCATTCCCTGGCTCATTTCCGGCTGGTACGGGGTGTACGAGGTATAGAACTCGGAGCGGCCGGTAATGGCGGCGACGGTCGGCGGGACATAATGGTCGTAGATGCCTGCGCCCAGAAAACAGGGAAACGACTCCGCGTTTACGTTCTTCGCGGCCAGCTTGCCCAGATGCTTTGCCAGGGTGATCTGGTCCATTCGGGATGGAATAGGGAGTTCTTGATTATATTGCAGGTGCTTCGGGATCGGCGTGAACAAATCGTCGAGTGTTTTGACCCCAATCGCGGACAGCATTTCGGCCCGGTCGGTATCGGTATTCGGAATATAGGCCATTCGTGACTTCCTAAGCTAATGTGATTAAAGCATCGCGTCGTAATCGGTGCTGCTGAGAAGCAGGTCGGCGTCGGCGGGCTGGGTCATCTTGATTTTGAGCATCCAGCCGTCGCCGTAGGGCGCGTCGTTGACTTTCTCCGGCGCGGTGTTCAGCTCTTCATTGACTTCCGCCACTTCCCCGCTGATGGGGGCATACAAGTCGGAAACAGCCTTGATGCTTTCGATCTCGCCGAATTTTTCGCCCCGCTGGACCATGCGCCCGGCTTCCGGCAGCAGGACAAGCGCGACATCTCCTAGTTCCTCCTGCGCGTGCTGGCTGATGCCAACTGTGGCGGTGTTGCCTTCAATTCGTACCCATTCGTGGGTCTTAGCGTACAGCAAATCGGACGGCTCAGGCATGATATCTCCTTATTAATTGAAATGCGGCCTACCGCACTGCTTCGCGTGGTCCTCCCTAAAGGGAAGATTTGGAGCAGGGAAATAAGCCTCTCTTCACACTCTGTATCCTTCCTTTAGGAAGGACCACGCGAAGCAGTGCGGTAGGTCTCAGACGCCATTTCGATAAAATGGCAGCTTGACGACTTTCGCCGGAGCCTGACGACCCCGAATGTCAACAAAAACTTCGGTGCCGGGCGCGGCGGCCTCAGCACTCAGCCGGGCCATCGCAATGCCCGCCTTCACGGTTGGGGACCAGGTGCCGCTGGTCGTCTCCCCCAACCTCGTGCCGGCGGCATCGGTGATGGCGTAATGCTCGCGCGGGATCGCCCGGCCTTCCATTTGAATGCCGACAAGCTGCTCCGTGCCGGAAGCCGCTTGCAGCGCATCCCGTCCGATAAAATCACCCTTTTTCATCTTGACCGCCCAGCCGGTTCCCGACGCGGCGGGGAAGTTTTCGGCGTCAAGCTCATGGCCATACAGGGGATAGGCGGCTTCAAGGCGCAGAACATCGCGTGCGCCCAGTCCGGCAGGCGTCGCACCCGCAGCGACAAGCGCGTCCCAAAGCGCCGGCGCGTCGTTCCAGAAACAGAGTATCTCAAAGCCGTCTTCGCCGGTGTAGCCGGTACGCGAGAACATCGCGCCAAGTGGAACATTCGCGCCGCGTATCTTCGTGGTCGCAAAGTGGAAGCGCTTGAGTTCGCTTACTGTGTCGTCCATTGCTAATGAGGCAGCAATCTCTACCGCTTTTGGTCCCTGTACGGCGATTAGCGCGTTCAAGTCGCTGATGTCGGTCAATGTCAAATTGGGCCTGCCGAGGACTTGCGCTTGAAGCCAATCCCAATCCTTATCTTTGCAGCCGGCATTCAAGACAATGAGGTAAGAGTTTTCGCCTAGACAGTAAACGATGATGTCGTCAATCATGCCGCCGTGTTCGTTGAGGAGCAGCGAGTATTGCGCTTTGCCGGGAGACAATTTCGACACGTCATTTGTCGTGACAGACTGCACGAAGTCAAACGCGCCGTCGCCGGTGACTGTCACCTCGCCCATGTGGGACACATCGAAAAGGCCAGCGGAGGTTCGCGTGGCGGCGACTTCGCTGACGGTTCCGGCGTAGGAGACGGGCATGTCCCAACCGGCGAAGGGGACGAGGGTTGCCCCGGCGGCTTTGTGGATTTCGTAGAGTGACGTTTGTTTCATAGGTCAGTGTTAGTGCGTGGAACTAAAGTTCTACGCTGTGGGGCGAAGCGCCGAGTGTCCGCCTTCGCGGACAAGGAGCCGAGTGATTTTGTTGTCCTAATCTTCGTCCACGAAGGTGGACGCTAGGCGTCTGCGCCCCACAGCGTAGAACTTTAGTTCCACGCAGAAAATCTATTCCCCCAAATATGCCTTCTTGACAGCGTCGTTTGATAGCAAGGCCTTGGCGTCGTCGGCCATGACGATGGAGCCGGTTTCTAAAACGTAGCCCCGGTGGGCGACGCCGAGGGCCATGTGGGCATTCTGCTCGACGAGCAGCACGGTGGTTCCCTGGGCGTTGATGTCCCGGATAATCTGGAAGATGTCCCGGACTAGAAAGGGAGCGAGGCCGAGCGACGGCTCATCTAACAGCAGCAGCTTTGGGCGGGCCATGAGGGCGCGGCCCATCGCCAGCATCTGCTGCTCGCCGCCGGACAGCGTTCCGGCGTTCTGGCTGATACGCTCTTGAAGGCGCGGAAACAACGTCAAGGCACGGTCAAAGTCTTGTTTGATGCCGGCACGGTCATTGCGGGTATACGCGCCAAGCTCCAGGTTCTCGCGCACGGACATATTGGCGAACACGCGGCGGCCTTCGGGGGAATGGCCGATGCCGAGCTTGACGATTTTGTCGGCGGGCAATGCGGTGATGTCTTTGCCTTCCATCAGTATTCGGCCCCCGTTTGCAGGGACAAGGCCGGAAATTGCGCGTAAAGTCGTACTTTTGCCTGCGCCGTTGGCCCCGATCAGTGTGACAATCTCACCGGCGCTGATCGTCAGCGACACGCTCTGCAAGGCGCGGATTGCACCGTAGGAAACCTGAACCGCCTCTAAATTCAGCATTACGGTACGCTCGCTGCGGCGTCGGCCTCGCCGAGATACGCTTCGATGACTTTAGGGTTTTCGCGGATCTCGGCGGGCGTTCCCGTGGCGATAATCTGCCCGTAGTCCAGAACCAAGATGCGGCGGCAGATGCCCATGACAACTTTCATGTCGTGTTCAATCAGCAGAATGGTGACGCCGAAGTCGGTTCGCAGGCTTTCGATCTGGTGCATCAAATCGTTCTTTTCCTGCGGGTTCATGCCGGCGGCGGGTTCATCCAACAGCAGCAGCTTGGGCTTTGTCGCAAGTGCGCGGGCGATTTCCAGACGCCGCTGTTCGCCATAAGCAAGGTTCTTTGCGAACTCGTTTTCGTATTTGAGAAGGCCGAAGCGGTTCAGCAAGTCGCGGGCTTCGTCCAAAGTCGCGGTCTCGGCGGCGGCGAACTTCGGGCCGCGCCAGACTGCGCTCCACAAGGGCGGCGCGTAGTGCATATGGCCGGCGGTGCGGACGTTGTCGAGAACGGTCAGGGTTGGGAACAAGCGAATGTTCTGGAAGGTGCGGGACAGGCCGGCGGCGGCGATTTGGTAGGGCTTCATGCCGACAAGCGACGAGCCGCCAAACGCGATGGAACCTGAAGTCGGGGCGTAGACCCCGGTCAGCAAGTTGAAGGCCGTCGTTTTGCCCGCACCGTTCGGACCGATGAGGCCGACCAGCTCTCCGGCATCAAGCGACAAGGTAAACCCGTTGACGGCGGTGAGGCCGCCGAACTGTTTGGTGCAATTCTGGACATCCAGCAGCGGCATGGGCATATCATACCCGAAAATGCCGCGTGGGACAAGGGGGGTACGGCGGCTTGACAAAGAGACATGCAGGCCGTTATAATGGGACATCGCGAAAGTTCGGCAGAGTGAACAATGAAAAAGTGAACGATCAAGTTGAAACAAGTGTGCTTTGAAGACAGCCTTTCCTGGTCGGTGCACCTGAGCGCCGGGCAGCCCAAGCGGCAGGCGCAGGTGAGCCTGGTGCTGCTTGGGGTTCTCCTCCTCGGCTGTGCAGTGTTTCGCTCGTTCTGGCTGGGTTTAGTGCCGACGCTGGCGCTGTTGTTCTCCCTGTCCGAGTATGTCTTCCCCATCCGCTATACGCTGACAGCGCGGTCGGCTTCGGCTCGCTGCGGGCTGTCGGTGCTGGAAATCTCGTGGGAGGCTGTCCGCCATGCCTACCTCACGGACGCCGGCATTAAGCTTAGCCCGCTCTCGGTAAAGAACTCCCGCTTCGAGTCCCTGCGCGGTGTCTTTCTGCGTTTCGGCAGTGAAAACGAGGAAGCCATTGTTTCCGCCGTCCGCCGCTTCCGCTCGGAGGCGCTGCATGTCTGATGCGTTCGGCCTGCGGTTCGATTGGGGCACCCCGCTTTCCGACGAGGACCGGGAGGCGATGCTGACGAAAGCGGTCACCGTGGTCCGCAAGTGGCGGCTGGAAGTGCCGGCAGTGCTGTTTTTAGAGTCGACCGCCCCGCTCGGCCACGCCGCCGGGCAGGGATTGGTCGCCTTCGCGCCGTTTATCGCGCCGCTTCTCGCGGGCGGCATCGGCAGCGTTCAGAAGCTGCATACGCTTTTGGAAGACCCGAAGAATATCCAGCGTTTGATCGAGATGCTGACGGAAACGGAGACGGATGCAGCACGCAAGTGACAACTGGTGGGTCAGCGGCCTGGTACTGCTGCTGTCTTTGATTATTATCGGAAAAGTTTTGTCCGCCCAGCGCGGGAAGCTGCCGTTTATCCGGCGCATTCCCGGCCTGAATGCGATTGACGAGGCGGTCGGCCGGGCCACGGAGATGGGCCGGCCTGTGATGATGGTTCCCGGCATCAGCGGCCTGGACGTGGTAACTCTGCAAGCCCTGTCTATCTTCAGTTATATCGGGCGAGCGGTGGCGCGGTTCGGCAACAAGTCCATCATGGCGACGATTGACCCGATTGTGACGGGCGTGGGCGAGGAAACTCTGCGGGATGCCTACGCCGACGCCGGGCGGCCCGAATTGTTTGAGGAAGGCGATGTTCGCTACCTGACAGGCCAGCAATTTGCATTTGCCACCGGCGTGGCGGGCATCTTGATCCGGGAGCGTGTCGCAGCCCAGTTTTTGTTTGGGGCATTCTTCGCCGAGTCACTGATTTTTGCCGAAGTCGGCCAGCAGGTCGGAGCGGTGCAGGTGGCGGGAACGACGGAGACAAACCAAATCCCCTTCTTTATTGCCGCCTGCGATTATGTCATTATCGGCGATGAGTTTTATGCGGCTTCCGCTTACCTTTCGCGAGATGCGACGCTGCTCGGCTCGATTGTCGGGCAGGACTACTGCAAGCTGCTTCTGCTGGGAATTATTCTTCTCGGCGTCCTCTCAATCAGTCTGCTGAATATCCCGCTGATCGCTCATTCCGGCCTCGCCGCTTCTGTCCTGCATTTCATTGTCGATGTTCTGAAAGTCAAGTCCTAAAGCCACAGTGCATACACTCCAACAATTCTTTGCGCCCATCTCACGGCATCAGACGGGGTCGTATGTCGGGCATCTCGCGCTGGGCCTGCTGTTCATGCTGGCGATCCTGACAGGGCTTCAAGCCGCGCCGCGCCGCTCGCGCAAGACAATCATTGCCGTCTTTACGTTTCTGGGCGGCTTGTACTTTGTCACGGAGTTCTTCTGGCCGACAAGCCATGTCACGAACAAAAACCCACTTACCCCATTTGAGCCGCTTGTCGCCAGCATTGCAGCGGTTGTTGGGTCGTTTGCCATCGGCCTCGGCGTGGTTTCTTTGGTGCAGCTTCATTCCCGCAACATCAGCCGCAGGCGCTCCGGCTGGGGTTTCAGTGTGGTGCTGCTGGTCTCGTTTGTTGCCATGTTCGTGTTCGGCCTGCTGAACGCCTACAGCCCCTCAACCGGCATTATCCCAGCGGTGCCGGGCGTGTGGGCGTCGCAGAACGCGCATGGGCTGTACCAGTTTTTGTTTGTCGGCGGGCTGTCCAGCCTGGCTTCGGCGACCTTTTCCATTATCGCGTTTTATATTGCCTCGGCGGCGTACCGGGCGTTCCGCATCCGCTCGCTGGAAGCGACTCTGCTGATGGCGGCGGCGCTAGTCGTCATGCTCGGCTCGGTCTCGTTCGGCACTTGGTTCACGCACAACATTCACAACACGCTGCCGGACGGGTCGGAAAATCCGTGGGCGAACCTGCGGATTGAGAACATCGCCCAGTGGCTGCTGCTGGAAGTGAACACGGCGGCCCAGCGCGGCATTTTGTTTGGGTTGACATTAGGCTTACTGGCGACTTCTCTGCGCTACTGGCTGAGTTTGGAGCGCGGCGCGTACTTCGACAAAGAATTATGAACAAGAACTTCTGGAACAGCCTGCAAAACATTGACCGGCGGGTGATATACGCGATTTTGATCGGCGTAATCTTGGTCCCGCTGTTTTTTAGAAACTTGACCCTGCCGACCTACCCCAGCAAGCAGTCTACGGACTTCTACAACACAGTGGAAACAGTCGCCAAGCAGTCGCCAAACAAGATTGTCATTGTAGATGGGCAGTGGTCGCCCTCCACGCGCGGCGAGAACCAGTGGCAGGCGGAAGCGGTGGTGACCCACCTGATGAAGCGGCGTTTGCACTTTGCGATTTTGTCATTTGATACCCAGAACAACACGGTCATGCAGACGCTGGTGGTCGCGCCGCTGGCGAAGAAGTACGGCTATGTGTATGGGCGTGATTACATCAACTGGGGATACCGCCCGATTGCGGTTTTCGTGCCGACACTGAAGGGCCTGGTTGTAGACATCCCCGGCACAATCAAGAAGGACTACAAGGGGACGCCGATCACCCAGTTTCCCGTCATGCAGGGGATCAGATCCCGCGCCGATGTCGGGGCGGTGGTGGAAGTGACGCCGACGGCGAGCGGGGACCAATGGCTGGGATTGTTCGAGCAGAACAACACGCCGCCGTTTCTGTTCGCGCCCACGGCGGTTATGGCTCCGACCTACTATCCGTATGTGGATACCGGGCAGATTTCGGGGATGCTGACGGGGATCAAAGGCGCGGGAGACTACGAAGGGCTGCTCGGCACGCACTCGTTTGGGACCCGTGCGGCGGGCGCGTTGTCGCTGGTCTACGGGCTGATCATTCTGCTGATCATTATCGGCAATGTCGGCTACTATGCATCGCGGTCGGCGGCAAAACGCGCGGGAGGACAGTAAAAGACATGGCGCAGTATCTGCATCATTTGTTCAACCCGATTTTGCTGTTTTCCGCGCTCGGCACGGTCGCAATTTTGTCGCTTGTCTTTAAAGAAAACAAGCTGTACCGGCTCTTTGAGCATATCTTTTTGGGGCTTGCGCTCGGCTACGACTTAGAGTTCACCTGGACAACGGTGCTGAAGCCGCAGTTCTGGGACCCAATGGTCGTGGACGGCCAGTGGGCCTGGATCATGACCGTGCCGGTGGGACTGATGTTCTACGGGATTTACACCCAGCGCTTCGTCTGGATGAGCCGTCTGGTCTTCGGCATCTTCTTTGGCCTGGCCGCCGGCACGGTCTTTCAAGACTTCACGGGCCGATTCTTGCCGCAGGTCACAAAATCGTTCTCGCCGTCAAAGTCGCTCATTCCCCCGCCGCCGGTGCCAGGCGATCCGCACGCGGCCCTGCACTCATTCTCGTTTGTGCTGAACAACGCGCTCTTTTTGGCGATCTTGGTCTGCGTTCTGGTTTACTTCCTGTTTGCCTTTGAGCAGAAGAACCGCGTCGTGCGCGGAACAGCCCAGATGGGCCGCTGGGTTCTGATGTTCTCATTCGGCGCGATCTTCGGCTCGACCATTATGACGCGCATGGCGCTCTTGATTGACCGAATGTACTTTTTGTTCCACGACTGGCTTCAGATCGTGAAAAGCTAGCCAAGAGGCTGATCGGATGGACTAAATACTGAGCTGGTCGGGCGGGGACGGCATACGCGACTGCAAGCGGGCTTGGCGCTGGGCCATTCGCAGGTCGCGGGCGTCCAGGAACCGCTGCCACCAGGACGCAAGCGCGGCGGTTAGCTTGCGGGGGCCGGAAGCGGGGCGGGCAGTGCCGAAATCTCCGACGGGGGCAGCGCGGCGACCGGTGACGTGTTCAATTCGTACTTCTTCGTACCGCGTCTCCAGGCGCTGCCAGGCCAGCGAAATCGTTTTAGGATCCTGGCTGAAGCTGCCGAACCAGCGGCAGGTCCAGCATTCTTTGTTTGTGACTAAGTTCAGTGTCCCGCAAAGCTCGCAGAGCTTTACGGTCTTCGGGCTAAGGGGGGCAAGCGGTCGCTGCACCGACATAAGCATATCCTTCTTTTCTAAGCAGGCGCTCGTCCTCGAATGCGCCATCCCTGTATTTATACCCGTTTTTGCTCAAATCGCTTGGGGCAAGCGAAGAGGTTTTGAGCGCGGCCTGCCCTTATTATTGACAGCCCGGCACGGTTTCTCTAGTGGTTTTCTCAGTGTCCCTTGACTTTTGCCCGGCCTAAGAGGTATTCTTTTCCTCGCGTCTGTTTCTTTCCCAATGGGCCACGAAGAATATGTTTGAGAGTCTCGCCGATAAACTACAGGACGTCTTCAAGCGCCTCCGCACCAAAGGGGCCTTGACCGAAGCGGATGTCGCCGAAGCCATGCGCGAAGTGCGTCTTGGGCTGCTCGAAGCCGATGTCAACTTCAAGGTCGTCAAAGACTTCACAGCGCGGGTCCGCGAGCGGGCCATCGGCGTAGAAGTGCTGGAAGGACTGCACCCGGCCCAGCAGGTCATCAAGATTGTGGACGAGGAGCTGACCGGACTTCTCGGCGGGGAACAGTCGCCGCTGACGTTCTCGCCGAAGCCGCCGACGGTCATCATGCTCTGCGGCCTGCAAGGAGCGGGCAAGACGACCCACGCCGGCAAGCTGGCAAGGCTCCTCAAAAAGCAGGGCCGCAGCCCGCTTTTAGTCGCCGCAGACATCTACCGCCCGGCGGCGATCAAGCAGCTCCAAGTGGTTGGCGAGCAGGTTAAAACGCCGGTCTTTACGCTCGACGGCGCAAAGCCCGAACAGATTGCCCGCGAGGCGGTTGCAGAGGCTACGCGCCAGGGCAACGACGTTGTTATCCTCGACACGGCGGGCCGTCTGCAAATTGACGAAGCCTTGATGTCGGAATTGGAGCGGGTCAAGGCCGCGACCTCCCCGCACGAGATTTTGCTGGTTGTGGACGCGATGACCGGGCAGGAAGCGGTCAATGTCGCGCAGGGGTTCAACGAGAAGCTTCAAGTCACCGGCTTCATCCTGACAAAGCTTGACGGCGACACGCGCGGCGGCGCGGCGCTTTCCATTAAAGGCGTTACGGGCCTGCCGATCAAGTTTGTCGGCGTCGGCGAGAAGATGGACGCTTTAGAGGTCTTCTACCCGGACCGGATGGCGTCGCGCATCCTCGGCATGGGCGATGTGCTGACGCTGATTGAGCGGGCCGAAGAAGCGATTGACCAGAAAAAAGCGGCGGAGCTGGAAAAGAAGTTCCGCGCCAACAAGTTTGACTTCGAAGATTATCTCGACCAGATGCGCCAGATGCGGAAGATGGGGCCGCTGGATCAGATATTGAAGCTCATCCCCGGCCTCGGCAACTCGGATGCGCTGAAGGGCATGAACATTGACGAAAGCCATCTCGCCCAGATTGAAGGCATGATTTTATCCATGACGCCCAGCGAGCGGCGCGACCCAGCTTTGATCAACGGCAGTCGGCGGCGGCGGATCGCGGCGGGCAGCGGGCGCAGCGTGCAGGATGTCAACCGGCTGCTGACCCAGTTCGAGCAGATGAAAAAGATGATGCGCGGCTTGACCAACATGGAGGGCGGCGGGATGCCGTCGCTTGCCGGCATGGGCGGACGTCACAGCGGCAGCGGCAAGAACGCGGCGAAGAAGAATAAGCGGAAGCCGCCGCCGAACTTCAAGCTGCCGTTTGGGCGGAGTTAGGGCGCAAGGAAAAGGCGTGGCAGTAAATTGCGACGCTTTCGACAGCTTTACAAGGGAACAGGCCTGCTCTGTCCGAAGCAGAGCGTGGCCCGTTCCTTTACGATTTACAAGACACCGATTTACCAAACACTGATACTACTACAGGAGCAATACTTAATGTCCGTGAAGATTCGACTGCGCCGCATGGGCGCGAAGAAGCGCCCATTTTACCGATTAGTCGTTGCCGATAGCCGCCGGGCGCGGGATGGCCGCTTTATTGAGACTTTAGGCTACTACAACCCATGTGTCGAGCCGATTGAATTGAAGATCAATGATGAGCGGGCTGCCTACTGGCTGGGCTGCGGCGCACAGCCGTCCGACACCGCCCAGGCGCTCTTGAAGAAGCAGGGCGTGTACGAGAAGATCGCCGCCGGCAAGCCCGTCCCCGCTGCCCCGGCGGAACCGACCTCGGAAGCCGTCCTTGCTTCCTAATGTTTGAGCAAGAAACGCAGTAAAAAGCAAGACCCTTTTGTTCGGCATTGATGCCCGGATAGGGGGAAAGTAGTAGGAGCAGTACGTTGAAACCCATGATTGAGTATCTCGTCAAGGAATTAGTGGACGAGCCGGAGAACGTCACCGTGACGGAAATCCCCGGCGAAGAGTCAACCACCTATGAAGTCCATGTCGCCCCCAGCGATTTAGGGAAAGTCATCGGCAAGCAGGGGCGGATTGCGAACGCCCTGCGGACTGTGACCAAAGCCGTGGCGATGAAAGCCAAGAAGAAAGTTTATGTCGAGATTATCGCTTAGTCTCGTTTTCCTATGCCGGAGCAAACAGAAACAGACGAATACACGGTGCTGGCGGCGGAAGTCGCGGGGGCACACGGGGTCAGCGGCAGCCTGCGTCTGCGCCTCATTGGGGCATCTGCGGCGGATGCGACTTCCGACGCCGCTGTCCGGTCGCTCAAAATCGGGCGCGTCGTGCGCCTTGTCCGGGCGAGCGACTCATTCCAAACCGATCTCACGCTGCTGGCAATGCGCCGCCAGCCAAAAGGGGTCTGGATTGCTCGGTTTAAAGATGTGACCGACCGGAACGCCGCCGAGGCGTTTTTGGGCTGCTCAGTTCTCATCAAAGAAAACGAGCGGGCCACGCTCCCCGAAGGCGAGTACTATGTGGACCAGCTTCTGGGGCTTGATGTGGTCGCCGATACGGGCCGGTCGTTCGGCACGCTGTCTGACGTGCTGAGTTCCCCAGCGCATGATGTGTATGTGACTTCTTTGGGCGCGATGATCCCCGTTGCCGGGGACTATATTATTGACATCAGCCTTGATAACCGCAAAATTACAGTGCGTGATGTGCCTGGCCTCATAAACGACCCGAACGAAAAACCTGACACGGCCTAGCCATGCGAATTGATGTCATCACGATCTTCCCGGAGATGATCGAGTCGGTTCTCGGCTTCAGCATCTTGAAACGCGCCCGCGAGGCAGGGCTGGTCCAGATACACGTCCACAACCTACGGGACTTCGCGCCCGGCGTACACAGAAGCACCGATGAGACCCCCTACGGCGGCGGCGCGGGGATGGTCATGCGCCCCGGCCCGCTGTTTGATGCGGTGGAAAGTCTGCCGCGCACCGAGGCAACGAGAGTCGCGCTTTTGACGCCGCAGGGACGGACATTTGACCAGGCCGCCGCGCGAGAACTCGCGCTGTGTCCGCATCTGGCGCTGCTGTGCGGCCATTATGAAGGCTTTGACGAGCGTGTCCGGGAGCATCTCGTCACCGACGAGATTTCGGTCGGCGATTATGTGCTGACCGGCGGCGAGCTGCCGGCGTTAGTTGTCATAGACGCTGTGACTCGCCTGCAAACCGGCACTTTGGGAAACGCCGCGTCCGCCGAAGACGACACGTTTTCCGAAGGGCTGCTGGAATATCCGCATTACACGCGCCCGCCCGATTTTCGGGGCTGGCGCGTCCCTGACGTTCTGCTCTCCGGTCACCATGCCGAGATCGCCCGCTGGCGACGCAAGGAGCAGTTCCGCCGCACGCAAGCGCGTCGGCCCGACCTCTGGGCGGAATTTGTCCCGTCCAAGTCCGACCACAAGCTGCTCGAACAACTGCAAGCCGAGCAGCATGGAGAAGAGGAACCCAATGCATCCGTTAATTCAGGAAATTGAAAAAGCCCAGCGCAAAGAGAACGTGCCGGATTTCGGACCGGGCGATACCGTGCGCGTTTCGGTCAAAGTCGTTGAAGGCGGCAAAGAGCGCATTCAGATTTTTGAAGGCACCGTCATCTTCCGCAAACAGGGCTTGTCCCGGTCGGCGTTTATGGTCCGCAAGATCTCGAACGGCTACGGGGTCGAGCGCACATTTTTGATCCATTCCCCGCGCATTGACAAGATTGAAGTCACCCGGCGCGGCCTGGTACGCCGTGCCAAGCTGTTTTATCTTCGCAAGAAGATCGGCAAAGCCGCACGGATCAAAGAAAAGCGGAACTTCTAACCGAAGCGTCCGCGTAAGCACAGTCGCCGGAACCTCCCGGCGACTTTATTTTTGCCGGCGCGGGAGCGCGGGAGTGAACTCCTCTCGCTGAATGGCATCCTTCGGATGAGAAGAAACGCCGCCGCGTGATAATCTTTCGTCCGAAGGACGTTATCCAGCGAGAGGAGTTCACTCCCGCGCTCCTACTTCCTGCCGTCGCAGTTTTTGAGAGCCACTCATGCAGCCTACTTTAACGGAAACCGTTCCCACTCCCCAGTGGACCGAAACGCTTGCAAACCTCAATATCCTCTGGATACTCGGCATCATTGTCGCGGCGTCGCTGATACGCTTTGCCTTTGTGTCGTCCAAGTCTGATGCCGCTCGCTCCTGGTCCGAGATACTGGAATCCGGCATGATCGCGGTGGCTCTTGTCTTCTTGATTATCCGGCCCTTTATCATCCAAGCCTTTTTTATTCCCTCCCCCTCGATGGAGCCGACCCTGCTCGGCAAAAACAACTCCGGCGACCGGATTCTGGTCAACAAGTTCGGCTACCGTTTGGGAGCGCCGCACCGAGATGACGTGGTTGTGTTTCTCGCGCCGCCTGCCGCGATGGCCGGCGATCCGGAGTTCATCAAGCGGCTGATCGGCTTGCCGGGCGACAAAATTGAAGTCTTCGCGGGGCATCTGAGCATCAACGGCACTCTGCACTCGCATACGGATGTGCGGCAGAAGCTAACCGGGCTTGGACTTTGCGGCCCGGAAGCAATGGCGGACATCGCCGACGAGTCACAGCTTCAAGCGGACTGCCATGTGAAGTTTGTCGCCGACGGCGTCCAGGTCTCGGACAACGATCATCATGTTCAGCTCATCACAAAAGAGCGATTGGCGGAGATTTACACGGGTCAAAAAGACCTTCCCGTAACAATCCGCCCCGGCTACACGGTCCGCAACGGCGAAACCCTGGACGAGCCGTTTATTGCCGAAGACCCAGATTATGATATGCGGATTTACAACGGCGAGCCACTGAAGCACCTGTACAGCCAGGGGGACGACTACCGTCTGGCCGGCCAGCCGATCATGCCGTCGGAGTACCAGGCGGACGTCGTGCATCCGACCGAGCCGCTGCCTGCCGCGCATTACCTGATGATGGGCGACAACCGCAACGACAGCAGCGACGGTACGCAATGGGGGCCGCTGGAAGCCCGCCGGGTTGTCGGGAGAGCGCAGTTCATCTTCTGGCCGCCGTCGCGTATCGGCGTTATCCATTGACCGAGAGCGAAGTCAATCTTTGGCGGCATGAGGAGCTTGCATGGGGCGCGGGCTTTGTGCGGGTCGCCGGGATTGATGAAGTCGGGCGCGGGCCGCTGGCCGGGCCGGTCCTTGCTGCCTGCGTCGTTCTGCCTCCCGGCTTCGCGCTGGACGGCATCCGGGACTCGAAGACGCTGTCGGCAAGGCAGCGGGAACGAGCCGAGGCGCGTATCCGTGCCGAAGCGATTGCCGTCGGCATCGGCAGCGCTGAACCCGAAGTGATTGACCGGATCAACATTTTGCAGGCGACGCATGAAGCTATGCGCCAAGCGTATTCGCAGCTCGATCCCCTCCCCGACTTCGTCCTCATTGACGGCCTGCCAATCCGCATGTTTCCCTGCGAAAACCGCAAAGCATTGGTTCAGGGCGACTCGCATTCGGTTTCCATCGCCGCCGCGTCCATTGTCGCCAAAGTCGCGCGGGACCGGCTGATGTGCGCCTACGACACGGTGTATCCTGAGTACGGCTTCGCCGGTCACAAAGGCTACGGCTCGGCAAAGCACATGGAGGCTCTGCGTGAGCATGGCCCCTGCCCTATCCACCGCCGCTCGTTTGCGCCGGTTGCGGCCTGTTTCTCTGACGAGGCTTAACCGATGGCAGTTGGAGTTCAGATTGCGGCTTGGACATCTCTTTGGGCATTCTGGGTCGTCATCTCCCGTAACAATCACCCAACTTTGCTTCTGAACTGCACAGCAACAGCGCTGATGCTCGCAAGCTTCGCTGTGGCAGTTTATTTCAACTGGCTCCTGCTTGTCCCCCGCTTTTGGAACCGCCGACAATTTGCATCGCACTGGCTGTATCTCGGTGCGACGCTCTGCACGCTCACGGCGCTTGTCGTCATGCTGATCCAAGCGGTCTACGATGTGCTGTGGGGACCGGACCCGCGTCGGTTCGGGTTCTGGGTGAACTACGGTTTGGACTTTACGGGAACAAGCGTACATCTGGCATTAGCAGCGATGGTGGTTTGGCTCCTGCGCCGCCGCCGACCCACCGCGTGACCGATTTAGGCGGCGTCCCACGCCCGCCGGAGCGTTTGCAATGCTTCGGCGGCCTGCGTGTCTCGATTGTCCCACCCACATTCAATGCTGATCCGCCCGCTGTAGCCCGTGTCTTTCAGCACGGTAAAATACTCCCGCAGATAGTTGTGGTCGGTGGCTGCCGGGGCGCGTCTCCCGGCACCGGCGACATGGACATGACGCAAAAAAGCGCCGGCATCGCGCGTTTCCTGGTAGCTTTGCCTGTCGTAAGTGACATGATATAAGTCGCTCAGGACACCGACTGCCGGATGGCCGAGTTCTACTACAAATTCTAGCGCCTCAGCGACAGAATTCAGAATGTTGCACTCAGAAGAGTTCAGCGGCTCGATCTCCACGGTCATGCCGTGCCGCTCGGAGGCATCGCCGCAGAGGGTCAGAAACGAAGCAATCTGCGCGTAGGCGTCGTCACGCGGCCAGCCGTCAGGAACACGCCGCGCCCCACCGCTGCCGAAAACGGCGATTTTGCCGCCGAGGGACGCAGCCCGCCCGAAGGCCGTGCCCAAGTAACGCTCCTGACGGGCGGCGTCGGTCTCAGGCCCAACAACTCTCAAGTCGCCCGGCAGGAGCAGGTTGTAGGTTTCCGGCTTCAGCCGAGACGCAGCAAACTTTTCGAGCAGCGGCGGCATGATTTCGGCATCGGGACGCTCCGGCTGAAGCATTCCCGTGACCGGCGGCTCGATGTAATCATAGCCCGCAGCGGTCACAATTTCCAGCGCCTCCAGTGGGGCGCAGACGCCATATCGCATGGGCCTATTCTCCCAAGTTAAGTGAAAGCCTACATTTAGTAGCAGCTAATCAAATTATGGCATAGATATAGACGAAAAAACCGCAAAATTGCTTGTCAAATAGCAACAACTGTGCTATAATCCAAAAAAGCGCAAACGAGGCAGAACAATAGGATACCCCAGCAATGCCGAATACCCGCCAAAGCTTCCATGACGAACTCGCGGCGCTCGAACAGGAACTGGTCCAAATGGGCATGCTGACCGCCGACATGCTGGGCCAGGCAGTGGAAGCGATCCATCAGAACGATGTCGCCCTGGCGGAAGCGGTTCTTGCCCAGGACGACGCGGTGGATGAGATGGACCGGCGGATCGAAGCTCAGTGCATCCGGCTTCTCGCGCTTCAGCAGCCGATGGCCCGCGATCTGCGCCAGGTCGAAAGTGCGCTGAAAGTCATTACGGATCTAGAGCGGATCGGCGACCATGCCGTAGACATTGCAAAGATTGCCCGGAAGCTGACTCAAGAGTTTTATCTCAAAGCGCCGCTGGTGGATGTCGGCCCGTTGGCGCTGATGGCCCGGACAATGGTAGGGCACAGCCTGCAAAGCCTGGTCCGGCATGACCTGGCGCTGGCGATCCAGGTCTGCGACGACGACGACCTTGCTGACGCGGCGTTTAAGAGCCTGCGGGAAGAGCTGCTTGAGCTGACGCAAGCCGAGCCGTCCCGCATCTTCCCGGCCTCCTACTTGCTGCTGGTCGCCGTATATTTGGAGCGGATTGCCGACCATGCCACAAATATCGCGGAACGTGTTTACTACGTCGAAACCGGCGAGCGGAAGCCGCTGGGACGGCGCGAGGCGCGTCCAGCAGCATGAGTGAGATGCAGCATGAGTGAGATAAAGGACAACATCCAGCGGGTGCGCCAGACCATCGCCCAAGCCGCCGAGCGGGCCGGACGCCGCCCCGAAGAAATCACGCTCGTTGCGGTCACGAAGAAGAAGCCGGCCAGTGCGGTTTTAGAAGCCCTCTCGGTGGGCATCAGCGATGTCGGCGAAAACTATGTGCAGGAAGCCGCTGAGAAGCGCGAGCAGGCCACTGGTGGGCGCTGGCACCTGCTGGGACATTTGCAGAGCAACAAAGCAAAGCTTGCCGTGTCGCTGTTTGATCTGATTGAAAGCGTAGACAGCATCAAGCTGGCGCAGGCGCTGGGGCGGCAAGACGCCGAAAAGCCCCAAGAGATACTCGTTCAAGTGCATCTCGGCGGCGAGGAAACGAAGACCGGCTTCGCGCCGGAACAAGCGCTGGATGCGGCGGCGGAAATTGCCGCCCTTTCGAATATCCGCCTGCTGGGCTTGATGGGAATCGCCCCGAACGGGGCCGACCCGCGCCCGTATTTCCAGCAGCTCAAGCGGCTGTTCGACCAACTGCCGGCGGAGAACCGGCAGGTACTCTCCATGGGTATGAGCGGCGACTTTGAGACGGCAATTGAGGAAGGCGCGACTTCGGTGCGCGTCGGCACGGCGATCTTCGGGGCGAGATAGATTACCCAGCATCACTATAGATTACTCAGCATCACTATAGATTACTCAGCATCACTATAGATTACTCAGCATCACTTATCAGTATCATCTAATTGGAGGCTTGTGAGACAATGCAGAACGCAGAAGCGGAAGAATACGACGACGCACCGGCCCGTGAAAACGGCGTGATCGGGCGGGTACTCAGCTATTTTCGGGGTCACGATGAGCCGGACCATGAGCCGGACGAAGTGATGGCCGAGCAGCATCCCCAGCCGCAGCCCGCGCCTGTTCCGACACGCGCTTCCGGCGGCTCTTACAATCCCCTGCGGCGAGGAACGACCCTGCGTATGGACCAATCGCGTCAAACACATATCACCGTTCGCCGGGCAATCCAGACCTTCGACGACGCCCGCCGGGCCGCCGACGGCCTCAAAGACGGCCAGCAGCAGATTGTCAACTTGGAGCAGACGTCGAGCGACATGACCGAGCGGATTATTGATTTTCTGAACGGCGCCACTTACGCCCTCGATGGCAGCGTCGAGAAAATCGGCGAGATGGTCTACTTGTTTACGCCTTCTTCGGTGATCATTGACATTGAAGACAAGCCGGCGACGCCGGTTCGCGCGGCCATCTTTGACCGGGACTAAACTGCCGTGATGCTGCGCGATAAAACATTGGCGGTTCTCGGCACCGGCATGATGGGCGGCGCTTTGGCTCGCGGCCTTGTTCATGCCGGAGCCATGCCAAGTTCCGGCCTCCGTTTGTTTGATACGCACGGCGCGAAGGCGCTGGCGCTGGCGGCGGACCTCGGTCCCGGCGCACTCGCGTCCGAGTCGGCCTTGTCGGCAATCGCGAGCGCCGACATTCTCTTGATCGCAGTCAAGCCGCCGATGGTCGCCGAGGTGCTGGCCGAGATTGTCCCTGCCCTCTCGCCGTCTCAGCTTGTCATCTCGATTGCCGCTGGGGTACGCCTTGCTAAGATGGAGGCGCTGCTGCCGGACGGCATCCCCGTCATCCGTACCATGCCGAACACGCCCTGCCTCGTCGGCTGCGGCGCAACTGCCCTGTGCCGTGGCGCGTCGGCGACCGAGGAGCATTTGGCCCTCGCCCAAAGCCTTTTTGCATCGGTCGGCTTGTCGGTGGAAGTCCCCGAACGACTCTTGGACGCCGTCACGGGCCTCTCCGGCTCTGGGCCGGCGTATGTGTACCTGATGATTGAGGCGCTGGCCGACGGCGGCGTTAAAGAAGGCTTGACCCGTGACACATCCCGCCTCCTTGCCGCGCAGACCGTGCTTGGCGCGGCCCAAATGGTGCTGTCGTCGGACCAGCACCCTGCACAGCTCAAAGACAATGTCACCACTCCCGGCGGCACTACCATCAACGCCCTGCACGTTCTGGAACGTGCCGGCATCCGCACCGCGCTCATTGACGCCGTCGGGGCCGCCGCCGAGCGGTCCCGCGAGCTGTCATAACTTCTTTCTTCTTGTGTCCCGAAAATAATTTGGAACAAATGGCTTAAAACCCGTGTTCGCATGGTATAACATGACCAGAATAACATTCTAGTCATTCGTTCAGTATGTTAGGAACTTTGTGATGACACGGCATGGGGATGTGCGGCAGAAAATACTTACTGCCGCCGAGCAGCGGCTCTGGCACTATGGCTTCAAGAAAACGACGATTGACGAGATTGCGTCCGACGCCGGTGTCGGCAAAGGTACGGTCTATCTTTACTTTGACGGCAAAGAAGAGATCGGGTTGGCGATTGTTTCCGAGTACAAGCGGCGCGGACTGGATCAAATTGCGCTCATCGCTCAGGACCCGGCGAAGTCGCCGGTTCAAAAACTGACGGAGATGCTGCAATATCCGATCTTGTATGCCTGCCTGAGCTGTCGGCAGTCACCGGCGATGCAGGAGATGATCACTGCCATCAAGCCTCATATCCGTCTGCATATTCAGCCGCAGACGGAGCAGGAGTACGGAATCATCGCTGCGGTGCTGGAAGAAGGCAATCGGCTTGGTGTTTTTGAGGTGCTGGACACTTTGAGCGCGGCACGAACACTTAAGATGATGACGCTGGGCTTTTTGCCACCCTACCCCAGTTTGGAGATGGACGAGATCGAGGCCGAAATTGCCGCCATTGTCGCTCTCGCAGTACGAGGACTTCGCAAAATATGATAAAGAACACACTTAGCGCACTTGCATTCGGGGCTGTCGCCGGCCTCGCCGCACATCCGGCCTTCGCCGCCGACGCTCTGCTTCCCGGCCCAGTTTGGATCGGGCAGGCAGCCGGCGGTCAGGGCGGCAGCACAGGAACCGGGGCAGGCAGCGGTGCGGGAACCGGCAACGGGGTCGGCGGCAGCAACGGCGCGGCGGCAGGCAACGGTCCCGGCGCAGGCTCCGGCAATGTCGGCGGCGTCGGCGCCCCTGGCGGGACAGATGCCGGAAACGGCGCCGGTGGTGTCGGAGCCGGGGCGACGGCCGGCGGGAACGGCTCAAACGGCGTCGGCGGCACGAATGGGAACGGCGCCAACAACGGTGTCGGAGCCGGCGGCAGTGGGACAAACAACGGAGCAAACAATAACGGGGCAAACAACGGCACCACCACTAATGGAACGAGTAACAACGGCACCAACGGGAATAGTACTAACGGGAACGGAACCAATGGAAATGGGTCAAACGGGAACACCGGCGTCGGCAGCAGCGGCGCGAATGGAAACGGCGGCGTCGGCTCCAGCACAAATGGAGCAAGCCAGAGCGCAGCCGGCACGTCCGGGGCGCAGGGCAGCCTGCCGCTTCCCGGCGCAAGCGGTGCGCCGCAGGTGTTCAATCTCGGTCAGACGATCCAAGCCGGCCTCCAAAGCAGCGCGGACATCCAGACCGAGGCGCGCATTGTCCAGATTGACGCAAAACGCGCCGATGAAGCCGCCGCCGCCCTCCGGCCCAATCTGAACGCCAGCGGCCAGGCCACGCGCTTTGACCAGAAGACGCTGGTTGCTGTCGGCAGCGGCCCGCCCCTTCAAGTCACTGGAACCCATATCGAGATTTTGCAGCTCAACCTCACGGAGCGCCTTGACTTAACAGGTCAGATCCGGGCGACGACTGACCAATTCCGCCTGCAAAGCCTCGCGGACACGTTTATCTTGGGGCAAATCCGCAATTCCCGGATACTGCGGGCGCAGACTATCTACTTTAATACGCTTCGCGCCCAGCATCAGGTGGATGTAGCAAATGCCGAGCTGGTCAATGCCCAGCGCCAGCTTGCCGACGCGACAAACTTAAATACTGCCGGCGTGGGGCAGCGTGTTGATGTCTACCGCGCCCAAACGCAGGTGGCGACTGCCGAGCAGGATGTGGCGACCGCCGAGAACAATTACGGCGTGGCGCTGGAAAGCTTTAACGACTTGGTGGGGCGGCCCTTAAACGCCCCGGTGATCTTGCAGGACGCGCCGGGTGTCACGATTGTCCTGCCGGTGACGGACTTCTCCCAGGTCGGCGCCCCTGACCCAAAAGCTGCGCCACCTCTGCCAAATGCGCCGGGCGAAGTCGCAGCAATCAACATCAACGCTGCGCTGCGGGCCGCAAACCAGCAGCGGCCGGAGATCTTGCAGGGTCAGGTCAATGTTCGGGTGGCACAGACAGGGATCAAGCTCGCACGGGCGGGACTAGAGCCGACGTTTAGTTTGGCCGCTGCCGGGGATTATTATCCAGACACCAACTTCCAGTTTCCGCGCAGACGCACGGCGCAGATCACGGCGAACTTGAACATTCCGCTGTACGACGGCGGCGTGACGCGCGACCGCGTGCAGGAATCCCGGCTGCTCACGCAAAACGCCGAGACAAGTCTTGGCTCCACGCGCTCGGATGTCGCGTTGGATGTTCGGCAGACGTATCTTAATCTCGCAACGGCGGCGCGGCAGATCGGCGCGGCGAACGCAGCCTTGCAGTCGGCGGTTGCGGCCCGGCAGCTTGCCCAGATCCGGTACCAGGGCCAGGTCGGCTTGTATCTCGAAGTCACCGATGCCCAGTCGGCACTTGTGCAGGCCGAGAACAACCAAGTGGACGCTGTCTACAATTATTTAGTCGCCCGCGCCCAGTTCCAAAACGCTGTCGGCGCTCCGCAGATACGTTGAATACGCACAAATCAGAAACAGATAAATTAGAGACAGACAAATTAGATCAGGAAGGCACACACATGGCAGACGATCCCCAGCAAAAAACGCAAGGCCAATCCCAGGGCAGCCCGAAGCCGGACGGTGTCAACGGCACCAACGGCCACAATGCCCACCAGTATCCCGCTCAAAAAAACGGCGTGGAAGTCCTGCACGAAGGTAACAAGTACGCCGAAAAGAAAGAAGAGCCGAAGAAAGACGGTGCGAAAGACGGTCAGGGCGACGCTCCCCCGGAAAAGAAGCCGGTCAGCCCGTTGCGGCGCTTGGTGACGCTCGGCCTTGTCGCCGCCGCGCTTATTGCGGCGGTCATCTACGGCCTGTCGTACTACAACTACGCACAGAACCATGCCAGCACCGACGATGCTTACATCACGGGCAACTTGGTCAATGTCAGCCCGATTATCAGCGGAACACTCAGCTCGCTGACGGTGGACGAAGGCAGCCCGGTCAAGCAGGGGCAGCTCATCGGGCGTATTGAAGACAGCGGCCAGCGGGCGTCTTTGGCCCAGTCCCAGGCCGCCTACCAGTCGGCTCTTAGCCAGCTCCCGCAAGCCGAGCAGAACCTCGCGTACCAGAAGCAGGCGACCAGCGCCGGCATCAAAAAGGCGCAGGCCGAGCTTGCCGCCCAGCAGGCCAAGACCGCCGGAGCGCAGCAGCAGGTCATCCTCAGCCGAAACCAAGTCTCAAACCAAGTGACCCAGGCTCAAAGCCAGGTGGCGCAGGCGCAGGCGCAGGCGGCTCAGTATGCAGCCCAGGTGCAGACTGCCCGCTCGGCAGTCGCGACGGAGCAGCAGAATGTCCGCACCGCCCAGCGGGCCGCCGACGCTGCCGATGCCCAGATTCGCGGAACTCAAGCCACTTTCGAGAAGAATCGAACCGACGAAGGCCGCTACGCAAAACTTGTCGTTCAGGCCGCAGTCACGCCCCAGCAGTACGACGCCGCGCATTCGGCGACGGTGAATGCCGGGTCCCAGCTCGACGCCGCCCGCTTCCAGGCCGCCCAGGCGCATTCGGCGGTGAACAGCAGCCGGGCCACGGTCGCCCAGGCGCGAAACCAGCTTACAGCCGCCCAGCGGGCTTACGACGCGGCCTTACAGAATGTAGATGTCGCCCGTGCCGGCCTCGGCATTGCGCGTGCCAATCTCAGCCAGGTCCCGATCCAGCAGTCAAACGTGCTGAATAACTTCGGTCAAAACGCCAGCGCGTTAGCGGATCTGTCCACGGCGCAGGCCGGCCAGACTCAGGTGGGCGTTCGACGGGCGGAAATTGCGACTTATCGCGCCAATGCCAACTCATCGCTGGCCCAGCTTCACAATGCTCAGATTATTGAAGGTGACACTTACCTACGTGCGCCGAACGACGGCGCGGTTGTCAAGAAGGCTGTTAATATCGGGGCTTCGCTGTCACCAGGCCAGACCATCCTGACGATTACGCAGGGTGATTATGTCTATGTGACGGCGAACTTCAAGGAAACCCAGCTTGCCGATGTCAAGCCCGGCGAGGCGGCGGAAATTGAAGTGGACTCGTTCCCCGGCCTGATCTTCCACGGCTCGGTCGCTTCCATTAATGAGGCCACCGGAGCAACTCAGGCGCTTTTGCCGCCGGACAATGCCACAGGGAACTTCACGAAGGTCGTCCAGCGAATCCCGGTACGGATCGAGCTGCGCCCCGCCAAGCCCGGCGAGGACAAGAAGTTTGCGACCGCAGAAGACATAAGAAATCTGCGCCAGGGAAGCTCGGTCAACGCAACGATAGACACCAGCACAGGACGGCACAAAAACTAGGTTCCTCCAAATGCGTCTTAGACAACCGGCACCCGGCGTGCCGGTTGTCTGTCATTAAAGCCGATATCAGAGTTAGGGTCGTTTCATGTCTACGCAAGTATTAGATCATCGGGGCCGCCGCTCCCTTCCCCCTTCGAGCGGCAATGGCGGATCAGGCGGCGGCGGCAATTCCGGCGGTGGTACTCCCGGAGCAGGTGCCGCAGCGGCGGCAGCAGCGAACCCGCACCGCTGGATTATCCTTGTTGGATTGATTACGGCAGCGATCATGGAGGTGCTGGACACGACCATCATCAATGTCGCCCTGCCGCAGATGGCCGGCAACCTCAACGCTACCATTGACGAGATCGCCTGGGTTTCTACCGGCTACATCCTGTCCAACGTCATCGTCCTGCCGATGACCGCCTGGCTCGGACAGCGGTTCGGGCGCAAGCGGTATTTGGTCTTTTCCATTGGCCTGTTTATCTTCTCGTCGTTCTTCTGCGGCACGTCCAAGACGCTGATTGAGCTTGTCTTTTGGCGCATTCTACAGGGCGCGGGCGGCGCAGCTTTGTTGTCTACGGCGCAGGCGACACTGCGGCAGATCTTCCCGAAGGAGGAGCAGGGACTGGTTCAGACGCTGTTTATTCTTGGAATTGTCGTCGCCCCGACGTTAGGACCGCTGGCGGGCGGGTACATCACCGACAATTACAACTGGCCCTGGGTCTTTTACGTCAACATTCCCATTGGCCTCGTATCGGCGTTCCTGGTCGGCAACTACCTGCACGATGCGCCGGGAGGCCCAAAAGCCGGCAAGATTGACATCATCGGCATCGGTCTGCTGACCGTCGGCCTCGGCTCGTTGCAGTATGTGCTGGAAGAAGGACAACGCGATGACTGGTTTGACAGCGTTGCGATTACTCGTCTTTCCATCCTTGCGGCCGTGAGCCTGTCGGCGATGCTGGCGTGGGAGCTGTCCCCGCGCAACAAAGCGCCGGTGGTTGACTTTCGGGTGCTGAAGAACAAGGACCTCTCGGCAGGGCTGGTGCTGTTTTTAGTGCTGGGCTTCGGTCTGTATGGGGGCCTGTTTATCTTCCCGCAGTTCACCCAGAACGTCCTTCAGTTCTCGCCGACCGCGACGGGCTTGGTGCTGCTGCCGGGCGGCCTGGCGACAGCCGCCGCCGCCATGATTTGCGGCCGGCTTAACAGTCTGCCGGGCCGCCCGGTTGACCCTCGGCTGCTGATTCTCTCCGGCATGGCGATTTTTATGGTCTCCATGTGGCAGCTTGGACACCTCACCACCGCCTCCGGCGAACCCGACACGCGCGTTGCCTTGATTGTTCGCGGCCTCGGCCTCGGCTTCCTGTTCTCGACTCTGAACGGCGTCGTGTTCGCGGCGCTCAAACCTCAGGAAGTTCAGCAGGCATCTGGTTTAATCAACCTGGCCCGCCAGCTCGGCGGCTCGTTCGGGATCGCGTTTCTGAACACTTACATCTACAACATGGGTGCGTATCACCGAGTAAACTTGGTCTCCAATTTGTATGCCGGCAACCCGTTGTATGACCAGCGGATCGCAGGAGCAACGGCACGACTCATTGCAAACGGGAGCAGTGCGACGGACGCCCATATGGGAGCGCTGAGAGTGCTTAACGGCACGGTCATGGCGCAGGCGTCTACTATGTCGTACAACGATGCGTTCCTGCTGCTCGGCCTCTCCTTTGTTGTTGCTGTTCCTGCGGTGTTCCTGCTGCGGAAGCCAAAGAAAGGCGCGGCGGCTGGGGGTGGCGGTCATTAAGAGTCTCGCCCGGCTGCTCCGCGTTCACCCTCTCCTTCCGAAAGGAGGGGGTCACTTTTTGTCTGCAACTTTTCGCGTTTTGGCGTGTCTGAGAAGTAGGGGGAAGCCAGAATGCCGTTGACTAGCCATGACCTGATTTTCGTCGGTCTGACAGCCTTTGCCGCATTTGTCGGCGCACGCCTGGCATCGCGCGGGAAGTCGGATGCCGCAGAGATTGCCCACCTAGAGCCGAAGATAGACAGGGTTTTAAGCCACCTCGGCCTCACGGGTTATGACACGCCAGCGGCGAACGCTCCCGTAGTCGGCAGCGGAGGCACTTATTCCGTCACGATTTCTGAGGAGATCGTAAGTGAACTGCGCCGGGGACGCAAAATAGAAGCCATCAGGCTATACCGTGATCAGCATCAAGTAGGATTGAAAGAAGCCAAAGACGCGATTGACCGCCTCGAACAAACGCTCCGCTGAGATCCCGCAACATTTGCGCCGACTTCAGCGTATAGATACTCAACAATGATACCGAAAATTGAGACACTTAAAGGACACTTCATGCCATATCGTCCGCTTCCGCATCACGCATTTTTGCTCGGCGCGATTGCCGCCGTTCTCGTACCCGCCGCAGCGCAGGCCGCGCTTCCCGTGAAAACCGCCGCCTCCGCATTTGACGTCTCAGCGGCGGAGTTAGCCAAGTCCGCACCTGCTGCCGCGTCGTTTCCCGATGCTGCCGCGATGACCCTGCGCGACGAAAGTGTTGTGACCCTGAACGCCGACGGCACTTCCACCGATGTCACGCACGAGACGTTTAAGATCTTCAACCAGCGGGCGCACGACAAAGCCGAGATTACAATCCCGTTCGACTCCGGCACCGAGAGAATCACGAACGTCCATGCCCGGACAATCAAGCCGAACGGCACCGTGCTGACCGCCGCCAGCGGGGACATCCACACCAGCGCCCCCTATTCCGAGTTTGCGATGTATGATGATGCCAAAGTCACCGGGATTTCGATGCCGGGGGTCGAGGACGGCGTGATCATTGACTATGTCTACACGCGCACGACGACCAAGTCATTCCTGCCGAACCAGTACAGCGAAACGTGGACGTTCCGGGACGGCGTGGACCCGGTCAAGTACAGCAAGATGACTCTGAACGCCTCGGCGTCCATGCCCATCCGTACCCTGCCGCAGAATGCGTCGGCGATGACCACGACTGTCACACCGTCGGCGGATGGAACACGCAAGACGTATGTTTGGAAGATGACGGACCTCAGCCCCATTGTGCCGGAGCCGATGATGCCGCCGTCCTACACGTTTATTCCGTCGGTCGAGATCTCGACGATCCCCTCATGGCAGGTCATCGCGCACTGGTATCAGGGCCTAGCGGCGACCCGCATGGCGGTCTCGCCGGAGATTAAAGACGAAGTCAAGACGCTGACAGCAGGCAAGACGAGTGACACCGAGAAGGCGCGTGCGATTTACTACTGGGTAGAAGGCCAGACCCGGTATGTTGCGCTGGAGCTTGGATTGTCCGCGTTCCAGCCCCATCCGGCCGCCGATGTCTGCCGCAACCGCTACGGCGACTGCAAAGACATGGCGACGCTCCTTTTAACCATGCTGCACGAAGCAGGGATCAAGTCGGCTTGGCCGGTGCTGCTCGGCGCAGACAGCCAGATGCCGGTGCAGAACTACCTGGCAGCGCCGTCGTTCTTTAACCATGCCATTGTGCGGGCGGACATTGACGGCAAGCCATATTGGTTCGACTCGACGGCGGCAATGTGTCCATTCGGCCAAATCCCCGGCGGCGACCGAGGCGTTCATGCGTTTGTCATCCGGGACGGCAGCGGTGCGTTCGAGACAATCCCGACGGGAACGCTGGCCGAGAACTGCGAGACAACGACGACCAAAGTAGACCTGCACGCTGACGGCTCCGCCGAGTGTACAACGAAAGTGGACCTCAGCGGCGACAACGGCCTCGGCGCACGATTGTCGTTCCGGGGCCTGCAAACCGCCCAGCTTAAGCCGGGCTTCCAGAACATGGTCAGCGGGTTCAGCCCGAACGCCTCGCTGCTGGATTACACGCTCTCGCCTCTCGCGGACCGGGACCAGCCCGTGGTGATGGGTCTTTCTTACCATGCGCCTCTGTGGGCGACACGCACGGGTCACTTGCTGATTATTGACGGCAAAGACATGACCAGCGCCCCGTATGACCGGGCCGCGCGGGTCTATCCGATCTACGAAAGTCGGACGGCGGAAGCTGTCCAGGACCTAGTTGTGACGCTGCCTGCCGGATATACGCTGGAAGACAAGCCCGACCCGCTGCACGAGAAGATGCCGCTCGGCGACTACGACCAGACGGTGACGCTGACAGGGAACACGCTGACCGTGCATCTGGTTGTGACGACTCACCCGGGCGTGATCATGCCCGCCGATTACGCCGCTGCAAAAGCGCAGTTCACGCAGGTCGTCACGCTTCGCAAGCAGCCGATTGTGCTGCATTTGGCGGAGGCGAAGTAGAACCCCTCCCGCTCGTTCCTCGCTCCCTTCCCTAGTCTTGCGGCATCCTGCCTCAGAAACAGGGGAGGGAGCGAGGAACGAGCGGGAGGGGTTCTTAACGAACTGGGGTAAACACTTCAAAGCACCCCGTCGCCTTCTTCGCCCGTGCGGATGCGCCGCGCTTCGGACATCGGCAGGACAAAGATTTTACCGTCGCCCTCCTCGCCGGTGCGGGCTTGTTCCAGAATGATCTGGATCGCTTCCTCAACATCGCTGTCGCGCAGGGTCAGCTCAAGCTTGACCTTTGGCGGCAGGCGCAGGATGTAGACCTCGCCGCGAAAGAAGTCTGGGCGCTGACCGCCGGCGCGTCCGCAGCCCCGGACATCGCTCAGGGTAAGGCCGCTGAGGCCGGCCTCCGCGAGTGCGGTTTGAACCGCTTCCAGCCGCAGAGGCCGGATAATCGCCTCAATTTTCTTCATGTGTCACTGCTCCCGCCGCCTTTCGGCCTGCCATCGGGTAAAATGATCCCGGATGCGCCCGACTTGGTGTGCCCGACTCGCCGGTGCCTGCTTTCAAAGTGAGGGACGAAAGGAAACCCCGTTTATGCATCGCCAGACCCGATGCCTGCTTTCGCTAAATGTCTCTTTCACTGCTTTCAGTGTTTTTGTTCTTTCTGCTTCTTCCGCAGTCCACGCTCAAACTCCTGATACCCCGGCCTCCCCGGCCCCGGCGGCTTCCAGCCGCCTGAATGTGCGGATGCGGCTCGGCGACGGTCGCCAAACGTGGCATCCTACCCGGAAGCAGCTTGGTGTCCGTTACGCCGCCGGCGGCTCGGACTCTTCAGCCTACGGCGGCTTCAAGTTCACCGTAGACCGGGCGGCTTTGCGCGGTTATCTTTCCAGCATCGCTCCCTATGTCCGCCGCAAGCCAAAAGACGCCAAAGTCGTCGTCGGCGCTGTCGGCGGCAATGACCAGGGCATAGGAGAGGTTCCGGCCCGCGTTATCCCCGGCTATAACGGCGCGGTTTTGGATGTCACCGCCGCTGTGGACCAGATCCAGAAGGCCGTCGAAACTAACCCCGGCGCCGTGCATATTATCCTGCCGGTCAAAATCAAGAAGGGCAGCCCTTCCGCGTCTGACCTCAAAGGCGTCAATGCGCGGATCGGCTACTTTGTGACCCGGTTCAATCCCGGTGATGCCGGGCGGACCCAGACGGTGCGGCTGGCGATTAAAATCATTGACGGCACCGTGGTCCCGCCTGGCGCTGTCTTCTCGGTCAACGACGTGGTCGGGGAGCGGACGGCGGCGCGGGGCTTCGGCACCGGGCATGTGTTTGTGGACGGCAAGATGGAAGTGCAGCAGGGCGGCGGCATGTGCCAGGTGGCGACAACGCTGTTCAACGCGGCAATGCTGGCGGACCTGAAAATTGTCGAGCGCAAGCAGCACGTCCGCACGATCCCCTATGCCGATCCGGGCCGGGACGCGACGGTCTACTGGGGCCAGAAGGACTTCAAGTTCCAGAACAACACGGGGGCGCCGGTGTATGTCTCCTACAAAACCAACCGGAGCCATGCGGTTGTGTCGCTCTTCGGGCGGGCCATGCCCGGCCTGAAAGTCAAGCTGGTGAACCACTACCAGAGGCTGGGCGAGCGGCATTATACGGCGAGCTTCTACCGGGTCGTGTACCAGCCGAATGGAACGATCCGCAAGGACCCGCCGTTTCTGAGCAACTATAAGTGGACGCCGTCGCTGGACTTCAGCCGGTAGAGCGAGACGAAGCGAAGTCAAAAGCCGAAGAGCGATCAGTCGCTCTTCGGCTTTTTCGGTTTTCGGTGGGTCTTTCGGGCGGATAATTGGAACTTCAGCATCTGGCGGTACATCTGCATCCGGGACGCTACGCCTTTAGACCAGCCGAGTTTTTCTTCCTTCATGGGATGGGTGACACCACGCAGGGTGACGTCGCGGCGGACGAGGCCCTGCTTGTGGACGTAGTCGTTGATGGCAAGCTCGATGCCGTAGCCGACAGATTCGAGGTTCGGGATTTGCAGGAACACGTCGCGCCGGATGGCCCGCTGGCCGGTGATGGCCGGGGCGAAGAACTGGGCCATGTCGGTCCAAAGCCGGCCACCGCGAAAGATACCCATGGTCATGGCGGCGTCGCCGGCGCAAACAGGAGCGAGCAAGTCCTGGACGTGGCGCGGGGTCAGGCCGATGAGGTCGGCGTCGAAGAACAAGAGGACATCGGCGCCGGCGTGGATGGCCCCGGCCCGCATCGCGCCGCCTTTGCCCCGGTTTTTCGGAAGCGTCAGTACCTCGACGCCGGGGATAGAGGATGCGGCGGCGGCGGTGCCGTCGGTTGAGCCGTCGTTGACGACAACGACGGCGCTGACAATCCCGGCGGTGGTGACAGCGTGGAGGACGGCTGCAATCCGGTGTTCTTCGTTATAGGCCGGGATGATAGCCGCGACGGTTACTGGCAGCCTTGCCTCCGAAGAGCGGTTGTTCTGCCGGAGGCGTCCGGCGAAGTTGATGGCGGGCGACCGGTTCACTGCCCAGTTCCCATTTGGGGGGCGTTTGTTTGGTCTCCTGCATGGTCCCTAGCATGGTCTCCGTCCTGGTGATGGTCGGTGACGGTTGCCGCCGGTTTTGCGGCGGGAACTGGGGCCGGGATGTTGGTGGACAGCACCAGCAAGTGATAATCCAAGTCATGGGCTTTTGCTGCAACCTTGTCTCCGTTTGGATCGTAGGCTTCCGCGATGTAGGTGCCGTGGTCGGCCCGCAGCTCGCGGAGCTGCTCCTCGACGCGCAGAATACGGTTTTCGTTAATCGGGTGGTCTAAAGCATAGCCCGGCGTGTCATTGTGGCCGTCTTCCATTTTCTCGAAAATCTGGAAGGTACGGACCATGCCGGTTGGGTCGTAGCCGGCGTTGTAAGCAAACCGCTCGCCCCAGCGGTCCGCTTCATACTCGGCGGCGCGGCTGTAGTGGAGCTGGTCAAGCTCAAACAGCGCCCCGCCGACCTGGCTGACGGCGTAGCTGCGGCTCAGGACGGAGGCCAGGTCAACTAAAAAGCCTTTATTTTCCGAGTCGGAAATGGACTTGACGACATGGCGGCGAACAACATGGGCGGACTCGTGGCCGATGATGCACGCAAGCGCGTCGTCGTCCGGCCCGATTTTATCGAGCAGTCCCCGGTAGACATAAACGTAGCCGCCGGGAATCGAGAAAGCATTGATCTCCGGGCTGTCAATGACCCGGATGCGGAAGGAGACATCCGGCGCTTCTTTTTGAGCCTGAGCGAAGATCGGCGCCGCGATGTTCAGAACGCGGCGGTTGGTTTTGCCGTCCATGACGAACTTCGCTTCGGAGTCGATCTGGGAAGCGTAGTCGCGGCCCAGTGCGTTTTCCTGCTCGGTGTTCATCACGTTGTTGTGGATTTGGCCGCTTTGGCAGCCGGCGCTGACCACCGTCAGCCCGACCGCTGCTCCGGCGGCAGCCGCAAGCCTAAGACGCCGTGCTAAAAGTTTAGAGTTTGACATATGATAACACTTTCTTGCGGGTTGACCGGAAAATGCCGGCCCGGTTTTGCAGGTGCTTCCATTGCCCTTGCAGAGCATCGAGACGAGTGACAAAACGAGAAAGACGAGAGTGCGCTTCAGGAACGGGTCTCTGAAGGGCTGTTTGCGCCGGTGACCGGGCAGACGCTTCCAGGGCTGCTACCTGGTCCTGTAGCCGCTGGGTCTGCATCCCGTTATAAACGCAGGCCGCGAGGAGAGCGGCAATCAGGAGGCGGGTTAGAAATCTTCGGATCAAGTTCTCTGCCCTTTTCGCCGCATCCAGGCTTTGCCGCGCCGCTCAATTTTGTCTTCCAGCGCCTGTGCCTGCCGGGCGAGGCTGGGGACGACAACGCCGGGGCGGGTGATAATCCGCCGCAGATTGCACTGCGACTGGGCAGTCCACTTGGCCTTGTATGGCTCATCGCCACGCAGAAAGTCAAACACGGCGCGTTTCTCCAGCACGGCGGTTTGCATGGCCCGCGCGGTCAGGACGGTTCCCAGGCTGAGGCGTGCCAATGTCGGCTCGAAGCCGCCCTGGTAGTAGCAGAGGCGGTCGCCGTAGCCGAAGCAGTAAAGCGACGCCTGTGTTTCGCCGTCGAGCTTCAGTGTGAAAAGGCGCAGCCAGCCTCGCCGGAGCAGCCACCGGGCGGCGTCCCGGTGGAATGCCTGCACGCGCTTCCCAGAAAAAACACCGGGCAGCCAGCGCTGGTTCCAGCGGCGGGCGTGCAGCTCGAAAAGGCGGGCCATCTCGCCGTCTAGCTTTGATTCGTCGGTCACGGGACCGATTTCGACCGCGTAAACCTTTGCCAAAGCGCGGTCGTAGTAGCCGACATTCGCGCGGGTTTTCTTGCCGAGGCCGCGCAGAAGCGTGTCCCAATCGGCGGGCAGCGGCAGGAACGGACAAGCTTCGCCGAGAACATCCAGCACGGTCAGGCGGCTTGCTTTCGGCGGGAAGTGCTGCCGCAGGAAGCTGCCGGCCCGAAGCTGCTGGAAGTCGGCGATCTGCCAGCCGCCGGTCGTTTCCAGGTAATCATACAGGTTTTCCGCAACCGCAGGTTCCCAGCCGGGCGCGGCCAGGGCATCTAAATAATCGGAGGTTCCGGTCCCCAAAAAAGACAAGCGGCGGAGGGGGGTCAAGTACCAGAACGAGGTCATTAGCGGAGCAAGGCCGACCAGTGTTCCAGTGTCATCGCGAAACGTCACAAGCCGCAGGCGGCGTCCCCCTTTGCCGTAGTGTTTCCACCAAGCGGCGTTCCATTCCCAGGTTTGAAAGATGGTCGCTGCCGTGCAGGCTGCCGCGAGAGTTTGCCATTCCGGTTCCAGCGCGGCCATTTCTAAAGCCGAGCGCGTATCTGTCGTCTGCACCTGTGCCGTTCCTGTCTGCGTTGTACCGGCCCAAGCCACGCGGGTATTGTAGCACAAAGACGCCGAAGTGTAAAGCCAGCCGCTGCCAGGCAGGACTTTAGGTGCAAAGCGACCAATAGTACCCGCAGTTCAACTTGCGGGAGGTACTTGTTTATGGAGCGTTTGATCAAATCAAAAGTGGATGCCGGGCGGGTGGCGATCCAGTGGCTCGGCCAGAGCGGGTTTGCGCTGAAGGCGCACGGCGGCGATGTCCTGTTGGTAGACCCCTACCTGTCGGACAGCGCGAACGGCGACGGCAGCGCGGCCCGCCTCGTTGACATCCCCGTGCGTCCGAAAGATGTCCGTCTGGATTACCTGTTTCTGACCCATGACCATGTTGACCATACGGACCCGCTTTCCGCCCCCGTGATTGCCCAAGTGAACCCGGACTCGCCCGTGATCTGCCCGCCGTCGTCGTGCCGGCATTTGACGAAGCTGGGAGTACCGGCAAGCCAGATCACAACGGCCATGCCGGGCCAGACGCTGGAGTTCCCCCGCTTTGCCGTCCATGTTGTCGCCGCCCAGCATTCGGACGACTCGGTCGGCTTTGTCTTTGAGTTCCAAAACGACGGCAGCAGCACGGACACGGTTTCGGTGTACCACACCGGTGATACCGAGTATAACGACGCTTTAGCAGGGGCCGTCGAAGAATACGGCCCGGAAGTGCTGCTGGTGCCGATCAACGGCCGGTGGGGCAACATGGACGCCGCCCAGGCCGCGCTTCTGACCGCCCAGATCGCCCCGCGCGAAGTGATCCCGATGCACTACGGCATGTTCGCCGGGAACACTGCCGACCCTGCCGACTTCGAGGCGCGTCTGGCGTCGGCGACGGGTTCCAGCCCGGACATCGCCGCCGTCGTGATGAAGCACATGGGCTGCCATGTCTACAGCCCGGAGGAGGCCGTTCAAGGCAAGCACGCCAAAACCGAAGCCCGCGCCGCCCGCGCCAAAGCCGCCCGCACCAGCCACCAGCACCAGGACGGCCAGCGCACCCCCGGCGGCCCCCGCCGCTAGTTTATTTCGCCATTGTGCAGGGGCAGGGCTTGCCCCTGCCATCTTCTTACAGATATTGAGATTGATGGGGACGTAGCAATGACAGCAGAGCAACAAAAAACAGCAGAGCTTATTCGTGATGGTTTAGCTGGAATACTGACGCCTGAACAACAAAAAGATGAGGAGCGGCTTGACCGTTACATCGTCCGTCAGGGTTTGGCATCAGTAATGAACAAAACTAAATGGCGCGAAGCAATTCAGGTTCTCAAAGATGTTATGACCTCCGGCGTTAGGTTCCGTATGAAAGACGTTCGCGGATCGGAACCGCGTGCAAACTATTGGGGCGGCAGTTTCCCCTACCACGTTGGGAATTACAAATCAATAGAGTGGATGGAGGTGAACACTTTTGTCAGCCTTTATGAGGAAGGACCGGAAACGGGCAGGTATTATACTGGCAAAGCTGTTGACTATGGTGATAGACTTGCGGAGGCATTTCGAGAGAAAAGCATTCCGTTCTACCAAACGGTCGGCGTAATCCGAATACAGGGTTATACCAGGTTCAGCAAGCCATCATTCTAAGAACCATGTCCTGAAGGACACGGCTAATCAGCGAAGACGCTACAAAGCACCGCTTCGCGGCGCTAGGAGTCAAATAGTTGCAGACGGAACAAGGAGGCTTAGAAGTTCTTAGCGGGTGCTTTGGCTTGCTGGCTCTGATCATCGCCGGAGGCACCGGTGGAATTGCCCGGTTTATCCATGTGAGGCGCAACAAACACGATAACCCGGCACGTCAGCGGCTCAATAACTTGCTGGTTGACTTCTGTACCGGCGTGGACGCAACAAGCGTCCAGGTGCAGCGCATTCAAATTCTCCTGATCACTTCGTTCGGGCAGGAGAGCGAGTACAAGGAACTGACGACGGCTGTAGCGACGTTTGCCCCGAGCGGCCGGCCTCCCTTTCACGATGAGGCATGGCTGGAAGAAAGGTTCCGCGCGTTCTTGCGGGGACAGGGTATCACGCTCCCGGACTATGGGAAAGAGCAGCCTGGCGTGTGGCCGCCGCCTCCCAATTTACGTGCCTAACGCCAGCAATATATCCAACATTATCTGCTGTATCTTCTGCTACAATCCGTCATCACAGACGATTACGCAGAGGTGGGAAGCTTTAGATGGGACCTAGAGAAAGCTCGGATCAACGCTGGTAAGCATCGAGTAACGTTTGAAGAGGCGATGTCAGCGTTCAATGACCCCGTCCTCAATAGTCATTCCCGACCCAGATCATTCGGATTTGGAAGAACGTCTTATTTTGCTCGGCTTTTCCGACCACCAGCGTCTCTTGACTGTGGTTTACGTTGAGCGAGAAGACAATCTCCGGTTGATGAGTGCACGAACAGCCACGTCGAATGAGAGAAGAAAATATGAGGAAGAAATCAACAATGGATTCTAAGCAAGAAGTGCCGTTAGAGGCAGAAGAGCCGGAGATGCGAGCGGAGTACGATTTCACGGGAGGTCAGCGGGGGCGGTACGCACACATGTTTCCGAGAATCGCCCGCGCGGTGGTGCTGGCGCCGGATGTGGCGGCGGTGTTTCCTGATGCCGACTCGGTGAATGAGGCGCTGCGGCTGCTGGTCAAAGCCGCCCGGCAGAGCGTGACGGAGCCGGGGGCGGCCTGAGCGGCTACTCGGCTTCCGCTGAGTGCATGACAGTGAGTTTTTGTTCAGCATCAGCATAGAGGTCTAGCTCCGGCTGGGCGGTGATTTGGCGGAAGATGTCCTGGATTTGGGCGCGGCCGGCTTCGAGCAGGAAGTCGCCGGGGGGGAGGGCCTTTTCGCCGAGGGTGTAGAGGCCGTGCTCCTGGGGGTGCAGGGCGCTTTCCCAGGTGTGGACGTCGCGGCGGTAGCCGACGTTTGAGACAACGGTGTCTACGGTGACACGGCGGGTTTCGTGGTTGACTTGCAGGGTGGCTTGAAAGCGATTGTGAGCGAGGGAATGCTGCAAGGCTTCAATCTGGGTGACGGGGCTGTACTCAAAGCCGGGCGCGTTGGTCTCGACAAGAAGATTGGCTTTCTTGATCAGGGTGTCCCGGAGCGGGAGGGGGTCGTTTGGAATCACTTCCAGCGGGAGCGGGGCGCGGGAGGGGCTGATCCAGAGAACGGTTGTCGCGGGGTCGAGCGCGACGATTTCGGCAAGGGCGGCGGCGACCGTGGCGGCGGACGTGCCGTTGCCGACCAGCAGGACGCGCTTGCCGAGGAAATGGATGCGGTCGCGGCCCAGTACGTCTGGGACCTGGTGGAAGATCTGGCGGAAGCTTCCCATTTCGCCCATAGCGGGCAGGCCGCCCGCGCCGGCCCAGCGGGGGGTGTGGGTAATGCCGGTGGCGTCAAGGAGATGGTCGGCGGTGAAGATGCGCTCGTCGAGCGGCGTCCGGGTCAGGATGCGGAATCGGCGGTTGGTCCGGTTTTCGGGGCTGGCCGAATGCTCGTCCGCGAACAAAAACGAGCGGCCGACGGCAACAACGCGGGTGTCGAGATGGACGGAGGTGCCAAGCGCGGTCGCAAGCGGCCTCAAATAGCGGTCAACGAAGCGCTGGCCGGTGAGGTGCAGGCCGGAGGCAGGCAGCCTGCCGAACTCCTTGTTTTTAGCGGCGGCGTCCTCGCGCAGGGCCAGCTCACCAAGAGAGCTGCGGCTGGAGCGCCAGTCGGTGAACATGGTGACGGAGGCCCAGGCGCGGACGTCGGGGGCGATTTCCGGCTCGCGCTCGAACAAAAAGACGGTGTGGCCGAGACGCCTGGCGTAGAGGGCGGCCTCCAGGCCGAGCGGTCCGCCGCCGATGATGGCCGTGCGGGGCGGCTCTTCCAGCCGCTTTCGGCGGTGGGCAGGGTCGGCAAGTGTTCGAGGGTCGGCAGAGAAGCGAGCTTCAGCGAAGGCTCCGGTGTCTTGTGGGTACATCGCTTCTATCATACCACACACAGGGCCGATTTTGCTTGACTTCGGGACCCAAAACCGCCTATAATTGCTGGGTCTAGAGGAGAGCGCTTTTTGTCTTTGGTTTACTCTTTTTTGTCTTTTGTACGCTTGTCCGCCGTTGTTTGCCTTGTCTGCGCCTTTGCGGGTTCCGCGTGCGCCGCGCCGTTTCTGCCGCGTGTCGGCGCGAAGTCGTTTGCCGGGCGGCAGGGGATTGTGGGGGCGGTGACGGTCAATGACCAGCCGGTCGCGACGCTGCACACGAGCGCGGGGGGGCTGAACCCGGCGCAGCGGGCGCTGAATGCGAAGCTGCGCCTCACGGATTTAGTCGCGGCGGGTCTCACGGCAAGCCAGGTTGCAGCGGCGCCGCATGGGCGGGGTGTTTGGGCGGTGACGGGGCTGGGCCAGCCGCTGCTGACGGCGACGGCGGGCGAAGCGTCGGCGCAGAAGCAGTCGGTGCGGCATCTCGCGCAGGGCTGGGCGCGGAGCCTCAAGCGCCTGCTGGCCGAGCCGGCGCTGACGGTTTCGGCGCATCAGTTCGTGCTGCCGTTCGGCAGCGCGAAAACAGTGACGGTCGGCGGGGCCGCGCAGGCATCGGAGGTTTCTGTGTCCGGCGGCGACCCGCACGTTGTCGCAGTCAGCTATGACGCGCCGAAGCGGTGGCTTGTCGTGCGGGGCATTGGGGCGGGAACGGCGCAGGTGTCGGTGTCCTCCGGGGGCGTGGTTCTTCCCCTCAGCATTGCCGTGCGGAAGTATGCGGCGTTTGTGCAGCCGGAGATCACGGTGCGGGTGACTGGGAAGCCAAACGCGCCAGCGAGCCTGGTCCAGAACGCGCTGTATTTAGGGCTGAAGCTGGCGCTGAACGCGACGCCGGGGGCGCAGGTGCGTGTGCTGAAGACGCCCCGGACGGCCGGGATCCTGCGGCCCGGCGCGTCGCTTTCGCGGCGGGTAGACGTGCGGGTCGCCGGGGCGGATTTGCTGCCGGTGGTGGCCGCGCCGCTGATTACGATTGTGAACCAGCCGCTGCCTCAAGTTCCGGCGGCCGCGCTGTATTACTCCAACAACCCGGAGCAAGTGCGCGGCAGCATCAAGCTGTTCACGGCGCCGCTTTCGCCGGGACGTCCGATCCGGCTGGACTACCATCATCAGAACAGCAGCGGGAAGCCATTAATCTTCCATTCGGACGTGGTGAATGCTGGGGATAAGAGTGTCTCGGTGTACCTCATGGAAGGAGTTGCAAGGCCCGAAGTAGACACGGTGGCAATCGGGCAGAAGGCAGGGGTGGCGTTCCTGAATGCTCTGGACAGCGGAACGGGGCTGGTGCTGGAAGTGCCGCCCCACTCGCGGGTGCCGCTGGTCGTGCAGGCGTTCGCGCCGAAGCTGACGGTGAGCGGGATCTTAGAAGTGCGTCAGCTTGGCGGGGCGGACGGGGCGCTTTCGCTGTCGGTGGCGGCGGATGATGACCGGGAAACGCTGGCGTCGTCGCCGCTTTCTCTCGCGCAGGCGGTGGAGCGGACGGACGGGACGGATGCCCGGCTGGTCTCTGCGCCGGCGGCGGCGCTTGCGTCTGGGGCGGTTGCGGACACGTCGCCCTATGTGTTTGGAGCGCCGCGCGTGTTTTTGGACTCATCGTATGCCGTAGGCGGGCAGTGGGCGCATGTCCGGCTGGGGAACGTCGAATCGCTGCGGAATGCAGCGGGAACGCAGACGCTGTGGGGAAACTACGGCGTCTCTTATTTTGTAACGCTGCATTTGACGAACCCGACCGCGTCGGCCCGCACGGTGGCGGTGGTCTTCGCGCCGGAAGCGGGGCTTGCGGCGGGGATATTTGAGGTAGACAGGCAGCCTCTGCTGCAATTCCCGCCGGTGCCGCCGCCGACGGAAGAAGAAGTGGCGCGGGTGCACTTGCAGCCGGGCGAGGCGCGGACGGTGCGGGTGCGGACGCTGCTCTTGAACGGCTCGGCGTACCCGGCGTCTTTGGTGGTTCATACGCTGTAGAGGCCACAGAAAATGCAAGGAACACGGGGCTGAACCCCCAGGCTTTAAAAGTACAAGTCCCCGCCTCAGCACTGGCTACCCGGAGGGGCGCGGGCAAAGACAGGGGAGCGATGGCGATTGACACGTTTGAGCCGGCGGGCCTAGTCCGGCCTGGGATGAAGTTTCGTTCAGCGCTGATGTTTCCGTGGGTTCCGGCGGCTCTGCTGTTTCTGAGTACGCTTCTTCTCTACTGGAACACGCGCACTTCCGCGAACACGTTTGACGCGGTTTCGTATGCCAACCAAATCGCGCATTTGTATCCGCGCACGGGCGACCCCCATTGGCTGTTCCATCCCCATCATCTTCTCTTCAACGCGCTGGGCTATGTGCTGTGGCGGCTTGCCGCCGTGTTTGGCTGTCGGGGCGGCTCACTGGTTGTCCTGCAAAGCCTGAACGCTATGCTAGGGGCGTCGGGCGTTGTTTTGTACTACTTCACGCTGCGGGGCCTGCTTCAGCGGTCGCGCGGGCTGCCGCTGCTTCTTTCACTGGGGCTGGCGCTGTCGTTCGGGTACTGGATCTGCGCGACGGACGGGCGTGTGAATATGCCAAGCGTCTTTTTGATGCTGGCGGCGTTCTCGGTCTTGACGCGCTTTATGGCCGCGCCTCGGCTATCAACGGCAGCGCTAACGGGGGCGCTGGCTGGCGGCGCGGTGCTGTTTCACGAGAGCGCGGGGCTGTTTGTGGCGGTCGGTCTGGCGGGTGTTCTGCTGCCGGCGGCTGCTTGGAAACAGCGGCGTTTGATGGCGCCGCTGTATCTTGGGACTTGGGGCCTGACGGCTGCCCTGCCCTATCTTGTCGTCGGCGTGTTTGTGCTGCACCTGCATTCCGTGTCGGCGTTTCATGCCTGGGCGAGCGAGTACACCGAGCTTGGCTGGTGGTGGGATTTTCGAATTTTCCACAACCTCAGCAGTGACTTTTATGCGTTCCGCCACGCCGGCTTTGTCGAGCCGGGCAGCCGGGTAAGCACATTTACGCTGGGGGGGCATTCGCCGCTGCCGGTTTTAGCATTCTACTGGCTCTCGGTGGCGGGCTGGCTTGCGGCGGGGTCGGTGATCCTCCTATCTCTGCCGCAGCTCTGGCGGTCTCCAAGCCGGAACTTAGTGGTGGTGCTGGCGCTCTGGATGGGAGTGTATGCAGCGTTCTTTACAGTCTGGTCGCCGGGCTACTTTGTGTTCTGGGTGCCGGTGCTGATCCCGGCAAGCAGCCTGCTGGCTTTAACGCTGGCGCATTACCGGGCGCGGCGTGGGGGCGTTCTCGCAAACTGGCTCCTGGGGGTCTGGATTGGGGTTTATGGCCTGCTGAACTTACAAGTGAGTATTCTGCCGCATCTCGCGCCGTCGTCGGACCCGTTCCGGCGGATCGCCGCCGATGTTCGGGCGCACACGGAGCGCGGCGATGTGGTGCTGGTGGCGGGTGCGGGGGACGGCGGTCCTGCCGAAGTCGCCCTGCCCTACTTCGCCGACCGGGACGTGATTTCGCTCCATGGGCTGCTGACAAAGAAGCGCGACGACAAGGCCGCCGCGCTGTCGATGGCGCAGGACGAGATGACGGCGACGCTTGCTTCGGGCCATGCGGTTTATGCTTTAGACGAAGTGGTGCCGAGTCACAATGAGAAGACGCTGGCGGCGCTGGCGGCGAAGCACCGTTTGACGGATGAAGATTTGAAGATGCTACTGTCGCCGTATGTGCGGACTCTGGCATGGAACAGCCCGCGCGGGCCGGTATGGCGACTGACCTACCGCACTGCTTCGCGTGGTCCTTCCTAAAGGAAGGATTAAGAGTGGCGAAACTACCGGTCGAACCAAGCGACGAGGCGGATGTATTCTTCGCCGTAGTCTTGGGCGAGGCGTTCCATGAGGTCGAAGACAAGACGCCATTCGCGGTTCGTGCGGAATACTTCGCGGCGGGAAATGCGCTCGAACTTCCAAACACATCCGTTGTCGTCTTCCCAGGTGCGGCCTTCTTCGACGACTATCCCCTCTTTAGGCGCGGATTTGCTTTGATGCCTCAGTGTTCCGTCTTCGTTCTTGGTGTAGAAGTGGGGCCTGCCGTCTACGGCTTCGTCATCCCACGAGATTCCTTTAATTTCTTCCCAGGTAATCCAGGTCTGGGCGAACGTCGCCCAGCCTTCGCTGCTCTCTTTTGCCTCGCGCGAAATATCTGGTGGTAGTCCGCGAACACCGACAACCGGCGGTAGGTTGGTATAGTTTTCGATGCCGAACAGCATGCCGAACATGTCCAAGTCTCTGCCAACCAGGAAGTCAGTCATAACGACGCCGTGCCAGCGCTGCCCAGCAGGAGGAATAACGCCGCCGTACTTGTTGGCATCTTTGTACTCAATCCAGCCGCTCATATCAACGCCCATAATTTGTTTTCTGACAAGAGAGTGAAGGAGAAAAAGAAGAAGGGCGAACACAAGGTTCGCCTCTACGGGTTGCGGAAGCTATTTCTTCGCAACCTTCGACGGTGCCGGATTGTCGCGAACGGCGAGATGCTCGCGGTCCAGGGTGTAGTGCAGGAAGGCGATGCACATTTCGTCGGTGGTCTGCTCGCCCCAAGTGGTCGTCTTCGGCGGCAAGTTCGGGTTACGCCGGTTATGGACCGAGTTGTCGTAGGTTGCGGTCATTACGACGCGGGTGCCTTTCGGGAAGGCGATGGGCTTCTTGTAGAAGTAGGTCGCCTGCCAGTTGAAGTCCCAGTCGGAGACGGAAATCAGCGGGACTTTCGTGCCGTCGGGCCGAATGGCGGTCAGGGCCATTTTGCGGCCTAAGAGGTGCATATGGGGCGTGACGGCGAGCAGGTGAAAGTCTACGGGAGACGGGACGCCGAGGGTAGTGACGGTATAATGGCTGTCGCCCGCCGGGATGTCAAGGCCGTGGATGATCGGGATGATGTGCAGGGTCTTCTGGACCTCGGTTTTCGCGAAGTAAAGGCCGATGCGCGAGAAGTCGGTCTCCGGCTTGCCGTCTTTGTGATAATGCACTTGCAGCACGATCCGGGCACCGGCGGGGACTTCGGTGGCGACGCCGCTGGGCAGGGCATGGGCAGTCATTCCGGGTGCCCAGCCGCCGAGCGACCCGGTGGGGGCGAAGCCGACGCCGCCGAACGATGTGTAGCCGGGTTCTTTCTCATGGTTGTCTAAGTTCGCCGACGCGCCGGAGCCGTCAATGAACGCGATCACATGATGCACAATGGAACGGTTGCCGGGCTGAACGTCTACCGCCGACACATAGCGGTCGTGGGTGAAGTCGGTCGGGAGGACGTAGCAGCGGTACACGTCGGAGCCGTCGGCGTCCAGGTGGTACGGGCGGCTCGGCTGAAGCACCAGATCCGGCTGACCGAGGGGCCAGCCGTCGCGGAAGTGCGGCGGCGCGGGCAGGTCGGCAGGATTGCCTTCGGGCGCTCCGGCATCGGCCCATTTCGCCAGCGTCGCGACATCATGGGCGGACAGGCGGCGGGAGTCCTGGAAGTCGCCGCAGTTCGGGTCGGCCTTCCAGGGCGGCATCTGCCGGTCGGAGGTCCAGGTTTTGATGTCCCCGCGCCACGCTGCCGCTTGGGTGTAGTTGGTCAGCGGCATCGGACCGATCTGCCCGGCCCGGTGGCAGGTTTCGCAGTTCCGGGCGAGAATGGGCGCGACATCATGGGTGTAGGTAATCTGGGACGCCGCGACGGCCACGGCAGGACGGCGCAGAATGCAGCCGAACGCGGCAAGCTTTGGGTGCAGAACCGGATGGCCGGCCAGCACCGCATCGAGCGCGGCGGCGAGGTCACGGTGATGCACCTGGGTCGTATCCGCGTTGTCGTCAATCCGGCCTGCATAGACGACTGAGCCGCTGGGGCTGACGACAAACGCCTGCGGGGTCATGGTTGCGCCGTATTTCACCGCCAGCGACGCATCGGCATCGCGGACCACGGGGAACGTGAACGCATGGCTTTTGGCGAACGCGGTGACTTCGGCTTGCCCTTCCTGAATGTTAGAAAAGACGCCGATGAGGGCGACGCCGCGCTTGCCGTAATCACGGGCGAGCGAGTTCAGGCGCGGTGCGTAGACTTTGGAGACCATGCACTGGGTTGACAAAAAGACGTACACGGTCGCCTTGTGCTGGGCGGAAGCGATTGCGGGAGCTTCGGCGTGGACGGAGACAGGCTTCGGCACGGGAGCGGTACAGAGTCCGGCCAGCACGGAGAGCGCGGCGACGGGAGCAAGCAGCGAGAGTATATGAGCCGTTTTTGACGCGAACGGGGTTTTGTTGAACATAGACATAAACGAGAGCTTTCTAACGGGGCAGCGCAAGCGTGATTAACACCGATATGATAGCCGAATCAGGAGCGTGGCGTCAAGTGTCGCGCCGATGCGGCGGCAGATAATCGCGTTGACAATGCCCGTGCAGGCCGGGTACACTCAGGGCCATTAACTTACCCCCGATCAGGTAAACAGCGCAGACAAATAGCACACAGGAGCAGCACCCAATTATGCAGGTGACCAAAGAGCCGCTTGACCCGTGTCAAGTCGCCCTCACGATTGAAGTGGAAACGGACAAAGTGGTCCAAGCCGTGGACAAAGCGTACCGCGAATACTCAAAATATGTGTCCGTTCCGGGCTTTCGCAAGGGCAAAGCGCCTCTCAGCTTTGTCAAGCAGCGGGTGCCGGAAACCGATGTCCGGCAGCGGACGGCGGAGCTTCTGGTCGAGCCGGCGTATGCTCAGGCGCTGGAACAGGAAGACGTTGAGCCGTTCGCCCAGCCGAAGCTGGAGCTGCTGCAATTAGAGTTCGCCGAAAAGCCGTTTATCTTTAAGGCGATTGTCCCCCTGCGCCCGGAAGTCGAATTAGGGCCGTATACCGGGCTGACCGTGGAGAAGAATAAATACGAGCTGTCTGACGACAACGTCGAAGCGCAGATGCAGCGGATGCGCGAGCGGGCCGCCGAGTACCCGGTCGTAGATCGCCCGGTCCAGATGGGTGACCTCGTGGTCGCAGATTTGTCGGCGCTGGTGGACATCCGCCCGGAAGCCGCTGAAGTGCGCCCGACGATGATTGAGGTCGGCGCGGACAACATTCCCGGCTTTGATGACCAGCTTGTCGGCATGGCGAAAGAAGAAGAAAAAGTCTTTACGCTGACTTATCCCGACACATATCCTGACACCGAGCTGGCAAATGAAGAAGCCGAGTTCACGGTCAAAGTCAACGAGATCCACGAAAAGAAGATCCCGGAGCTGGACGACGAGCTGGCCCAGAAGCTGTCGAGCGGGCGTTACCAGACATTAGAACAATTCCGTACTGAGCTAAAGGCTGACATGGAGAAGTCGCTGATCGCAAATGCCGAGAGCGAAGCGGACAGCCGACTGATTGACCAGATTATCGCCGGGTCAACTATCAAGTACCCGCCGGTGCTGGTGGAAGCCGAAGTAGACGACGAGGTAAAAGCGCTGCTGGCCCGGCTGGAGCAGCAGCAGGTCGAGATTGATGACTACTTGCAGCAGGTGGGAAAGACCCGCGAGCAGCTTGTCGCCGAGTTCACCGAAGGCGCAAAGAAGCGGATCGAGATTGGGCTGCTGCTCGGCAAAGTCGCGGACGCCGAGAGCCTGCTGCTGACCGACGGCGATGTCGAAGCGGCCCTGACCGAGCGGGCGACGGAAGAGCGCACCTCACCGGCAGCGGTGCGGGCGATGCTGGAAGCAAGCAGTGGCATGGACGCTTTGCGGAACCGGGCGCAGGCGAAAAAAGTCCTGGATTTCCTGCGGGGATCGGCCATAATGGAAGAGAAGGTCGTTTCCGCTGACGTTTCGGGAATCCAGGCTGACGCCGCAGACGAAGATGGCGATGTAATGGAAGCAAATGCAAGTGAGCCGGCAGGCGAAGCGCCTGCGGCTGTGGCAGCAGAACCCTCTGTAACCGTAGAAGGTGGTACTGAATGACCTGGATTCCGACAGTAATCGAGCAAAGCCCGCGTGGCGAGCGGGCGTATGATTTGTGGTCGCGTTTGATGAAGGACCGGATTGTCTTCATCGGGGACCAGATTCACCCGGCGATGGCAAACATCATTGTCGCCCAATTTCTCTTTTTAGAGAAAGAAGACCCGGACAAAGACATTGAAGTGTATGTCAACTCCCCCGGAGGCGATGTAATGGCGGGGCTTGCGATTTACGATACGATGCGCCATATTAAGCCCGATATCGCGACAACGTGTGTCGGCATGGCGGCTTCGATGGGCGCGGTGCTGCTGTCCGGCGGGACGAAGGGCAAGCGGTCTGCACTGCCGAACTCCCGGATCATGATTCATCAGGGCAGCGGCGCGTACCAGGGAACGCCGAAGGACATGGAGATCTCCATGCGCCTGCATATGTCGTTTGTCGAGCGTCTGACTTCGATCATCGCCGACAACAGCGGGCGCGAGTTTTCGCAGGTCTCCCGCGACATGGACCGCGACTATTGGATGACGTCCGAAGAAGGTGTCGAATACGGAATCATTGACAACGTGTTAAGCCGATAATCAATTCCCGGCCCTGATTATTGGTATCCGACAATCCGGGCCGGAAAAGGACACACATGGCGAGAATTGGGAATGAGCGCAACGACAGCCGCTGCCTGCTTTGCGGCAAGGGGCGGGAACAGGTCAAAAAGCTGATTTTGGGCCTGCACGGGGGCGTCTGCCTGGAATGCGTGGATCTGTGCAAAGAGCTGATCCGCGACGAAACCCAGAAAGAGGAAGACTTCTCGACTGTCGGGGCAGTCCCGAAGCCGAAAGAAATCTACCGCATTTTGTCCCAATATGTGGTCGGCCAGGAGCAGGCGAAGCGAACGCTTTCGGTCGCCGTCTACAACCACTTCAAGCGCATTAACTCCCAGTCCAGCGATGTTGAGCTGCAAAAAAGCAACATTCTGCTGCTTGGCCCAACCGGCAGCGGCAAGACGCTCCTTGCCCAGACGCTGGCCAAGATACTTAATGTCCCGTTTGCGATTGCCGATGCGACTTCTTTGACAGAAGCCGGCTATGTCGGCGAAGATGTCGAGAACATCCTCCTCAAGCTGCTGCAAGCCGCCGACAACGGCGAGAACATTCAGACCGTCGTCAAGAACGCCCAGCGCGGAATTATCTACATTGACGAGATTGACAAAATCACGCGCAAGTCGGAAAGCCCCAGCATCACCCGCGACGTGTCGGGCGAGGGTGTCCAGCAGGCCCTATTGAAGATACTCGAAGGCACAATCGCCAATGTCGCGCCGCAGGGCGGACGCAAGCATCCCCAGCAGGAGTATGTGCAGATTGACACGACCAATATCCTGTTCATCTGCGGCGGAGCGTTTGAGGGGATTGAAGACGCGATTGAGCGGCGCTTGAACCAGAAGTCGCTTGGCTTTCGCGCTTCCATCGCGTCGAAGCGCGACCGCCGGGCCGGAGACATGATGGCCCATGTCCTGCCCGAAGATTTATTGCGTTACGGCCTCATCCCGGAGTTCATCGGCCGCCTGCCGGTCGTGACGACTCTGCGCTCTTTAGACCATGAGGCGCTTGTCTCTATCCTGACCGAGCCGAAGAACGCGCTGATCAAGCAGTACGCCAAGTTCTTCGAGTTTGACGGCGTCGAGCTGAAGTTCACCGACGATGCGCTCCAAGCCATCGCCGAGGAAGCGATTAAACGCTCTACCGGAGCGCGAGCTTTACGAACGATTATCGAGCAGGTGATGCAGGACATCATGTACGAGATTCCCTCCCAGCGCGACATTCAGAAAGTGGTTATCACGGCAGACATCGTTCGCCAGCACATTTCCCCACTCCTGGTTACGACGCCGGAGCTTAAGGCGTCGTGAATGCCGGCAATTATTCTCAACGGCACTTCCAGTGCGGGTAAAACCAGTATTGTCAGGGCAATCCAGAAGATTTCTCCGGTTCCCTTCCTCCATGCTTCTGTAGATGCCTTTACGGACATGTTCGATCTCGACGCAATCACAGAAGAGAACTTGTGGTGGGAGTGCCACAACACCGGCGTGTCCCTCTTTCACCGCGCCCTGCCAACCCTTTTGTCCAGCCGGTTCCCAGTGGTAATTGATCACGTTTTCGCTGAAAGCAACTGGCATCAAGACTGTTATGAACAACTGCGAGGCCACCGCGTCTTCTCGGTTGGGGTGCATTGTCCGCTTGAAATACTTCGTGAGCGAGAGGTGCGGCGTGGCGACCGAGCGGTTGGTCTTGCCGAGCGGCAGTTCCCACAGGTTCACATTCACGGCCCCTACGATTTAGAAGTAGACACATCTGCGGCCTCGCCCGAAGAATGTGCAGAGCATATTTTGGCGACATTTAATGGGGCAAAAAGGCCCAGGATTAAAACCCCAGGCTAAGAGCTTTCGGGGCGTATATTGTTGGTGAACACAATGCTGTTGCCTTTCAGCGTGGCTAGTTCTTTCGCAGCATCTCACCACCGGATAAAGCCTTCGACTGCGACTTAACGGCTCATATTCTGACTTAACGGCTCATATTCTTTCGTCCGAAGGACGACCCTATTCAGCGAGAGGAGTTTACTCCCTCGCTGTCTTTCTGTAACTGACTAAGGTATTTTATCACTTATGGCCCGTACCCCTTCCACCGCGCCTCGCGCGAAGAAAACCCCGACCAAGCGGTCTGCGGCAGAGACGCCGCCCGCCCCGTTCCCAAGTGAGCTGCCCCTGCTGCCGATCCGCGACAATGTCCACTTTCCGGGCATTATCTTTCCCCTGTTCGTCGGACGCGAGAAGTCGGTCCGTGCCCTCGACGAAGCGATGGCCGGGAGTGAACATATCCTGCTGATGGCCCAGAAGCAGGTGGCGACGGAGGACCCGGAGACGGAAGATCTGCATGAGATCGGTATTGTCGCCGAGATTATCCAGATACTCAAAGTCCCCGACGGCACGGTGCGGGTGATGCTGGAAGGCAAAGAGCGGGTGCGGGTGACGGAATGGATGCAGACGGAGCCATACTTTGGGGTCAAGGTCGAGCGGCTGCCGGCTGCCCCGATTGCGCCGCTCGAAGCCGAAGCGTTGATGCGGTCAGTGATGAGTCAGTTCGAGCAGATCGCCAGCACCGGCAAGAACATCCCGCCGGAAGTGGTCGTCACGCTTTTAAACATTGAAGAGCCGGGGAGTTTAGCGGACCATGTGGCCTGGCATCTGCCGTCGCTGCGGGTGGAGACCAAGCAGGAGCTGCTGGAAATCTTGGACCCGCTGGAGCGTTTGCAGCGGCTGAGTTTGCTGCTGACCAAAGAGTTTGAGATCCTGCAAATCCAGAAGAACATTCGGTCGCGGGTCGAGAAAGAGATGGGCGAGACGCAGCGGGAATTTTTGCTGCGGGAGCAGATGAAGGCCATTCAGCAGGAGCTGGGGGAGCGGGACGAGCGGCAAAGCGAGGTAGACGAGTACCGGACAAAAGCCCTGGAAGCCAAGCTGCCGGAAGAAGTCGCCGAGCGGGCGTCCAAAGAGATAGACCGTTTGGAAAAGATGCCGTTCGGGATGCCGGAAGGGGTCGTCATTCGGAGTTATCTAGACACGCTGCTGGCCCTGCCGTGGTCGGCGGTGTCGGAAGAGACGCTGGATGTTGGGCAGGCCGAAGATATTCTCAACGAAGACCACTACGGGCTGGCAAAAGTGAAAGAGCGAATTCTAGAGTTTCTCGCCGTGCGCCAGCTTGCGGGAACGCTCAAAGGCCCGATTATCTGTTTTGTCGGGCCGCCCGGCGTCGGCAAAACCAGTCTCGGCAAGAGCATTGCGCGGGCTTTGGGCCGGAAGTTCGTGCGGATTTCGCTGGGCGGGGTACGGGACGAAGCCGAGATACGCGGCCACCGGCGGACCTATATCGGGGCCATGCCGGGGCGGATTTTGCAGGGCTTGAAGCAGGCGGGAACACGGAACCCGGTGTTTATTTTGGACGAGATTGACAAGATGGGGTCGGATTTTCGGGGCGATCCGTCGTCGGCGCTGCTCGAAGCGCTGGACCCGGAGCAAAATGGCGAGTTTTCCGACCACTATTTGGAAGCGCCGTTTGACCTGTCGGAAGTGATGTTTTTGACGACGGCGAACCTGCTTGATCCTATCCCCCCGGCTCTGCGGGACCGGATGGAAGTGATCTCGTTTTCCGGCTACACGGAAGACGAGAAAGTGCAGATTGCCGAGGCGTTTTTGATCCCGAAGCAGATCAAAGACCACGGGCTGACTGATGCTATGATCACGATCCCGACGGAAACTGTCCGTAAGATTATTCGGGAACACACACGCGAGGCGGGCGTGCGGAACTTCGAGCGCGAGTTGGCATCGGTCTGCCGCAAAGTCGCCCGCTGGGTCGCGCAGGGCAGTGTGGAACCCGTGATTGTAGACGACGCCGAATTAACCAAGCTGCTGGGGTCGCGCAAGTACCGTTACGGGGTCATGGAAGAGATGGACGAGATCGGCGCGGCAACGGGGTTAGTTTACACCGAAGCGGGCGGCGACGTGATCTCGATTGAAGTTTCGCCGATGAAGGGCAAAGATGGGCGTCTGACGCTGACCGGCCAGCTTGGGGATGTAATGAAGGAGTCGGCGCAGACAGCGATGTCCTATGTCCGCTCCCGCGCCGAGATGCTGGGGCTTGCTGCCGATTTCAACGAGCATCTGGAGATTCATGTCCATGTGCCGGCAGGGGCAGTCCCGAAAGACGGCCCTTCGGCAGGCATCACCCTTGCAACCGCGCTGGCGTCGGCGCTCACCGGACGCCCGGTTCGCAAAGACATCGCCATGACCGGCGAGATTACCCTGCGCGGTCGCGTTCTGCCCATCGGCGGCCTCAAAGAAAAAGTGCTGGCCGCGCACCGCGCGGGCATTCGGACGATTTTGCTGCCTGCTGAGAACGAGAAAGATTTGGAAGATTTGCCGGAGAACATCAAGGCCGAAATGACGTTTGAGCCGGTTTCTCACGCCGACCAGGTGCTGAAGCTCGCGTTGCTCGAAAAGGCGTAGAGCGTACAGGAGCAAGAGGCGTGAAATTGAAGTCCTGCGCTGTGGGGCGAAGCGCTCAGTAACCGCCTGCGCGGGTACAAGATGTTGTCTATCTGCTCCCTGTCCGCGCAGGCGGTCACTCGGCGCTTCGCCCCACAGCGTCGCAATTTGTTGCCACGCTTCTTCACCCCCGCCTTCTTTGCCTGCTTCTAAATCCGCCGATAGAGCGTAGAGCTTGCCCCTATCCCCGGCGCAAAATCTTTCCCGACAGCACATCGGTTTGGACGCCGTTTTGCTGGGCCAGTCGTCCATTAACCAGCACATGATGGATGCCGGCGGGGAACTGGTGGGGATCGGCGAAGGTGGCGCAGTCTTCGATGGTCAGGGGGTTGAAGACGGTAAGGTCGGCTTTCATGCCGGGTTTGATGACACCTCGGTCGGTGAGCTTGAGGCGCGACGCGGGGAGGCTGGTCATGCGGCGGACGGCTTCGGCGATGGACAGGACTTCGCGGCCACGGACGTAATGCGAAAAGACGCGCGGGAACGTGCCGTAGGTGCGGGGGTGGGTCTTGTCCTGAGCCATCTCGCTTGCCGGGTCGTTTGCAACGCCGTCGGAGCCGATCATGGTGTGAGGGTCGTTTAGGATATATTCCACGTCGGCTTCGTCCATCGCGAAGTGGACGGCGGCGACAAAGCCGTCTTCATCAGAAAGCAGGTCAATCGCGGCTTCGGCGGGCGATTTGCCGGCGCGTGCGCCAAGCTCGGTGAGGGTCAGGCCCTGGGTGTCCCGGCGGGTGCGGGCGATACCGATCTGGACGGTGTCCCAGTCCCACGGTTCGGCGTTGATCTCGGCCAGCATTTTAATTCGGGCTTCCGGGTCGCGCAGGAGTCCGAGCGTATCTTCGGCGGTGCCGTCATTGACCCAGCGCGGGAGGAGAATCACGCTGAGGCCAGTCATAAACGCGGTGTAGGGGTACTGGTCGGTGAGAACGTCGAGGCCGGACGCGCGGGCATGGGCCATCATCGGAAGCGTGATCTGCGGCTTGCCCCAGTTGGCCCGGCCTTCGGACTTATGGTGCGAGAGCTGAAGCGGGATGCCGGTGGCTTCCGAGACGTTTAAGGCTTCCTGAATGCTTTCCACCAGGGTATCGCCTTCGTTGCGGATGTGGGTGGCGTAGAAGCCGCCGGCATCACGGGCGAGAGCGGCGAGGGCGGCAATTTCGGCATGCTGGGCGTAGCCGCCGGGCAGATATTCCAGCCCTGTGGACAGGCCGATAGCGCCGTCATCAAGCGCCTCCGACAGCCGGCGCTGCATGGCAGACAGCTCGGCATCCGTCGGCAGGCGGTCGTCAAAGCCCAAGACGGACTTGCGAATGGTGCCGTGTCCGGCCAAAGTCGCGACGTTGCAGGCGATCCCGCCGTCTTCGACCCGTGCGAGATATTCCGACAACCGGGACCAGTTCAGCTCGGTGCCGCCGCGCTCGGCCCAGCGGCGCTCCTGGGTGAACACATCGCTGAGGGTGACAAGTCCAATGCTCGTGCCGCAGTTGCCGACGACCTCGGTGGTGACGCCCTGGGCGATGGAGCTTCGCATGGGGCGGTTAATCAGCAGGGTGAAGTCGGAGTGCGTGTGGATGTCAATAAAGCCGGGCGTGGCGGCAAGGCCGGTGATGTCGAGGGTCTGCCCGGTTTGTTCCTGCGACAAGTCCCCGACGGCTGTGATGATATCACCGGTGACGGCGATGTCGGCTGGAAGGCCGGGGCCGCCGAGGCCGTCGTAGACAATGCCGCCGCGTAAAATAAAGTCTGCCATAGGAAATAGTAGCACCGAAGGCGCGAAAAAGTCAACAGACGCGCACTTCCTGTAGTTTACAGCCCTTCGTGCCGACAATGACGCTATGAAAACACCACTCATCAGTACCTTTGCGCTTTTATCGCTCCTGGGAACAGTGACCACCGCCGGCGCACAAACGCCGCTTGGCTATACGCCGATCCCCGGTTATGACCGTCCCAGCATTGAACGAGTCCATCAGCACGTCGTCTATTGGAACGACAGCATGGATCATTACGACCTTGCCATGCAGACCGCCGCCGATGCCTATTCGGATGGAGACATGAAGGAAAAGAAGCACAAAAAGTCCGAGATGCAGTACGACCATAAGAAGCCAAAACACAAATAGCCGCAAAAAAGCCTCCACGAGTGGGAATCGTGGAGGCTTTTGCTTGAATTGCGCCGAGCTACGCCGCCGAGGGGGCGAGGCGGTGGACCGGGGAGGCCAATGCGCCGCTAACGCGATGAAGCGTGGTGGACAGCGGGAACACAGTCGGCGCGAGCAGGACACGCCGGGCGGAGGCCGCGCAGGCAAGGCTGCCGGGAACAAAACGCGGCCGTCCGGTGCGGCCTGCCGGGCGGGTGGAGTGAACTAAAGCCATAGGTGTACTCTCCTCCATAACGCGCGAGAAGCCGGGCGGCTTCTCCGTCAGTCGTGGACGGCAACGGCGTGGTTTTCGTCCGGTTTGCGTAAGCTTCATTTGAGCTGCCTGGACCCCCTTAGTGCATAAACCGTGCCAAGTCAGCGGGTGCGGGAAGTTTTTTGCCCGTGCTGTCCTACAGGTGTTGCGGGTATAATAGGCGGCAATGTCTCAAACACTTTCTCCCTCCACCCTACCTCAAAGCCACCCGCTTCAGCGGGACTGGCGGCTATTTTCGGCGGCGGTTTTTTTGTTCGGCTTCGGGTTTGCCGTCTACGGCGCGGTTTTTATCAACTTTATCACCGAGCATTTAAGCATCCATGCGGTGCAGATGGGCGCTTTGGAGTCGACGCGCGAGATACCGGGGCTGCTGGCGGTAGCGATTGCAGCGGTATTTGCCCGGTTTGCTGAGGCGCGGATCGCGTCGCTCTGCCTGTGTCTCAGCGCCCTCGGCGTTGCGGCAACCGGCTATGTGCATTCCTACGGCGAGCTGGTGCTGGTGACGGTGTTCTGGTCGGTGTTTATGCACCAGTGGTTTACGTCATCGTCGGCGATTCCCCTGGCGCTGGCGTCGGGCCTGGAAGGCGGGCGGCATTTAGGGCGGATGGGGTCGGTTGGGGCAGGCGCGGCGACCCTGGCGTTTGTGTTTGTCCGGCTCGGCGTTGGGCATGTCTCGTACCGAGTGTTTTTCGATCTGGCCGCCGGGTTCATCTTCGCGGGCGGGGTGTGCCTGCTGCCGATGTCGGGGGCTTCGACAAGCCATAACCGGCCGCGCCTGCTGTACCGGCGGGAATACAGACTGTATTACGGGCTGACATTTCTGGAAGGCTGCCGGCGGCAGATCTTTACGACATTTGCGCTGTTTGCCTTGATTGAGCATTGGAAAGTGCCGGTGGGGCAGATTGCGGCCCTGATGCTGGTGAACGCGGTCGCGTCATTTGCGGTGGCTGCGCCGGTAGGGCGCCTAATTGACAAGATCGGCGAGCGGGCTTCGATGTCGTTTTACTACACGGCGATTGCGCTGACGTTTGCGGGGTATGCGCTGGTGCAGAGCGTGGTGGTGCTGGAAGTGCTGTGGGTGGTAGACAGTATTTTGTTCTCGTTCGGGGTTGGGATTACGACGTACTTGAACCGGATTGTCCGGCCCGGCGAGATGACGCCGAGTTTGTCAATGGGCCAGACGATGAACCATGTGGCGGCGGTGGTGATTCCAGTTGCGGGCGGTCTCTTGTGGCACCGGTTCGGCTACCATGCGCCGTTTTGGTGCGGGGTCGCCGCCGCGCTGGTGTCGCTGTTCATCACGCAGTCGGTCCTGCCCCGGACCCGTCAAGCTGCGCCCGTGGCGGCTTGATGAGAACCCCTCCCGCCTTGCTTCGCAGGGTCCCTCCCCTGTTAGGGAAGGGTCTTGGAAGCAAATGAAGCCCCAGCCTCTTGATAGGAGGCTGGTACTTTTGTCATAAGCAATTCTGTAGCCCTTCCCTAACAGGGGAGGGACCCTGCGAAGCAAGGCGGGAGGGGTTCTTTCCCCGCAATCGTAACCAAAAATTAATCTGTGTTCCCCTTGACATTCACGCTATTTTTGGTATAATAGCCTGTGCGTATTCGTATGTGCATGCGGTTTAGTCCCAAGTGCAGAAGGCGCGTCTATGACTGTGACGGCAAAAACTATTGCGCGTGAGCTTCAGCTTTCCCAGCCGACGGTTTCGCGCATTCTCAGCGGCGATCCCCGGCACCGAGTCGCGGCAGAGACGAAGCGGCGGGTCTTGGACACGGCCCAGCGGCTCGGCTACTCGCCGAATGCAGTCGCGCGGTCGCTGCGGCGGGGACGCACCGGGATTGTCGGGCTGTACACGAACCATGACTATGATGCACGGAACGACTTTTTAGGCACGATTATTGGAGCGTTGCAGCGCTGCTGCGAAACCAGAGATTTGGACTTATTGCTGCATAGCGGGCATGGGGGCCGCTCGGCGGAAGCCATGTACGCGAAACTGCGGGATGGTCGAATTGATGGGTTAATTCTGCACGCGAACGCCGACGACCCACTGGCGGGGATGCTGGGCCGGTCGCCGCTGCCGGTGGTGACCATCGCGGATCGGCTGCCGTTCCTGCCGGGCGTCACCTGCGACGATGCGGGGGGTATCCGGCAGATCCTAGCCTACCTGCGGGAGCGCGGCCTGCGCCGGTTTGTGTTCATCGCCCCGAACGAGCATTTGACCTCGGTGGAGCGCCGGCGGGCGGCATTCGAGGCCGAAATGCAGCGCTTCGAGGTTCCCGCTTCGGATTGGGAAGTCCTGCGAGTGGCGGAAGATCGCTTGGACTGGGCTGTTACCCACATACAAGAATTTACATCGCCGTGTGCGGTGGTCTGCTGGAGCGACCGGACTGCGTACCACCTGCTGCGGGTCTGCCGGCGGCGGGGGATTGCCGTCCCGGAGTCGCTCTCGGTGGTCGGCTTTGACGGTCTGCTGTCCGACGCTGTCCCGCTGTGGGATTTGGTGACTGTCGCCTGTCCGTGGGAAGAAGTCGCCGCCCAGGCGCTGTCTCTGCTGATGAGGCGGGTAGAAGCGCCTGCGGAACCGCTGCGGGATGAGGAAATTTGCCTGCCGGTTCGGCTCTGTCTCGGTAACACTGTCTAAGAACACTTTAACTGCTGGGAAAACACTTTAACTGCTAGGAGAAAGAAAGCTATGAATACATCGTCGTCTCGTTCCGCTCGCGGCTTTACGCTGATCGAGCTTCTCGTCGTCATCGCCATCATCGCGATTCTCGCCGCCATTTTGTTCCCCGTCTTTCAGAAAGTCCGGGAAAATGCCCGGCGCACCGCTTGTCTGAGCAACGTCAAGCAGATCGGGCTGGCAGTTATGCAATACGAACAGGATTTTGATGAAAAGACCCCTCCCGGCGTCAACCCCTACGGCGGGGCGGAAGGCTGGGCAGGACAGATATACACTTATGTCAAGAGCACTGATGTCTTTTACTGCCCGGACGACGGTGTGACTCCGCGTAAGAATGGCGCGATCCCGTTCAATGTCTCAAGCTATGGCTACAACAGTCAGATTTCGATTGCCAGCACAAACCCCAGCGCAGCGGGAGCCGTGCCGGACTCAGTGTCTTTGGCTGCTTATCAATCTCCGGCGAAGACAGTTTTGCTGTTCGAGGTTCAGAATTCCACCGGCTATGACATTGCCCGTGGCTATACTGGTCCTGATGCCACACATGCCGCCGGCGACGACACACCCGGCGATTTTGGAGGCTCTCCGGCTGGATACGGTATCGGCGGCGCAACGAACTACGATCCCAATGGCTTCAACGGCCCAGGCGGCCTCGGTGAGCAGAGCTATACTATCAAGTACACAACCGGAATTTTGCGTAATATCGGAACTTCTGCTAACAACACGGCTGACTTTGCGCCAGCGCGGCACAACGACGGGGCTAATTATTTGCTTGCCGATGGACATGCCAAGTTCTTTCGCCCCAGCGCCGTCTCCGGTGGCACACTTAACACAGTTGCAGGAAACTGCGGTGGTGTGCAGCTCGCGGCAGCGACCGACTGCGGCGACTCGACCATCGCCGCAACCTGGAATATTCGGTAATTCACTTTTTGGCCGTGGGGACAGTACTACTGTTTCCACGGCTTTCTCCGTATCAGTCTCTCGAAAATCAAATCCCGTAGAAAACCAATTTTGTTAGGGCACAAGCTGCTATGAAATCCCGAAAACAGTTCCTGTTACTGCCTCTTTTGCTGTTACCTTTCGCGCTGACAGCGTTCTTTGTCGCCGGCTGTTCCCAGCCTGCGCCGCCTCCAATGGCAACTCAGACACCCGCTCAGATGAACCAGAGCATTCAGGATCAAGCCGCCAAGTACAAAGCTTTTCGCGAAAGCCACCCAAACGCTTATCAGCCGCAGTCAGGCCAGACACAGGGAGGAGGACAGTAAATGCAGAAGTATAGCAAGCTCCAGATAGTACCTGTGGTCTGTGGGGCACTGATGCTCTCAGCAGTTATTCTGAGCGGATGCGGCCAAAAAGACACCCCTGTTCCTCCCCCTGCCGCAGTTACCCCGCCTGCGGCCGCTGTCAATGCTCCCGCAGCAGCAGTTCCAAAAGGGGGCATGAACCCGCACCAGGCAACCCTGCAAGCGCAGTCTGATTACTGGCGAAAGCATGGTCAGGGGCTAAACGAAACTCCCCCCTCCAAACCTAAGCAGTGACACTCAGTAATTATGCAGGTTTCTTTTGCAGAATTGTTTAGTGAAATGTTTGACAAACCGGCGGTTCTTCTGAACAGACCGCCGGTTTTCTGCTGACTGATACGAACCAAGAGGATTTTATGAAACACATACGAACACGTACCGCCCGGCGCTTCGGCATTGTTACCGCAGCAGCACTAGTGTCGTTGAGCGCGGCGGCTTCGGCGCAAACGGCGGCGGGACCGGTGCCGGTTAAGGTGGTGCAGACGGCGAACGGCTTTCAACTGCTGCGCGGCGGCAAGCCGTACTTTGTGAAGGGCGCGGGCGGCGACGGGTCGAAGCCGATGCTGAAGGCCGACGGCGGAAATTCGTGGCGGACGTGGGGAGTCGGCCCGGATACAGCAGGGCAGCTTGCCGAAGCGCAGAAGCTGGGCATGACGGTGACGTCGGGGATCTGGCTGGGCCACAAAAGCCAGGGGTTCAATTACGGCGATGCCGCCGCCGTCGCCGCGCAGAAGGAAGCGGCGCGTCAGGCCATTCTGAAATACCGCGATTCCCCTGCCCTGCTGGTCTGGGCGCTGGGGAACGAGATGGAGGAGCAGGGCCAGGAAGACAGTCTGCCGATGTGGAATGCGATTGAAGACATCGCGAAAATGGCGCACGCTTTGGACCCGAACCACCCGACCATGACGGTCGTGGCGGAGCTGGGGGGCGACAAGATCAAGCAGATCAACGCCCACTGCCCGGACATTGACATCGTCGGCCTCAACACCTACGGCGGCGGGCCGTCCATCGGCACGCGCTACGCGGCGGCAGGCGGGGTCAAGCCCTACATGGTTACCGAGTACGGCCCGCCGGGAACCTGGGAAGCCGGCAGGAACGCCTGGGGCGTGGTGCCGGAGCTGACCAGCACGCAGAAGGCGGACCGATACCGGGACACTTACAAAAAAGGGATTTTGGGCCAGCCGCTGTGCCTGGGGTCCTATGCGTTCACCTGGGGCTATAAGCAGGAAGCGACCGCGACCTGGTTTGGCCTGCTGCTGCCCGACGGCAGGAAGCTTAGCGGGGTGGATGCTCTCACCCAGCTTTGGTCGGGCCATGCCCCGGCGAACCCCTGCCCGGTGATCAGCAGCCTCACGGTAGACGGCACGGGGCAGACCGCGCCCGGCACGGTGGTTCATGCGGCGCTCGACGCTTCGGACCCGCAGCACGGCCCGCTTTCGGTGCAGTGGGTGCTGCAAGCGGACCCGGAAACGTACCGCATCGGCGGCGGGAAAGAAGACAAGCCGCCGTTCTACCCGGAAGCCATCTTGGTCGGCATGGCAAAGACAGCGACCGTGAAGCTGCCGGCGGCGCCCGGCGCGTATCGCCTGTATGCGTATGTCCGTGATACCCACGGCGGCGCGGCAGTTGCAAACGTGTCTTTAGACGCGGCTAAAAGCGCGGCGAAGAAGGCCGCGCTGCCGTTGACGCTCTACGCCGAGGACGGCGGGGCACAGCCGTATGTGCCGTCGGGCTACATGGGAACGGCGGCGGCGATCAAGATGGACCCCGCCTGCACGGTATCGCCGCATTCGGGCAAGACGTGCCTCCAAGTAGACTATACTTACCTCGATAACTGGGGCGGGGTGGTCTGGCAGGACCCCGCAAACGACTGGGGCGACAAGCCGGGCGGGCTGGATTTGACGGGCGCGAAGCAGTTGTCGTTCTGGGCGCGTGGCGACAAGGGCGGCGAAGTGGTCGGGTTTGTGTACGGCCTGCTCGGCTCGGACAAAACTTATGCTGACAGCAGCACGGGCAAGATGGAAGTGACGCTCACCAAAGACTGGAAGCAGTATATGCTGCCGCTGGCGGGCAAAGATTTGTCGCAGATCAAGACAGGTTTTGCATGGACGCTGGCCTCGCCGGGCCATCCGGTGACGTTTTATCTCGATGACATTCGGTACGAGTAGACAGTCAGCCGAGGGGACGGAGGGTATGAACGCGGGCGTGGAGGAACGCCTTCGCCTCCTGGTCTAATTTCTCACGAGGAACAAAGATGAACAAAAAGAGTTTTTTGCCGCTTCTGGCAGGCTTGAGCCTGATCGCGGGCGGGATGGCGCAGGCGGATACGCCCAAAGCCAAGCTGCCGCTGACCGTGTATGCCGAGAACGGCGGGCCGGCACCGTATGTGCCGTCGGGCTACATGGGGAACACCAGCGCAATTAAGATGAACTCGGCTTGTACAGCGCTGCCGCATTCCGGCAAAACCTGCCTTCAGGTGCAGTATACGGCGGCGAAGGAGTGGGGCGGGGTCGTCTGGCAGAACCCGGCGAACAACTGGGGGGCGCAAAAAGGCGGCCTCAATTTGACGGGGGCAAAGACGCTGTCGTTCTGGGCGCGGGGCGACAAGGGCGGCGAAGTCGTTACTTTCGTCTATGGGCTGGTGGCGAAAAAGCCGAACGGCGACACCAGCACAGGCAAAACGCAGGTAACGCTGACAAAAGCCTGGAAGAAGTATACGATCTCGCTGGCGGGCCACAACATGAGCCATATTATCACGGGCTTTGCCTGGACGCTGGGCGCACAAGGCCGGTCGGTGACGTTCTACCTGGATGATGTTCGGTACGCATAGCACCAATTTCTTGACAGAGAGGCGCGGGGCATTGTATACTACACAGCGTAGGCAATGCCGCCGCGCCGTTTTTCTGTTTGGGTTTTTATTTCTTCTGCGGCACAAAAGCGGCGGCTGCCGACGTATCTCAATTGAACTTATCCTAATTCACTTCATTCGGCAAAGGAACGCAGTCACGCATTATGGCAAACTCTTATTCCTCGACACAAAGCACCGTGTCCCGCAACGGCGCGGACCCCAGCGGCTACTCAAAAGCCATTGAAATCAAAAACCTGGTCAAGCAGTACAAGAAAGTCACGGCGGTCAACAATATCAGCCTCGACGTCTACGAAGGCGAGATTTTCGGCTTTCTGGGGCCGAACGGCGCGGGCAAAACAACGACCATCAAGACGCTGCTCGGCCTGATCTTCCCGACTTCCGGCGAAGTCCTGGTGCTGGGCAAGCCGGCGGGCGACATTGATGTCAAAGAAAAAATCTCGTACCTGCCCGAATCCCCCTACTTTTACGAGCATATGACGGCCAATGAAGTGGTCGGCTTCTACGGCTCCTTGTTCGGGCTGTCCGGCGCGGCCAAGCAGAAGCGCGTGGATGAGCTTTTGGACCTGGTCGGCCTCAACCAGACCGGCAAAAAGCCGCTGCGGTCGTTCTCGAAAGGAATGCTTCAGCGGGTCGGAATCGCGCAGGCGCTGATCAATGACCCGAAGATTTTGTTCTTCGACGAGCCGACCTCCGGGCTGGACCCGGTCGCTCACCGGGACATCCGGGACTTGATCCTGCATTTGAAGAGCCAGGGCCGGACCATCTTTTTGTCGTCGCATCAGCTCTCCGACGTGGAGCTGGTCTGCGACCGGGTCTCGATCCTGCACGGCGGCAAGATCCGGCGGCTGGGCCATGTGGATGACCTGATTGCCGGGGGTAATATGGAGATTGTGGCCGAGCATGTCAAAGCAACGGATGCCCAGACCGCCCAGTTGTCCAAGATTACGACAAAATCTGAGCAGATCGGCGAGACGCTGATTTTAATTACCAGCGCGGCGGCAGAAAGCAAGAACCAGGTGCTGGACTGGGTGCGGAGCGCGGGCGGCGATGTGGTTTCGATGACCCAGACGCGGCGGACGCTGGAAGATATCTTCTACGAAGTGGTCCATCAGGGCGAAGTCGAGAGCGGCACGAACTTTGCGCTGCCATTGTCGGCAGAATCGATGGAGGTTCCCTCTTGAACACGATTTGGCTTCTCGCGTACAGCACCTACGAAGAAGCAAGACGCCGCAAGATACTTCTCGTGTTTTTGTTCGGCGGCTTTGCAATTATGCTGATGGGAATGGCATTCGGCGCTCTGACCCCGACTCGCGACCTCAATGTGACGAAGAGCTTAGGACTTGGCGTGATCTCGCTGGCGGGCGTTTTCATCTCGATCATTCTTTATATTTCGCTCATCCCGGCGGAAATTGAGCGCCGGACCATCTATTCTGTTCTCTCGAAGCCGGTCCAGCGCTATCAGTATCTAACCGGCAAGTTTCTCGGCGGCCTGATGACGGTGCTGCTTAACATCTCGCTGATGGGTGTTATTTTCCTCGCCATTTTGACCGCGAAGCTGGTTCAGTACGGCCAGCCGGTCGCGCCGACGGACCTGGCTTTGCTGAAAAACCTGCTGATGATCTTTTTGCAGATGACGCTGCTCGGCGCGGTCGCCATGTTTTTCTCGGTGTTCCTGCCGCCGGCCGTCTCGTTCTTTGTGACATTCGGCGTCTGGCTCCTCGGCACAAGCGGCCTCTTGAACCAGGGCGGCGCTCTCGGCTTCCTGCATCTTTTGGTGCCGAACTTCGGCAATTATGCGATCCAGAACCCGTTTATCAACCCCAGCGTTTCAGTCGCGCATGAGCCGGCTTATATTCTGCTGACGATCCTTTATGCCCTGCTTTATACAGTCCTGCTGCTGATGGCAGGCACGGTCATCTTTGACCGCCGGGAGGTTTAATTTGCACACACGCTCAAACCGCATGGTCATCCTTGCGATTGCACTTCTTTTGTTTGTTCCGATTGCCCTGCTGCAATCGCGCATTGACCCGATTTACTCGAAGAACTACGCCCCGGACCAGAAAAGTCTGGCGGAAGGCTCTAAAAACCTGCCGGTCGAGTTTGCGCTAGGCGCGTTCACCGGCTTCCGGGAAGCCATCGCCGGAATGCTCTGGGTGCGGACCGATGAGTTCTTCCACAACGGCGATTATGCCGCGATTATGCCGCTTATCCGGGTCATCACCTGGCTCGATCCGCATCAGATTGATGTTTACGAGACGGGCGCGTGGCACATGGACTACAATTTTACCGACTCGCAGGAGCGGTCCGACCGGCGCTATATTCCGCTGTCGCTGGCGCTGATTTCTGAGGGCATCTCAAACAACCCCAGCGAGCCGGACTTGTACTCGGACAAAGCGTTCGTCCATTACTTCCGCAAGATCGGCGATTATTCGCAGTCAGCGGATACGTTCAAAGACGGCTGGCAGGTGGTTTCGGAGGCGTCCAAAGACCTGAGCATTCAGTCAAACTTCGACAAGACCGACAAAGGCGTGATGACAGTCGGCCACGGCTACGCACACGCGCTCGAAGCCGAGGGCAAAATCCCCGAAGCGCTGGCCCAGTGGCAGCAGTGTTTGGCAATCCATCAACTGCTGCTCCAAAAGAAAGGCCCAAGCGACTATGCCGAGCAGCAGGACCTGCAAATCGCCCAAAAGCAGGTGGAGGAGCTTCAAGGCCGGATGAAGTACCGGCCCACGGATACGAAAGTCCCGGTCAACTTGGACTTCCAGCCGGAGCTGGTCCGGGTCGCGCCGAAGGTCTTTGTCTTGAAGGGAAAAATCAATATTCAGGGCGCGACTAAGTTTGTCTTGGAGACCGGCCAGCGGTCGTTCGGCCCGACCGACGGTGCCCGTATTGAAATCTACTTGTCGGACAAAGGCTATATCCGGCCCGCGATTCAGAACTACACGCTGTCGAGTGCGGTGGACCCCGGCGTGACGATCATGCAGGATGCGGTTTCGGTGCGAGGCGGCAAGATTGGCGGCGATCAGGGCCGCAAGATTGACATGAGCCAGGATTCGGACATGTATTCGTTCAAAGCGCCTGCTTATACAGTCACGGTGTTCCTCATGCCGAACAACCCGAACGACACGCCGATCCAGGTCCAGGACCGGATTGGCTGGAAGGGCGAGGGTATCACCGACCCGCGTTACCTTGTAGTCTCCGACGGCACGACCCCCCTGCCCTCCCAGATCACACCGATTAAGGGTCTGCGCTACATCGCCAAGACCTACACGCTGACCCGCGACGATATTTTAGGCAAAGGCGAAAAAGACTTCCACTAAATTTCGCTCATCGCCGGGTATACTACTGATCGATGGACTGCTTCGGCGGCAATGGACGGCAGCCGAACCTCGTCAGGGTGGGAACGCAGCAGCGATAAGGTGCGCCGCCCGTGTGCCGTCCGGGGCAGCCCATCACAGCCATTGTTAGTCAATAAGTCCTCCTAAAGCAGCCGCTGTGGGAGGGCTTTTTTTGTGGTACACTTTGCGTCATGGATGACCTCACCGCACGGACGCAGCAAGAGCTGACTGACATTGTCGCTGTCTTAACCGAACGCACCGGCCTGCCCTCCCGCTGGAGCGGCCGCGTCGAGCTTGTGCCGGACGCCCAGTTTCAAGGCCGCAAGCGGCAAATCTGCGACATCCAGATCAATGCTGCTCTCGCGGCACAGGACGAACGCTGGCCGACGCTCACTCACGAAGCCTTGCATAGCATTTCGGCAGGGTATAGCGGGACAGACTTTCGGATTATGCCGGGATGGGAAGAAGGCGTAGTTGAACATTTGCAAAGGCAGTTTTGCTCGATCATATTCAACCGCCTGGGAATCGGAATTTCTGCTGCGGATTTTTCCGCGAGGGACAAGCAGCATCAGTACAACAAATACATTGACCAGCTTAACTTGTTGCGGCAGGCACTTGGCTATGATGAACAGCGCTATGATGAACAGCAGTTTTTCCTAGACCTCCTAAAGATACCCATCCGTGAGCGGCCTGCCTTCATTTTTGGGCAGGGAAACCTGCTTCCGGGCCAAAAACGCATCCAATTCATCCAGTTATTCTCGTCAGCAAACTCTGTTCTGAAAGACTTTTAGAAAGCGAGGCAACTCATGCAGGCGCACGCGATCAATACGGATGAGGCACGCGAACAAGTGACAAAAATTGTGTTAAGCGCACGAACATTGCCTCAAATCGAATCCGCCAAGCAAGTTCTGCATAACTGGATCGAAGCCCATCCCGATGAACAGGGAATGCGTGACGGCTTTGAGCAGTTATACACTATTCAGGAAATCATTGAGGACGAGGACGCAAGACGTGCCGCCGGTGAAATCATCCCGCCGGTGTGTTCCGAGCGCAACCGGATTTTGGATCAGGCGCGAGATGCCCAAACAGAAGACCAGAGCCGATGGGCCACTTATGAGCTTTGGGAATGGCTACGCCGAAACCCGGCAGACGCCGATGTCCACCAAGAGTTTGAGCGGTTTCCCTTCATGCAGGACATCGCCGAGGAATAGGAAGCCGAGCGCACACAAGCGAAGCGTGAACCTCTTGCAGCGAAACAAGAAATAGGGCAGGCCGGGGAGCGATCCCCGGCCTCTTTTTTAGGAACCTCACCCCGAAAGAACCTTACCCCGAAAGAACCTCACCCCGAAAGAACCTCACCCTGGAACTGCATTCCGACCCTCTCCTTGTTCAAGGGGAGGGTGGGCGCGAAGCGACCGGGTGAGGTTCTTGCTCCAGCTATTTCAGCGTGACCTGGAAGTCCTGAGTTTTTGTCTCGCCCTCAGCGACTTCTAAATAGTGACCGTCGCCTGATCCGGGTTGTGTGTTAAGCATATCCGATATGTATACACGGCTTTTTCCTGGTGCGACCCGGAGACGATAAGTTCCTGTACTATCGGTTTGCGTCACGGTGGTACCCCTAGTTGACTGCGGGCTTTGTGCTCCATAGCCCATCACGGTAGCCCCAGCGATAGGGCGGCCTGTCGCTTTGTCGGTGACAAGTCCGGTCACAATGCCTCCGGGGGTCAGCACTAAATCAGGAACGGAGACCGTAGCTCCTTTTGCACCCGAAACGCCTTCTGCCGTGGCGGCGACAAAACCTGTATCGGGAACAGTGGTCTTCGTTACGTCTTCCGGGGCGAGGAATACATTGTACTTGATCCCGTCGTCAACGTAAAGCGTGTAAGTTCCGTCAGGTTTTGTGTGTGATAAGCTTACGGAAATTTCCTGTTCTCCCGGCGTTGCCAATCGGGATTCGCCGTTGAATAGCTTGATCCATTCGGCAGTCTGAACTCGTGCACACACATGAGCGCGGCCGACAGGAGTACCATCTGCTCGGCGCACCCTCCCGGTCAAAGCCACAGTTCGGTATTGAGATGGTGTACTGTCGGCAGTAAATTTTGCAACAGCGGCGCTCCGAACAACTCCGTAAGTGGCTACTGTCCCAACTACCACTACTGCAACGGCGAGGCCGACAGTAGATTTGATTTGAACAATCTTCATGGCTTTGAGTATCCCTTTCGAGAGAGAGTAGACGTGCGAGCCGGTCAAGGCTGCGGTGGTAAGCTGGGCGATGCTTGCTTGGCAAGCGGCAGGAGCTGCTTTTGCGGCATGGGCCGTCAGCAGAACGGCAAGGGCGGTGCTTGGAACGATGACGCCATTTTGAACGAAGAACCGGCGCATTTTCTCTAATGCGCGGGTGACACGCTTACGGGCCGCGTCTTCGGACAGACCTAACGCCGTGCCCGCTTCGGCAAAACTCATCCCTTGAAAGAAACGCAGCAGGACGCAGTCCTGGTCTGTTTGACTAAGCGCCGTGAGGGACTGATTTAGCAATGGTTCAACCTCGTCCCAAAGCGTGTCGTTTGTCTCGGCGTCAGACTGCATCATTTGGGCGACTTTCTCCTCATGGCGTCTACGCCGCTGCTCGCGTGTTCGTGCATTTTGGGAGGCGAAGCGGGCAGCGCGAAACAGCCAGCTTGGCAGCGCCGTCCGGGACCGGATGCGGGGGGCGGTGCGTGCCAGCAGCAAAAAGACGGCCTGCGTCACGTCCTGCGCGAGTTCTGGGTCATGGACTTCGCGCAGGCAAACCGAGTACACGAGGTCAATGTAACGCGCCGTCAGCGCGGCAAAGGCTTCCTGGGAGTCTTCCTGAACAAATCGCCGCAGCAAAAGCCAGTCAGGCGTCATGGTGTTTCCCCTTTCCTTTTTATTTTTCTTCTGCTATACAGTTTACGCTGAACCGGGAAACCGGACAAGTTTTGGGTGATTTATTTTTCAAGCGGGCGTTCCACGCAGAAAAAGGGCCGGGGATTTACCCCGGCCCTTTCTGTTCCATGCGCTATTGTTCGATTATTGCGTCGGCGGCAGAGTGAACGTGCTGTCAGGGATCGGCTGGTTGATGCGCTCATCGGTAAACCTCTCCACATTATGGGACTTTGTTGCAGGGACGACATGGGACTGACCCGACAGGACGAAAGTTTGTTCTTTGCTGTCCGAGTCATTAACACAACTGCGGAGCAGGAACGTCTTTTGATCAACTAGCAAAGACTGAGTTAGTGTGCCATTTGCGGAGACCAGATGCGCCGTCAGCACATAACAACGATGACGGTCTATGCTTTCCTCGTAGACAGTCGGGTTGGTAAGTTTATGGTAGTGGCTCAATTAGATTTGATTGGGGTAAGCTGAACCTATGCTTACCCGAACCCTACGCTGCTCTGATTGTGGCAGCGAACGCCTGATCAAGAACGGACACGCCAAAAACGGCAAACAGTGCT
>JAABUQ010000509.1_pt1 | contig 89464 bp, 93 predicted proteins | sample 5560001 | NCBI WGS metagenome assembly JAABUQ01 (sample SAMN10711888, study PRJNA513371) | rock metagenome | isolation source: Antarctica rocks | place: Antarctica: Victoria Land, Finger Mt nord | collected 2015-12-18
ATCTGACGCAGTTGGCAAGGCAGTACCGCCAGCCAACGTTTCAGCTCCGCTTCATTAATATGTCCTAATCCTATGTCACAGTCCTAGCTAATCCTTCCATTAGCATCTGGGTGACGAAGCTGGATAGAGATGTCACCGATTGAGAATCTGTTACTGAAATCTGCTGATCTATTAACAGCATTGCCAATCCGTGTACTAATGCCCAAGCAGCCCAGGCTAATTGCTGAGGGTCTTCTGTACGCATCACTCCAGCTTGCTGACCAGCAACGATGCTGTTAATGATTACCATCAATGCTTGCATTGCTGCCTCTGCTAATGCAGGAGTTTTTTGAGCGGAGGTTGCCCCGTATGCACCAAACATGATGCGATAGTGGGAAGCATGGTCAAGTGCAAACTGTATATACGCCATTCCAATCGTCTGTAATTGCTTCAAGGAATCAGACGGTGCTTGGTGCATTGCTGTCTTAAGCTGTTGACGAAGCAACTGAAATCCCTCTTCCGCTACGGCTGCCAGCAGTGCATCTTTATCAGCAAAGTGGCGATAGGGAGCCGTATGGGATACACCGACGCGACGGGCAACTTCCCGTAAGGATAAGCTCTCCACATCCTTTAGTGACACCAATTCCAAGGCTGCTTCAATCAAGGTTTGTCGTAAATCTCCGTGGTGATACGTGTCTCGTTGCGTCATAACGGTTCTCAGAGAATATTACCGAATTCTAGCTCCATATGTTGACAGTGCAAACATATCGAGCTAGACTAATGTTAACACTGTAAACATCTAAAGCTGAACTCAATCCAAGTTCTGTCCCTGCTTTCTCTCTAACTTGAGGCAAGAATGTATCAACTCATCTTTCAGCACATGGCACGCCAAGCGTTTGAGGCTCTCAATCAAGGAAATTACGAACCAATTTTGAAATCGATGGCTTGCCGTTTCACCCACACATTTTCGGGAGACCATGCGCTCGGTGGAACGCGCCACACTATCGAGGGAATGCACCACTGGTTTGAACGATTATTCCGCCTTTCACCAGGATTGCACTTTGACATCCAAGCGATTCTTGTCAAAGGTTTTCCGTGGAATACTGTCGTAGCTGTTGAGTGGGTGGATCATTTCACCGCTCTCGATGGTCAACCCTATAGGAATGAGGGGGTGCATGTAATCCGCTTCCTATGGGGACGAGTTGTGGAAATCCACGCTCATCTCGATACGCAGAAGGTGGAAGCCTTCTTGCAACGGCTTGCTGCAGTTGGAATAGATGAAGCCGTTGCGACACCGATTGAGGATTAGCGGTTTTTGTGAAACGCAAGATTGCCGAAGACCCGATCGCAGTTCTCAAAGACGTAAAAGAAATCTTGCCCCAAGTAGAAACCTAGCTTCACGATTACCCAGCTTTACAATCCATGCTCAAAGCGATGAATGCAGACCAAACGACTCGTGTTCAGCCAACATTCTCACCCCAAGCGTGTGAAGCCGAGCTTGCCCGACTCGAAACCCAGGAAGCTCAGCAATCCGTTCAACAGCAACAGGTAATTCTGACGAATCGTGTGCTCGAAGATGTGTTTGAGCTTTGGCAGCAAGGGCAGCCCGTTTCAGAAATTGCCCAGGAGCAGCGAGAAATGGCAATGCGATCGCCCACGACTCCATCGGAAGAGGCGTTTTTGACAGCAATCACGGCTTCTCGGCTAGAAGAACGAAAGTTTATGTGCTTGGCTACACGAGCAGGAGTTTCAACTGATCGTCACCGTCGATTATGGGGCATTGCTGCAACAAGTGTTCGACGCTTGGAAAACCGAGACCCCGATCTCAGCCGAGGAAGTTGAGCAAGTTGTTCACTACTTGTCTCTAGCAGCAGGTGAGGGTGCATTAATGGGACTCGTCGAGAGTCGCGATGAACCGCGCCAATTCAAGCTTTGGCTCAAGAATCAGACGTGATTCTGAACCAAATGACACGAACCATTTAATGAGAAAAAACCGCTGAAATACGAATTTGTGAAAGTGCAAAATGCCTTGAAGTTTTCGAGTGCGTACAAAATGTCTGAGCAGCGCAGCGAAGGTATTCCAGGCATGGGATTGCTTTACGGCGCACCCGGTTATGGCAAGACCTCGGCGACCATCTGGTTAATTAATTTAGTCAAGTTTCAGCGTCAGAAAACTGCAAATTTGCTCACATGCCGATTATCAAGGATTGCTATGGCAACAAGGAAACTTCACTGCGCGGTTCGATTGTGGTATTCCTCTAGTTTCAATAAATTCCGACAAACCAACATTGCAAGATAAAGGTATTTATTTTTCGGTTAGATATAACCCGTCATTTTAGGTACATTAACAAATTAAGCGTTGACTGTAGAGATTTTAGTGGGCGTTGCTGACCCATTGGGTTATACCGTCTGCGATCGCACTCGCTAATTTCTTCTGCTCCTGGGGATTTACTACCCACTCAAATTCCACTGGATTGCTCATAAAACCTAACTCCAGCAGCACAGACGGGGCAGATGTAGGACGGGTCAAGGCTAGGTTGTCCCAAAACACGCCGTAGTTATGGCGTTCCAGTCTTTTGACTAAGTAGTTATGCAAAAAGACGGCAAGGTTGTGGGCTTGGGGGTTGTACCAAAAGGCTCCCAGTCCCTGAATATGCTGAGCGTCACCATCATCAGGGAGGGAGTTATAGTGGAGCGAGACGGCGATCGCAGGTTCAAGCTTGTCAATCATTGCTACCCGTTCTGCCAGCGACACCGATTTATCCTCCTCGCGGGTAAGGTACACGGTAGCTCCCCGTGAAATCAGCTGTTCTCGCACCAACTTCGCCATAATTAGGGTGACTTCTTTCTCGTAATACCCGGTTGGTCCATTAGTGCCGGAGTCAGTGCCGCCGTGTCCAGGATCGAGGAGGATTTTGATGCCACTGAGGGGGAACCAGGCGGCGGAGTCTCTCTGTGCCAACGGATGCAAGTTTCGAGTAGATTGATTTTTCCTGAGAATTCTGATTAAAACTGGCTTTGAGAGACTAGATGACTCCTGATTCCTGACTCCTGATTCCTGAACGCCAGTTTGCTCAAGTCGGGAAACCCGCCCACGCAACTGGCTCCTCCTGACTCCTGACTCCTGACTCCTGACTCCTGGCGGATAACGCAAAGATAATATCAGGCTTGTGCCTTCGTATCTCAGCTTATAGCCCCACTGCTGCGAGGATTTGAGATTAAAGGTGTATCGCACTTGAGTGGGAGCTACCTGTTGCCAATCTAAGCGTGAAATCACTGGATCATCATCTAAGTGAATGATATCAGTCTGGGCAGTAGTGTTGTAGAGAGTCAGGCTTAAAGTGCGATTGCCCTGCTGCACACTCACGGGTACAGGTACTTGCAATGGAAACACGACTTCTGTCGTATTGGCAACCTGACGGGCAAGGATACTGCGAATGAGAGTTCGCGGTGGCAATGAACTTGTCAAGATGCGCGTTTCCTTAATATTAATCCAACCGCCATAGTCTAGACGTAACCACTGGCCTTGGCGTCCAGTAATAGTAGCTTGTGTTCCTTTAGGCAGAGGCGTGAGGCGAGAATAATCAGTGCTGGGACCAGTCCGGGCAACACCTGCATCGGCTGTTACTTGGGCAATTTCCAGCTGAGTTGGTGAAAGAACTGAAATTTTTCCAGAACCCAACTGGCTCGTTTTTGCGCCATTCATCGTCAACTGGAACTTAGGTTGCCCTAAATTGGCTGGTACTCTAGAGATTGCACAACCTTGATACTGTCCTACCGCAGACTGGAAAGAGGGTTGATTCCGCTGAGTTAGAGCCGCAGAATTTCCTGGCAGCTGAACCTGTTGAGATTGGGACTGCAGGGGGATTGTTTGATTAGCTAGCACAACAGAAACGGTGGCGTTGGGCGGTGCGATCGCGCCAAAACAAATCAGTTCTCCGGGCAGTCTGGCGATATCCACATCTGGAGTAAGGGAATCTTTGCCGAATACCAACCCTGCTGGTAGCTCCGGCTGAGTTGAAAGGCGCTTGATCTTGAGCTGAAGTTCCTCTCTCTTTCCAATAGCACTTTGATAGCGCAGAGTAAAGAGATTATTTCCCAGTCGCAATGGGAGACTCGGAGCAAAATGCCCCGCCGGGCTGCGGGTAATGCGAGTACCATTTACTAAAACCTCTCCTGCCGCTGGAGCGGTGCCCATCAAAAAGATTCGCGACGCTGTAGTCTGGTAATCATCTGGTGGAAAAGCGATGAAAAGGGATTTATTGGCAGCAGCAGGAAATGCGATCATAGTAATTGCCAAAACAGTTAATCCTAAGATTCTTTTCATCTTACAATTCCAGTCAAGTCGCTTTGTATTGGGAGGGGAGAGCTCTTCTTCAGTCAGTCCTCAAAAATCTTTGTCTTTAGCCCATCAATACTCTTTTGGTTCTTCTTACGCCAATATTCAGTAATTCCATCTTTCCCTTTTTTGTCTGCCCATTGAATCAGCGTTTTCCTTTCTTCTTTCAGTTCATAAATTGGCACCCCAAAACCGCATGACGTTTGAGCAGAGTTGATATTTAAGACAATTATTTGACGTTCTCCCGGCATGGCGTCGAAAAGAAAATAAAAATTATTCCATTCTTGATGTTTTGGTGAAACAACTTTACCGTGACCGTATAAACGCAGAATCAATGGCTGTTCCGAAAAGCTGCAAAACATAATCGTCATTCGTTCGTTTTCATTTAAGTGAGCCGCAGTTTCGTTGCCACTACCAGTTAAATCAAGATAAGCCACTGTCCTAGCATCAATGCATCGAAAGGTATCCATTCCTTTTGGAGATAGATTAATCCGACCTTCTATTGGTGCAGTTGCTGTAAAAAAGATTTTTTGCTCTTCAATAAATTCCTGTAATGATTCGTTCAACTCTGAATAAAATTTTGCCATTTAAAACCTCATGACTCCTGAACGCCAGTTTGACGCCACTCCCACGCCACTCCCCTCAACGGGGGTGGCTCCTCAACGGAGCCCTGTTGAGGGGAGTGGCTCCTCAAGTCGGGAAACCCTCGCTCATAGCGCTGGCTCCCGCACGCAACTGGCTCCTCCTTCAGTCTGTGGCACAATTGAAGGGGTGTGTTTCTAGAAGTCTCTGTTATTGAAAATTTTATGACTAAGTTCGTCTTTGTCACCGGCGGTGTCGTCTCCAGTATCGGCAAAGGAATTGTAGCAGCAAGCTTGGGCCGGTTGCTAAAGTCGCGGGATTATTCGGTTTCGATTCTAAAACTCGATCCTTATATTAATGTCGATCCGGGAACAATGAGTCCCTTTCAACATGGGGAAGTGTTCGTCACAGAAGATGGTGCTGAGACAGACTTGGACTTAGGACACTACGAGCGCTTCACTGACACATCTATGTCGCGACTCAATAGCGTCACCACTGGCTCAATTTATCAAGCAGTGCTGAATAAAGAGCGTCGAGGCGATTATATGGGGGGCACGGTGCAGGTAATTCCCCATATCACGAATGAGATTAAAGATCGGATTCAAAGGGTCGCAAAAAATACTAACCCAGATGTAGTAATTACAGAAATTGGCGGTACGGTGGGAGATATTGAATCACTACCGTTTTTGGAAGCAATTCGCCAGTTCCGTAAGGACGTGGGGCGGCAGAATGTGCTGTACATGCACGTAACGCTGGTACCGTGGATTCCGTCAGCGGGAGAAATGAAAACAAAGCCGACGCAGCATTCGGTGAAGGAATTGCGGTCGATTGGGGTGCAACCGGATATTCTGGTTTGCCGCTGCGATCGCTTACTGCCCTCGGGTTTGAAGTACAAACTGTCGGAATTCTGCGATGTACCCGTTGAGTGTGTCATCACCTGCCAAGATGTCAAAAGTATCTATGAAGTGCCGCTGATGCTGGAACGGGAAGGACTGGCAGAGCAGGCGTTGGATTTACTGCAGCTGGAGCAACGCCAACCGGATCTAAGCCAGTGGCAAACGCTGGTAGATCGCCTGTATCGCCCTGGACACCGAATTGAGATTGCGATTGTTGGTAAATATGTACGGTTAAGTGATGCCTATCTTTCGGTTGTAGAAGCCCTGCGTCATGCAGCGATCGCTATGGGTGGCGACCTCAACCTACGTTGGGTTAACTCAGAAGAATTGGAAACTGGGGAAGTTGAAAGCCATCTGGAGGGGATAGATGGCCTGGTGGTACCTGGAGGTTTTGGCAACCGGGGCGTAGATGGAAAAATTGGGGCAGTTCAATACGCTCGTGAGCGGCAAATTCCATTCTTAGGTTTGTGCTTGGGAATGCAATGCTCTGTCATTGATTGGGCAAAACATCTGGCGGGATTAGGAGATGCCAACAGTGCCGAGTTTGATCCCGGTGGCAAACATCCAGTGATCAACCTCTTGCCAGAACAGCAAGACGTAGTAGATTTAGGCGGTACGATGCGCCTAGGGCTGTATCCTTGTCGGATTGCACCAAATAGTTTGGCTTTCAGACTTTATCAGGAGGAAGTGGTTTACGAACGACACCGGCATCGGTATGAGTTTAACAATGCCTATCGTAACTTGTTTTTAGAGACGGGCTACGTAATTAGTGGTACTTCTCCAGATGGACGCTTAGTGGAAATTATCGAATTACCCAATCACCCGTTTTTCATTGCCACACAATTCCATCCAGAGTTTCAATCCCGCCCCAGTACCCCTCACCCTTTATTTAAAGGGTTCATCCAAGCCGCGATCGCGTGTTCTCAAGTAGACTCAGCTCTCCCCGCCCCAGTTGAGGTGTCTTAGTTTTGTCCTGGCAACTGAGAACTGCTTTAACTAACAAGTCCACAGCGCAGGGCGCGAACGGCAGCTTGAGTGCGATCATCTACACACAGTTTATTCAAAATATTACGGACGTGTGTCTTAACAGTACCTACCGTGATGTAGAGCTTTTGGGCAATTGCCGCATTGCCGTATCCTTGTACAATCAGCTCTAAAAGTTCTTTTTCCCGACTGGTCAGTGGACAGGCATCAATCACCTGACTGTAGTCTGAGTCAACAGAGTTGATCAAAACAGTTTGGCTCGTCATGGTAACCGAGGCCTTCATCTGCACTGAGAGGCTCTGCTGCAAAACAATTCGAGCAATTGCTGGATCAATCCAGGAGCAACCCTCATGGGTCAACTGCAACGCTTCTAACAACTTATCAAAACTGACCTCCTTCATACAGTAAGAGTCAGCTCCTGCTGCAAAGGCAGCTAGAACCACTTCTTGAGAATCCTGCATTGTTAGGATCAGCACCTTAGGAGCAAATTCCGATTTATCTGCTAGGTAAGCCTTGAAGCGCTGTGTTAACTCAATCCCGTCCATATCAGGCAAGCCAATATCCACAATCGCGACATCTGGCTTAGTAACCTCTAGTAATTTGAGGCCATCGATTGCATTAGCCGCCTCACCGATGACTTCAACGCCGCTACACTGTTGCAGACCTGCTCGAATACCTATCCTCGTCAGGTCGTGATCCTCAATCAGAACAACGCGAATTGTGCTCATTACTAGCCCTCGTGATTCGTTCTTGTGTGAGCCGACAATATCAAATTTCTTGTGGACATTCTGATCCTTCAAATAGCCTTAAAACTCTTTGTCCATGCAAAAGCTCACTTCAATGAAACTTTTAATATTGTTGCTAAACTCGCGGCGGAAAACGCTATGTTAGGCTTGTTGCTAACCCTGCCAAGAAACTTGACCGCCATCAAGCTCTCCTTCTTAGTCTAAATTACGTAGTCTTTCGACAGATTAACCTTAACGCTTTTAACAATTCCAAAAAAACTCGCCCTTGTCACCTATAAAAAGGCTTAAATCCCTATTAAGCCGTCTGGTTTCCAGTTATACAAACCGACCGTGCCCCTAACTATTATTTGTGTTAAACTTAACAAAATTAGTGGGGATTGTCCCTATTTGTTGGGTAGATCTCCTACTTTCATTGACCTAACTATTTTTTATAGAGTGAAAGTATAGCTAGACTTCCATTCTATGTATTTGGCCTAGTTGAATTCAAGCGTCATTAACCACAGTTCTACAACACCGCCGAGGTATTTACGTGAGCTTGGATTTGTTTACTCAGCAGGTACAGGTTATGCACAGGCGCTTGGATGAGCTGTACCGAAGCACAAGCACCTCAGTACAGGTGCAACTAGATCTGCTGCCGCTAGCCTTCAAGGAGCTTGGCATCGCTTCGGAAAAACTGCAGATGGTCGTGGAGACGCTGCTGCAACAGAATGAGGAACTGGCAGCTGCACGAGCGGCGGTGGAAGTGGAACACCAGCACTACCAGGATTTGTTTGAGTTATTACCGGACGGCTACCTGCTAACTGATGTTCACGGGACGATTCGGCAAGCCAACCGCGCCGCCGTCGAGCTACTTAAGGTTGAGCAGCGATTCCTGGTGGGCAAACCGCTGAGCGTCTTTATGACTAAGGACGAGCGTCAGATTTTTCATTGGCAACTGAACAGGCTACAACAAACGCAACAAGTGCAGGAGTTGACATTAGGCCTTTGTCCGCGTCACGGAGAGCCTTTTCAAGCGGCATTGATGGTAGCTGGCGTCAATGACTGGCAAGGCAAACTGGTCGCTCTACGTATATGCGTGCGTGATATCAGCTTACGCAGGTGGGCAGCGGAGGCAGGGGTAAAAACAATTGACTACGACTTTAGCAAAGAGCGCTCAAAGCATATTTATTTAAAAGGGGAAATTATTCCCCTCCAACCCCAAACTATTTGGCAAGTCACTCAGGGCATTGTGAAGCTAAGTACGATGAGTGAAAATGGCTCAGAGGTGCTAGTGGGGTTGGCAGGACTGTCAATGCCCTTTGGCTCTAATTTAACCGAGCTAAACACCTATCAAGCTACAGCCCTTTCAGAGGTTGAGCTAGTGTGTTTTTCTCTAACAGAGATAGCAGCCTCCCCTGGTTTAACCCAGACACTTTTACCTCAAATCATCCAGCGGTTACGCCAGACAGAGTCGCTTTTAGCCATTTCTGGACAGCGACATGTGAAAGACCGCTTCTACCAGCTATTGCAGCTGTTGAAACAGGAAATTGGTCAACCTGTGGAGCAAGGCATTCGTTTGAGTGTTCGCTTCACACATCAGGACTTTGCCGACGCCTGCTCTACAACTAGAGTGACAATCACAAGACTGCTTGGCAAGCTACAGGAACAAGGGAAGGTTACCTTTGACTCCAAGAATCACATTATCCTCATAGAGGTAGTCCGCGCACAGCGCACGGAAAAAACTTAGCGCACTTGTCCCTCTGCTACAAAATCACGATCTGCTCTGCTGTCTGCTGTTTATCTCCGCCTGCGTAATCGTTTACCGCCCCTGGTAATAAGTTTGAACTGGCGATCGCTGTTGCTGTGATTGATCGTCCCTTTGAGGGATTAAGTGCTAAATTCGATCTCAATTAGATGCTCAAACCACTACGATTTCAATCGAGAATATCAACTCACTCATCGACTTTAAGCGTCATGTAAAAAATGTGTTGAACAGGTCAACTCAGTCCTGATGATTCTGCTAGGCATCCTTGTTGTAAGCCTGATGTGACAAGCTATTAGAATCCTCCCAGCGTTATTTTAGGTTTATGCTTTGTGCTGCTTCAGCCTTCTAGATTTATGAGTATTCAGCCTTGTGATCCATCTCCAAGTGCATCTAAGCGAAATGGCTTTGCTGCATCCATTGATTTTCGCGCCTTGTTTGAGGTATTTCCCGGCTTGTATCTCCTGCTGGCACCCGATTCACCCAAGTTTACGATTGTCGCAGCAAGCAACGCTTACCTGCAAGCAACCATGACCCAACGTGAGGAAATTGTGGGTCGCAGCATTTTTGAAGTATTTCCTGACAACCCTAACGATACCAAGGCGAACGGAGTCCGCGACAACCTGCAAACTTCCTTGAAGGCAGTGATCCAGAGCCGAGCTAGCGACGTAATGGCAGTTCAGAAGTATGACATGCCCAGTCCAGAGTCTCAAGGTAGTGAGTTTGAGGAACACTACTGGAGTCTAGTCAATTCGCCCGTGCTGGGAGAAAAACAGGAGATCGCCTACATTATTCACCGGGTTGAGGACGTGACTGAATTTGTGCAGCTTCAACGGCAGTGCAACGAACAACAGGCAGAAAATCAGGCGCTGCAAAGTCGAGCTGAACAAATGGAGGCAGAAGCCGATCTCCGTGCTCAAGAATTGAAGGAGGCGAACCGACAACTTCAGGCAGCAATGCAGGATGAGCAAGCAATCTACGACCCAGACGGTAAACCGCTTCGCTTAGTTGGTGTGAGCCTTGACATCACAGAGCGCCAGCGAACTGAGGAAGCCCTCCGTCAAAGTGAAGAGCGATTTCGTCAAATGGCAGAAACGATTCAGGATGTGTTCTGGATTGTCGATTTTCGGGTGCCGCAAATTCTTTATGTCAGTCCTGCCTATGAGACAGTCTGGGGACGCTCCCGCGACACTCTCTACCACAATTATGCTTCCTGGCTCGACACCATTCATCCTGACGATCGAGAACGAGTCCAAGCCACAGCTTTGAATTGTTTGGCTGAAGACGTGGTCGAGAACGAATACCGAATTGTTCGTCCCGATGGTTTAGTTCGCTGGATTTGCGATCGGGGCTTTGCGCTGCGGGATGAGACAGGTCAAATGTATCAGGTTGTGGGGATTGCTCAAGATATTACAGATCGCAAACAATCTGAACAAGCCCTGCTGGAGGCGCATGTGCAGTTAGAGTCGGCTCTAGTGGCTGGGGCAGTTTACACTTGGCGGTGGCAGCTTCCTGACGATCGCGTCATCGTCAATGCAGCTTTCGCTCATTTATTCGCAGTAGACTCGGCAAAGGCGACAACAGAAGGCTTGCCGATTCAGATGTTTATCCGTGCCATTCATGAAGAAGACCAACCCCGGGTCTTGGCCGCCATCGACCGTGCTATCCAAACTGGCGAAGAGTATGTTGTTGAGTACCGCGTTCATACTGCTACTGGCGAAGAGCGGTGGGTTACGGCACGGGGTCATGTTGAGTATGATGCGGCTGGCAGACCCGTCGCGTTTCCCGGCGCACTTGCAGACATCACTGAGCGCAAACGGGCAGAGGAAGATCGCGATCGCTTCTTTCAGCTTTCCCGCGATATGCTAGCAATCATCAACATGGAGGGGTATTTCCTTCAGGCAAGTCCAGCTTGGGAAAAAACACTCGGATATACCTCAGAAGAACTAACGGCACAGCCTTATATCGAGTTTGTTCATCCAGACGATCGGGTGGCGACGCTAGATGAAGCGCAAAAGCTTGCCCAGGGCATCCCCAGCGTGGCGTTTGAGAACCGTTACCGCTGTCGAGACGGCTCCTATCGCTGGATTTTGTGGAGTGTTGCTCCTTTTCTAGAGCAAAAGCTTCTGTATTGCGTGGCGCGGGATGTGACCAAAGGCAAACAAGCAGAGGCAGAGCGGGAGTGGCTCTTAGCAAGAGAGCAGGCATCACGAGAAACCGCCGAAGCAGCCAACCGGCTCAAAGATGAATTCCTCGCCGTCCTCTCCCACGAACTGCGTTCCCCGCTCAACCCCATCCTGGGCTGGGCACAACTTCTGCGAACCCGTAAGTTTAGTGAAACCAAAACATCTGAAGCCTTAGCCATCATCGAGCGCAATGCCAAATTACAGTCTCAGTTGATTGAGGATCTGCTGGATGTTTCGCGCATTCTTCAAGGCAAGCTCAGCCTAAATCTCTACCAGGTTGAACTGGTTGCCATTATTGAAGCAGCGCTTGAAACCGTGCGTCTCGCGGCCCAAGCCAAGTCAATTCAACTACAGACAAGTTTTGAACCGGAGGTGGGACAAGTTTTGGGCGATCCTAGTCGCCTCCAGCAAGTCGTGTGGAATCTGTTGTCTAACGCCGTTAAGTTTACAGCACCTGGGGGTCGGGTAGAAGTGCGGCTCAAGTCCCAAGGCACTCAGGCCCAGATTCAAGTGTGCGATACAGGCAAGGGAATCAACCCTGAGTTCCTGCCTCATGTGTTTGATGACTTCCGGCAAGCGGATAATAGCACGACAAGAACCTTTGGCGGACTCGGATTAGGGCTGGCGATCGTTCGTCGCCTGGTCGAACAGCACGGTGGAACAGTTTCTGCCGACAGTCCAGGAGCAGGTCAGGGTGCAACTTTCACTGTATTGCTACCTGTGCAGAGTGTTGTGAATGACACCAGTGAGGACAAGAGGTTGCCTGAGAACACGCCCACTCTTAATGGGGTCAAGGTGCTGGTGGTGGAAGATAATGTTGACAGCTATAATCTGCTCGTCTTTATCTTGGAAGAGTATGGTGCGTCTGTGTGTGCAGTTGCCTCAGTCGCTGAGGCGCTCAATGCCTTGGCAAGTGAGAAGCCAGACGTCCTCTTGAGTGATGTTGGGATGCCTGAAATGGATGGCTATACGCTGATTCGTCAGCTCCGGGCGATGCCGCCTGAGCAAGGGGGGCGGATTCCGGCGATCGCCTTGACAGCGTATGCCCAAGAAACTGATCGACAAGAGGTGCTCCAAGCCGGATTTCAGAGGCATCTGACCAAGCCAGTCGAACCAGTCGCACTATTGGCGACCATTGGCAGCTTGTTAGATAATATTTATTGAGCGCCTAAAAAAGTACACAGTTAGCGGTCGAAGGCAAGACAATTTGCCCAGAAGCGGACGGATTTTTCGCCAAGGATGCTGGTCTGGAAGTACTGGTTCAACAAATTAAGCAACTGCTCTTACCGAGGATAACTAAAGACAGTTAACCAAGCCAACTTAGCTGCACCTACCATCCCTGCCTGATAGCCTAATTCCGCTGGCAGTAGCTGTAAACCCGCGCGGGAGCTTGGCAGCACCCGGCGTTCAATCTCTGCCTGGATAGCTGGGAAGAAGAACTCAGCGCTGGCACTCACGCCACCGCCAATCACGATCGCTTCCGGCGTCAGAACATAAACGAGGCTGGCTAACCCAGCACCCAAATCCTTACCATAGATTTGCCAAAACGTCCAAGCATCTGGGTCTCCTGCTTGAGCCAGAGCGCCCAATTCAGCTGGTTCCAAACCTGTGCGGCGACGAATAGCTGGAACTGACACATACTGCTCCAACGAGCCTCGATTGCCGCTATTACATGCTGGACCATCAGGATTTAACGTGATTAATCCCAGTTCCCCAGCTGTCCCTTGATGCCCTGTGAATAGTTTGCCATCGAGGATAATTGCGCCACCGACACCAGTTCCCAGCGTCAGCAGAATTAGATTACGAAAGCGACGGCCTGCTCCCAGCCAAGCTTCTCCCAGCCCAGCACAGTTAGCATCGTTGGCTAGAACCGTGGGCAGACCGGTTTTTGCTTCCAACCAATCGGCTAGGGGAACATCACGCCATTGTTCAAGGTTAATGGCAACTCTGGCAATGCGCCCAGCGGCATCGGCTGGTCCTGGGGTGCCAACACCAATAGCAATGCTTTGTTGTGCTGGGTCAAGTTGGGCGATCGCATCTACCATGACTTCCACAACAGCTGCTGGTGTCGCCGGTTGGGGAGTTGCTACACTCAATGACTGTAAGCAAGTACCATCTTGACCAAACCGCCCCAACTTAATCGCCGTTCCCCCCAAGTCAATTCCCAGTACCTGAGGCTGAGTTGTAATATCAAATTTCTCGCCCATAACAAATTCCCAATTCTCCCAATTCTTCTTCCCATCACTCCATCTCTGGGCGGGCACAAGGCACCGCCCCTACTCCCTAATCCTCAGCTCATTATTCTCCCTGCGCAACCGGGGATTAACAAATTCATTCAATCCCTCTCCAAGTAGCGACAGCCCTACAACCATTAACGTCAACGCTAAGCCAGGGAAAAGCGTCGTCCACCAAATCCCGGTCGGTAGCGCCTCCAAAGCTTGACGTAAATCATGGCCCCACTCTGGTACTTCTTCTGGAAGTCCCAATCCCAAGAAGCCTAAGCCACCTAGTGTCAAAATAGCATCGGCAGCGTTGAGGGTGAACAACACCGGTACGCTCTGAATTACGTTGAAAAATAGGTAGCGGGAGATAACCGTCCAAGTAGATGCGCCCATTGCTTGGGCGGCTTCGATGAATAGTTCAGTTTTAACGCTGTTGGTTTGGTTGCGGACAACTCGGTAGTACTGGGGGATGTAGTAGATGCTGAGAGCGATCGCAGCATTCAGTATCCCCCGCCCCACAACAAACGCCAGTGTCACTGACAGCATTAGTCCTGGTAACGTGTAGATGGTATCCATGAAAAACAGCAGCACTCGATCCAATCTACCGCCCAGGTAGCCACTGACTAAGCCTAAAGGGACACCGATAGCAAGACTAAGCGTCGTGGCTAAGACGACCACTTGTAACGCTGCTTGACTACCAAACATCGTCCGAGAAAAAACGTCGTAACCTTGGCGACTGGTGCCGAACCAGTAATGCAGTGAGGGTGGCTCGTGGATCGGGTTAATTAAGGACTCTGTAGGGTTCTGCAGCCAGCCCCAAGCCTGAAATGTAGGAGCGAAGACTGCTAGCACCACAAATATTAGGGTAATGACTAACCCTATCGCCATGAGTTGTTGAGAGAGGCTGGGACGCCGGGAAAAACGTAGAAATTTAGGCAGCTGGCGTTTTGTCACAGTCATCGGTTGCCCTATGAGGAGCGGGATACGCTGACCATTTTTGCAGACTTATGACCCAGAAATTCAGCCAGGATAGCCCACGCTCAGTTAAACCGGGATTGACATGCTCCCCTGGTTAAAACACAGGGGATTCTAAAAAGGTTGTTACAAAGCAGGTTAAAACCATGCTTCTTCACCTAAATTCGCTGTCTCTTCGGGTATTATCTAGTGCAGCCTCATGACTCACACCCCGACACTATCCCCTCCACAGGCAATTTTTTATACTCTACCAAGTGTCCCTCGGCGGAGTGCTGAATATTGTTTTTTTTGTCTTCGTCCGTTTTATCCTGCGGGTGTCGTTAACCGTTTCCTGCCAGCCTAAGGAGGACAATCCGTTTATATTTTGTGCGCTTTACCGCTAACAGTATAGTAATCCTACTGAGATCAAATGTCAAGCGATACAAGTCAACACGCGGGGATAAATCCCCTCACTCGTTTTCACTCTTCCAGCTCTGAAGGAGGGTTTCCCTCCGCAGGAGACTGGCGTCCCTCCACTTAAAAGATGGAGGCTCTCAACTTCGGCTTGGTAGGGAATCTACTCCCTACCTCCCCAACGCCAGTTCTGGAGCCAGACTGCGGATGGCTGTGCCAGCCGGAGCGAGTTTCGGGAGGGAGTTGGGAGGAGATTGATTCTTCTCCCAAACTCCCGTGGAGATTGATTCTTCCCGAAAACTCGCGTCAGAACTGGCGTCGGACGGCACAGAGCAAACGAGCAGCCTGGCTCCTCCCCGTCTTGACAAGTAACACGGGCTTTCATTCGGATTTGATCTGAAAGGCTGATTACAGATTGCTTTCAATCAGCTCGCGGTACTGGCTCTTTGGCTTGACGCCTTTGACTTCTTTCAACAGCTCTCTGTTCTTGAAGAACTGAACTGTGGGCGTTCCGCTGACATGAGCATTTTCGGCAATTTCTCGGTCTTGCTGGATGTCAATCTCGACAAAGTGAATTTTGCCGTCAAATTCATCCACGACCTTATTCAAAATCGGTTTAAGAGTATGGCAAGGACCACACCCGGGTGAGACATACTTGACGAGCAGTGGGCGATCGCTTTCGTGGAAAAGCTTGCGTAAAGCATAGCCCCCCTGATGACGCGTCGCATTTAAATCAAATCCCTCTGCCCACTCTGCTTCTGTTTGCTTCTGGGCTGGCTCATCCTCTAGTTCATTATCAGGAGTTTCTGTTGCTTGATGGAATTCCTGAATCAGATCAGTCACAGACAGCCACCGTTCTGCTAACATCGCCGCCATACAGCCGGTACCAGCGGCAGTGATTGCCTGACGATACTCATGATCTTGCACGTCTCCAGCCGCATAAACACCTTCAACGCTCGTTTCTACGGAACCGGGCTTGGTCACAACGTACCCCACATCATCTAGTTCTAGTTGCCCCTTAAACAAAGAAGTGTTGGGCGTATGACCAACGGCATAGAACAGACCTTTGACGTGCAGTTCGCTCTCTTCGCCAGTTTTGGTATTGCGGATTTTTACCCCTTCCATATGGCGATCGCCACCAAAGATATCTGCCACCTCTGTATTCCAGTGAACATTAATCCTGGGGTTACTCAGAACACGGTCTTGCATGGCTTTACTCGCCCGCATTTTCTCTCCCCGCACCAGCAAATTTACCCGATCACCGTACTTGGTGAGGTAGATAGCTTCTTCCGCCGCCGAATCACCTCCGCCAATCACAGCCAGGTCAGCCTTGTGGAAGATAGGCGTGGCTCCATCACAGATAGCGCAGGCAGAAATACCCCGGCTCCAGAACTGATGCTCGTTGGGCAGACCCAACCGTTTTGCTGTTGCTCCAGTCGCAATGACAAGGCTGTTGGTTCTAAGCTCACGTTCTTCAGAGCGAACAACGAAAGGACGCTGGCTCAAGTCAACGTCTATTACATCCTCGGTATACAACTCAGCTCCCCAACGTTCTGCCTGAGCCTTCATTTTATCCATCAGCTCTGGTCCAGTGATTCCTTGAGGAAAGCCCGGAAAGTTCTCGACCTCAGTTGTTGTCATCAGCTGCCCACCAGGTAGTCCCCCAGCTTGAAAGCCTTCAAATACAACGGGTTTCAAGTTAGCTCGTGCCGCGTAGATTGCAGCAGTGTACCCGGCTGGGCCAGAACCAATAATCACTAAGTTCTCTACGGTTGAATTTGCCATAGACTATAATAAACTCATAACGACTTCACTTTTATAATATAACAAAGCCCAACGACTAACGCAACTTGGGCGTTATCCTCTGGCTCATGCTTTAGCAGGAACACAGCAAAATATTAGGCTGCCTCAGCTGTGTACACCCCAAGCAGTCGTGCTTGGGGTGTACACAGCTATAAGTTAGGCATATTCCAAAAGTCATCCTCCCACATAGCAATTTCCTTACTTAATTCAGTATCGTTTGTTGCCATTCTTAGTAGAGCATTAAGCAAAATGTCTTGAATGTTATAAGACCAAAAGTGGCCTAAGCTAGAACCAGTATCTAAATTGCAAATGTAGCAAGTATATGCATCTCCAGTTGTTTCTATGTTGATGTGATAAGAATTAAAATTGGCAAATTCTACAAATAAGTATTCAGGCGAAAGAAAAAGAATCGCTCTATTTGCTGGTTCTCGGCTTGGTATAATTCCTGGATTTTGTTTGAAAACGCTGTAAGCAAATCCTCTAGACGCGAAATGCGTTAAAGCTTCATGCAATCTAGAATTTTTCATATATAATTAATAACAACGTTAGCCTAAGTTACTATTAAAGACAATATATAACCAATATTTGGGAAATACACAAGGTCTGTATTTGCAAGGGTTATCTAGACCTAGTAAGTCTTTCTTTACCATAAATTTTTACTATTCCCTTAAATAATAAAAACTATCTTTTGCGGCTTCTTTTCTCCTGTTTGAACACTGACTGCCGTGTCTGCAAGCTTAGGTTTCTGGTGCATGCTTCTGAACCCAGCGGTAGAGCGTACTGTTTGAGAATCCATTGCCTCTTGACGCAGCAAACAGCGAGGCAATCCAATATTGGGCAGAAGCAGGTGAGAGACTACGCCGGGACAGAATGAGCCTAAAGATGGGGTTAAAGATAACAAAGTTTTTAAATAATGTCGAAAGTAGCGTTTACTCGTCAGCCGAATTACGAGTGGCGCTGCAGAAAAAACAGGAAAAAACAAGGCAGGCTTAAAGAATTATATGGAAAATTTTAATAATGTAGCATCCAACACCCAAAGCAGCACCAATCGTCAACCATTAATTGCTGCTGGGATTGTCTTAGGAATAAGTCAGGCAGGATTTTTTGATGGGATCGTATTTCACCAACTTCTTCAGTGGCACCACATGTTCACAAGCATTAAAAGTGACACAACCATCGCGGGTCTAGAGCTGAACACAATCGGCGACGGGCTGTTCCATGCCTTTAATTGGTTGATGAGTTTACTAGGAATCTTCCTACTTTGGCGTGCGGGGAAACGTCAAGACGTTCCTTGGTCAGCTCAAGCATTTCTCGGCTCTCTACTGATTGGTGGCGGAGCATTCAACATGGTAGAAGGCATCATTGATCATCAGATTTTGGGTATTCACCATGTGAAACCAGGACCCAACGAATTGGCTTATGATATTGGCTTTCTCGCTATTGGCATGCTCTTTGCTGGGGTAGGTTGGGTTCTCTTACAAACATCTCGACAGAAGAGTTAAGTGCCAAAGGCGAATTCTCTTTCGGCTACGTTGCACCAGACGGAATCTACTGGGTGATGGTTGGTCAGTAATTTTACTGTTTAACGTAGTTTTAGATAGAGCCAAATTCCTTGTGATCGGCGTAGATTATTTCTTCGCTACTAGATTTCTAATGGCTTTGAGATAATTTTCTGTTCCTTCATATCCTTCATTAGATCCATGATATGAGCTTTCTATAGTAGCAATCCTCGTTGCTATAGAAGGATGATCAGATTTCCATGCTTCTTGGTCTGGTTGAGCTAGAGGTTCGGTCAACCTAGACAAAGCCTTAGCTAAAGCGAGAGGACTGTAACCTAAAGCTTTCAGGACAGAAGCTGCTTTTGCATCTGCTTCTTGTTCTTTACTTCTCCACTCGGCCAGGTATGCTAAGTTTAGCAATCCCGTTAGTTTCTGCAATTCTCCTTGCCTTAATCCGGACTTGTACATAATGACTTGCAATCTTTTTGTTTCGTCATAGGCCCCACTCATCATAGTATTGTGTCGGAGGACTACGTGAGATACTTCGTGAGCTAATATACCTACAATTTCAGCTTCTGATTGCAGTTTTTGAAGCATGCCGGTTGACACTTCAATCTTTCTATTCGCAAAAGCCTCAGTCAAGCTGGGGTCTAGTTCGTCTACTAACTCCACTTTTACTTTTAGATCCGGCTTTCCTTCGACTACCAGAATTTTGTCTACCAGTCCTTGCAGGTATTTCTGAAGAGCCGGATAGTGTTTACTAACTTTTAGCGGCTTGCCATACTTTGTTTGGAATGCCTCTTTTACACTATTGTTTTGAATATCACCCAGCCATTGCTCGAAATCAGGAGCGGAGGCCAAGCTTGCTTCTTCTGCTTTAGCTAGCTCGTTACGAATTTCATTTACAGACTGCCACAATTGCGCGTCAGGATTGCTACGTGGCATACCCGAGTTCGGATCTAAATTAACATCAGGCACGTTTCTAACTGCTGTTAGAATATTTGTTGTTTCTACTTCTGCCTTAACAGGCAACATCGGAGATAATACTGCGGCTAACCCGATAATTAATGCCAGGAATTTCATATATTTTCTCCCTTATTTAGACTGATTAAATTAGTTGTTTTTTGTTTGTCAGTTACCCAGCAATTGGGCACAATAATTTTCACCTTCAGCTCGGATTCCACTTATCCAAACAGGAAAAGAAGGATAAACAAGTAGGTTGTTAGTTATATTACTCAGTAGATTTGACTATTACGTCGATGTTTGGAGCATCTTCAGTGCTAACCGTTTGTTGTACTGATAGGTTTGTCCTAACACTGACAGTGGAAACACGGAGATACTCTAAGATGCCATAGTTGACGCTATTGGCGATTGCAGATAGAAGCATCTGCTACCCCTGTACATTCACAATAATTACGTAAGTTTTGGTAAACAGGTAGGTTTTCTACGTACCTTTACTTAAGCTTAAAATCACAAAATATATAATTTGCGATTGTCGCCTTCTAAAAGATAGATATCGCAAGGCTTCAACCTAGCAGTGGACCTAAAAGGTTATATGAAGTTTATATAGACCGGCTCAGTCAAATCAGTTGGGTATCCGAGAAAATGCAGGTGTTTGAGCTTAATCATTCATGTTGAATCTTACCTGCTATTGAACCAAAACTAATGTTGATGCCTGCAGCTAGTTTGTCACTGCGTCCTGATTCAATCTTTCGAAGCTCTCCACCTGCCGTGCTTGTGACCCTGCCGAAAATCAGTGCAACGAGCATAGTGTTTGCGGAACACTTGATTGCCTCCCTGCTGTTTGACCAGTGCCAGGTCTAATGCTGTAAAATGTGAAGTGAAGCCATATGAGCAATTTGCTATAAAGGTGGGTCCGTGACAGCTGTAACCCTCAATCTCGAACCACTTGTTTCACTGACAAATGATGCTTTCTATGCTTTGTGTCAAGCAAATCCAGAGGTTAAGTTTGAACGCACTAGCATTGGGGAATTGATTGTCATGCCACCAACTGGAGGAGAAACCGGAAATCGTAATATTGAATTGGCTTTCCAACTGCAGGCATGGAGCCGCCAAAATAATTTAGGAGTTGCGTTTGACTCCAGTACGATGTTCCAACTCTCTAATGGTGCTTACCGTTCTCCTGATGCTGCCTGGATTCTCTTAAAAACATGGGAAGCTCTGACTCTTGAAGAACGAGGGGCATTTCCCCCGCTCTGTCCAGACTTCGTTGTAGAGTTACGCTCTCCCAGTGATAGCCTTAAAGCAGCTCAGACCAAAATGCAGGAATACATGGACAACGGCGCACGCTTGGGCTGGTTGATTAATCCTAAAAATCACCAGGTGGAGCTCTATCGGCAAGGTCAGGAAAAAGAAATCCTGCAAGCACCCACTCACTTGTCTGGTGAACAGGTACTGCCAGGATTTGTGCTTGAGTTGAAAGGAATTCTCTAATCGTGGGACTGCAATGCGCCAATTAGATACCCTACCTCCAATGTTAATGTTGGTTTCTACAGTTAGGGTTACACTGCGTCCGGGTTCCACGTCCTTAATGTTGCCGTTAGCTGTGTTGATCACCCATTTTTCGTCAGTCGTGCGCTTCGCCAAACTGGCTGAATATTTAGCTCGTTTCATTTCGGGATTGTTGACAGATCCAAAGATGATATTCGCTCAAAGCTTCACCGTTTGCGAGTCGATAAATCCATCCGATTGGTATCACCGGGGCTTCAGCAGGAACATACCAACGGGAGGATAAGTCTTGCTCACAATCTGGTTGCCAGACTCAATGAACATCGGGTATACCTTCCAGCCATCCATGACATAAAAGAAACAGTGCCAGCATTTGACACTCCGCCACAACCGAAGTATTATATGCTGTGGCTGTTCTAAAACTTTAGTATCGAAATCAAGATAGTAACTAGTATGAAGCGGACAATTATAGCTCTGGTTACTCTAATCACAGTAACGCTTATTTACCAGCATTCTAAAAAATTGGTAGCAGGAAAGCATTCTTTACCACGCACTGGCATTCACTTATAACCCCCATTATAGTCTTGCAGGAAATAGATTTGGCGGGATACACTTCACTTTTAGTGAGAATGGTAGGTGCACTGTAAATGGAAATCAAATAACATTCTACCCGCAAACTGGTAGTGTTCAAAAGACTATAGTTACCAATAGCTATACAACCGACCTAGAACTCCCAAAAGACTATCGTTTCTCGAATAAGTATGTTGTTGAGTCAATTTCTTTGCAAAACAATGGGCAAAGACTTGAACTTACGCAAACTGGAGGGAATATAAAGAGCATCAATCCTCACGAAATTTATCAAAAATATCGTTCTTGAGGCAGGGCAAGCGCCTCAAAATTGGATATAGGCTCAATGCCGGTATCACCGGTATCATCTGACTTTAGAGTGGCAAAAAGCAGGTCGCAAGCATACTCAGAAAATTTACGAGCAACAGCCAAGCATTAATCCAGGCACCGTTCGCATCGGTCGAGATCCTGCCCAGTGTGTCATTGTGCGATCGTATCCAATTGTATCGGGGCTACACGTAGAGATGTTCTTCCACCCTCAGCAGCATCGCTTTTACTTACGGAACCTGCGAATGGGTAACCCTCCAATTGTAGATGGGCAACAACTACAGCAAGAAGAGGTGGAACTACGGCCTAATAGTATTATTTATCTAGGAGAAATGCAGCTCCAAGTCGTTGCTATCTCTATCGATATTGCTGCTCCACCTCTATCGCCATACCCCGTTTATGGAGCGGGTGCTGATGGATTAACTTGATGAGAATTATGGTTTTAGCAGCAAATTTACCAAGTGAAAATGGAAGAATTTTGATAGGGTTATTCAGGACGTTATGGTTGGTAAAGCAAGGCTCCACACGGGTAAAGACCTCTTGGTTCTGGGATATCCGTATCCCCACCTTCTCGGCAATGTTAAGTTTAGCAGGTGAAGCTGCTCTACTTGAGAAGATGCAGGTGTTTGAGCTTAACTAGGAAGGCGAATCTGGAAACAAGTATCACCGGGTCGAGACACGACGCGAATATCTCCCCCATACCGATCAACAATTTTGTGACTGGTATTGAGTCCAAGCCCCGTTCCCTTACCCACGCCTTTTGTGGTGAAAAATGGTTCAAAGATATAAGGTTGAACTTCAGGCGGAACCCCAATGCCATTATCCACAATCTCAACCAGTACCTGTTCGGCTTCACAACAAGTATGTATCCAAATGGTCGGCTGTTGTTGTTCAACTAAGAACGAATGATTTACCGTGACTTGCCAACCTGTGGGAATTACTAATGGGCTGGTGTGCAGCGACACTTCGGTTTGAATACTGGATGCATTATTGCTAAAGCGAGCTATTACTGCATCGATTGCATTATCGAGGATATTCATCCATACCTGCTCTAACTCATGTCCATAAGACATTACTGTGGGTAGATCATCCGCATAGTCTCGAATTACTGTAATGCCTTGCTTTAACTTGTGTTGCAGAATCGTAAGTGTGCTTTCTAAACCTGCGTGGATGTCGGTTACTTGAAGAGCAACCGAATCAAGTGAGGAGTAGTCCTGTACAGCCTCTACAAGTTGATGGATTCGTTCCGTGCTATGTTCTAGTGTATTTAAAAGTCCGACGATTGTTAACGTTGCATCTAGCCATAGCAAAATTTCATGCAGGCATTGCCCCCTTAATTGAGCAGATATTTGGTCAAGCCAATCGCTGTCTAATCCAGCGCCAACTAAAGTTGAGGCTAACTGCCAGCCATTTTGGATACTATGAGCATCCATCCACTCAATGATGCTATCTTCGCGATCGCTCTGGGTTAGAGGGTTTAACAGTGGTGCATTCTGGGCACGGGCGATGGCATCTTGTTGAAGGGTTGTGAGAAATTCACGTTGGTCATCCCTCAACGATTTTTGCGTCAGCTTGAGGGTCTGTGTCTGTAAGACGGGGAAAACCTCCCGTAACTCACGCGCTGCTCGACGAGCCGCCGAGGCAGGATTATTCAGTTCATGGGCTAAGCCTGCGGCTAGAGTTCCTAAGGAAATCAGCCGTTCTCGATGTTGCGCCAGGACTTGTACCTCCTGCACGCGTTCGATCATCGCTTGCAAAACTGTCATTGCCACACTTGGGCACAGTCCCATGAGTTGCCAGAAGGTGTTTGCACTCAGCTCTAGAATGTAACAAGCAGTAATAGCTCGTCCGCTTGCCCAGAAATGTGTTCATTGTTCAGTTTGGAGAAAAGCGGAATTTGGCGTAGTATCTTCAGATCAATCATGAGTAAAAAGTAGTCAGGAGGAGCCAGTTGCGTGGGCGGGTTTCCCGACTTGAGCAACCTGGCGTTCAGTAGCCAGGAGTTAGTAGGGAATGATGGCGAAAAGGCGCAGATAACTAGCACTTTGCCAACTCAATCGGAATCCAAACTTGGAAGCGGGTTTCTCCAGGTTTGGATTCAAAACGAACGCTGCCCTTGTGTTGTCCTTCTACAATGCGACGAACAATATCTAATCCGAGTCCTGTTCCTTTCCCAACTTCCTTGGTTGTAAAGAACTGCTCAAAAATACGGGGTTGAACATCAGTTGGGATGCCGGCTCCCTCATCCGCGATTTCGACTAGGATGCGGTCACTTTCCTGTGCTGTGCGAATCCACAAACGTCCCTTGCCGTTCATAGCATCGATAGCGTTGTCAATCAGGTTTGTCCATACTTGATTTAGCTCTCCACCGTAAGCACAAATGCGAGGCAAATTGCCGTACTCCCGGATGACCTCAACTCCATACTTAAGTTTGTGTTTTAAAATTATTAGAGTGCTTTCAATTCCCTCATGGACATCCACTTCTTGCAGTGGACCTCGATCCATATAGGAGTAGTCTTTTATTGATTTAATTAAACTAGAAATTCGCTCTGAGCTTTGCTTGATCTGATCCAGCGTGCAGATCCCTGTCAAGGTCGATTCCAGCCAAGTCAGCACACTCTCAATGCAGTCTGGATCAATCTGAGTCTGAAGCTGTTCTAAATCATCCGGCTTGAGTCCCGCTGTAACCATAGTCGGGGCAAGTTTCCAGCTATTGTTCACTCCATGTTCCTCTAGCCAATCACTGAGTTCATCTTCAGCTTCACTTTGACTCAGGGGATCACGTTGGGAGGGCTTGATGGCAGATTGGAGCGATCGCTCATAAAACTGGCTCAGAAAATCAACTTGCTTTGGAGTGATGGGCTGCCGATGGATTTTGAGAGCTAGAGAAGGCAACGTTTGCAGAACCTCCTCTACGGTTTCAACACTCCGACGAATTGCCGCTGCTGGATTATTTAACTCGTGGGCTAACCCTGCCGACATCGTACCCAGAGAGATCAGCTTGGCTTGCTGTTCTGTGACGGATGCATGGATTTGCGATCGCTCTGCTGAGATTTTAAGAATCTTACGCATGAGCGTTGGACACATCTGCAGAACCTCCCAAAACTGATCCGACTCCAACTTATAGAGCACCACATCCGTTAGTGTGCGTCCTGTGGTTGGGTACGGTTCATCCAGCAGCAGGATAAGTTCAGCAAATACATCTCCTGCCACTAAGGTTACAGCGTGAGCTTCTTGCTGCCCCACGTGGCGTGTCCACTCCGTCTTGCCTGCCAAAATGATATAGAATCCATCAGGCGGATCACCCTGCTTGGCAATGGTGGTTCCTGCCGGGAGATGAACTTTTGCTCCTTTATCGGCAATACACTGAAGTTGAGTCTCCTCAAGGTGCGAGAGTAGAGGAATTTGCCTTAAATCATTTTTGATATCAGTCATGCTTCAATTGCCTAAATCACTAAAATAGACCGGAGTCATTACAAACTCTGGTTCTCTCACACTTTAGGTGAAATGCTGCTATTTCTTCCAGGGGAACTTGGTGCCCATCTCAGTCAGCGCTGAGAAGACGAGATAGAGGAAGAGTACACCAACACCAACCAGAAAAAGAACAAAGTCGTTGTCCAATCTTAATAATCGCAAAAAAGGTGAGTGAATAATTCGGTTCATGATGCTTCGCAATAGAATCCGCCTTGTGCCGGCAGACATTTATCCGTAGGCTCAAGGCGGATTCAAAAAGCGCCTGGTCGCGTTATTTTACTACGAGGCGACTGCGGCAGTAGCTTGGTCTTCTTCTTGTTCCAACTGCTTTAGACGAATGTGCTTACGTCCTAAACTAATTTCAAACTCATCCCCTGGTTTGAGTCCTAGCTGTCTTGTATAAGCTGAACCTATCAGTAAGTTCCCGTTGGTCTGCACCGTAATTCGATAGCTAGCACTGCGTCCCCCACGTCCGTTAGCACTTTGTTTGCTATCCAACTCAATTCCCTCAGCATCAATAAGCGCATTTAGGAATTGCATCATATTGACGCGCTCGATACCATTTTTGGTAACGGTGTAGTAGCCGCAGGCTTTAGCCTTTTCTTCCTTGCTGAGGCTCTCTAGCTCTTTGACTTTTTTGATGAGTTCTTCACCAGTTAGCGGTTCAATCTTTTTCTGCTTAGCCATCAACTTAGGTCTAAAACGAATGTCACAAGTGGTTAACTACATCTTAGCCTTGAGATGGGTGTAGCCACAACTAGGTGGTATCACATCTACAGGGCTTAGAGGTGTTATAGCTCTTTTTTACAACACCTCGGTTCTCTAAGTCTGGCTTTTTCTTACTAGAGGACAGGCATTTTCTAGCTATTTAGCCAAAAAATATTTAGGGCTTTATCTTTTAAAGTTGGTGATGAGTCGTACATTTACGTGTGCCACCTCTACAAAGACTTAACCAGCAGCCCATACTATATGTTCATTCATTCAGCTATTCATTCAATCAACACCTGTCCAGTTTTGCCCACTATTTCACCTGTTCCGAATACTCAGCGGGTCACTTCGTACCCTTTGAAGCGGCAAACCAAAGCCGTCAAAAGCCGGTTGGCGTAATTCCCTAAATAGCTGAAAGCCTTGCTGCTTCTGAGTTGAGGCTTTATTCTTCTTTATGTATCCTTCCTAAAAAAAAATCTGCGGCTGTACCATGCAAAATTGTCAACAATTAATTGTTGACAATTAGCAAATGCACTTCTACACTTATAGGTGCAAGCCTTCCTGATAAAAAAAAATGTAATTGTCTGACTTTTGACCGGTTACGAGTCAATCAAGCTACCAAACGTAGAGGTAGTTGTAACGATGCAGCTAACTTATAGGTGTTCCACAACAGTATAGTAAGGAGATTTAGGCAGTTCAGTCTCCAGTATGTTGATTTTCAAAAGCAGGTTAAGGTAGGGCTAGGACAACTTTTATGAAGAGGCGATCGCACCTAACAATAGAACCCCGGAGTTTAGACGTCCAGGCAGCTGATGTCATCCGAGAAGAAATTCTCACAGGTGCCATTGAGCCTGGGTCTCGCTTATTAGAAATTGAATTGGCTGAGCAATTCAACCTCAGCCGAGGAACTATACGGTCTGCCCTACAGCAACTCACTTATGAAGGTTTAGTTGTACAGTTTCCCTATCGAGGTTGTGCCGTTGCCGGGTTGAGTTCGCAGGATGCATGGGAGCTATACACGCTCCGAAGTGCATTGGAGGGGTTAGCAGCACAATTAGCAGCAGAGGCAATAACGTCAACCAAAGTCGATACCCTTAATGCTGCGCTACAGCAGTTGAGCGCAGCAGCAAAGAAAGGAAGTTGGCAGGACTTTGCAAATGCAGATTTTGCGCTGCATAAAACAATCATTCAGCTCTCCGGACATTGCCGACTCCAGGAGCAGTACAAGATTGTTGAGCAACAAATTAGGTTGTATATTACCTCTTGTAACGCTCTCTATCCCAGTCTAGATGAACTTATAGAGGAACATGAGCAGTTGGTGAAAGCAATTTGTTCCGGAGACGCTGCTGCCGCAGAACAAATTGCAAAAGGACATAATACTGATGGCAAAGCCTTAGTAAAACACCTGCAAGCATTAGAAACACAAACTTTAATTATCAAGAAAAAATGAACTTGATTTATCAATAACTACAACTTTTCTGTCCATCCTAGTAGGTCCAGTATTGACTATATAATACTTGAAATACTCTTTGAATACTGAAAGTTTTAGCACGTTTTCATCTAGTTGATTTAACCGAGGCATGCGACATGATTGAATTTGATAAATACGATGTTTTGACATTTGATTGTTATGGAACGCTAATTGATTGGAGAAGTGGTATTTTAGCGGTGTTAAAGCCACTTCTCGCCAACCATAATGTTAGTTTAGACGATAACCAAATTCTTGAGATTTATGCTGAATTTGAGTCAGAGCAAGAAAAGGGAGAGTACACCAAGTATCGAGATGTTCTCAAAGCAGTGGTACGCAAGTTTGGTGAACGTCTTAGCTTTAAGCCTTCTCTATCAGAACAAGATTCTCTTCCAGATTCAATCAAAAACTGGCAACCTTTCCCTGATACCATTGAGGCGTTGCAATCTCTTAAAAAGAGGTTCAAGCTCGCAATTATTTCGAATGTAGATGACGATCTCTTTGCCTTTACTGCACAACGACTAGGCATTGAATTTGATCAAGTTATCACCGCAGAGCAGGCTAAGAGCTACAAACCTTCTCCTAACAACTTCAAGCTTGCTATTGAGAGAATTGGCTTGCCACCTGAAAAAGTATTGCATGTTGCCGGTAGCATCTATCATGATATCGTTCCAGCCAGTTCTCTAGGACTATCAACTGTCTGGGTTAATCGAACAAATAAAGAGGGACGTGGCGCAGAACCAGCAGCAAGCGGAAAAGCTGACTTGGAAGTAACCGATTTACAGACTTTGGCTGCTTTAACAAACAGTAAGACCGTGGAGGGATGAGCGATGACACATGACCACGAACACCACCATAACCACGAACACCACAGCCACGGACACAGCCACCACGGTCACGCTCATGCCCCTGCAAGTTTTGGTCGTGCCTTTGCAGTCGGCACCGCACTTAACTTAGGGTTTGTCATCGTTGAATTTGTTTATGGCTACCTGGCACACTCCCTTGCCTTATTTGCCGATGCGGGTCACAACTTAGGGGATGTGTTGGGACTCGTCCTTGCCTGGGGTGCAAGTGCGCTCGCCCGTCGCCCGACGACGAATCGCTACACCTATGGGCTGCGTGGCTCCTCAATTCTGGCTGCTCTCGTGAATGCTGTAGTCCTTCTTATGTCCATGGGTGCCATTGCGTGGGAAGCCATCCGGCGCTTTAACGACCCTGGCCCCGTTGCTGGAGGGACGGTCATTGGTGTGGCGCTGGTCGGGATTGTCATCAACACAGTAACTGCGCTCATGTTCATGTCAGGCCGAAAGAGTGACTTGAACATCCGTGGAGCATTCCTCCACATGGCTGCTGACGCGATAGTATCGCTCGGAGTTGTGCTGGCAGGTATCGCCATCTTAGTGACGCACTGGGTGTGGCTTGACCCAGTGGTGAGCTTAGTCCTTGTAGCAGTTGTGGTGGTTGGAACGTGGCAGTTGCTACGCGACTCCGTGAACCTGGCGCTTGATGCAGTACCGGCAGGAATTGAGCCGCGTGCTGTTCAAACGTACCTAGCTGAGCGCTCTGGTGTGTCGAAAGTCCACGATCTTCATATCTGGGCCATGAGTACGACTGAGACTGCGCTTACGGTTCACCTGGTGATACCAGGAGGCTACCCCGGCGATGCTTTTTTATGCTCTGTCTGTAAGGAGCTTCAGGACCATTTCGGCATCAAACACTCGACCCTTCAGATAGAGACAGGCGATGCTGAGCATCCATGTGCCTTGGAGCCAGACCACGTTGTCTGAAAAGTTTAATTACCCTCAGTTAAACGGGGAGTAGGGAATGGGCAATGGGGAGTGGTGAGACGCCGCTGCAGGAGGGTTTCCCTCCGCAGGCGACCGCGATTGCCCGTTGGGTGAAAACATGGAGATTATGCGGTAGAAGTTTTCTGACCCTACTCCCTACTCCCTACTCCCCGTCTTGATAAGTAATATGAGCATTTAAACGGACTTGGTATTAGCGTTGGTTTCCTGTAGATAGCTCAATAGCCAGTTAGCAGTAGTGGCTCGACGTGTCTGTCGAGGACCAAACTCACCCACCTTATAGCCTTTAAAGCCCAAATGTTCTTTCAACAGCTGTTTGTTCTCTGGAGGAATTGAACGAGTCAGCTTTACCGTCGCTGGGCGGCTTTCAATAAAATTTGGTGGTTCTGGATACTCATCCTGCCATTCTGGTGCAACGCCTATCGTGTTCCACGCGCCAACTGACTCATTGTAGCGATAGCCCAGGCACTGCCAGACTAGCTGGTTCACTGTAGCATCATCAATCTCATCGTTGAGGATAGCCCAAATCGTTTCGGTGTTAAGCGGAGGTAGGTCAGTCATAGCAGTTGTTAGTATGCAAGCAGGCTTAAAGGTGGGCAACTAATAGATTGGTAGCAAATGACATCATCTATGGAGTGAGCAAGGTTTATCATTTCAGTTTAGACCTGACCCCTATCCCCTTTTCTTTAGCCTCTACGCTTTGCTTTAGTTTATGGACTTCAATCACACTAAATTTCTCCAAACTTTTCCCGTTTCCTCCTCTAAAGAGGGTCATTTTTACTCGCTCCCCCAACTTGAAGAGGCGGGAGTGGGAGAGGTCTCTCGGCTCCCTATCTGTATTAGAATCGTTCTTGAGTCGCTCCTAAGGAATTACGACGGCAAGAAAATCCAAGAGTCAGATATTACGACCTTGGCCTCCTGGAAACCGAACGCTGAGCGTACGGCAGAGATTCCTTTTATCGTCGCCAGGGTTCTGCTTCAAGACTTTACCGGAGTTCCTCTGGGAGTCGATCTTGCAGCAATGCGATCAGCCGTGGCTCAAATGGGCAGTTCTCCCGCAATCATTGAACCGCTCGTTCCTGTGGACCTTGTAATCGACCACTCGGTACAGGTTGACTTTGCCAGCCAGGCCGACGCATTCAATCTTAATTTGGAGATAGAGTTCAAGAGGAACCGCTCTCGGTACGAATTCCTGAAGTGGTGCATGAAGTCCTTCAAGAGCTTCAACGTAATACCGCCGGGGATCGGCATCTGCCATCAGGTAAATCTTGAGTACCTCGCTCAGGGAGTGCTTGAGAAGGGCGAGGTTTACTACCCTGACACCGTTGTGGGCACTGATTCTCATACAACGATGATTAATGGACTTGGTGTAGTCGGTTGGGGAGTTGGAGGGATTGAGGCCGAAGCAGCTATGCTGGGACAGCCGGTCTACTTCCTCACTCCCGACGTAGTAGGTGTTCACATGCAGGGTAAGCTCCAGGAAGGAGTCACTGCCACCGACCTTGTGCTCCATATCACCGAACTGCTTCGAAAGACGAAGGTAGTCGGGAAATTTGTGGAGTTTCATGGTGAGGGAGCGTCTTCCTTAGCTGTACCGGATCGCGCCACGATTGGCAATATGGCTCCTGAGTATGGCGCGACGATGGGCTTCTTCCCAATTGACGAAAGAAATTGTGAGTATCTTGCAGCGACTGGACGCAGCAAGGCTAAAGTGGAGGCGTTCCGCAACTACTACACTGCTCAAAAGATGTTTGGGATTCCTCAAGGCGGTGAATGTCAGTACAGCACCGTGGTGGAACTCGATCTTGCTGAAGTGGTCCCTGCCGTTGCTGGTCCAAAGCGTCCTCAGGATAGAATTGAACTTGAGAACGTAAAAAAGGTTTTTCTGGAGACGCTGCAATCCCAGACAGCTACAGGGTATGGAAAACCTGCAAACGAGATCGGCGTGGAGTTTAAACTTAACCAAGATACCGGTACGGTGAAACCGCCTCAAGGTGGAGGTGAGCAGGAACCTGACACATTGCCAGTAGGTAGTGGGAACCAAAGTAATAAAGACACAAGCGTCCTTACCGAGATCGAGATGATGACTAATCGTCCGACTCCTGACCGGATTGAGGCGTTGCTACCACAGGAGCAGGCACTTCAAGAATTTCCAACCACTGAGGTTGAAATTGCCCATGGGGATGTGCTCATTGCAGCTATTACCTCATGTACCAACACCTCCAATCCGAGTGTGATGCTTGGGGCTGGTCTCCTGGCAAAGAAAGCGGTAGAACGGGGACTGACCTTGAATCCAAAGGTGAAAGCATCGCTGGCACCGGGCTCACGTGCGGTGACCGATTACTTTGAGAAAACCGGGCTGCAGCACTATCTCAATGAGCTAGGCTTCAATTTGGTGGGCTATGGTTGCACAACCTGTATTGGCAATTCTGGACCGCTGGCACCGGCGATTGAGGCTCTTCTCCAACAGCAGGATATCGTCGCAGCTAGCGTGCTTTCAGGAAATCGTAACTTTGAAGCGCGGGTACATCAGAGTATTAAAGCGAACTTTCTGATGAGTCCTCCTCTTGTGGTAGCATATGCGCTGGCGGGGAGTGTGCTTGTTGATCTGGTGAACGAACCCTTGGGAACGGACAAGGAGGGGAAGAACGTTTACCTGAAGGAGATTTGGCCAACTTTGGATGAGATTAGTGCGATCGCGGCGGCGGCGTTTGACCCCGAGACTTATCAGAAACTCTACAGCAATGTTGAGTACAAGAATGAGCTTTGGAACGAAATTCCTCAAGTTGGCGGCGAGGTGTATGAATGGGACATCAACTCAACCTACATCCAGGAGCCTCCCTATTTCGAAAGCTTCAGTAGGTCGCCCGAGAAGGTAGTTGATATTATCGACGCTCGGCCTCTGGCGATATTTGGAGATTCAGTCACTACTGACCACATAAGCCCGGCCGGTGCAATTAAACGGAACTCTTCAGCGGGAGTTTATCTCCAAGAACGTGGAGTAGCTGTCGAGGATTTTAACAGCTACGGTTCCCGTCGCGGTAGTCATGACGTGATGGTTCGTGGCACCTTTGCAAATGTGCGAATCAAAAACCTAATGGTTCCTGGGACTGAAGGAGGCGTGACTGTCCACTATCCTAGCAAAGAGCAAATGGGGATTTATGAAGCCTCAATCCGGTATCAGACCTCTGACATTCCCCTTATGGTAATAGCGGGGCAGGAGTACGGAACCGGCAGCTCAAGGGATTGGGCCGCAAAGGGAACGAAGCTCCTCGGAGTCAGAGCGGTGATCGCGCAGAGCTTTGAACGAATTCACCGGAGCAACCTGGTAGGTATGGGGGTACTGCCCTGTCAGTTCTTGGAGGGAATGAGCGCCGCAAGTTTAGGGTTGACCGGAGCAGAGCTATTCACCTTAAAGGGATTGGAGAGTGGTATCGCTCCCCGTCAGACCCTCACCCTCTCGATCAAGTACCCGTCAGGAGAGGAGAAAAACGTTCCAGTACTCCTTAGGATTGATACTCCGATTGAGGTTGACTACTACCGTCACGGAGGTATTCTACCGTACGTGTTAAGACAGTTAATGACTTAAAAAAGGCTTCGGAAATTATAACTTCTAGGGCGGCAGTTGCCGCTCTAATTTTTCCGGCGGTGACAAAAGTAGTCAAAACCGAGACATTCAGAAGGCTAAAGTTTATTGGGCAGATTATCGGAGTCGCAGTGATGCCTAGAAGCAAGAGTTATCAGCAAGAAGCTGCATCCAGAGCTGCTACCGCTGGCCTTTAAGGGTCGCAGTGATGCCTAGAAGCAAGAGTTATCAGCAAGCTTTAATCGAAGCCCTCAAAGACCCTCTTGAGGCGCAAGAATACCTGAATGCTGCTCTGGAAGATGACGATCCTGAAGTCTTCCTCCTGGCTCTGCGCGATGTTGCTGAAGCCAAGCTGGGTAGTGTCTCACAATTAGCCGATTTGACTCACTTGAACCGTGAACATCTCTACCGCATGCTTTCTGACCAAGGCAACCCCGCCTTCTCCAGCTTGCACACTATTCTCTCCTCTCTCGGCTTCCGCCTTAAAGTCGAAACGCAACCTGCCCATCCCCTACCCTAGAACGACACTACCCCTCTTCCCTACCTAAAATGCGGCATTAGGCTGCGCTTCTTAGCTAAGGAACAGAGCCTTATTTGGTCCTTGCTGCGCCAAAAGATTCACATTAAAGGATCGCTCAAATTACTCCCAGCTTTCGGAAAATGTTTTCCATCTTGAATTACGACGATGGGCAAACGGTCTAATAACTCGGTGGATGTTGAAAATTACCAATCACTTCACTTAATTTTTCAGCGATCGCTAACACGTGGAAATCCTGCCACCTTCGTCCCACAATTTGAACACCAATCGGTAATCCGTTTTGAGTTAACCCTGCCGGAATCACTACAGCTGGATTGCCTGTGAAATTAAAGGTGATCGTATACACACCATTCGCCAATATATAGGGATACTTCACGCCGTCGATCTCGATTGGTTTTCCCGTCGGGCGATGAGTAAAAGCGGTCGTCATTGCGACCGGACAAATCCAAGCATCCCATTGCTCAAGAAACTGATCCATCAGCATGATGTAGCGATCTCGCTCAATCAGTGCTTTTGAGTAATCCGTAATTCTGCCAAACGAGGTCCGAAAACCGCCCCGAATGATTGGATTCGACCGTTTGAGGCTCGATTGAAAGCGATCGTAGAAATCATTCGTCAGCGTAAACTTGATTGCATTGAAATTTACCAATCCAGCCGCAAAGTATTCACAACAAGCCAAAGCACCGTAAGCGACTAAAGCTAACTCGAAATCAAATGCCTGCGGTGTTGCCTGCTCGACCGCGCATCCCGCCTGTTCTAGGGTACGAATGACCGTGTGTAATGCAGATTTGATTTCAGTGTCAACCGGGTAATTTCCAAACTGATCGCACCAAGCAAGCCGATACTGAGCGAGTTCTTTATTGACACTAGGTTCTAATTTCTGAGGAGGCATTTCAGGCGATCGTAGATCAGCACCGGCGATGAGTGAGAGACTTAAACGCAAATCTTCAACTGATCGCGCTAACGGTCCGACTCGAAGCATGTGTCGAATATCTCCGATCACCCCTGGTAATGGTGGAATATGTCCAGTGATGGGAACTAAGCGATCGGTCGGCATCAATCCATACACACCGCAGAAATGGGCAGGCTGTCGAATCGATCCGGCAATATCACTGCTTAACTCTAGTGCAGAAAAACCAGCCGCGATTGCAGCAGCAGAGCCCCCCGAACTTCCGCCAGTCGTGTGCTCGAGATGCCAAGGATTATTGGTTCGACCAAACACTGGATTATCCGTTTGATAATCTCCAGCCAATTTTGCTGGGTTTGTTTTTGCCAAAACGATCGCGCCTGCTTGTTTTAATCGCGCAACTGTTGTCGCATCATGTTGCGGGACATAATTTACCAGGGGTCGATAACCAGATGTTGTAAGAAGTCCAGCCGTTTCTAGGCAATCTTTAATCGTGATGGGAACTCAATGTAATGGTCCCCAAATTTCGCCTTTGAATAACGCTTCATCAGCTTGTTTTGCGCGTTGACGAGCACGGTCTTCATCCAGTGTGCAAATCGCGTTTAGTTTGACGTTATGAGTGGCAATTTGCGTCAGATAAGCATCCAGCACTTCAACGGCAGAAACTTCGCGATCGCGGATCATCTGAGCAAGCTGATGGGCAGGCGCAAACACGAGACGACTCATATACAGTGACCCCTTGTGTAAACTGGAAAGATCCACGGATATCAGTTTTGAACTGATGCTCGATGCGCTCATTGTTGCAATCAAACACATTCGGGATGCTAGTGCCGAATGATACATTTGGTTATCAAGAGTTCATATATAATGTTTCTACAGGAAAAAATCCGCGCCCACGTTTTTGTTTCTGGAACCGTTCAGGGAGTTGGCTACCGGTTCTCAACTTTGGATGTAGCTAACCATCTGGGTATCAGTGGCTGGGTGCGTAATCTCCCAGATGGTCGCGTAGAAGCGGTATTTGAAGGAACGCGAAATGTTGTTGAACAGATGATTCGCTGGTGTCATGATGGACCGCCAACTGCTGTGGTTAAAGATGTTGCCGTCGAGTATGAGGAGCCAGAAGGTTTGCAGGAGTTTCAAACCAAGCGGTAAACCAAAACATAACTATACTTGGTGACGTACTCCCGACGCTAGCCGACAAGCGGTATAGCGCGGGCTTCTCTTCCCTTCCGGGTTGAGCGTTTTATAGTGAGGACGACGCCCAGCCCCACTTTTTTGATTAGAACTGCTGAGTTAGTATCTCTGTCCACTTCCAAGCCGCACTTGGGGCAACTATGCCAGCGGTCTTTAAGCGTTTTAGGTACTGCATTCAGGCAGATTGAGCAATGCTGACTGGTTCCTTTAGGGTTAACTTTGACAACTTTCAAACCCGCTCTTTCAGCCTTGAATGACAGTATGTCAATAAATTGACTCCAACCCGCGTCCTCTATACTCTTGTTCAATCCAGACTTGGCACTTTGCCCATTCGGGAGAAACTTTCCATCTGCATCCTGTTTTGGTTTGCGGCGTCTAGACATGTTCTTGACAGTTAAATCCTCAACAAAAACCACATCGGCCTTGTTAAGAATTTTCTTGGCAGTCTCAAAATGAAACTGCTGGCGCTGCCTTGCTACTTTTTGATGTAGTCTAGCAACCTTGCGGTTTAACAACTTTTTGGCACGGCTACCCTTCTGCCTTACGGATGCCTTCTGTTGCAATTTGGCAAGCTTTTCTTCAGAAAGTCTGAAGTATTGGGGGATCTCTTCAAACTCCCCCTCAGAATCAGCCAAAAACTTTTCAAGCCCGACATCAATCCCGATACTGTTGTCAACTGTTGGTTTCACATCATCAGTAGTTGACTCTGGCACAGAAGTATCTTCAAGGCTCAAGGTAATATACCACCCATCAGCCTTTTTGATAACGATTGCAGTTTTGAGTTTGAAACCAGACGGGATTGGGCGATGCATGACCAGCTTGACCAGTCCAATTTTGGCAAGATTGATATAGTTACCCTGAAGATCTTTGTCCTCCACTTGATTGTAAGTAAACGAGCGGTAACGGTTTTTCCCGCGAAATCTTAGGTCTACCACTACGCTTGCCGTTACAGTCCCCCTTGATGAAACGGTTAAAAGCTAATTTGACGCGCATTACCAGATCTTGAAGTACCTGGGAATAAATCTCTTTATACCAAGGTCTGCTGACTTTCAGGGGTACGAGACTACGCTTCTGTCCATAATATTCAGGATTGTCCCGTAACTCCGGTAGATGGCATATCAGGGGACAAGCATTAATATCACACCGATTTGACTGCCACCAGTTAAACCTATCTGCCAACAAAAAATTGTACTGTGCCCGGAGCATGTCTAGCCAGCAAGACATCTGAATCTTTTGTTCTTGGGTTGGCAGAAGCTTGTACTGGTGTGATATGTTCATTCTATTATTGTACATCATTATTTAGTACAAAACAATGACAAACAAAGACGAAACCGTGACATGCGCGAATAACTTCACAGGAAAAAGCAGATCTCTTGACATACTGCAAGTTGACCTCTCGTACTCAGACCGACGTATTTAGGGAGTTTATTCGTTCTATCCAAAAGAAGTTGTTAAAGCAGGGGACATCGACTCCCCTGCAATAAATAGGCTATCCATCCCAGCGCCAGCCTACGGCATGGCGTGGGGATTTCGCCAAATTTGCTAAAACACAGTTAGAACCCTGTACATCATAACCAGACCTGATGGCGACAACATTGGTAAATCCATATTTAGCCGGGAACTTTGCCCCAGTGGACGAGGAAATCTCGGCTGATAACCTGACCGTAATCGGTGAACTCCCTAGTGATTTAAATGGTATGTTCGTGCGGAATGGCCCAAATCCGCAATTTACTCCTCAAGGCCGTTACCACTGGTTCGATGGCGACGGTATGCTGCACGGCGTGCGCTTCTATAACGGCAAAGCACAATATCGCAATCGCTATGTGCGGACGAAGGGGTTCAAAATTGAACGGGCTGAGGGTCGCGCCATCTGGACTGGCATACTAGAGCCAGCACAGATGGATAACCCACATGGTCTTTTTAAGAACACGGCTAATACAGCGCTTGTGTGGCACGATGGCCGTCTGCTTGCTCTTTGGGAAGGTGGAGAACCACACGAAATTAGAGTTCCGGGCTTAGAGACGGTTGGCCCTTACACTTACAGCGGTCAGCTGATTTCTGCCTTCACTGCCCATCCAAAGGTGGACGCTATCACCGGCGAAATGATGTTCTTCGGCTACTCGGTCGCTGCCCCGCCGTACCTGAAATATAGTGTTGTCTCAACAACAGGCGAGTTGCTGCGTACTGTCCCAATTGACCTTCCGGTCGGTGTGATGATGCATGATTTCGCCGTTACTGAACACTACACAATTTTCATGGACTTGCCACTCACCTTCCGCCCGGAGCGGCTGAAGCGTGGTGAACCAGTCTTTGCGTTCGAGCGCGATAGCCCCAGCCGCTTCGGTATTCTTCCCCGCCATGGGGACAATAGTACAATTCGCTGGTTTGAGGCACCACCCTGCTATGTCTTCCATACTCTCAACGCCTATGAAGAGGGCGATGAGATCGTGCTCACTGCCTGCCGGATGAATGGCACTAATGTCTTTGGTGGAGCAGAGACACTGGATCATCATCGCGAGAGCAAAACTACTGATGGCGATAACGACGCATCTCGCCTGCACCGCTGGCGGTTTAATCTTGCTACGGGTGCAGTGTGGGAGGAAGCACTGGACGATCAGCCGTCAGAATTCCCTCGCATAAACGAGAACCTGACCGGACGGCAGACACGCTATGGCTATATGGCCCGTTTTACTCCCAGTCGGGAGGGCGACTCACCTAGAATCGATGGCTTAATTAAGTACGACTTTATGACTGGGCGTTCTGAGACTCACGAGTTTGGTCAGGGACGTTATGGCGGTGAGGGAGTCTTTGTACCTCGTCCTAGCGCGATCGCAGAGGATGATGGCTGGCTGCTTACCTTCGTCCATGACACTGTCCAGGAGCAATCTGAATTAGTTGTGGTTAACGCGCAGGACATGACTGCTGCTCCTGTAGCAAGGCTGCTCATTCCCCAACGTGTGCCCTATGGCTTCCACGGTACATGGATCTCTGAGGAGCAGCAGTAATGTATGGAGGGGGAGCGCTCCCCATCTCCCCCTCTCCTCTAACAGCTAGCAGTGACTCCTCCTCTGCGCCGATCACCAGCCCCTTCAATCAATCCTTCCGAATTTTCCATTACCGTATGAACACCACCAAAAAACATATTCTTCTGGTTCCATAAAACTAGTTGATTAGTAGAAGGGAGCACAATCTGTTTTATTTCCTCTTCACTAAATCCCGGTTCAATATTAAAAATATTATTTTCCCAATGAACGCGAGGACTGTTTACTGCTACATCAACATTCATTTTAAAATCAATTATATTGGAAATAACTTGCAAAATTGCCGTTCTAATTCTATTGGAACCACCGGAGCCCAAGACAATCTCTGGTCGATCATTTTTAAGTACTATAGTTGGTGCCATCATTGATGAAATCCGCGTATTTTCTTGCCAATTATGAAATCCATGTGGGCTTAGATCTGCTTCTCCCAGCATGTTATTAACCATAATCCCAGTCCCCGGAATAACATACGAAGAACCTTCGCCATGAGAAGTAGTTACACTAGCAGCATTACCTTCACTGTCAATCACGCTAATGTGAGTTGTGCTACCCCATTTATTCACAATATTATTTAACTTTTGTTCATAACTAGCAATATAATCAGCGGCTAAAAACTTTTGAACAACATCTTTTTGATAAGTATAAGCGTTATAGCCCTGCTTTCTCGCTTTATTAGTTAAACGCATCAGATGAGCTAGTGTTTGTAAATGACGAGAGGTGCCAAAACTGATGTCAGATAAATTAACTTTTGAGAGCAGTTCCAAAGCAAAAGCAATAAGTATACCACCGGCACTGGGCGGCGGGTTAGTTAAGAATTTGTTGCCACGGTAATTCACAATTAGTGGTTCTCTCTCTATAACCCGATAATTTTTGAGATCTTCTAACGTTAAGTGACCACCGTAGTCTTGGCAATCTTTAACTAATCGTTGAGCAATCTCTCCCTCGTAAAATTCTCCAGGCCCATTTTCAGCTAAATAGGTTAGAGTGTCAGCAAAATCCTTCATGAATAATGTTTCTCCACGCTGGAGCATTTCTCCATTAGGTGCATAAACTTTGCACGCTTCCCTAGAGGAAGTCATAATCACTTTGAGTATTGTTAAACAAAAATATTGAAAATCATTTATTTCTATACCATTTTTTGCATAACGGATTGCGGGATCAGCAACAACCTTAAAGGGTAATCTACCTAATTTTTTGTGAGCATGAAAAACCCCGCCGATGTTCCCTGGCACAGCCATAGAGCCAAGACCAATGTGAAACTCTTGTACTGCACTGCCATAATTGATGTAAACGGGATAAAAATTGATTTCATCCCTACTTTTTTTCTGACGTGGCGTTTGGGAAAAAAAGTCAAACAGAATATTTTGATTAGCTTGAGTATGGGCTAAAAGAAAACCGCCACCAGCGGCAGACGTAAGCCCAGATTCAGTAACGAAGGAGGCTAAGATTGCTGCTGCCGCAGCATCAAATGCGTTCCCACCTAAACGAAGCATTTCAATTCCTGCTTCGGCAGTTTTTTCATGTCCAGCAGCAATAACACCGGAAGTTTTTTTAGGCATGGATGTTGAGTACGAAGAACCGGAGTGAATAGAAGTTATGCAGTAAATGCATATAGCGCTAAGGTTACATTAATTAAGGTTCAATTAACTCTGCTGGGAGTATTAATCTAGCACGTTTAAGCCATGTGCTTTAATTTGACAGGGCCTCTTAAGGTGGAGTAGATGGCTCAACTATCTGGTATCGTCAGATACTCTACCTCTCCCTGCCAATGTTTCAGATTTGCACTAAAGTAGAAGCGTTTAACATTTATATTGGAGGGTAGCACGCATGAACCTAGACGTCGTCCAAATCTGGAAGGAGTAGTGGCGTGGATGATTGGGCTAGTGAAAACAGATGCGTCCCCCACTAATGCTGAAGTTGTGGCTATGTTAGAAGAACGGTTGGTAGACCGTCTTGAGTCTATAATTGTTGGTTGGCAGGCGCTCCCACTTAATGCGTTTTGGTGCTGGCACGTGAAGCGCTACCTGAGCAGTCAAAAGCGAATTGCGGGTTTGGTTAGCCGGTGCGTCCTTGAAATATCGCCAAATCGAGTGCAATGCTTGACAGATTTTTGATCTAAGATAGTTAAGGTTTTTGCAGTACCTCTAGAACAACATTAGGAAGTCTACCCCATGCTAAACGAACTATTTAACATTCATATTGAAACCTCACGTACTTTAATTACTCCTCAGGAAATAAAAATAAAGTTACCTTTAACGAATTCGGCAGAAGAAACTGTATTGAGATGTAGGCAGGAATTAGAAAACATCCTGGAATTTAAAGACAGCAGAAAATTCATAATAGTTGGTCCATGTTCTATACATGATGTAAATGCAGCAGTCGAATATGCAGAAAGACTTAGAACTCTTTCTGAGCGAGTCAAGGATAAATTGCTACTTGTCATGAGGGTTTATTTTGAAAAACCTAGGACAACGGTAGGGTGGAAAGGATTAATTAATGACCCTGACATGGATGATTCTTTCCACATAGAAAAGGGTTTATTAACCGCGCGTAGTCTACTAATAAAAATTGTTGAATTGGGATTACCCGCTGCCACAGAAGCCCTCGATCCTATAATACCACAGTATATGAGTGAACTCCTTGCCTGGTCTGCAATTGGAGCTCGCACGACCGAATCACAAACGCATCGTGAAATGGCAAGTGGACTTTCCATGCCTGTAGGTTTTAAAAATGGTACCGATGGCAGCATTCATGTAGCTTTGAATGCGCTGCAATCAGCTAGAGTACCTCATAATTTTTTAGGGATTAACCAAATGGGACAGGTAAGCATTTTTAAAACCAAAGGGAATGCTTACGGTCATATCATTTTACGAGGCGGTGGCAGTCAGCCCAACTTTGATGCCGCGAATGTAAAACTTGCAGAAGGAAAATTAAAAGAGGCTAATTTACCACCGAGAATCGTTATTGACTGTAGCCACGGGAATTCAAACAAAGACTACAAATTACAACCTTCTGTCTTTAACGATGTTATTCAGCAAATACTGCATGGTAATACATCTATAGTTGGCATGATGCTGGAATCGAATTTGTACGAAGGTAATCAACCGATTCCCAGGATACTAGAACAATTAAAATATGGGGTTTCGGTAACGGACAAATGTATTGGTTGGGAGGAAACAGAAAGAATTGTACTGGCTGCCCACGAAAAACTAAATTGATGAGATGATTTCACCAACTTTATTAAAGATCGAGCGCTCCATCCGTGCCTTGTCCCTCGAAGAACAACTGTGGCTGCTAGAGTATATCGCTCGTAACTTGCGAGAACAGACGCAGGTAACGGCCCAGCCGTTTGATTCCTCAGACAAGGCAAAACAACTAGCGGCTATGGCAAATGACCCAGACATCCAAGTAGAACTCTCCACACTCAGCAAGGAGTTTGCTGTTGCTGAAATTGATGGTCTGGAAACGCTGTGAGCATATAGCGATCCCAATAACCTTGCTCTTGCTCTGCCTTGATATGCTCCGTTTAGCCCTCAACCACTCGGTAGAGATTAAAACGGCTACGGAGTTGAGATAAGTGGTCTATATCATGTCAATCGGCTGAGATTTAAGCAGGGCAATGACTTGCTCTACTCGTGACTTGGGGACACGCATAACGACTGTCTCCTCTCCCCACTTGCCACAGCCTTTCTTTCTACCTGCTCCAAATCTACGCCCACCGTGACGACAGACTCCTCGCTCGTCACTAAATCGCCTGTCTCTGCTAAAAGCCCTAGCTTTATCTGCTTTCATGGTTTGATTAAAGTACATTAATCAAATAATGCAAGAGAGTTGTTGTTGGCAGCATCGGTGAAATGGGGAGTTTAGACCCTATAAAAATGGCTAGGGAAGCAGCACTACTAACTTTGTTCAAAAACACACAACCTTCATCGTTTTAGCGTTAAAGCTTCATCTGCAACCGGGCATATTGGACTTAGTACTCCCTTGTAGAAGCTGATGCTAACAAATCTTCGTGCAGCTATTGTCCTATCTATCGTTTTAGTCTCATCTTTGGATTGCATAGGCACGCTTGCTATGGCTCAGGAGGCTGAGTGCTTTATGGTCACTTCTTCCGGCAGAGTCATGAACTTAAATAATCTCTGTGGAGGTCACTCTGCACAAGCACTTTCATCTTCTCTGAACAAAGAAGTCTTTCAAGTCCCTATCAAGCGTCGTGAACGGGGCATTCCTGTTATTGATGTTACCTTCAACGGGGCACAGACATTCGAGATGTTTGTGGACACTGGGGCTTCCAAAACAATACTCACTCCAAAAATGGCCGCTGCGTTGAGAATCGCCCCAATTGGAAAAGTTAAGGTAAATACACCCAGTGATAAAGGGGTAGATACAGCAGATTTCAAGTAAGCGGAGTACACCGTGGAGCCAGAGAATCAGAGCTCACAGGTTGCCACTGTACTTTATCAAGCTGAAATCCGCTGTATGTTCGTTGGTCGTATGGCTTCAGTTGAAGTGGCTGGTGCGGTGATGAGGAATACTTTAGTAGGGGTTTCCCCAGCTCTAGATACCGGAATCCTGGGAGAGGACTTTTTCAGTCGTTACGATGTCGTAGTCAAAAAAAGTGTAGTTGAATTTCGACAACAACAGTAACGAAGATTACGTTGCTGAAGTTTCTTATGAGCTTTAACTAGTAGTACCTCTTGCGATCGCTACTCAGCGACAAAGGGACTCATTGGGTTGAGAGGAGCTGCGAAGACCAAATAGATTACCCCGGCTCCCAAAAGCATCACGGCTAGGCTAAAGAAAATAACCCAGCGATCTGCCGGTTCATAGGTATCAGCGTCAATGTCGTAGCGGACAGTGAAATAGTGCTGGGTTGAGAGTAACACCGTCAATAGACCAACCAAAGAGAAGAGTAAACCTAACTTCCAGCCATTACCAGGTCGGGGCAAAAGGGGTGGGTGGAAGGCGCGCAGGCGTACAATGACAACGCCAAACCCGATAAGAGAGATCGCCGTCCGCATCCATGCTAGATAGGTGCGTTCATTCGCCAGATGATCCCGCACCCGCGACGCATCCCGTCGCTTTGGCTGCTCTGCACCTGCCTTCATGGATTTGAACAGTAACTGCATCGGTAAAACCCTTAATTCTCAGTTCGGATGTACAAATAAAACGAGCCAAAACGAGAAAGCGTTGGAGATGGTTATGGGGCTACATGCTTAACCATGCCGTCGCTAACACACACAATATACAGCTTATCGATAGGATAATTGTACTTAAAGGAGGATACTCATCGGGCTCAAGTCCATATTTTGCCGTTAGCATAAATTGAAAGGTAGAGATTGTTGACGAGTCACAGGGACAGCAATCAGGTTAAGGCTGTTTAGGCGTCGAGCGATCGGGTCAACCTGTTTAAGTCGGGTTCGATCACGCTCATAGTTATAGAATCGATAACCTAAAGTTGCCAAAAATTTCACTGATTCGGTCCCGCTAATTTTTGCTCCCTGACGATTTTCAAACATCACGAGCGGCTCTTGCTTTCGCAGTAATTTTTCAGCCCCATGTAAAACCTTGAGTTCAGAGCCTTCCACGTCAATTTTGAGCAAGTCGACTCGCGGTTTGTGTTCTGATTCCCACAGGTGATCCAGAGTGAGCTGCGCGACTGTTTTTACACTCCTCCCACCTGCTGCCACTCTATCTGTGACAATCTGATTAAATACGCTAGCTCGATTAAAAACCAAAAACACTTGCCCCAGTTTGCTGCCCATTGCCACCTCAATCGGGACAACACAGCTCTCGAGCCGATTATCAACTACTGTTGACTTTAAGCAAGCCACACAGTTTGGAGTCGGTTCAATCGCATACACTCTGCCAGTTGTTCCGACGCAGCGGGCGGCCAAAAAGGTATATACTCCGACATTTGCTCCCACGTCAATCACAACCATACCGGGCTGCAGCAGTTGCCGACAGAATTCAATCTCTTTTTCAAACCACTGGCCTTGGGTGAGCAAAACCAACGTGGTAATACTAGCCAAAGTGGACTCTAGGGTAATACAGTAGCCCTCGTAGGCCACAGTAACTTTATAGGCTGAACTCTGATTACCTTGCTCACGTAATTTTGTCCCAGGAAAATACCTCCTTAACTCCATTTGAGCTAGATGCTGTAACACCTGCCGCCGCTTTGAGGCCGATTCGACCCCCATTAGCCCCTTGTTGGTCAATGCCTTCCAGTTCTGCTGCCAATGGTCTGCCACCTGAGTGAGCTTGCTCACCAAGTCGTTCAAGTCATTCTTCATAAATTCCCAAGCTCAATTAACACTCCCATGACCTTCAATGCGGCTATACAGACGGCAAGAGAGGCTGTCTCTGCTCTAGGAAGTTGCATTTCAGTGGGTGGAACAGGCGATGACCAAAAAATGCACTCATATCCTAACTCTGGTCTAGCCCAATCAATTTTTCCTTGGTATCCTGACTTCCTCAGTCTTTCTACCACCTCCCATGCTGCTGACATATCAGTGGAGTATGGTGGAACAATTCGGTGAGACTTCCCTTCTGGTGTGGTGCCGAAGCGGGTTCCGGCTCCGTATAAGTTTGTCCATCCCATGACTCGCTCTGCAACTAAGCGATCTATCTCTCTTTTTGTGAGCGTGAGGGTTTCCATACTGGTTAAAAAATTGACTGATGAGAGTGTAATATGCACAGTATCGCACTCCTAAACAGCGCGATCGCTCTCAGTTTGCATGGTGGCAGCGATAATCGCGACGGTGCGAACGGAGCAAACAATCGGGTTTTTGGGTGGAAGGCACTGCTTCAGAAGTTCTTAAAGAGGGCAAAAAGTGACCGATTCAGTAATGGTTGATGACCGGCACATCCTTGAATCTGTACAACACAATTCAGGCGACATCACGGTCGCCGGTAGAGTCAATGTTTTGTCCTACTCCTGTCTCAGTCTAGAATTTCAGCAGTTTGCACGTAGAATTCAGTGTCAACTTTGCCGCCATGAATGCATCGATAATGCTGCACTGATAAGCCTTGAGTGGCATAAGTGTGAAATTGTTGTAGGGGAGTTTCTAGTTGGTAGACCCCTAGCACACTGCTGGAACCGAATCGGAGGAAATGATATTGATCTGACTTCGGAACTGGTTAATGGAAGACGTCCAGCGTCACTTACATATTTTGAAGTCTTTAGCGGCACACTTGACGAATTGCATGGAGGGTGGTCTGAACCAGAAGCCCCAGAAGATGAAATGGACTTCTTTTTTTGGGTTTGGCAACGCAAAGCTAGCCCAGGCAGATTTTCAACTGAAAAAAATTTCGCTTTGCGACTAATGCGGTCTGACTAAGAGCTAGAAGTAATGAACGGACTTTTTTTGCCGCTATCTCGGCACAATCACTTTGCTTATAAACATTTCCTCACGTTACTCTGTAACACAATCAGGCATCTTATACAACTGTCAATAGGCAGGTGATGTCGATCACAGAATTACTTACATTGATTAATGTCCAAAAAATGCGATCTAGATGCTTAACACACCTAATACTGAGGCGATGCTTCTAGTTACAAAAAGTAACGATTGGCATGCCAGAAACGATGCAGTCTTAAAGCGTCTGATTGAGTAAACGCTAAAACTGCTAGCAAGTTGGGATAGCCGATGGGGAAAGATCTTTGACAAATGCTCGTTTTCTCAGTCGACGCGACCTCTTTGCCACTGCATGAAATAGTGGTAGTGTAATTGTTCCCTTACTAGTAGGGATCAACGTTAGCCTGAACTGGGCGTTTCAAATTTCAAGCAACATTTCAAAGTAATATCTTTGATGGCTTGGTAGCTGTATTTGTCTTTTTTTTAGGTGTTCATGACTATAACGACAACAGATTTTCAGAAACCACCGTCTGACCTTTGTAATTCGGACATTCGTCTCAAAGATATTCTTAAAACCCTGCCGCCGGAATGTTTCCAGCAGGATCGTCGCCAAGCTTGGTCGAGAGCTTTGACTAGCGTCTTAATGGTTGGCTTAGGCTATGCAGCAATACCTTTCGCGCCCTGGTTTCTCTTGCCTATATTGTGGATTTTTACCGGTACCGCCCTGACCGGTTTTTTTGTGATTGCTCATGACTGTGGTCATCGCTCATTTGCCAAACGACGCTGGGTGAACGATGTTGTGGGGCATTTGTTTATGCTGCCTTTGATTTATCCCTTCCACAGTTGGCGCCTTCTGCATAATTATCACCATACTCACACTAACAAGCTCGATGAGGACAACGCCTGGCACCCTTTTCAACCAGAGTTTTATGACAGTTTAGGCAAACTGGGGCAGTGGGGCTATCAAGCCTTACGTGGTCGGTTTTGGTGGATAGCATCAATTGTGCATTGGGTAGCTCTACACTTTGACTTATCCCAATTTAAGGCTAAAGACCGAGAGAAAGTGAAGCTGTCTGTGACTGTCGTGCTTGTTTTTGCCGCGTTCGTCTTTCCTCTCCTGATTGCCACTACTGGCGTTTGGGGATTAATCAAATTTTGGTTGATGCCATGGCTGGTCTACCATTTTTGGATGAGCACCTTTACGCTAGTTCACCACACAGATCCAGAGATTCCTTTTTATCCCACTGACAAGTGGCAGGCAGCTATTGCTCAGCTGTTTGGCACAGTTCACTGCAACTACCCCCGCTGGGTAGAAATCCTCTGTCACGATATCAATGTCCATATCCCCCATCACATTTCAACTGCCATACCTTCTTACAAGCTGCGGATGGCTCATCGCAGCCTGCAACAAAATTGGGGCGGTGATCTGTGTGAATGTCAATTCTCTTGGTCTTTAATTAAACGGATTACAAACCAGTGTCACTTGTACAGTTCAAGTCAGTGCTATTGGTCTTTCAAGGATCATTACCAAAATGGTCAATAGTTAGAATGAGGTACCTATAGCTTTCTAAGGTTTTTTTGTCGTTCTACCTCAAATGTCTAAGGGTTTGGAAGATCCGGTCTGTTTGTGCTGCTCGTATCTGTCCAACCCCCCTAACCAACGTTTTTTATCTTTACTTCCTCTACCTTGATGTAGCAGAGGGGGGTTCCCGACCAGATGTTGTCAAGTTTAAAGGTGCTGATAATTGCACCCCGGTTGCTCCAGAATGAGTTGGTTTCTTGTCGCGGATCTGGAAGCAGAGCCAGATGTTTACTGCAATGCTGCTGAGCGCCAAAAAAAAAGTGATTAGCAAGCCGTATAGAAGCCTTTCGACGCCTTTACTAAGCTTCTTGTAGCTGCTGTCCAATTTCTTCAACCTACTATCAACATCTGAGTTATCTCTTTGTTGGTTAGCCATATGCTCCTCGTTTACATCTCTTTCAATTCGCTTGATGATACCAAGCGTAATGTCATCACCGCTGCCTTGCTGTGAGGTCTCTTCAAAGAGGAGCCTCGTCGAATAAGCGCTATAAGTCTACCTCCGCATTGTCTTCAAGCCTTTGAGATCAATCGATTTGGTTTTCATGGAGCCGGGCTTTTGTTGCTTTGAAAAACTGTACCTCCTTCTATTAAATAACTCACTAGTCGACAATTTATGAGCCAATTTAGTGGTGCCAAAAATATCATAAAGTGCTAGATTTAGTCTTGTTGCATTCAATTTTACGCGCCTTTTACGAAACAGACATTGATGCTGATACCGAGATAGGTGCCGCTCTCAATATTATGCGTTCACCTGAAACGCCTCGTTGCAACACAACCTAAATTAATTCATCTGCCAATTTCCGTGCCGTCTGCTGGTTTAATTTGTTTTCAGAGAATTGTATTTCTCTATACTGCCTCTAGCAACATAAAAGCCCTACTCTTAACAGGGAAAAATACTACTTCATATTTATGAGATAAAAGTCATAGGTTGATACGTTGAACCGGTTTGGGGGAATTCACACTTTCCACTTTTGTCCGTCAACTAGGGAAACTTGTTAATTGCCCCTTTGTTCGCTTCAAGTAAACCGTATTAGGTAATACTTGAGTCGTTTGCTCTTCACTGAGAAGTATATAGTCTGTCTTGAACCTAGAATTTTCTCTAGTCCTATTAACTGCACTAAAGGTATGAAGGGTGAAAACGCTCCAAACACTCCAGTGAAAGTCTTTACTCAAGAGGGCGTGCTGAATCGGATTATCAACCGAATTCGTAAATCTCTAGAACTTGATGAGATTTTGACAACGACGGCGCTGGAAGTCCGTTTATTTTTAGACATTGAGCGCGTCAAAATTTATCGGTTTCATCCAGACGGCAGCGGAGAAGTCATCGCTGAATCGATTCATGAACAACGTCTACCTTCCCTGCTGGGTCTAAATTTTCCGGCTGACGACATTCCGCCCCATACCCGTGAAATGTTTGTCAAAGCTCGCCAACGGGTAATTGTAGATGTTGCTTCTCAACGCAAAGCCCTTAACCAATTGGATAGCGTCGACACTGGAGAAGGCTTATCGGTAGAGGATATTCGTTATAGTCCCTTAGACTCCTGTCACGCCGAGTACCTAGCGGTGATGGGCGTGTGTTCCTCGCTAACGGTTCCCATTGTGCATCAAAATAAACTCTGGGGGTTATTAGCTTGTCACCACAGCCAACCGCGACACTTTTCAGAACGCAAATTAAAAATCGTGCAGATGTTGGTGGATCAGGTATCGATTGCGATCGCTCAGTCGAACCTGCTCGACCAAACTCGACAACAGGTTCAGCACGAAGCAACCCTTAATCGCATCAGTTGTTTACTTCATTCTCTACTGAATGTTGGAGAAATTCGGCAGCGCATTGTGGAGGAGAGCGTTAAAGCGCTACAAGGTTCTGGTGGCAGACTATACATCACAGCAGAACCTACTACTGGACAGCCACACCAATTGTTTAAGTATGCAGAGCAGCCGATTCTACCCTTGATTGAAGAGACTCACTTTTGGCAAAAAACAATGGGTTTTCCAAAGGATGTCTCTCAAAAGTCCGACGACTGGAGTGAAGCGGGAGATAAAGCTTCGGGACTGCCCGCCCAATCGTTTGACTCAAATCTATCTGGAGAACAGGCTGTAGTTAGAGAAGAGTCGATACATCCCCAAGCCAACAACCCGAATAGGGACTTTGACAGCTTTAACAACAAAGATAACATTTCAGGCCTTTGTATTGTTAATGATATTTATCAAGCAGAGCAAAACAAGTTTCTAGTTCCTGCTTTTAAGCCCACTGCAATTCGTTCAATTCTGATTGTGCCCTTGCACTATCGCCACCGGTGTGTAGGATGCCTAACCATCTTCCGGAACGAGATTAAGACTGAAACCTGTTGGGCTGGATGTTTTAACACTGATGAACGCAACATCCGCCCGCGTGACTCATTTGAAGCATATCGTGAAATTAAAACCGGTCAAGCTGAGGCGTGGAGGCAGGATGAAATCAAGCTGGCCAGGGCTTTGGGGCAGCACATATATATGGCGGTGATGCAAAGGCGTGTAGAGGAAATGCTCCGGCATCAAGCATCTCATGACTCCTTAACAGGTCTACCTAACCGCATGCTGTTTGATGATCGGCTTTCCTTGGCCTTAGCCCATGCACATCGACGTGGTGAAATGCTGGCTGTAGTATTTCTAGACTTAGATCGCTTCAAGACAATCAACGATACGCTGGGACATGCTGTCGGCGATGAATTATTGCAAAGTGCTGCTCAACGACTAAAGAGTTGCCTGCGATCCGGTGACACCATCGCTCGCTGGGGAGGGGATGAATTCACGCTGCTGTTACCCCAAATCACCTGTGTACAGGATGCTGCCAAGATTGCCGAGAAGATTCTGGTTACCCTCAGAACTCCTTTTCAGCTTAAAGAGCACGAACTTCACATCACGACTAGTATCGGAGTTGCTTTAGCCCCTTATGACGGCGAAGATGCTGAAACTTTGCTGAAGAAGGCAGATACTGCTATGTATCATGCTAAGCAGAAGGGCAAAAACAACTTCCAACTGTATGTATCTACGATGAATACTCAAGCGCTTGAGCAACTGGTATTAGCTAACAGTCTCTATAAGGCATTAAATCGGAACGAGCTAGTGTTGCACTACCAGCCACAAGTGGACTTGAAGACTGGTCAGATTATCGGCATAGAAGCTCTAATTCGCTGGCAACATCCTGTTCTAGGGTTGCTGCCGCCAAATCAATTTGTTCCAGTTGCAGAAGAAACTGGGCTGATTGACTCTATAGGTGAGTGGGTGTTAGAAACTGCTTGTGCTCAGAACCGAGCCTGGCAGTTAGCTGGGTTGCCGCCTGTACGCATCGCCGTTAATCTTTCGGCTCGTCAGTTTCAACAACAAAATTTCGTCAAAAAGATTGTTTATGTTCTAGCAAAAACAGGGCTTGACCCACATTATCTCGATTTAGAAATTACTGAAAGCTTTGCAATGCAAAATGTAGACTTTACTATCTCTGTATTACAGGCATTGCAAGAAATGGGAATTCAAATCTCGATGGATGACTTTGGTACTGGCTATTCTTCGCTTGCTGCACTGCAACAGTTTCCACTGCATATACTAAAGATTGATCAAGTGTTTATTAATAACTCAACCACGAATGCAAAAGGCGCGGCACTAGTTAAAGCAATTGTCGCACTGGGCCATGGACTTAACCTCAAAGTAGTGGCTGAGGGCGTAGAAACAGCAGAACAGTTCGAGTTTTTACGTGCGATCAAATGTGATGGTATCCAAGGCTACTTCTTTAGCCGACCTTTACCGGCTGAAGCCGCAGCACAACTGTGCCTTGAACAATCTATATCAAGCCAAAACAATTAGCCCTCGACCTATTTGGCAGAACACTTGAGCAGCGTCAGTTTGGTAAATCCTAGGAATATCTGCCGGAACCTGCAAATATAGTCGCCACGATCTAGCATCGAAATATTACCCTGGAATTAACTCGCCCAATCATCCAAATCGCTACAATGCAATCGCTGCGTTTCCTGCTGGTTCTACTGCTGACCACTACCACTGCCTGTAACCTGACTCGTGCCGCGCTCGGCAATCGCACAACGGACACAACGCGAGACTCCTACAGAGACGCTGCCCGTTCACTAAAGGCTAGCCCTAGCAATTTGCCCGGACTGGCAGCAAATTCTGGACCGACCAAAAATGTAGTGCCCACTGAACCCCTGTCACCCACACCTATCCGCATTGCCCTCGCCAACTTGCCAAAACCATTCGCCACCCAAAGTACCTCCAAGCCGCCCGATGTAGTACCAATTCCAGAAAACCCTACCTTACATGTGCCAAATGGCTTTGTGGTCAACGTCTTTGCTGATGAGCTAGACGCCCCACGCTGGCTAGCCCTGACTCCCAGTGGTGATGTACTAGTAACTGAAACTAAGCAAAACCGCATTCTCCTACTGCGTGACAGTAATGGAAATGGTGTGGCAAATGTCCGCAAGACGTTCGCTGGATCGGAAAACGGGCTATATATTCCGTTTGGTATGGCTTTTGCAAACGGCTCCTTCTTCGTTGGCAACACTGGTGCTGTCTTGCGGTTTCCCTACACTAAGGGCCTTGAGCAAATCACCGGCACCGGCCAAAAAATCGCCAACCTTACTCCCGGCGGCTACCACCAGCACTGGACGCGCAATGTGGTTGTCTCGCCAGATGGAAAGAAGCTATACGTCTCGGTTGGTTCACGCTCAAACGAGGGTGAAGAGCCGCTGCCTCGTGCTTCAGTGCAGGTGATGAACCTGGATGGCTCCAACCAGCAAACCTTTGCCTTCGGTCTGCGTAACCCAGTTGGCCTCGACTTTCAACCCAAAACGAAAGAACTTTACACCACCGTTAATGAACGGGATGGATTAGGGGATAACCTGGTACCAGATTACCTAACGCGCTTGCAACAGGGGCAATTCTATGGCTGGCCCTATGCTTATCTAACACCGAAAAACCTCGATCCGCGCTTGCTGCGGAACGGAAAGAGCGAGCAACCTGATCTAGTAGCCCGTACCCGCACTCCCGATGTTTTGTTTGAGTCTCACTCAGCTGCCCTCGGACTCCAGTTTTATAACGGCAAGACATTTCCAGAGAAATACCGCAACGGTGCCTTTGTCGCCTTTCGCGGCTCTTGGAACCGCGATCGCGGCACCGGCTACAAAATTGTCTTTGTTCCCTTCGACTTAAGTGGGCGTCCACAAGGCTACTATGAAGACTTTATTACCGGGTTCCTACTCAACCCGACTGTGCCAACCACCTGGGGGCGACCAGTTGGCTTACTCGTGCTGCCCGACGGCAGTCTGCTATTTACTGATGAAGCCAATAATCGCATCTACCGCGTCCAATATCGCGGCTCTTAGCAGACGGCATCGAACGTAATGCGCGGCTAAACGCTAACACGTTACTAAAGGCTATTGATACACTCTGGGCTGTTATTAGCGGGGTTATTAACTGCCGTACTAACCTGATAGGAAATCATCGCCTCAGATTGGTAAGGGCGCAACACATGCTGTAACGGCTCAATCTTTTGTACTGTTGGATCGAGCCACAAATCATAGTCCTTCCGGTCAAGAATCACCGGCATCCGGTCATGGATGGGACGCAGGAGTTCATTAGCTGCCGTTGTCAGGATAGTGCAAGACTCAATCAATTCACCATCCGGTGCTTCCCAATGCTCCCACAGCCCCGCGAAGGCAAAGGGTTTTCCATCCTGTAAACGGAAATAAAACGGCTGTTTTTTGCGCTCTTGACGCTGCCACTCATAAAAGCCATCAGCTACCACCAGACAACGCCGGTGCCGAAAAGCCGTTCGGAAAGATGGTTTTTCAGTAACAGTTTCCGCCCTAGCGTTGATCAACCGCGCCCCGATTCCTGGCTCTTTTGCCCAAGATGGAATTAAACCCCAACGCAACATCTGAAATTGGCGATCGCTATGTTCTAGTTTACGCAAAACTGTTGGCACCAGCTGCGTTGGCGCAATATTGTATCGCGGTTCCAAGCTCGGAACTTCACTCAGAGCGAAAACCTCTGCGATCGCTTCAGGTGACTGGCTCAAGCTAAATCGTCCACACATAGCTTTTAATGTTTACAGACGGGTAAAATCCTTAACATTGACCTTGATCGGCCTCACTAACCGTCATGGAAAAGCATTTGAATTCTCACACCTTTTTTGTTGATGAGCGTTATACCATTGCTGACATTAGTTTGTTTGCTTACACTCATGTCGCTGATGAAGGTGGTTTTAGTCTTACAGAGTTTTCTGCTATACAAGCTTGGCTGAGACGAGTCCAAACTCAACCCCAACATATAGGAATCACACATCCATGTTGATTTCGATCAGCTTATACCGAGACGACAAACCAGACTTAATTCTGATTTCTGATTTCGGTACATCAAACCTTTTTGCTAGTAGCTTAATTAACTCCTCATTAGCCTTACCATCCACTGGCTGTGACTTCAAATGAACAGTGAAGCTACCGTCGGGTTCTTCCTCAATACTTTGTTTCTTTGAGTTAGGTTTGACCTTAACCTTTTTCTGCATTGAATCCAGAATCTTCTCTTCCTCTGCGTTCTCTGCGTCTTGGCGGTTTAAAATTTTCTCTCCAATTTCAATAAGGTAGTCCTAAACGGTAGGAAAGGAACTGCGTCTCCAAAGCTGTTTAAGACTACCATGATTTTTAGTTAAGGTTGCTCTCTGCTCCCGGGGCCAATCACCCCGATTTTATGGCGATAGGACAGTTCAGCACCGTACCAACCGGAGAGGCTAACCAGCGTGCCAACAATGGTTGAGAGTATCAGTCCCCAAGGTAAGATTGCCCCTTGAAAGTTACGCAGTCGCAGAATTAGGTTGACAGACGTCAAGACTAAAAGAGTAACATTAAGGATCATATGCGCCCAACCAGCAGTGCGCTTGCGGACCCGTTCAATTCTTAAAAAATCGCTCATACCGATGATAGCTGCCACCACGCCCCCGGCCAATCCAAGCCCCACGAGCCAGAGCGAAGCTCGCGCCCAGAAGGGATCATTGGTTAACCAGTAGCCGACGTCGCTTCCCAACGCTGCGGCTAAAAACGCAATCGGGAAGATGACACTAAGCGGGTGTAAGGGATGGCCTGCGATCGCCACCGTGCTAGGCACGCCAGCATCACGATACTCTCTGTCGTCACTTTCCAGAATCGGTGGGATGTTGGGGTACGGTGTCCCAGTTGTCTGTTGTGTTTCCATCAGTTCTCCCGCTCAAAGCAGTGATTAGGGTTATTTTTAGCTTGTGATTTCAACCAGAAGGAATTTGCTCTACGTGGGCTTCGCCTTCAATCGTCAATTTACCCGCTTCCACGTTTAGACTCTTAACCCGCAGGGACATCCCTTTAAGGTCGAAGTTGCTCAGATCTAAAAGTTCGCTGGTCTGATCTGTCAGCGCCTTTGTCAATTCTGGCGACAACTCCTCCGCTTTACCATAATGGATATCTTCCAGAGAAACAGTCTGTCCGTTCGCAGCAATGCGGGGTACAGCCGTGAAGGCAACTTGCTTAGTTTCACCAGTTTCACGCAATAGCACCTTAGCATTCAGTGCTATTTTGCCATCACCCGGTAGGCGGAAATCTACATGTTGGGCATCAATCGTCATTGGTTGCCCGTTAATTTTTATCTGCTGGTTTTTCAGTTGGCTGTGGACGTATTCAGAGTTAAATGCACGGTTGATATCAGGTTCTGTTAGGACAACATGAGCACTAGCATCCGTGGGCTTGGTTAGTTCAATTTTGCCGAAGGCAGCGCTGAGAGGATTAATAGCTACAGTACTCATGTGCATATCCAGTTCCTCTACGCGTAGGTCTTTCTGCATTACTAGACCTTTGCCTTCAATTGCCACCGAATCAACCTGGCCTTGTACCAATTTAAATGGATCAGTCTTAATACTTACATCCAAATCCTCTACTTCATCCAACTGGCTAGATAGCCCCATTTCCGCTGCCTTATTCAGTGCCTGCTCTCCCAATCCTTGGTCTTGTTGCGTCACACCCTTATCTCCATTTCCTCTTGTCTCGTATTTTGTCAATCTAGCGATTTGGATTAGGCTGTGTATCTGCCTCACGGTGGAAGGAACACTCTCGCACTCTGCTTTTACCAGGATTTTGGTATGTTCCGAGTTTTCGTCGCGTTATCTTCCTTCGGTTTAGCGGTTGATCCGTCAAAAGAAAGATGGAACTCACCTAAGCTCTATGACAACCTAAAAAAAGCAAGAGATGATACAAATATTTTTGAGAGGAAGTTGAAAAATGGCCATAACGTTGAACGATACTAAGCGCACTGCGATCGCTACTAAATTAGCAGATATGAAAGCGATTCAGGAGCTACTCATTTCCACTGAGCAACAGCTCTTGTCTGAAGTCAATGACGATCAGATCCGAAACGACATCCAAAAAATGCTCGAATCTGACCAAAAGAACATAGGCGTTCTAGACACAGTAGTCGTTCAGTACGGTATTAAAGGAGAGCCTAAAGAGACAGTCCAGCAGCTAGTTGAAAAGACTAAGCAGCTGATGCAAGGTTCTGAGCTTTCCGCTTACGAGAAAACTGTTCAGTTTGAACTGCTCAAGCATGGACAGGCAATGTCAGGAATTATCGTCCACAAAGCTGCCCAAGTAGTTGGCGCTGATGTTGAAGCTGCGATTACTCCGCTAAATACAGTTAACTTTGAAAACCGGGCTCATCAAGAGCAACTCAAAGGCATTCTAGAAAAGTTGGGCGTCCGTGAACTAACTGGACAAGATGCAGACCAAGGACTGTTTGCACGTATTCAAGATGCTGCAGCCGCTGCTACTGGTGTAATTGGTAGTGTGGTTACCCAAAACTCTGACAAGCAGGATATGAACATCCAGGACATCATCCGGATGGATCATGCTAAGGCCAATACCCTTTTTGCAGAGATTGCGGGCACTGACGATCCTCAAAAAATCCAAGAGTATTACGGTCAACTTTACAAAGATCTAACCGCTCATGCCCTAGCAGAAGAAGAAGTTGTCTATCCAGCAGTACGCTCTTACTACAGCGAAACCCAGGAGCTGTATGACGAGCAAAGCGAAATGAAGGCGGTGATGGAAGAAATCAAGGCCATGAGCCCCTCCGCAGCTGGATTTAAGGACAAGGTCAAGCAATTGCATGATATTACTATGGAGCACATTCGTCAAGAAGAAAACGATGTGTTCGCCAAGATCCGCGAAAACTTCAGCAGCGAGCAAAGCGAGCAGCTTGCTACACAGTTTAAATCAGCTAAAAGCAAGGTTCAGGAAAAACTAGCTGCTGCTAGCTAACAAATTGAGCTAATCCTAGTTCAAGCAGACACCTACGAAAGCTGATTCTACCATTGAGCACCCCACCACCCTAAGTGGTGGGTTTCTTTTCTTCAGAGGAATTTTATCAAAAAAGTTGTTTTCCCGTTACTGAATCATTGCATCAGTCAGTAAAGTGAAGGATGAATATACAAGGAGTAAAGACAAGATGGACATCCTTGACTTAATTAAAAAGGATCATCGCCAGATTGAAACCTTATTTTCAGAGGTTGAGACGACTGACGACACCCAAAAACTGTACCAGTGCTTCAACCAGCTTTACGAAGAAATAAGCCTACACACCGAAGTTGAAGAGCAAACCTTCTACCCGGCAATCCGCGATTACTGCGAAGACGCCGATGAACTAGTTGACGAAGCTCAGGGGCAGCATGACGAAGCCAAGCAGTTGCTAGAGGAAATTGAGTCTCTCAGTCCGACTTCAGCGGAATTCCAATCAAAGGTTCGTGAGCTGAAACAGGCGATTCAACATCATGTGCAGGAAGAAGAAACCGAGGTGTTCTCCCAAGCACGCCAATGTATGAGTGAGGCGAAGCGCTCACAACTCGGTAACGAGTTTGAAGCGGTCAAAAGCCAACTCCAAAGTGAGATGTCAATTATGGGCTAGCTAGATAGCAAACTGCAGTTCAGAGTAGCGTAAACGCCTAAATATATTCCCAAAAATACGGGAGGTTAAGCAAGATGTCACAAGACATAGGTGGCTGCTCTGTAGCTAAAATTACATATGGGAAGGCTATTGATTTTCCTGCCTAGAAGCAGAATCTGCTCAATCACGCCCAGCAGAATAACCTGGAGCAAGAAGTACTTAATGTTCTTCAGCGGATGCCACAAGCATAAGAAACGATGGCAGATGTGATGAAGGGGGCTGGTAAATTTGAATAAGCGCTTTAACCCCATCCAAGCTTAATTGGATGGGGTTTTTGCTACACGTCAAGACGGGGAGTTCTCTATTCCCCGTCTAATTAAGGGTAATTATTCCCCGTCTAATTAAGGGTAATTAAACGGAGACGATATAAATTGTTGTAGGATGGTATGTTACTCAAAATACTTGCCAAAGTTAAGATCGCTGTTAATTGGGTCTGTAGGCTGGAGTTATGCAAACTTTAAATCATTCTTCCTCGGAGCAGTCGGAGCAGTTTCGACATCTTCAGCTTCAGCTGCGCGATCGCTGGCAGACCGTCGAGCTGCTAGACCACAGCGATGGCGATATTTTGGTCATCCCTTCCCTCAGCATTGATCAGCGAGAGTTGCTGAAGATCCAGGGTGTTCATCATTATGAGGAGCGACTACTATTCTCGTTAATTCGCTTGCAGAACCCCCGAACCCGGCTAATTTACGTCACTTCACAGCCGATACATCCAAGTGTGATTGATTACTACCTGCAACTGCTGCCGGGAATTCCGTTTTCTCATGCCCGCGATCGCTTGCTGCTACTTTCAACTTACGATTCCTCCCTTAAGCCTCTGACCCAGAAAATTCTAGAGCGCCCCCGGCTAATGGAACGGATTCGTCAAGCCTTGCGTCTAGAAAAGGCGTACATGATATGTTACAATACTTCCCCTTGGGAGGGTGAGCTATCTGTTCGTCTGGGTGTGCCTTTATATGCTGCCGATCCAGATCTGCGAATTTGGGGAACTAAGAGCGGGAGTCGTCAAATATTTGCCGAGAGCGGAGTGCCATATCCAGACGGTAGCGGTAGTATCTGGAATGCGGAAGATCTGGCAGTAGCGGCAGCTCAACTGTGGGAACGCCAACCAGCATTGAACCGGATGGTAGTTAAACTCAACGAAGGAATTTCAGGAGAGGGCAATGCGCTGCTGGATTTAAGGCCGATTCGGAGTGTCGCTCCAGGAGAAGCCACCCATGGCGAACGGGTGGCAGCGTTTGGTGAACGCTTTGCATCCATGAGATTTCAAGCTAAAGAGGAGAATTGGGCAAATTTTTCTAGCCGCATTCCAGAGTTAGGGGCGATTGTAGAGGCATTTGTTGAAGGAGATGTCAAGCGTTCTCCCAGCGTTCAAGGCCGCATTACACCAAGCGGTGAAGTGGAAATCCTCTCGACTCATGACCAAATCCTGGGAGGTCCAGATGGTCAGATTTATTTAGGTTGCCGGTTTCCCGCTGATGAAGCCTACCGCCGGCGCTTACAGGACTTGGGGCTAAAAGTTGGCAGAAAACTGGCAGAAAAAGGGGCATTAGAGCGCTTTGGGGTTGATTTTCTGGCTATTCATCAGCCTGATGTCAATAATGGACACTGGGAGTTTCAGGCGATCGAGATCAATCTGCGTCAAGGCGGTACCACCCATCCATTTATGACGCTCAAATTGTTAACAAACGGGCGTTATAACCTCTCCACCGGCCTATTCTACAGTCAGCAGGGACGTCCGAAATACTACACTGCCACCGACAACTTGCAAAAAGAACGCTATCAGGGTCTATTACCTAATGACCTGATGGATATTATTGCTCACCACAAGCTGCATTTTGATACTGGGACTGAGACTGGCACGGTTTTCCATCTAATGGGTTGTCTTTCAGAATTTGGCAAGTTGGGGTTAACGAGTATCGGCGATTCCCCTCAACAGGCTGAAGATATTTATAAAAACGTGGTTAAGGTGTTGGATCAAGAAACCCGAACCACGACTAACCGTCTTTCCTGGCCTTCAGAGCACAGCCTACCAATTAATTGGAGCGGACGGGGGTGAGATGAGCTCGCCCCGCTATCACTTAGCTGTGGGGGTGATTGGCTTGTAGTTTTGAGTCTATTCTTAGGCGGTTGTGGTTAATGCATTGATATGGCCATTACTAATCGACGAAACCGGTACTGCTGAGGTCAACCACTTGAAATAGCCGTCGACTAGGATAGAGGTTGAGACAATGGAACCGACACCAAAGGACGTTCAGTTTTATAAAACATTAGATGATAAATGTCCTTTCAAAAGCTGGCTAGACTTCTTAAAGGATAAAACCGCCAGGGCTAGGATTCTTGTAAGACTCAGACGACTGGAGCAAGGGAATCTGGGAGACTATCGGCCAGTAGGAAAAGGAGTTTGTGAATTAAAGATAGATTATGGCCCAGGCTACCGCCTTTATTTTGTCCAAGTGAAAGCAACAGTAGTGCTTATTCTTGGTGGTGGGGATAAAAGCACTCAAGAGTCAGATATTCTTAAAGCTCAAAAATACTGGGAAGAATATGGAAACAGATAAAAAAACTGAAACAATTAGCTTTCGCTCGTACTTAATTGATTTACTCAAAGATCCTGAAGAGGCTCTTGCTTACATTGAAGCAGCTAAGTCAGAGAATGATCCTGAACTATTAGAATTAGCTTACCGGGACGTGGAAGAGGCAAGAAAACAAGTAACTAAGCTCCAACCATCGACATGAAGTTAGCCCAGTACCGCCAGCTCGTTTGTTAATTACAGCAGAGGCAAAGAGCATATGAACGAGTTACAAATAATTGTGGAAGCATTAATTGATTAGAGGTGATTCCGTATGGATTCTCTCGGCGCACAAGGCACACCTTCTGTTTTCAAAGCTGAATGGGATGGCATAACAGTTGAGTATTCGCAGATGCCACCAGGCGAGTTCGATGCCAGCATTGCCAAGAACGTCGTTGGTGTCGCATTTGCTCCTCAAGAGCGAGTGACTTGGCGTGTTGATGGTAGTTCAAGTCGAACGACACCGCTCCCACCAGGAAGTGTTTTCCTCTACTCGTCACGCGAGTTTGTTTGGTCGCGCTGGGAGCAACCGACCGAATGTTTGCACATGGCGCTAGCCCCGGAGCTCCTCAGTCGGGTGGCGGCAGACTGTTCGCTAAGAGCGCCTATTGAACTCGACTATCGCGTGATGTTTACAGACCCAACAATCTTACATGTTGGTCATCTGCTTAAAGCCGAGATTCATTCCGGTGGATTAGCCGGGAAGCTCTATACGGAATCCTTAGCAAACATTTTAGCGGTTCATCTCCTGCGTGAATACAGTGGATTGGTGATTAAATCCGATCTGGAAGACGGACCCCTTGGCGACCTTAAGCTAAACCACGTTAAAGATTTTATCGAAGATCAACTAGCCCAAGAGCTAACCATTGCGAGTATGACAGCTGAGGTATATATGAGTCCATTTCATTTCGCCCGTGCTCATCATTGCTGCCACAGGTCAACCACCACATCGCTACGTCATCCAGCAACGGATGGAGCGGGCAAAGCTCCTACTATCTGTTACCCGGCTTCCCGTTGCTGAAGTCGCCTACCGGGTTGGCTTTGCTAACAAAAGCCACTTTATCGCTCAGTTTCGCAGAGCCACTGGCACAACACCAAAAGCTTACCGAGACGGTCTTTAATGCCAGCGCACCAAATTGAGCAAGATTACGACACAGACGAGCAAGAATCGGGACTTTTTGGCAGCTTTGGTTTCTCTAAATTTAGATAACAGACAGATATACTGCCCGGTCAACTAAAGGTAAAAGGGGCGAAGATGACAGACAACTTTAAAAACACAGCATCCAGCGACATAAATAGCACTAACAGGAAATTAGCGAGAGATTTCTCTCGACGACAGATAATATTAAGTGGTGCTGGCGCCGCTGGAATAGCTGCAACAGCGTTTGCTGGAAGAACGCAAGCTAACACCCAGCATCCTGTTGCACTTAACGCGAACCAAGCCAATCCCAGCGGCAGATTTGCCAACAAAGTCGTGCTAATTACTGGGGCAACATCTGGGATTGGGGAAGCGACGGCACGGGCATTTGCGGCTGAGGGGGCGATCGTTCATTTCTGCGGTCGTCGGGAAGTACTTGGGGAAAAGATCGCTCAGGACATTACCGCTCAGGGCGGGCGTGCCAGCTACCAGAAAGCGGATGTTCGCAATGAACAGGACGTTAAATCTTTCATCAACACCTGCGTTGGCAAGTACGGTCGCATCGACATTGCCTTCAACAATGCTGGAATTGAGAGTCCCGCTAAGACTATCGCCGAGCAGTCTTTGCAGGATTGGATGAACGTCATAACCACCAACGCGACGGGCGTTTTCCTTTCGATGAAGTATGAACTCCCAATGATGGTTAAGCAGGGTGGTGGGATTATTGTCAATAATGCTTCGGTTTCTGGACATGTCGGCTTCGCATCGATCTCGCCCTACAGCGCCAGCAAACACGCAATCGTCTCTTTAACTAAGGTGGCGGCTTTAGAGTACTCAGACAAAAACATTCGCATTAATGCCATCGCTCCTGGCGCGGTGGACACCCCCATGCTCCGACGTGCCTTAGCCGCTTGGAAAACAAATTTTGAAACAGTTGCCAAAGATTACCCGATTAAACGAATCGTTAAAGCCGATGAGATGGCAAAAACTGTTTTGTGGCTGAGTTCTGCTGACCCCACCTGTATTGTTGGCAGACATCGATGTCACAGGTGGTTACCTCGCCAAGTAGCTCAAAGTCCCCAAACCACAAGATGAAAATGAGCGCCACTTGGGCAGAAGGGAATCAGCAAATTATGACATTAGCAGCAAATTAAGGTGCAAAGTAGTGTCTTATCAACCAACTCGCGAAATCGAAGTGCTGGCTACAGGTCTTCCTTACAACAACCACTACTGTGGATTGTTTCACTTTCAAGAAGGACTCATTGCCCTGTTTCGCGAATACTACAACCCAACCGTACTCAGCGAAGCTTTCGGGGGGCCGTCAGAGCTTGCCCGTGGTTTCAGCATTACCAATACTTAAAGATATTCTTCTATGCAGTACACAACACTTGGACATACAGGTTTGGTCGTCTCACGCCTCGCCTTTGGCGCGATGACCTTTGGCACAGGTCAGCTAGTTCCGGGAGTGACCAATAACATCGACCAAACCGCAGCCGACAAAATGATCGGTCACGTTTTGGATGCTGGAATTAACCTATTTGATACCGCCGATGCTTACACGGGCGGACAATCAGAAATCATCTTGGGTAAGGCATTGGCTAAGCGGCGACAGGAAGTGGCGATCGCTACTAAGGTTGGCTTTCGCACTGGTGATGCCCTCACCGATACAGGGCTGTCATACCGCCACATCATCGCTTCAGCCGAGGCAAGTCTGAAGCGGCTCGGCACTGACTACATCGACCTCTACCAAATTCACATTCCCGATCCGCTGACACCGCCAGAAGAAACAGCTCGTGCCTTAGACGATCTGGTGCGGCGGGGACTAGTGCGCTACATTGGCTTCTCCAATTTACCCGCTTGGAAAGCCGCTCGAATGTTGGGCATTCAGGAGCGGAATAACTACGCTCGGTTTGTTGGGGCGCAAATGTATTACTCGCTACTAGGGCGCGATCTCGAACACGAAGTCATCCCCTTTATTGAAGATGCAGGGATCGGAGTGCTAGTTTGGAGTCCGTTGGCGGGTGGGTTCTTGAGCGGGAAATATACCCGAGAAAACCCTGCACCAGAAGGCGCACGACTGAATCAATTTAAGATTCCCCCAATTGACATCGAGAAGGGCTACGACGTGGTGGATCTGCTAAGGCAGATTGGGCAGAATCATGGCGCAACTCCCGCACAAGTGGCTCTTGCCTGGATGCTCACCAAACCTTTTATCTCCTCCGTCATCATCGGTGCCAACAAAATGCAGCAGCTTGAAGATAATCTTGGTGCGGCTCAACTTAAGCTGTCTGCTCAGGAGGTCGAGAAGCTTGACATGCTTACGGCTCCCCAACCACTCTATCCTGGCTGGATGCAAAGTATGGGTTGGGATGCCAAGGTGAAAGCGGCACTCGATCCGGAATCTAGCTTTGATGGTTAGGTGGCGCAAGCTACACAGATCTTCGACGGATTTGCCGGAGATGAGGAGAGTAAGGTTAGCTAGCAAAGGTTTCAAAGGCGACGCGGATCGATTTTTCAGACTGGGGTAGAAAGTTGAGTTTTTCAAAACCGATGACTTTACCTTCCTTGTCTTTCATCAAAATCACTTCGTTGCCGGTTTCTTCAGCATCGGCTTCGTCTTCTGGATTGCCGAACCAGACGACGAGGGTGTTACCGATCGGATCGTGGAATACCTTTACTTTTGCCATACAATTTCTTTTTCTTTAATTCGAGATCTTCGACGGGAAGTTTGCCGGAGATGAGGCGGGTGAGGAGGCGAGCATGCCAGTGGCTTAGTACTGCTTTTGCATGTGGATTTATTTGCAAAAGCCAGCTAGTTTCAATCCAGCTGGCTTTTGCCTCACTATTTTTCCTTTTCCTTCCCCCCCTTCAAAGAAGGTAAAGGGAGATCGCCTTTTGCCTAAGTTTAGGTGTCAAGCAATGGTGACATCTGGCGACAAGTAAACATCCTGGATGGCGTGAAATAACTTCACCCCTTCTTCCATGGGACGTTGGAAGGTCTTGCGACCTGAAATCAGCCCAGTACCGCCAGCTCTTTTGTTGATTACAGCAGTGCGAAGCGCTTCGGCAAAGTCATTTTTACCGGAAGCCCCTCCAGAGTTAATCAACCCAGCACGACCACAGTAGCAATTCAGCACCTGGTAGCGGGTGAGGTCAATTGGATGGTCAGTTGTCAAGTCTGTGTAAACACGTTCATTGGTTTTGCCGTAGCTTTCGCCAGTAGCCTTGGCAACTGCTTCATAGCCGTGGTTATATTCGGGCAGTTTCTGTTTGATGATGTCGGCTTCAATTGTGACGCCCAAGTGATTCGCCTGACCAGTCAGGTCGGCTGCTAGGTGATAGTCTTTATCTTGCTTAAAGGCGTTGTTACGGAGATAACACCAGAGGATGGTTCCCATACCCAGTTCATGGGCGCGAGCAAAGGCTTTGCTTACTTCCTGAATCTGGCGAGTCGATTGCTCTGATCCGAAGTAAATGGTTGCCCCCACAGCGACTGCCCCTAAATTCCAGGCTTGCTCTACAGAGGCAAACATGACCTGATCGTACTGATTGGGGAAAGTCAGCAGTTCATTGTGGTTGAGTTTAGCAATGAAAGGGATTCTGTGAGCGTACTTGCGCGAAACAATGCCTAAGACTCCCAGCGTGGTGGCAACAGCGTTGCAGCCGGCTTCGAGTGCCAGCTTGATAATATTTTCCGGGTCAAAGTAGATGGGGTTAGGTGCAAAGGAAGCCCCAGCTGAGTGTTCAATCCCCTGGTCTACAGGGAGGATGGAGAGATAACCAGTGTTGGCGAGACGACCAAAGGAATACAGCTGCTGGAGATTACGTAGCACTTGGGGAGAGCGATCGCTCAGTGTAAAAATCCGGTCTATAAAGTCCGAACCCGGCAGATGCAGTAAATCTTTGGAAACTTTAGCTTTGTGAGTGAGCAGGTCTTCTGCTTCTTCACCTAGCCAAGACTCGAGCGATTGGGGAGCAGATAGCGTCGCGGTCATAGCAATTTTCCTCAAAACTTCTTCAGTAGAAGACAACACTCTATTGTTATGACGTTAACTAATAAACAGGAGTGTTGTTGTAAAATTAGGCTCTTTAAAAGTTATATTCACCAAGTGGGACGGGAAGCGGGAAGCTCAGTCTATGCGCGAACTGAGAGGCAACCGACTCGCGTGACTTTAGCCACCTTCTGCTGACTCTAGTTCTGACTAAAAGCCTGACTAAACATAGAGATCATCCTCAAGATTCCGTGCAACAATAATTACGTGCCGGATAAGAGTAGGCATAAAACAAGTCAGTACAAGACTTAAAAACCTACCGGGGGACTCTCGGAAAGTCGCGCTTGTCAGATACGATTCCGCCCTTTTGGGCAAACGGGATCGGGGCAGGAACTCGATATTAAGGCAAACGGCCTGAAACCGGGATATTTAGAGGTTATAGTCGGAAACCTCCTAAGAATCTCAGCGTCTTTAGACCTGAGAGTGTCAAGTCTCTAGTTGTTGCTGCGGCGGAAACCCGTGCTGGCTTCTGCCCACATCAGCGTCGAACTTCTTGGACGATTTGAAAAGTTCAAAGCGTCCGTCAGAGGCATAAGAGGCGCAACGTGACCGCAAAGCCTGCATTTGGGCCTCTACCATCGGCTTGAAGCCACGCGCTACCGCCAAGTTTTGACGCAGCACCTCCAATGAGTCGATGCCACTAACGGTTGTAACGACGGGAAGGCTCATTGCGTAACGCAATGCTTCCTGCGGGGTGATAATGCCATTTTTGATGGCATCGCCGTTTCCGCTTAGGCTCTTCATGCCGATGGCAGCCATACCGCGCCGATTGACTTCGGGCAAAACCTGCTGCTCAAAGCTTTTAAAGGTTGCGTCGAAACAGTTCAGCGGCATTTGGACGGTATCGAACGGGTAACCGTGTGAGAGCATCTTTAGATGAATGGCTGGGTCTTTGTGACCTGTGAAGCCGACGAAACGGACTTTACCTTGGCGCTTGGCCTGATCAAGAGCTTCGATGACTCCCCCTGGACGGAAAATGAGATCGGGATCGTTATAGTAAATAACTTCATGGATCTGCCACAGATCCAAGTGATCGGTTTTGAGCCGGCGTAAAGACTCCTCGAGTTGCTGCATCCCCACCTGGCGATCGCGTCCATGAGTGCAGACTTTTGTCATCAGAAAGACTTTATCTCGTCGCCCTTGCAGCGCTTGACCCATCCACTCTTCGCTGCGGTGATCGTTGTACTCCCAGGCGTTGTCCATAAACGTCACCCCAGCATCAATTGCTTCATGGGCGATGCGTATGGCTTCGTCTAGGCTTTTTGCCTTACCCAAAGTAGCGCCGCCCAGACCAATTGCCGAGACTTTGACACCGGTGCGCCCAAGTGGTCGGCGTGGGATCTCGCCAGATGTGGTGTTGCCCGTCGAGTTGGATTCTGCGTCAGGCTGTATCGTCCCTGGTGTCGCTGATAAGTTAAATTGTGCTGCCTCAACCGCCTCATCTGGGTGTAGCAAGAACCGATCAGCCATCGCCGCCCCTGCTGCCCCTGCTCCGATGAAGCCGACTCTTTTGAAGAACTGCCTCCGGTTCAGGTCTATAGGCGAACTCTTCTTTGCTGCTTCCTCATCATTTGGAACTGTCATTAACTTTTCCTGATTTAGGTCACCTTCTTCCCTCACAATTTGCATTCTTGTTGCCTTAAAATCACCCGTCTTTAGATAGGTTATTAGTGGCTTGAAAAAATAGCGATATCTAGCAAATATGGTCTTTCAATATACTGGTGCACTCGTCACCTTGGCAGCTGTTGACACAGAAAAAATAGTGATTTTTTATACCCAAATATTAGGTCTAGAACCAGTAACACACATCGCAAATGTTTATGCTGAGTTTCAGCTTTCAGGCTTGCGACTGGGCATTTTTAAACCAAAAGAAACTAACCAGCAAGAATTTCAGCCAGCCAAAAGTGGGATGAGTTTGTGCTTGGAAGTGAGCGACTTGGAAGGAGTAGTCGCTCACCTAACCGCTTTGGGATATCCACCACCAGGTGACATTTTAATTGCTTCCCACGGCAGAGAAATCTACGCCTACGACCCAGCGCTTAACCGCCTGATTTTGCACCAGCCTAACTAGGAAAATGCTCACAACAGTTGAGCAAAGCCATATAGGCTGATGATTAATAATAGTACTGCCGTTATCTGTGTGGCTTGGGGCTGTGTTGAGGGCGAGAGCCCTTCCCGGATCAGGATAGAAATAGCTGCCCCAATTACATAGCTTAAGCTCAGCACCAGGTAAGGCCAGTTCGGTGCAATCTGCCAAATTCCCAGCAAAGTCATTGCCAGCAATAACATCAATAGCTCTACAAACCGGGGCGGATTGTACTGGCTCGACAATATTAAGGTGTGTAGCCAAAAGCGCCAAATTCTCATCGGTAGCCAGACAAAGAGAGGTAAAGTGAACGGTTAGCGAAAACGCGTACTGGGCTGAACCCTGCCGTTTGCTTGTGTAACAGATGAGTTCTCTTCTGACGGTAGTTCGATACCAAATATGCGGTTAAAGGTTTTTTCTACCTTGTAGCCGGAATCAATAGACTCTAAGGGGTCTTTGCGTAGCCGGTGGCGTAAGCACAAAGTCATAACACGGCGAATATCATCAACCGTAACTTCATTACGGCCTTCAAACGCTGTTAGAGCTTTCGCCGCTCGGTTGGTCACTATGTCACCACGCAATCCGTCAACGTCGAGTTCAGAACAGACTTCGGCAATTTTTAACCGCAGGTCTCTTTCAATTGCCACTGAGGGCAGACACTCTTGAGCCCTAACCAGCTGTTGTTGCAACGCTTCTTGCTGGGACTGATTCTTTTCTATAAACAACTGAGGGTTTTGGTCAAACTCTGCTCGTTGCTCCACAATTTCCACTCGCAGAGCTGGTTCTTTGACGGTGTGGATTTCAGCGTGCATACCGAAGCGATCAAGCAACTGGGGCCGTAGTTCGCCCTCTTCGGGGTTGCCAGAACCAACAAGAACGAAGCGGGCGGGGTGACGGATGGAAATGCCTTCCCGCTCGACCGTGTTCCAGCCGCTTGCTGCTGAGTCGAGCAGCACATCTACTAAGTGGTCATCTAGCAAGTTGACTTCATCGACGTAGAGGATACCCCGATTGGCTTTTGCAAGTAGACCTGGTTCAAAGGCTTTAACACCTTCAGAAAGAGCTTTTTCAATATCGATAGTGCCACAAACCCGGTCTTCTGTAGCCCCTAACGGCAGATCAACCATTGGAACTTTTTTCTTAGCAACGGGAATTTCTGCCTTTTGCTCCAACTGCTGCCGGACAGCATCGCTCATCATATCAGCATCGCTGGGATGACTGTTGAAGGGGTCGTCGGCGACAACTGTGATTTCTGGTAGCAGGTCAGCCAGCGCTCGGATGGCTGTAGATTTACCAGTACCGCGATCACCCATAATCATGACACCGCCAATTTTGGGGTCAATCACGTTCAACAATAAAGCTAGCTTCATCTCTTCCTGACCCACAATGGCAGTGAAGGGAAAAACGACGCGGCGGTGAGACGGCGCTGAAGGAGGGTTTCCCTCCATAGGCGACCGCGAACCTGAAGGGTTAGCGTTAGGGGCAGTTGGACTCACAGGATTACCTAGAAAAATTGTCGGAACACCGACTTTCATTTTGCCATATTGACTTTGTCGGTGGTGTTTCAAAAATGGGTATTACACCACCGCATAACTTAATTAGAACAAATGTGGTGGACTACTAGTCACCTGCTCAAGCACAGCGAGAACAGCACTGCGACTGAGTTTATGTTCGCCAAGAAGCAGGGCATCAAGGCTAGCATAAGCTAGGGCAAGCGGAATTTTGCAGAAATCTAGAGCGGGACCAAGCGGGAGAGCTTTTGTGTAGGCGTCAGCAAGCGTTAGATGGCGACGCGCGTACTTGTGCATGTCTTCTTTACTCCAGCCATCTGGAAAAAAATCTACTCCACGCCTCAGGTCCTCAGTGTGATTACGTAGGATGTTGACTGCCTGTAAACCTCGACCAAACCCGAGAGCATGAGCGCGATTCGTCTGCGTCCCATCGTACCAGAGCCACAAATCAGACAATAGTAATCCAACTGCACCAGCCACCCCAAACGTGTAGCGGTCCAAATCAGCCTCTGTCTGAATTTTCCAGTTGTTAGTAGCCCAGTAAGCCATCCGATCCGACATCACTGCCGTTGCATCCCAGATGCGAGGTGCCATCGTTTCAGGTGCCAGTAGCGCCCATTCACTAATCCGAAGTGTTACTTCTTCCAGCAGACCTTGATGTGTGTTCAACCCTAATCCCAACTCTTTAAGAGAGGCGCCATCAACTGCTGCCTGTAATGTCATGCTGATTGTTCGCAACAGCTTTGCCTTTGTAGGGTTATCCAGTCCTGGATGGTCTTCAATTTCATCAATGGCGCGCATACATAGGTAGGCGGATGCAACGGCTTGCTGTAGTCCCGGCGGTAAACGACTAATTGGGATGTAAAAAGTCCGACTAGTTTGTTTAAGAATCTCCAATGCATCTTTACGCAAAGTCATCCGTTCAACTCCTCTAGCTCTTTATACCAAGCTGTGCTTCAGCATACCCTTCTCAAAGGAAAATTGCTTGATAATGCTGGGGGTATTTTACCAGTCAACTATCAAGCCCCAACAAAAAGGTGGCTCTGCACGATGCAGAACCACCATAGCGGAGTAAAACCGTGGAATTTAGCGTACCTTGCCTTGAAGGGAAGCCATTTCAATCGGTTTCATCAAGTACAGCCGCAAAAACTGCCATCCACTAGAGACGTATAGCGGTAGCTTTTGGAACAATTGCCGGAACTTAGGAGTATTTGAGTTGGCGATCGCACTCAATTTCTCATTGTTTTTTGTACAAGTATGCAACCGCTGATAAAACTCTGGATTCTCCACATCTAGAATCACTGGAAATACCCGCCCTGCCGTTTCATTCGTCTTCTTAATCACATAAGTATCGTACTCGCGCGCATCCAGACCAATCGCTGCATAAAACCCCTGTCTCTGGATGTCGTTAAGATACATTGTGCCAAACACTGACAGCAGGAAGAACCGGCACCAAAGCTTCGCTTTCCAATCATTCAACATCTGCGGCTGGGACTTCATCACAGCGTCGAAGAAATCCCCATGTCGGTTTTCATCTTGACACCAGTTCTCAAAGAACCGGAAGATCGGATAAATTCGATTTTCGGGATGGGCTTCCAGGTGACGATAAATTGTGATATACCGCCAGTAACCAATCTTCTCAGAAAGATATGTGGCGTAAAAGATAAACTTGGGCTTAAAAAAGGTGTATTTGCGACTTTGGGTTAGAAATCCTAGATCTAGCGACAGATTGAAGTCTGATAGTGCTTTGTTCAGGAATCCAGCATGACGCGCTTCATCCCGTGACATTAAATTAAAGCACTCTGCCAGCATGGGGCTTTTGCCCTTTAAACGACGGCTTAGTTCTTTATAAAGCAGGAAGCCAGAAAATTCCGCCGTGCAGGAGCGCTCCAAGAATTCAACGAACAGATGGCGAGTTTCCGGGTCAATATGTTCCCAGGATTGTTCAAATTCCGCATCCCGAACAAAGTGATGACGATTGTAGTCGGCGCGGAATTCTTCTAAAAGCGCTTTCAGCTCAGCTTCGTTTACTGAGAGGTCCATCTGCGCCATCTCATCAAAGTCAGTGGTGTAAAACCGAGGCGTCAGCAGGGTTTCCTTCGCTGGAACTTTCACCCCTAGTCGTATTTCTTCAACACCCGGTTTCTTAATGGAATCTACCATGTTTTTTCTTATCTCTATGCCTTGGGCTGTCGAGCTAATTCTTTATTTACACTACATGGAATCCAGTCTACCAAGGCACAGAGTAATGACAAATACGGATAAGGTTAAGAGTTGCAACGCATCTATTAATTTCTCTCCAGCCACTTTTGACCATCCAAGCGCTGAAGGACGCCATATAGCATTAGGTCTAGCGTCACCTTGCGCTCATCGATTAAGAATGGCTCAAGGGTACTGGGCTTGGAGCCCTCATTGCAGGAAAAAGCTCTTTGTCCCTGGATATCTTCTGCAGGAAAATAAAGGTTGAATTGGCGTAAACCCTTTTGCTGCCAGCGCCCCATAACTTGCCACAAGTCACCCGCTTGACTGTAGCCAGCTATAGGAACCTTTTGCTTGGCAAAAGTCAACTCTAAATTTTGGACGCCATGATCCGCAAGTGCAGTCTTTAATGCTGGCAAGTAGTGCTGTTGAATAAACTCAGCAAAAGGCTTGTCTTCAACTGTCGGTGCCTTCTCCTTTTTTGCTGCCTTAGCTGCCGGCTTATCGCCTGCCGCTGCCTTAGCCGCCTGTCTATCGCCTTTTGGTGGTGCAGCGGTTTTTTGGGCGGGCTTCCCAGGTGGCTTAGTCTGAGCCGGTTGATCTACCCCAGTGGGATCAGGGGCTTGCTCTGGATTTACGGTTGTTGGATCGGGCGCGTTTGCTGTTGGAATGTCTGTTGTCTCAGGTTCAGAATTACTATGGAGATTTTCTGAGACAACGCTAGGAGCCTGTTCTTCAACTGTACTAGGAGGAGCATTTTCTCCAGCAGTCTTCCCAGGGGGAGCTTGCCCAACTGGCTTAGTTTGAGCGGATTCGTCTCCAGCAGTATCCGGAGTTGTTTCTTCTGCCATTGCTTTGGTGAGTCCTTTTCTTGCTCTCGACAATAGCCGGCGCAGGGCGATCGCAACTGCAACTGCTTGCTACCAACATCTTAGCCTGTTTCTTCGCACATCCTGTGATTGTTTACCCGCCGGCAACTGCTGGGACAATGCTAACTTCATCACCTGCTTTGAGCGGTGTCTTTGTCCCCTCCAAAAACCGGATATCTTCGCTGTTAACGTATAAGTTCAAAAATCGACGCGGTTGACCTTGCTCATCGCACAGGCGGGATTTGATGCCAGGACAGCTTTGCTCTAATGATTCCAGCAGCTCAGCAACATCGCTGCCGCCGCATTCTAGCGTGGCTTGATTATTCGTGAACTTCTGAAGAGGAGTGGGAATCAAAACTTTGACGGACATAGATTAGAGTTGTTTGTTGAGTATTAAGTAATGGTTGGGTTTTAGCAATCAATAACGTATCAAACCAGGACTTGTTGCCAGGCAAGGCGCTCCAGTGTACGTGCTCTCTCCAGCGCCCTTTCAAAACTATCTAGCTTAGCCTCAATCGTAAACGGTTCTCCGATGTAGCCTTGCACGGCTTCCTGAGTTTTTAGACCATTGCCGGTAATATAGACTACGGTAGTTTCCTCAGGATCAATTTTGCCTGCTTCTACCAGTTTTTTCAGCACTGCGATCGTCGTGCCACCAGCCGTTTCTGTAAAGATGCCTTCAGTTTCAGCCAGCAGCTTGATGCCTTCAACAATTTCGGGATCAGTTACCGACTCAATGTTACCCCCGGTTTTGCGAGCTATCTCAAGGGCATAGATCCCATCACCTGGATTGCCAATTGCAATCGACTTAGCAATTGTGTTTGGCTTGACTGGCGTCACGAAGTCACGACCTTCTCGGAAAGCTTGAGCAATGGGGGAGCAACCTTCTGCCTGAGCGCCGCTGAAACGAACGTGCTTCTCGGCGACAAGTCCAACTTGAATGAATTCTTCAAAGCCTTTATAGATTCTTGTGAACTGGCAGCCAGAGGCTAGGGGTGCCACGATGTGATCAGGCAGCTGCCAGCCTAGTTGTTCTGCCACCTCGTAACCCAGAGTTTTCGAGCCTTCGGCGTAGTAGGGACGCAGGTTGATGTTGACAAAGCCCCAGCCGTAGGAATTGGCAATCTCACAACAGAGGCGGTTGACTTGGTCGTAGTTGCCCTGTACTGCCATCACGGTAGGGTTATAGATCAGAGTGCCCAGAATTTTAGCGACTTCCAAATCAGCTGGGATAAAGACGCAGCAATCTAGACCAGCATGAGCTGCGATCGCGGCTGTAGAGTTCGCTAAATTTCCTGTACTAGCACAGGACACTGTTGAAAAGCCCAACTCACGGGCTCGGGTAAGCGCGACTGACACCACCCTATCTTTGAAGCTAAGGGTGGGCATATTGACGGCATCGTTCTTGATGTAAAGCTTTTTCAGACCTAAGCGCCGCGCCAATCGATTGGAGCGAACTAGGGGGGTCATGCCAGTGCCCAAATCAATTGGAGTGTCGGTAGCTACAGGCAAGAAGGGACGATAACGCCAAATTGAGTGCGGACCCGCCTGAATTGTTTCGCGGGTGACATTACGACGTAGGGCGTTATAGTCATAGGTTACTTCTAGCGGACCAAAGCAGAACTCACAAACATGGCTAGCTTTGAGTTCGTACTCTGTGCCACACTCCTTACATTTCAGTGATTTAAAAGTGGCAGCAGTTGCTTGATTCTGGGTTGTTGTCGCCTGGGTCATGGGTCATATCCCCCTCGTTTGCCGTCGGTTGTCGCCTGATGTTAACACGGGCTATATACCCCGTCAAACATACCCGACTTTTTTTGTCGGGTATAGTTTCCCCCCAGACTTCAGCTAAGAGCAAGACTATTAGACAAAATCAGCAACTGTATTGCAAAGAGTGCGAGCTACCTACTTAGCAATGAGTTCAACCGCCGCTAACGGGTGGAATCAGTACGACTTCATCGCCATCTTGCAGAATAGTATCTGGCTCGACAAATTGTAGATTGACGCCAAAGCGAGTGATATCGCGCCATTTGTGGAGTTCTGGATGCTCGGCAATCAGGTTCTGTAGTACTGCTGCTACCGAGGTTTCTGGGGGAATTTCCCGCACCAGCGCTGAGAGCCCATAGGCTTCTTGATAAGCTGCAAATAATTTGACGGTGACGGTAATGAGAGGTTTAGTCATAACGTGCTAACACAATTTGGTATAACTACTAAAGATTACGACCGAAACCGAGCGCCAAAACCACTGGATCTCTGCCAATATAAGCATGTAGAGAGATGTGAAGGCACCTACTTCAATGCTCTTTTTAAGAAAGGCTTACAAGTAGAAGGACAAAGGACTTTCAGATGAGACAAGATGCTGTTCCTGGACAAGACATTCCTCGAAAGAGAAATAATTTTCTGCCTATTTTGACTACTGGTATAGTTATTGGTCTGATTGTTGGTGCTCCTTTAGGTTGGTTTACCCATCGTATTTACTATCAATATCACTCTGCGCAAGTTCTACTTTGCCGTCAAAAACACCTTGGGCAACCAGAAGTTGAGCTTCAGGCTTTGTGCGGTTCCGCATATTAATCAACTATCACAGCCGGATATGATGGGCGATCGCCTCAAAATATCTTTTCCATCCGGCGAAAATCTCTCTCCACCTCAGACCACAGAGAGCGGTTGTGGGGGTCTGCCTTTAGGGCTTTTTTTAGGTAAATTCTGGCTTTGTCTAGCTGTTTGTCGTTAAGTAGCTGGCGTCCCCAGCTTTGATAAACGATCGCTTGCCACTGGCGTACTTCTGGGTCATCGGGCAGACGTTGAGCTAAGTTTTCAACCACTGCGATCGCACGTCGGAACTGTTGAGATTTCAATAGTTGCTCCAACTGCTGATAGGAACGCCACTTCAACTGTTGCTCGGTTTGCGAAAGCTGTGGAGCGCTTGACTTCGGCTTCTCCTTGCGTGTTACTTTTGTTGCCGTTGGTTGCCGCCCTATAGCTCCAGTGTCTTGAGGCTCGGATGATTTTGACTGGTTTGATTCAGTTAGAGGGGCTGGCTGTACCACGCTTACTAAAAGATTGTAGGCCTCCGTCAAGGCAATAAACTTATCCTTAGCTCGTTGATCAGCATGGTTGATGTCGGGGTGATATTGCCGTGCCAGTCGTCGGTAAGACGCTTTAATTTCGGCAAAGGAGGCTCCCGACTTCAACTCTAATAAACGGTAGCAATCTGCAAGATCCATAAATGAGTAGTCAGGAGACAGGAGTCAGGAGTTAAAAGGAATTCTGTGCGACTGATAGATTCAGTGGTTCAAATTCCTTCCTTGGGGGAAAGAACACCATCAGAAATTCTGTTCAAGATTCAGACCGTATACCTAATTATGGCAGCAGTTAACCTGACTCCTGACTCCTGACTCCTGACTCCTGACTCCTAATTTTATGGCCGTTCTTCAATCACACGGTCAATCAGACCATATTCCATTGATTCCTCTGCCGACAGGAAAAAGTCACGATCCATGTCCTTCTCAATCTTCGCCAGAGGCTGACCCGTACGTTCAGCGTAGATATTATTCAGCTGGTGACGAATCCGCAGAATTTCTCTAGCCTCAATTTCGATATCTGTTGCTTGCCCACGGGTGCCACCAGAAGGTTGGTGAATCATAATTCGTGAGTGGGGCAGTGCCAGTCGCTTTCCTTTTGTCCCAGCGGCTAGCAGGAATGACCCCATTGAGGCAGCCAGACCAACACAAATTGTCACTACATCTGATTTAATGTGCTGCATGGTGTCATAAATCGCCATGCCAGACGTGACCATACCACCGGGTGAGTTGATGTACAAATAGATGTCCTTACCCGGATCTTCCGAATCCAGATAGAGCATTACGGCGATAATTTGGTTTGCAATTTCATCATCTACGTCTCGCCCCAGGAAAATAATGCGTTCCCGGTAAAGGCGATTGTAGATGTCAATCCACTGTGTGTACTGTTCCCCCGGCATGCGGTAGGGAACTTTAGGAACGCCAATAGGCATAATGTACTCCGTTCGTAATTAGCGGTTGGTTAGAGGACTGCTGCTGGCAGTGGGGGGTTAGCAAGGTCTTCCTTCTCTAGAACTCGGTCAATCAAGCCATACTCCACAGCCTGATGGGCAGTTACGTAAAACAGCCGATCCATATCCTTAGTAATTTTTTCTACTGTCTGACCAGTGTTGCGCGCCAGAATGTCAATCATCGTCGCCTTATTAGCGAGAACTTCCTTAGCTCGGATTTGAATATCCGTTGCTTGACCTTGGGCGTAGCTCTTGGGTTGGTTAAGGATAATTGTGGCGTTGGGCAGACTTGCACGACAACCTTTTGTCCCAGAGGAGAGCAACATCGCTGCCATACCCATCGCCGCGCCAATACAGATGGTATGGATAGGCGGCTTAATGTATCTCATCGTGTCACAGATGGCGAAGGCTTCGGTTTCAAAGCCAACTGGATCGCCGCTGTAACTCGAAGTGCCGGTAGAGTTAATGTAGATCTTGATCGGTTTTTCTGGGTCTTCGTACTGCAAATACAGCAGTTCAGCCACGATCAACTCGGTGACAGCCGGCACCAGGGGCATACCCAGATAGACAATCCGCTCCTTTAACAACAGGGAGGGTAAATCTGGCGGTGGTGTCCGGTAGAAATTATCGCCATAGTACGGAGCCTGAACAGCCTTGATGGGTGAGTCCATAGCAACTGATTGCCTGAAATAATGCCGTTATCTGTAATACATCCTAGCGTGACCTTAGCCGCGCCAGTGGTACGGATTACTGGCTAGTGGTTAACGATCCTCAGGTGCAGGGCTTAACTTGTAGGATATTCTAGGTGTTAGTAATCAAGCTGTCTCGGATGACGTTTCCGTAGGGCTGGTATTGCGCCGTCGTAAAGTCATTAATAACTACGTTTCGCCTTGTAGGAACCATCGCTGATGAAGGTCTTCTTGCAGCCTGCTCTGAATGATGCCAACTTAGACGCTACTCAAACGAACAGTCAGCGTCAGTTGGCAATTTCGATTTCTGCGATCGCATCTGAACTTGACCGCAGTGTCCCACTCAACTTATGCTTGATTCTCGACCACAGTGGCTCGATGAATGGGCGACCACTAGAAACGGTCAAGAAAGCGGCTCAACGTCTTGTAGATAGACTTTCTCCAGGCGATCGCCTCTCGGTTGTTGTCTTTGACCACCGAGCCAAAGTCCTGGTCCCCAACCAAGTTATCGATAACCCAGAGCGAGTCAAACAGCAAATTAACCGGCTCTCCGCCGAGGGTGGCACCTCGATTGATGAGGGGTTGCGACTGGGAATTGAGGAGATGGCGAAGGGTAAAAAAGAAACGATTTCCCAGGCATTTTTGTTGACTGACGGTGAAAACGAACACGGCGACAATAAACGCTGCCTCAAATTTGCCGCCCTGGCCGCCAGCTACAACTTGACACTGAGTACATTAGGATTTGGCGATCATTGGAACCAGGATATTCTAGAACAAATTGCTGATGCCGCTAGTGGAAAGCTGTCTTATATTGAACAGCCCGAGCAGGCGGAGAATGAGTTTGGGCAGTTGTTCAGTCGCATGCAGACGGTGGGCTTGACCAATGCCTATCTGCTATTCTCTTTGATGCCAAAGGTGCGTTTGGCAGAACTCAAACCGATTGCCCAAGTAGCGCCGGATACCATTGAACTGCCAGTGCAACAGGAGGCTGATGGACGGTTCTTGGTGCGCCTGGGAGACTTGATGAAGGACGTTCAACGGGTGGTGTTAGCGAACCTCTATATAGGACAGTTATCGGAGGGAAGACAAGCAATTACCCAACTGCAAGTCCGCTATGATGACCCCGCTCTTAACCAGACAGGGTTACTTTCAAAAACTGTGCCGGTTGAGACGAATGTCCTGAAAAATTTCCAACCAGTGCTTGATCAGCAGGTACAAAAACATATTTTGGCTTTGGCGAAGTACCGCCAAACCCAACTGGCAGAAGCAAAGTTGCAGCAGGGCGATCGCGCTGGAGCTGCGACGATGCTACAAACCGCTGCGAAAACAGCACTGCAAATGGGGGACAAAGGAGCTGCAACTGTACTACAAACAAGTGCGACCCGCCTCCAAGCAGGTGAAGACCTCTCGGAAGCGGATCGGAAGAAAACGCGGATTGTTTCTAAGACTGTATTACACGATTGAGCCGCCGCCTTAAGCCAACGCTGAAGCTTGGGGTCTGGCGAAAATCATCCGCCCAGCTGAAGTTTGTAACGCACTCGTCACAACCACCCGCAGTTCGCCGCCAACATAATTACTGCCTTCATCAACTACAACCATGGTGCCATCATCCAGGTAGCCGATGCCCTGGCTGGGCTCTTTGCCCTCCTTGAGAATCTTTAGGTCAATGTTATCGCCAGGCAGATACGTCGGACGAACCGCGTGAATCAGATCATTAATGTTCAACACAGGCACCTTCTGCACGGTGGCAACTTTAGATAAGTTGTAGTCGTTAGTCAGTAGAGTGCCATTAATTTCTTGTGCCAACCGCACCAACTTGGCATCTACAGTAGAAATATCTTCGTAGTCAGCTGAGTTAATGACGATCCGGTCTGGATAAGCTGACTTGACCCGGTTGAGAATCTCCAGTCCTCGACGTCCACGCACCCGCTTCTGGTCTTTAGCTGCATCCGCCACCTGCTGCAATTCTTGCAATACAAACTGTGGTACTAGAATTTGCCCCTCTAGAAATCCGGTATCTAACAGGGCTTCGATCCGACCATCTATGATGCAGCTGGTGTCGAGCACCTTAGTGGCAGCGGACTTGAGCGTGCCTTCTGCCAACAGCATCGTTTCAGTTGTGTTCGGATTAATCAGGCGCAAGAAGGCCTGACCGTGAGTGTCAGCTAGGCTGATGCCGGAAAAGGCAGATATGACACTTCCTAAAACCGCGACTAATGGTTTAATAAAGCCAAAATCCTCAGGAATTGGCAGTAAGAAAAGCGGTGCCAGCATCAAGTTAGCTACCAATAGCCCAATTACCAAGCCAATCGCACGTGTCAAGAGAACATCAACCGGCATTTCGCGGACTTGGGCTTCGATCCGACGATAGGTGATCTGGAAACTAAGCCCTACAGCACCCCCAATTATGGAGGCAAAAGCGGCCACGACCAAGCGCAAAGCCTCTAGATTTGTGACTTGCTCCTGTACATCCAAGGGCAGCAGTTCAATGCTGTAGAAGCCGATCCCCGCTCCTGCTATAATAAATGAGAAAACAATGATTGCATCAAGCATTGGTTCAATCTAATTAAATTCGGTCGGAATTCCAGCTTGAGGAACTCAGCAACCGGTTTAGCCTTGGGCTCAGCCTTGCGATTGAGCTGACCTTATTATATCTTTTATATCTTTGGCTTCATTGAACCCTAGTTCTTGCCTAAAATTCGTACAAATCTAAATTCTAAATAAAGTTGAGGCATATTAACAAGTTTAGTAGTGTTTTTAACAAAAATAACTGAGGGCTAAGTGGGACGCAATAACCCTTCAAGTGCTCAATTCACTATTCGAGGGTTTTCACTGATATTTTGATTTTTACTGCCGCAAATCCGGTGTTAACTCACTTAAATCCAGTCCAGACAACAGCCTCGCTAGTTCCAAGTTCTGCCTATGTGCATATTCCGTTCTGCAGACGGCGGTGCTATTACTGTGATTTTCCAGTTTCTATTGTAGGTGATAACACCCGTGGTGATACCTCTGGTACTATATCTCGGTACGTTGAGGCGCTGTACAAAGAAATTGCTATCACTCCAAGGTTAGGGCAACCGCTAAAGACAGTTTTCTTTGGTGGTGGAACTCCCTCGCTGCTGTCTGTAAACCAGTTGGTTCATATAATTAATACGCTCGATCAACAGTTTGGCATCTGTATGGGTGCCGAAATTTCCATAGAAATGGACCCAGGCACGTTTGATCTTAATCAACTTCAAGGATACCGAGCCGCTGGGGTGAATCGGGTAAGTTTGGGAGTACAAGCATTTCAGCCTGAACTGCTGCAAGCTTGTGGGCGATCGCACACCGTTTCAGATATTTGGACAGCGGTTGAGATGATTCGCCAAGTAGGGGTGCCGGATTTCAGCCTGGATTTAATTTCGGGATTGCCGCACCAAACATTAGAACAGTGGCAGGCAACGCTCTTAGCAGCAGTAGCGATCGCTCCCACCCATATCTCTATTTACGATCTCACCATTGAGCCAGTTACTGCCTTTGGTCGTTACTATCAACCTGGTGTCCATCCCCTACCCACCGATGAAACCACAGTACAGATGTACCGTCAGGGTGGGCAAGTCCTTACGGGTGCTGGTTACGAGCATTATGAAATTTCTAATTATGCCCAACCGGAGCATCAGTGTCGTCACAACCGGGTTTACTGGGAAAATCGCCCTTATTATGGTTTTGGTATGGGTGCAGCCAGTTATGTTCAGGGGCAACGGTTCACTCGACCGCGTAAGACTGGGGAATACTACCAGTGGGTGCAAGACTTGATCGCGGCTGGTGGCATGTGGGATTATCCTCAGACACCACTAAATGAAGTTCTGCTAGAGACCCTGATGCTGGGGCTACGTCTTAGGGAGGGTGTAAGCTTGTCAACCTTGGCGTCTCTGGTTGCTGAAAAGACGCTGCAACGGATTTGGACATGTTTGCAACCCTACTACCGGCAAGGCTGGGTGGAAGTTGCAGGGACAGATGGGGAACGACTGGAGATGTCTAATGCGGAAAAATTGCCACCTCAAGGGCACCTAAGGTTAACTGATCCAGATGGGTTCTTGTTTTCTAATGTCGTCTTGGCAAATTTGTTTGGTCTGCTGGCCTAGGTTTTGTGTGGACAGCCACGATGCAAAAAGTAAATTGTGATTGTTCAATTATTGCATCAATTTCAGACATTATGTATTTAAATATACGGAATGCCTGTTGAAGCTTTTCCGGTCTTACAAATGCACCCTACAAGAGCGGCAATCGCACTGGGACGGGGTGCGCTCAATCCAACCAAAGCCATCGGCAATGCCTCTGCGATTCACGGCAACGATAGTATGGGCAACCATCACCCCTACCTTAACCCCTGTCCAGCATGATGACGCCACCGCCCCTTACAGCGCCATATATAATTGAGCTGATAATTGTAGTATAACCAGCCAGCATGCGTAACGAATTCACCGCTATCATTGAAGCTGCATCCGAGGGAGGTTTTTTCGCTTATTGTCCTGAAATTCCCGGTGCTAATGGACAAGGTGAAACGATTGAAGAATGTCGTCAAAATCTTGCTGAAGCGATTGCGCTTATCCTTGAAGATCGTCGAGAAGATGGTTCAACAATTAACTATTTGTCAGACCACGATCAAATGGATGGATATCTGTCCACTTTCAGAGAACGCGCCGAATACAGGGGTTTGTGCTTTAGTTGAAGGTCAACAGGTAGCGATTTTCCGTGTTGGATCGGGGAGTAATATTTTGGCAATCAGTAACTACGACCCCTTTAGCAAGGTGTTTGTTTTATCGAAGGGCATCATGGGCGACCGCAATGGTATTCCTAAAGTAGCATCACCAATTTATAAGCAAAACTTCAGCTTGCTCACCGAGCAGTGCCTAGATGACGAGACGGTAAGCATACCTACTTTTACAGCTAGGGTTGTTGATCAGCGGGTGCAGGTAGCTATTTTCGATGTGGCGTAGCCTGACTCAAATTCAGGAGGCCACAACTCGGACACTGCTAGCTCCCAGTCGGGTAGCAAGGAAACACTTTTCCGTATCGAATCAAACAAAAAGCAATTTCAGGATTGATCTATGGTACGCAAATAACAATTATGTATGTAAAGGACAGGACGATAGCTGTACTAAGGCATTCCTCGCGTCCCTGCTTCTAGAGGTATCAGAATGAGTGAAGGCATTGAGAGTAGAAGAGTTGATGAATTAGAATCTCCTGGCTCGGGTCCACCAGGATCACCTTATACAGGTTGGCAAGCCACGATTGCCCGTTTCTTCAAGTTTGATTTTTACAAGACCAACTTCAAAACCGAAACCCTAGCAGGTATTACCACGTTTATGACGATGGGATACATTCTGGTGGTCAACCCAATCATCCTCTCGAATGCCATCTTTCTTCAGCAATCAGGAGATTTATTTTCTCAATTAGCAGTAGCTACGGCGATCGCGGCAGCGGTTGGAACGTTCTGTATGGCAATATTTGCTAACTATCCTTTTGGTCTGGCACCGGGGATGGGAACAAACGCGTTCTTTGCCTTCTCGGTGGTAATAGGACTAAAGATTGACTGGCGGCTCGCCTTATCCTGTGTATTTGTGCAGGGATTGATCTTCATCGCCCTTACTTTCACGGACGTCCGTCGCCTATTAATCAAAGCCATTCCGCTTACACTCAAACACGCCACTGCCGGAGGAATCGGATTATTCATCGCTTACATTGGTTTGTCGGGTAACGTCCAAAAGGGTGGTGCTGGACTAATTGTAGCGGACGAGGCTACCAAAACCGCATTTGGTAACTTAGCGCAACCCAACACGGCAATGGCAATCTTTGGACTTCTGATCACATCAGCCTTTGTTGTGCGGCAAGTCAAAGGAGCGCTGCTTTGGGGGATTTTGGCAACCGCATTGCTATCTTGGATTCTGGGTGTTTCACCTTGGCCCCAAGGCGTTTTTGCCCTGCCGCAGATGCCCAAAGATATATTTGGACAGGCAATCACCGGACTAACTCATCTTAACGGCAGCAACTTTATTGATTGGTTAGCCGTGCTGTTTGTCTTTCTGTTTGTAGATATCTTTGACACGGTAGGGACGCTTACCGGGGTCGGCATGCGAGCTGGATACATTGGTGCAGATGGTGAATTACCTCGCGCTAATCAAGCTTTGATGGCGGATGCGATCGCTACGACAGTTGGTCCTGTATTTGGAACATCCAGCGTTACGGCTTATGTTGAGTCGATTGCAGGGGTTGTAGAGGGAGGTCGTACTGGCTTCACGGCTTTCGTAATCGGCATTTTGTTTGTGGTCTCGCTATTTTTTATCCCTGTATTTCAAGCAATTCCGGCATTTGCAACTACGCCGACCTTAGTGATTGTAGGTGCGATGATGTTGGCTGAAGTGAGTGAAATTCGCTGGGGAGATATGGCAGAAGCAATTCCAGCGTTTTTGACTATATTCATGATTCCATTGACCTACTCGATTGCCGAAGGTTTATCGATTGGTTTCATTTTCTATCCGCTAATCAAAGCGTTTCAAGGCAAAGCGCATGAGGTCCCGGTTGGCACCTGGATTATTGCAGGCATCTTTGTTGCCAGATTTATCTTCATGACGCTACGCTTCCATCATTAAATGCACTACAGTTGTAGATAATTAATAGCTCAATCTTTAACAGTTTGACTTCATACCACGAAGAGCGACCATTTCTGTTAGAAAAACAGTGTCGGTGGTACGTGAAAGAATTCTCCTAGAGCCTTGGCTTGGGCTTTGCTGATATCTCTTTTCCCATTGATGACTTCTGAAACAACGCCACTTGAGCCAAGGATGCCTACTAGATCGGATTGTTTGAGTTCGCGCGCCTCCATTAAGTGTTGAAGCCTAGATAGAGGCGTTGAAGCATTAAGCTGATAGTGTTCATCCTCATACTTTTCGATGAGCGTCACCAGTAGCTCTAGTAGAGTATCTTCTTCTAGAGTTCGATTTTGGCGATGCTCTAGTTCAAGAGCCAAGGCGATCGCCGCGTCATTCTCTGATTCAGTTTCAATGACCTTTGGCTGGTATTGCGCCAGAAGATTAGCGTAAGTTTCTCTGCTAAAAGTATGGGGCATTTTTCCAATTCTCCTTGTCGTATTCTGCATGAGTAAGAACGTATTTTATATAGATTCTTTGAGGGGAATAAACAATATCAACTATTAAGCGATAGTCATTACCTTTAATGTTGAATACTGTGAAATTGCTAACAGGGTCTGCACTAGGATAAAACTGCCGCACCTCCAAAAGGTTATTCCATTTGGCTACCTTAGCAATCCTATACCAGTCATCAAGAGGGGTAGAGGCATCAGCATGAGTCAGGGAAAATTCCAGCAGTTTTTTGCGGGTAATAATATGCACAATCCCAAATTCACACAAGAGCAAAAATTGCCGATAAAGCCATGCTCTCAATTTGAGAGCAATCTGTCAAGCCCTGCTCGAAATCTCTGACTTGAGAGGCAGTTCCAAAAGGCTATTTCCTATTGCTATGGCTATAGCTCTATTAAGACGGAGAAAAGCCAATTTAATCTGCTTTGGCAGATTTTCATCAAGCAGAAAACGTATCTTCACTCCCGGTTGACCTGCTCGCTAATTCTTTGCTCTCGGATTGCTCTTACCCGCTGGATCGCAGGGGATGGATCGGCAGACCGCCATTCTTGGTAGCGTTGTTCTCGCCAAGCATTTAATCGCTCCATATAGGCATCTATCTCTTCCTTGTTGTGCAGGTAGTAGGTAATAGTTGCGTAAATCTTTTCTAAGGAAAGTGAGGGGAAATGTTCTTGAATTTGCTCCGGCGTGCATCCAGCTAGGTAATAGTCAATTACATTGTCAATGCCGATGCGGTGTCCTTTAACGCGGATGTCATCGGGTGACAAGAACTCAAAATAATCTTCTAGTACGGTTGTTGCTGAGTTCATCTCAATCCCTCCATTTAAGGCAAATACAAACAGCTACTGTCGTTTGGTCTGGTGTACAAGTAAAGGCTCGTTGTCGCTACGCTAGCATGATCTCACACGCTTCAAGACAATCAAGCTGTAATGGGAGCGTAATAATGGCAGACGCGCACACGCAGAATGACCCAGTTGAGCGGCGACAAGTAACCTAAAAACGAAGCGCGAAATCTTTCGTTCACCGCTCCAACGCCTTATTAGCCCATGTACGAGTTCTACGAAACGCAATTCTAACCCACCCTGGTTGCTACCCTATCTATCCCGTTTCGATGGATAATCAGACGTTTAGCCTGATCCATGCCATCTAAAATAAATGTAATTCGGACATCTGCAATCTTTACAAAAAATCCTGACGATGATTCAGGAAACATTTCCACCTGTTTCTGTCCCGTCACTTGGATAAAGAAGCGTTTGAATTCAGTTGTCACAGTCGCAACTAGTCCCGGTTCAAGTTCGTACTCTCCCACATAAGCATCATAGGCGGTAGAATTCAAATCGAGTTCTACCGGTCGCCGTTGCTTGGGAAGTTCATAAGGTTCGCGAAAAACAATCGCAGCTAAATCTTTTGCGATAAGTTCGATGGATACCCCTGTAATATTGCTGAGTGCGATGACTACCAATTGTTCACCTGGGTATCTGGCAATTATGGAGCGGAAACCACTAAACCCTCCGGCGTGAACATGGCGATCGCGTCCGCAGTGAGTATCAATATACCATCCATAACCGTAGTAGCCTTCTGAGCCTGACAAACCAGCCATAATTGTAGGCGTAAACATGGCATTTTTAGAGGCTTGGCTCAGCACAGTATCTGTATAAAAAGAGCGTTCCCACTTGTAGAGGTCTTTAGTAGTGGAGTACATTGCACCGGCTCCAGCCCCCTGTGACTGATCCCAAAAAGCTGCATTTTGAAACCCGTTTTCAGTCATGGTGTAACCTGAAGCGCGGTGTGGCAAAATTAACTCACGCTGTTCGTATCCTGAATCAGCCATTCCTAGAGGCTCAAACAGTTGGTTTTGCAGATAGTCTGCGTAGGATTGACCAGAAATTGTCTCAATAATCTTGGTCAGTAACACATAACCAGAATTGCAGTATTTAAAGCGCTCGCCTGGTGTAAACTCCAAGGGTTTATCGCTAAACCAAGCGATAATCTCGTCCAGCGTCACTCTGAGGTATGGGTTTTCCAATACATCAGTGTAGTTGTAAATACCTGCCGTATGATTGAGTAGGTGATAGACTGTAATTTGCTGGCCCTTAGGGTAGTCAGGTAAATAAGTTGAAATCACCTGATTGACATCTAGCAAGCCTTGTTGCTGAAGTTGCAGTATTGCCGTTGCCGTGAACTGTTTGGTAACAGAACCAATACAGAATTTGGTGTGAGGTGCGTTAGGGACGGAGTGTTCCAAATTCGCCATCCCATAACCTTGACTCAACAGAATTTCACTTCCACGAGCAACGAGTACAGAACCCATGAAGTAGCCAGTTTCCAGATAAGCCTGTAGGTAGCGTGCCATCTCGTCTGCAATAGCTTGGTTAGTTGACTTTGACTGGTTTCTTTGCTCGACCATAAAGACTCACGAGCGCAACTTAAACAATGTGCGAGAAACAGCCTCGCTTTGGGAATGTCCTTATGAATGCTTTTACATGACCTAGAATAGTCCTCAATTACTGCCTTACCAATAACTTCTAGGAAAGCTGACGCTGCGTACTCGCAGGGTTATCTCGCAAGCGCCCCGATCAACAATTTGAGGGCTAACGTTCCCCTTCAGCGGTGGCAAGTAACTTTCGCATCACCACTGATTTCTCCGTACCGTCCGCTGCGAGGGAGTTGTTGTGCTGCCGTAGCTTACTGAATGATCTCACCGCTTGTGAAATTTCTCAACTGTATCCTCCCATCATCCATCTTCTTCTTGCTGCCTCATTAGCCAAGTCAACCTTGATAATGAACTGATTCTCTGCCAGCGTTTGCTGGATTGGTTTAAGTTCATGATCTCCTAAATGGTTTTCCAAGTAAGCTTCTATTAAAATCTCTACTAACTGAGTAATGCTGCTTGGAGGCATTTGAATATATCGTTGAATATAATTTATTGCCTTATAAGGCTGAGATGGTCGGTGTCAAGAATTTACATTGTGGCGTGTTATCATCTACTCAGCAGACTTACGCCATTCTTGTCCAAAGCGGACTGCTTCATCAAAAGTGGGGTCATTTTCAAAGCTACCTGTAACTTTTAACCACCAAGGGGATTCTTTCTGGAGGAAACCAGACAACATCTGTTTCATTTGCACCAGTTCTGCCTCCAAGGTTGCAACTCGTGCTTCGAGCCGTTGAGAGCTTTCTTCAAGTTGCTGAAAGGTCATAGGAATTTGCAGCGGGTTAGAGTTCTGGGAAAACTATAGCAAGACATCCAGTATCGCTATTGACTAAGTTCTCGAGCAATGTATGTTGCACGTGCAACGCGCTCATCACCCATAATCATCATACACCTTATTCAAATCGCCACCTGAATAGCTTTTGAAAATCGCATGGGATCAAACAAACTAAGTGAATGATTAGTCTTGCCATTGATCGCCAAATCTGCCAAAATTTCGCCCATCACGCTGGCAAACTTGTAGCCATGTCCTGAGCAAGGAGACGCCAAAACGACCTGAGGATGATCGGGATGAAATCCAATGATGAAATGATGATCGGGAGCATTGGTATACAGACAAGTAATCGCATTAAGACAACGACTGTTCAAAGCTGGAATATGTTTTGCCATGCAGCTACGCATATATTGGATATCTGTTTCGGATACATGTCGATCAACAGTTTCGGGGTTGCAGGGTACTCCCCGATAGAAAAAGGCAACTTTTACGCCTTCCTGGGTTCCCTGAGCTGGAAAGCCATAAAACTGTTCGCCGTCTTCTGCTTCCCAAATGTAAATGGGAAAGCGATCAGGTAAAAACGGATCTTTGCCGCCGATTGGCTCAAACCAGTACATAACCTGCCGCTCAACTGTTAAAGGTAGGTCAAGCCCTAAAAGTTCTGGAGCCCATGCCCCAGGGGAGATTACAACTCGCTCGGCTGCATAAGTTCCTTGATAAGTAGTAACTTGGACGCGATCGCCCTTAGCTTCCCAACGCAATACAGGTTCCTCAAAGCGCAGCGTTGCGCCTAGCTGTGCAGCTCGCTGGAGATGAGCGCTAACACTTGCCTCTGGACGGACAAAACCGGCTTTTTTCTCATAGAGAGCAATCATGCCTGCACTGGGCTGGAGGGGTGGAAAGCGTTGTCTAATTTCAGCCGCATCTAGAATTTCATAGGGGAGTCCGTGTTCCTGTGCGCTACGGATACTGCCTGCGACCGTGGGACTATTGGGTAAACCTAGCATCAGTCCGCCTGTTAGGGTCATCAACTCTTGAGCGGTGTCTTGCTCGATCTGCTCCCAAAGTTCATAGGCGCGTAGTAGCAATGGCACATAGTCGGGATGTTCTAGATACGCTTGTCGAATGACTCGAGACTGACCATGGCTAGAACCCTGATCATGAGCTGGTGTGTGCCGCTCCAAGCCGAGCACTCGTTTACCCCGCCGAGCCAACTGGTAGACGGTTGCACTGCCTATGCCGCCCAACCCAATCACAATTACATCAAAATTTGCTTTCATTGCTTACTGCAATTTTCGATTGCTTAGACACACTAGGACTTAAAACTCGTCGTCGCCCTTGATTACTAATCCCCCATCAACGACCAAGGCATGACCAGTCACGTAGGATGCCTCATCCGAGGCTAAGAAAAGTGCTGCATAGGCAATTTCCTCCGGGACGCCCTGACGACCAAGCGGAATCAAACGATCTAACGACGCCTCATCTAGTCCAGTTGACTCGTAAATTGGGTCGTTGAAGGGTGTATCGATCCAGCCTGGGCAAATGCAGTTGACTCGAATGCGATCACCTGCATACTCAACAGCTAAATGCTTTGTCAGGTTAATCAGTCCGCCCTTTGTAGTATTGTAAGCAGCAGAGCCTTTTTCACCCCGCATTCCAGATACCGAGGCAGTAATTAAAACGGAGCCTCCCCCCGCTTGCTTAATTTCAGGAATTCCATATCGACAAGAAAGATAAGCACCTGTAAGGTTAACGGCTAAGGTCTTATGCCACGCATCTTCAGTTGGATCTTCAACCGTGTCTGGCAGCAAAACGCCAGCATTGCAATAGAGGATGTTGAGACTGCCATAGGTGGCGATCGCTTTTTCTACCATCGCTTTGACTTGATTTGCATTGGAGACATCTGCTGCGATCGCCGTAACCTCTCCGCCCTCGGCACGAATCCGGGCAGCAGTTTCTTTGGCAGCATCCTCACGGATATCGGCAATGACTACCCTAGCTCCTTCGTGGGCAAACAGTCGAGCGGTGGCAGCACCGATGCCTGACGCTGCACCGGTAATCAGCGCCACCTTGTTGTCTACACGTCCCATCTAGTTACTCCTTCTTTGTTCCTTTATGTTTTAAAGGTTCACAGCGACTTGATCAATGAATCGTCAATCAGCGTAGCTGCGTCTACAGGATTAGGGTTACGGGTCTTGCCCAGCGATTTTAGCGTTTCTGTAGCCGCTCGCAGACTTTTAACTAGCGACAAAGAATGATTTGCATTAAAAGGAATTGTTTTGTTTCCCTCAATATCCATGACTCGAATCCCTGCAAGCTGAGCCGGAATCTCTTCGGGTTTCACGCCAATGTCTTTAGCAATGATTTTGTAAGCCTCCTGAGGATTACTTTTTGTGAAACTAACGCCTTTGCCGACTGCTCGCATATATCCCAAGACTTCAGAACGGCGCTCTTGCAAAACTTGCGAGGAGCTGACGGTTCTTCCGGAACGGGGGTGAAAATCGTATAATAGGACACTTTTAGTAAGGTGTGGCACCAGTGGACATTCATCTTGATACATTGCTTAACTTTCCCAACGCAACGGTTGAAAGTTGCACTCAA